>JAABUQ010001343.1_pt1 | contig 53600 bp, 41 predicted proteins | sample 5560001 | NCBI WGS metagenome assembly JAABUQ01 (sample SAMN10711888, study PRJNA513371) | rock metagenome | isolation source: Antarctica rocks | place: Antarctica: Victoria Land, Finger Mt nord | collected 2015-12-18
TGCAGCGTGGGGGGAACCCGCCCGCCCCGGCTTTCCCCAGAGGGGAAACGGGAAAGGGGCAATCCGATTCCTCGCTGCCGCAGGCTGGTTTTGCCTCCTAAAAAGCTTGACTTTCATCATGAATGCTTCGATACGACAGACGGCCTCCCGAGCGCCGTGATCTTGGCTCTTCACCAGGATTCCCGCGACAACCTTTGGGTGGGCACGCAAGCAGGGATGAGCCGGTATACGGGCATGCGCTTCATTGCGCAAGGGGAGGCCTATTCCGCCGGATGGTTCGGCTTAGGCGCTATTACATCCGACGCGGAAGGACGCGTGTACTTCGGCAGTCCTAAGGGGTTAGGGGTTTTCGAGCCATTGCCGAATTCCCAGTTCGCGTTCCGGACGATTTCGTTGCCAGGCCGAGTCGCGGGCGCTGTGCACGGAGTCTTAGTAGACAAAAGCGGGGATGTCTGGTTTTCCTCCGATACCTCGCTCTACCGCCTGAAGGGCGGGAAGGTCCAAGACGTCGGGGCGGAATTGAACGTTCCGAAAGATCAGTGGGACGCCCTCACGCTAGATAAGCAGGGAACCATGTGGATGCGGAGCAGGAAACTGCTGCTGCGGAGGGATGCGGGGCAGAATGCATTTCGCGTGGAAAAAGACCATCTGCTGCATGCGGGCGACGCTGAGCATTTAGCGACGACTGCGGAAGGCGATCTGCTTGTCCCTGCCGGCCCGGCTCTATTGATCTTCAGCGACAACAAGCATTGGGAGTCTCTCGACCAGAAACAAGGCGTGCCTGAAACCTCCATCTCCTGCGTTCTCCAGGATCACGAAGGCTCTGTATGGATGGGCACCTGGGGCGGCGGACTGTATCGCTGGTTAGGATACTCAGCCTGGAGAAGCTGGACGCGACAGGACGGCCTGAGCGACAGCACCGTCTGGCAAATGCTACGCGACACTCACCACACCTTGTGGGCAGCGACCCAGCTCGGGTTGAACACCTTGGACGCAGACCAGAAGAGATGGCATCCGGTTCTGCCGGGCGGCATGAATGGGGCTATCGACATACGAACCCTGCTGGCCACAAGGGGTGGTCTGTGGCTGGGAATGGCGGGGAACGGTGTCTGGTGGTGGGATGAGCATCACGACGCGCGCAAGCTGGCGTTCTCACCCGCGATCCCTAACGCAAGCGTCTTCAAATTGACGATGGATGACGAGGGGCGGCTTTGGGCGGCAACCAACTTCGGCCTATTCCGCAGCACTTCACACGAGGTATCAGCACGCTTCGAGCATCAGGCGGCGCCTTCCATAGAAGGGGAAGAGACCTTTTACGATGTCCATACCGATCAAAGAGGCAGAATCTGGGCGGCAGGCACAAGAGGGTTGGTCTGTTTCGATCATGGCAAATGGAGACGCATAGGGAAAAAGGATGGCCTGGCGGCGGATGATCTTCGCGGTGTATCGGAAGATCTTGCGGGCAGGATCTGGATTTCTTATGACTGCGATCGCGGGGTCGTCAGGCTCACCGAAGGCGCGCACGGCCTGACCCTGGATCGCTTCACGAAAGAAAATGGGCTGAAATCGAATGACAGCAACTTCCTCGGTCGCGACGCAAAGGGACTGATTTGGTCCGGTACAGACAACGGCCTGGACGTATTCAATGGATCGCGTTGGGCCCACTTCGGAACCCAGGAAGGATTATGGTGGGCCGATTGCGACACCAATGGCTTCTGGGCGGATGAAGATGGAACAGTTTGGATCGGCACCAGTGGCGGGATATCAAGGTTCCGGCCCAGACAGAACAACTCTGCGCCCATCGTTCCTGGATCCGCGATAACCTCAATCGCCTCCGGTGCGCAACAGTTTTCCTCGCGCGAACCTTTCAGCGTTCCCTACGGGTCGCAGCCGTTAGAGATTGGTTTTAGCAGCCTCACGTTCGTGAATGAGTTGGACGTTCGCTATCGCTACCGCCTGCAGGGCCTGGATGATAAATGGACAGACACCAGTCAGCTGAGTGTCAACTATTCGCACCTGCCACCGGGCAAGTACAGATTTGAGGTTTACGCCCGGAGCGGCCAAGGAGTTTGGAGCGCTGCCCCCGCCACCATTCAGTTCGAAGTGCTTACACCATGGTGGATGACGCTGTGGTTCCGCCTCTTGACCGGTCTCGCGCTGGGGGCCGCCGCTCTCTCCATATATCGCTGGCGCGTTCGGAACATCAACCTGCAGAATCAGAAGCTGCGGGCTTCGCTTGACGAGCGGACTGCACTTCTGGAAAAGGCCAACACCGCCAACCGGTTGAAGAATGAGTTTCTGGCGAACATGAGCCATGAAGTCCGCACACCCATCCACGGACTGATGGCGATGGTGGAGCTTACGCTGGACACTGAACTGACGTCGGAGCAGCGGGAGAACCTGATGATCATCGGTGATTCGGCTTCCTCACTCCATTCCATCCTCAACGACGTTTTGGATCTGTCGAAGATAGAAGCCAATTGCATGGAATTGGAGATCACAGAATTCGACTTGCCTGCGCTGATAGACTCCTCCAGCGCGGCAATGCAGGCGCGAGCCCGGGAGAAGGGATTGCAACTGATCTCAAATTTCTCGCCTGAGGTTCCGCGGCTGATGCTGGGCGACCCGACACGGCTCAGGCAAGTTCTGGTCAATCTACTCGCGAATGCCATTAAGTTCACGAAGCAAGGCGGAATCAATGTCTCGGTGGAGTTCGTCGCGGACAGCGGGCCCACCGTGGAACTGAAGTTCGCGGTGAGAGATTCCGGAATAGGCATTGCGCCCGAGTCTCACGCCAAGATTTTCGAAGCCTTCGTGCAAGCTGACGGTTCCATGACACGACGATTCGGCGGTACCGGTTTGGGGCTTTCCATTTGCTCCAGGCTGGTTCAGCTGATGGGCGGGAAGATCTGGGTTGATAGCCAGCCGGGCCTGGGGAGCACCTTCCTCTTCACGGCCGTCTTCAATAAGCCGGAACAGCTGCAGCCAGTAGATGCGGATGTGGAGTTAGCGCTAGCTGGAAAGGACTGAACACGACGATAGGAACGACTTAGTCTTTGATGGCAAGCACCGCATCCACCAGCGAACCCGTGCGGTGATATTCGATAGTGCGGAAGCCAATCGATTCCAGCGGTGCATAGTATTCGGCCGGAGTACGTTCGCCGCCATCAGTGCACACCAAGCCGCACGCACGCGACGGCGTTCAAGCTGAGACGCTCAGCAAGTTCGTCGGCGGTTTGCGCGTGCCTTTCGAGTTCATCGAAGGATGCCGAGACGTACGGCCGTAAACATTACCTTCGAGCGGCGAAACGCCTCAATCAATCGAGTATGAATGCTGGGTCAGCGTTGCTATTCATTCGAAGTGGTCGAATCCTTTCGGCTTCAGAAGGCGGCCGAGGACGCGAACACTGCCGGGCCGTGCTGCAGTGACGATGCCTATGGGCGTGATCGCGAGAGGACCAACTTTCGTAGGCACTCGCACGCGCGGCGGGGCCGTAAATAAGAGTTCATAATCTTCGCCGCCGTGCAGAGCCTCATCCAGACTGGCGGCGGGTGCGATGGGCGGATCGGAATCTATTTCGGCGCTCACTTTCGATTCAACGCACATCCTGCGGAGATCAAGAGACAGGCCGTCACTTAGATCGATCGCTGCTTTGACACCCAGGCGGCGCAAAGCAAGTGCCGCATGGATGCGTGGTTCGGGGCGAAGATGACGGCGAAAGTTTTTTCCTTGTTTGCTCGCGAGACCTTGCGCCGACGCACCGAGTTCGCCCGTAACATAAATTCGATCGCCCGGTTTCGCGGCGCTGCGCAGCATAGCCTTGCCGCGCGGCACGCGTCCGCAGCAGATCACATCGGCAACCACTTTGTCGAACTGTGCGAGATCTCCGCCCGCCAGCGTGATCTTGTATTTCTTAGCCAGCGTGAGCAGGCCCTTATAAAATTCAGGCACCCAGCGTTCCGCCAAGCGCGCCGGCACCGCAAGTGAGACCAGACAAAACACGGGCTCGCTGCCCATAGCGGCCAGATCAGACAGGCTGCGAGCCAGAGCTTTGTGGCCCACGTCAGCTGCGGTGTGAGTTTCGAGCGTGAAGTGGCGGCCTTCTAAAACGAAGTCGGAGGTGAAGACAAGATCTTCGTTGGCGCGCGGGCGCAGAATCGCGCAATCGTCGCCAATGCCTTTAACAATGGAGTTTTGTTGCTTGCCTGCACCCGCAAGCTTGCGAATGCGATCGACCAATTGAGTTTCGCGCATGAGAGCGCTACTCAACGGCGACGTTGACAGCGGATTCGGCGAGGGCAGAGTCAGCTAGTACAAACCCAGCCGGAAGCTCTTCGCCAAATACGCGGTTTGAGGATTCAAGACCGGTATGCTCGCCCGCGAGTTGGCGCAGCAGTTCGGCCGCGCGCGGGCTTGCTTCGGAAGCGCGACGCACAACGTCGAGCGTGGCCGGCGCCAGATCGCGCGCGACATCGCCGCTCCGCTGGGCCATGTGAACCACGGCCTCAAGCAGCGCCGGGGTGTGCGGCAGACGCAACATGCTTTCAATCCAACGCGCAGCCACGGATGGGGAAACGACCAAGTTGATAGGCCCGCTGAAAAGCTTGCGCGCACCGAGGCGCGACAGGCACCACACACCCGAGTCCACCATCTCTCCGCGCTTGACTGCGTCAAGCAGCGCATCTCCCAACTGCACCTTGATCTGCTGCGGCAAAAGCTCGAGACTCGCGGCGGTGCGCCACATCTCACGATAGAGGCTTTGGTTCACGCGCTGCTTACGCTTTTGTTTAGGCAGCAGAGCGGGGGAGAGGCGTTGAAAGATGTCGCCCTGCTGATTGCGGTTGAGGCCGCCGGCGATGCGGCCGCAGAAGATCCACCAATCAATCTCGCATTGCACCTGATTGCCGAAGGTGAGCCCGGCTGCGTAGACGCGGCGTGCCTGTTCTATACGGAAATCGTCGCCCGGATATCCAAAGCCCGGCCGCAAGCAGAAACCGGTGAGGTTCAGCCAGCGCGCTTCATGAGGCGCATTCTTCCGACGTCCGTCCACCAGCACGAGAAGCTTGTCGGCAAGAGAGCGGATGGTTGGCAGCGGCCACGACAGGCGCCCGAGAGCCAGCGCTTGTTCGAGACGAGCAGGAAGCTGCTCAGGCGGGATGGCCGACGTACCCTTACTAAACACCTGCTCCACTAGAGATTCCGCGGTGGCGAGCGCGTCCGGGCTGATGACGGCCGTGGAACGCACCGCCGAAGCGGCCGCGCCGTTGGGCGTATCGCCGGACTTACGCAGTTGGAACTGAAGCCGCCAGCGATGTTCGCTCACTTTCGATTCGGCCCAAGCCTCGAGCGTACCGACTTCGCTGAGACGCGCGCCGAGGGTGACCGGCACGCGCCGTTCTCCGCCTTTGCCGAAGCGGATGACCGCGCCAAGAGGTGCATGAAGGCGCGGATCGCTGGCGGGGTTCAGCATGTCATCGGGAGGCGTGAAGGCAACCACATCGCCGGCTGCGTCGTCGGTACGGCTGAGCGAACTATAAAGACGGAAGGCGACAGGCGTATTGGCAAGAAGTTCCAGCTGCGGTTCGTCGAGCTTAATTTCCTGCCCTTCTTCGGTGCCGCGCGGGACGAGGCACACGGCGCGAATAGATGAAGTCCCGGCATCTTGCAGCCCGACAAAGTAGGCGCGCGGCAAACCACCGCGAACCAGAACACCGCTTCCCGATGCACGCACATAAGAGTAATAAGCGGCGCCGACCGACACCGCGAGATCCATATCCTGGTTCTCAAACAGCAGCGGCTTGCGGCCGAACCAATGTTCGGCTACATCGCGGACGCGCTGACGAAACATTTGCGGAATGAAAAAGCCGCCGTTGAAGAGAATGGCGTCGATGCCGCGCTCGGCGGCCGGCGAACCGCGCAAAAATTCCGCCAAGTGCCGGGTGATGGCGGGATCTGAAACATAGGGCAGGCCGAGTTCGCGAAACACGCTCTGCTTCTCGTTTTGCGGCTGATCGGTGAGCTCGCAGCGCGGAAGAAATCCGCCGAGCGCCAGTTCCAGCACTTCTTCGCGCGTGATGGATGTCTTGAGTGTTCCGCCAATCAGCGAGGAACCCGTACCAACGACGGTGACGTCGACTGACGCCGGCGCAGCCTCAGAGAGCAACAACTCTTTTGCGGAGGAGCATTGACGGCGCAATGCACTTCGTTGGCGAAGCGAAAGCGTTTTGCCGATTTTAGATTCAGCCAACCAGGAGATGGTGAGATCGAGATTGTCGCCGCCAAGCAAGAGGTGACGGCCGACCGTGGTGCGCGTGAACTGGACGCGATCGGCTTCACGATCCAAGCGCACCAGCGTGAAATCGCTGGTTCCGCCGCCCACATCGCAGACCAGCACCAATTGTCCATCGAACAGCTCTTTGTTGGAGCGCGCCAAGTGGCCGGCGATCCAGGCATAAAATGCGGCGGCAGGTTCTTCGAGTAATGTGAGGCTCTCTATGCCGGCATCGCGCGCCGCCTGCACCGTGAGCTCGCGCGCCTCTTCGTCGAAGCTCGCGGGAACGGTAAGAACCACTTGCTGCTCGGCGAGAGAAGTGCCCTTCGTGCGCTCCCATGAATCACGCAGATAAGCGAGATAGCGGGTGGACGCTTCGACGGGCGAAAGAACGCGGCCTTCTTCCTGTGAATCCCAGGGGAGAATCTTGGCGGTGCGATCGGCTTCCGAATTCGACAGCCAGGACTTAGCGGAATGGACCGTTTTGGTGGGAACCAGCGCACCTTGGTCGCGCGCGAATGCCCCAACCACCGGAGGCTCACTCAAGTAAAGAAAAGAGGGAAGGGTGCGCAACACCGCCGTTCGGTTTGTATCTACTTGTTGCTCAATCGGCAGTACGTGAATGGGAGGAAAATCCGCTTCAGCTGCCTCTTGCGGATCGATATAGGCGAGCGCGGAGTTGGTGGTGCCGAGATCGATACCGATGTTCATTGCGAAGCCAAGCGTGCGTGTAGCTCACGCGCATTGATAATTTCAGTCCGCTTCCAACGTGCCGGAAAGTGCCGCTTGTTGCCGGTAATTAGATAGTTGGCGTCCGAGGCCTCGGCGCATTCGAGAAAACGATTGTCTTTTTCATCTGGTGACACGAACAAGCGCACGGCGGGTTCGACGAAAGTTGCTTTAGAAGCGCTCAGCTGAAGCAAGAACTCTATGGTGTCAGGAGCGAGGTTAAGTTTGGAACGCCGCAGAACCGATTGGTACTCTGCCACGATGACTCTCGACACAAACAGCTGCAACTTATCGGTCGACACCAGCAACCAAACCGCTTCTTCGGCACCTTCAGGTTTGAGTCCAGCAGAAACCAAAACATTGGTATCGATGACGACTCGAGGCCGGATCACTTCCCGGCTTGTTCCCGCTCTCGTTCCTCGCGCCGGTAAGCGGCAATTTCTTCGATGATCTCTTCCATCGTGAGCTGGTCAGTGCCCTTAGCCCTTGCATCTTCCTGCATCAGGCGTAAGGCCTCAGCGATCGTCTTGGGCTCACGAGTGACCGTCTGCTTGTCGTCTATAGGGGAGTTGCTAGTGCTCATATCAGCCTACCTACAGGTTACCGCTTTACGCGGCCGCAGCGCGCTCTCTTACGTTGAACTCCAGCTTCCAGCGCCGCCCGTCCACCGCCACACACCACAGCTCCAGCATTCCGGTTTCCGTGACGTTGCTTTCGAGCGTTACCGGCACCACTTCTTCGCGCGAGCCATCTCCATGCGGTGGCAAAAAGACCTCGATCGGCGAAAGCTCTTCCATGTCCTCTGTCACGTCGTCAATCAGCGTGCCCGGTGTGTCGTTTTTGCGAGCCCGCGAAGAGAAGAAGCGGAATTCAGCGGGCTCACCCACAACCAGCGCGAAGCGGCGCTGCGGCAGTTCCACCTTCGAACCTTCTTCAAGACCAAAGGGCACGACGGCCAGCGCCTTCATGGGGGCGGGCAGACCGGGAATGGCGGGCAACGAGCTTTCAATGCCGACATAGTAAGTGCGCGGAACGCCGCCGCGAATACGCACGCCCTTTCCCATTCGAGCCAGGCCGTAATAGGCGGCGCCATGTGCAACGGCATGCATCAGGTCGGCTTGTTTGGTTTCGTTCTGCAGCTCTGTCAGACGAGGGGCGCCGGCCTGTTCGAGCCAGCCGTTCAACACTTCAAAGATGCGCTGTTCAATCGCTTCGGCCTGCAGCACGCCACCATTCAGAAGCAGATGCGTAGGACGCGCAAAACCGTCTGAGCCCGCATTGGCGCCGGCCTGGCGCAAAAATTGCACCAGATGCTTGGTCACCGCGGGATCGGAGGCGTAGCTCAAGCCCACTTCCATCAACGCCGCGCGTCGCTGCCGTTCGGGAGCAGCAGCAGACGGAACAACGGGGAAAAATCCATCGACCAGCAGGCTGCGTACTTCCTCACGCGCGATCTTGCCGCGAATGGTTCCACTAATCAGACCAGTGCCTCGCCCCAGAATAGTGAGCGGCTGTTCGCCAGGCGCCGATGCGTCATTCGAAAGAAGCAGTTCTTTGGCGGCGCGGCATTGCTGCCATAGCAAATGGAACTGCATCGCGTCGAGCCTGGCGCCCTTTTGCGCGAATTGCTGTTCGGCAAAACGCGCTAGCGCGAGATCCATATTGTCGCCGCCAAGCAACAGATGTTCGCCCACAGCAACGCGCTCCAGCTCGAGCTCGCCTGCCTTCTCTGAGACAGCGATGAGGGTGAAATCTGTAGTGCCGCCGCCGATATCGACAACCAGGATCAGGTCACTAGGCTTCACCTGCTCACGCCAGTTCGGGTTGCGCTCAATCCAGGCGTAGAAAGCGGCCTGCGGCTCCTCAATGATGGTGACCTCCGGATAACCGGCGAGCTTTGCGGCGCGTTGCGTTAACTCACGGGCGGCAGCGTCGAACGAAGCCGGCACGGTAATTAGAACGGACTGACTTTCAAGCTTGGCATCCGGATGCGCCGCGTCCCAAGCGGAACGAAGGTGAAGAAGATACTGGCGCGAGGCTTCGAGTGGAGAGATTTTTGGAACACCCTCCGGCGCAGTCAAAGGCAGCAGCGGCTGCGTAGGATCGCTGCTCTGATTCGACAACCAACTCTTCGCGGAACTGACCAGGCGACTCGCATTTTCTACTCCGCGCGTTCGAGCGAGGCGGCCGGTGATGTAGTCGGGCTGCGGGTTCCAAGGGAGGGCCAGCGCGCCTTCGACAAATTCGTTTGGCCCCGGTATGTATAAGGATGAAGGCAGCAGATCGAGTGGAGCGGCTTCCCCGGCATTAACCAGTTGCGGAACTTCGAAAAGCTGCACATTCGAATGCTCGCTTTGTGCATACGCCAGAGCGCTATTGGTGGTGCCAAGATCGATACCGATAATGTAGTCCGACATGAGGGCGCCCGGCAGCTATTCCACTTCGAGTTCGGCGGGAGCGAGTACGGAGGCGTCGTGCTTTCCGAGAACAGGGAGATGGATGGAGGACACAGTCCAGCCGCGATGGCGCAGCGTGCCGCCGGGAACCTTGCCGGTAGCGGGCACGTTACCGATCAGCTTGATGCGGTTGGGATCCGGCGTCTTCGACCCATCCAACTTTTGAAAAGTGCCTTCCACGCCGTCGATTACGGGCGCAAGCGTCACATGGCGCGTGAGGCTGGCTTTGCAATCGTTATGCAGGGTGCGAACCGCGGCGCCGATTTGATCGTCTTGATAAGCGGCGATATCTTCCATCAGGAAGTCGATCAATCGTGAGTCGCGCTGCAGAATCTGAAGCATCTGCAAAGCGCCGTCACTTATTTTTACCCGCAAGGGTTCGGGCGTCACGGCCACGGGGACAACTTTTACCTTTGTATAGCCGTATTCAGACGCGATATCTTCCGGCAACACGTCAGAGAAAAGGAGAGAAAAGAAGCTCCGGAAAGCGGATGAGACACGGGACAATGGGACCTCTACAGCAACCAGAATATCAGCGGTCCAAACTCTGTCGGGATGAGCGCCGGTCGCCACAATTCTGTCAATTGATTGACAACGACTCCATTCGTTCCTGGCTGCATCGAGCAAACTCAATTCTTCTTGCTTCCGCGGGTAAGCACGATAGCTTGGCTGCAACTAAAAGGAAAGTAGACCGCCTTTGCCACAGCCGTAGCAGAGGTAGACCAACATGACCTACAAACATATCTCTTTTTTTGGCCTTAGTTGTCTGGGGCTAAAGCCTTCCGGTCGCAGCTCGCGCCCAAGACTATGCCGTTGTTAATAGGTTAAGCGGCAACCGCATCGTCTCAAAGCAATGGCGCTCAAATTCAGCAATCGGATTTCACAGATAGTAATAATCAGAAGTGGAAGTTGTTCCCGCTGAAGATGGGAGTGGCTATTATGTCATTTACAACGAGGTGAGTAACAAGGTCGTAGATGTCGCCGGGGCATCTACGAGTAACGGCGCACTCATCCGGCAATGGGACTATTTAGGCGGTGCAAATCAGCAGTGGTCTTTAGTTCCGACCGATAATGGTTATTGGGCTATCGTAAATCGCACAAAAAGTGGTGGAGGGTATGGAAGGACGGCCAAATGACGCCGGAAAAAAATAAGCCATGGCAAAGCTGCTAGATCTCCCTCCTTCCTATCTGCCCAGCTTCTTGGACATTTTAAGTGGTGGGCTTACATTGGGCCAACTACTGTATACCGGTGACTTTTGGCAAGAGGGCTCACTTAGCGTATGGGTGCCCGATCACCTAACATCGCTACCATTGTCGGATTTTCAGAGAGACCCGTTTTTTCCGGAGATATACGGTCTGACCGAACCCGTAGCTCCATTCTTAAAACAGCGTCTACTGGAGCTGCCGGAAGCTTGGGTGTTTGGAGAGACGTCCTACTCGGCGTCCTACTATGAAGAGTTAGGAAGTGATAAGGAAGCGTTCGCCTGGTTGGCAGTTGATAACCCAGTCAAGCCGGATGAGACCGATCTCTGTGTGTCGCTACACGGTTCACAAAACGTCACCGATAAGCAATGCAGCAGACTTTTAGATACGTGCGACGGTTATCCAACCGTAGTAGTCGTTTCTTCACCAACGGCTGACTTTGCTGTTCAGTCTGGTGCACCATCGTTCGTTGACCACGAAACGGTTAAAACTCTAATGTTTCCCCAACACGTGTTAGTGGGCGTATTCGATGAAATGTCCCTGATGATGTGGAGTCGGAGATAACAACCCTATTCGTTTGCCGTTCTCAAAAAGAGGAGTAAAGCAATTGCTATGAAGTATCTCTTAAGGTCCATTTGCCTAGTGGCCGGTTCTCTGGTTTCTGTGTACGGCCAATCTGTTTCCGGGACACCGAACGTTGTCAGCCCAGCCGCTTCAGCACCAGAGTCTTCCCACACTGTTCCGATTTCAGTTTTGTACCGGCACTTCCTTGCACATGTTGTTCAACTCGATGCCGAGGCCGACCGCCTACAGCATCAAGGGAAGGATGGATCTGCTTATCGAAGTCATTATCAGAAAAGTTTGGGCTTCTCGGACGAACAGTTCGCAAAGGTCCGCCAGGTAGCGGTAGATAGCAAGGACAATATAAACAAGCTTGATGCCCAGGCACACGGAATCATCGTCGCTTTCCGCCAGCAGCTTGCGAAGCAGGTCCCTGGAAATCCGAGCACAATACCTCCTCTGCCGCCTGAGCTTGCGCAGTTGAATGCGCAACGCGACCTGTTGCTGAGATCTGAGCTAAGCCGCTTGCAGCAGTCGTTGGGGCCTAGAGACTCGCGAACGCTTACCCGGCTGGTAACATCTCAGTTCGGACCGCATATCAAAGTTGAGCAGCTTCCACTTCCCACCGCGCCGACGCCCAATTTACAGGCCAGCCGACTTGAAGGTGTTCCGCGCGTTCATTGAAACGCATTAACTGCATCTTGTCTCCAGTAATTTAGAGCAGTTCAGCATTTACGTTGGATGGAGGCAGTAGATGGCTACTAAGAAGAAATCAGGTTCGAAGGGTGCTTCTACCAAAAAGCGCTCGTCTTCAGGCACCGACGCGAAATCGAAGAAGACCGTTCAGAAGAAGATGCAACGGACAATGCATGAATATACGCATCACGAACTAAAATCCGGTGGCAATAGAAAAAAAGTAACGAACCCCAAGCAAGCTATCGCAATCGGCTTAAGCGAAGCACGGCAGGCAGGCGCGAAGAAAACCGCGGCCAAGAAGTCGGCCTCAAAGAAGAAATAGTCACCTCTTTCGCCCAAAAAAGAGGCCCGCCGGACTTCGTTCGAAGCCGGCGGGCTGACTTACAGTTTGGAACTGATGAATTAGTAATCCATCTCAGGGCCGTGACCGGCGGGCGGGCCAGCGGGGGCCTTCTTCTCAGGCAGTTCGCAGATCATGGCTTCGGTGGTCAGCATCAAAGCGCTGATCGAAGCGGCATGCTGCAGGGCTGAGCGGGTGACCTTGGTGGGATCGATAACGCCCGACTTCACCAAATCCTCATACTCGCCATTGGCTGCGTTGAACCCGAAGTTCGAATCGTTGTTGGCACGGATTCTTTCGAGCACAATCGCACCTTCGTAGCCGGCGTTACCGGCAATCTGGCGAACCGGCTCTTCGATGGCACGGCGAATCACGTCGATACCGATCTGCTCGTCACCGGGAGCCTTGAGGTTTAGGAGAGACTTGCCGGCGCGCAGCAATGCCACGCCGCCTCCAGGAACAATACCTTCCTCAACGGCTGCACGGGTGGCATGCAGGGCGTCTTCGACACGGGCCTTCTTTTCCTTCATCTCGGTTTCGGTAGCAGCACCGACCTTGATGACGGCTACGCCACCGGCGAGTTTCGCCAGGCGCTCTTGCAACTTCTCGCGATCGTAATCGGAGGTGGTCTCTTCGATCTGATTGCGGAGCTGCTTGATGCGGCCTTCGATGGTCTTCTGAGTGCCGGCGCCATCGATGATGGTGGTGTTGTCCTTGTCGACAGTCACGCGCTTGGCGCGGCCCAGATCTTCGAGACGTACACCTTCGAGCTTGATGCCGGTCTCTTCCATCAGAGCCTTGCCGCCGGTGAGGACGCCGATGTCTTCGAGCATCGCTTTGCGGCGATCGCCGAAACCAGGGGCCTTCACGGCGCAAGCGTTCAGCGTGCCGCGCAGCTTGTTGACAACCAACGTGGCGAGAGCTTCGCCTTCCACTTCCTCAGCAATGACGAGGAGCGGCTTACCGGCGCGAGCAATCTGCTCGAGCAGCGGCAGAAGATCCTTCATGTTGCTGATCTTCTTTTCGTGAATCAGGATGTAGGGATCCTCGAGCACGGCTTCCATGCGATCGGGATCGCTGACGAAGTAAGGGGAGAGATAGCCGCGGTCAAACTGCATGCCGTCGACCGTCTGCAACTCCGTCACCATGGTCTTTGATTCTTCAACCGTGATAACGCCGTCTTTACCAACCTTCTTCATCGCCTCGGCAATGATGTTGCCGATGGTGGCATCGCCGTTGGCTGAAATAGTGCCGACTTGGGCAATGGCATCGCCCGAAACGGGCTTCGAGAACTTCTTCACTTCTTCGACAACGGTCTCAACGGCTTTCTCAATGCCGCGCTTCAGAGCCATCGGGTTCGCGCCCGCGGCAACAGACTTCACGCCTTCACGGAAGATCGCCTGAGCCAGGATTGTCGCCGTGGTGGTGCCATCACCAGCGATGTCGGAGGTTTTCGAAGCAACCTCGCGCACCATCTGGGCACCCATGTTCTCAAGCGGGTCCTTGAGCTCCACTTCCTTGGCAACCGTCACACCGTCTTTAGTGATAGTGGGGCCGCCGAACTTCTTCTCAAGAACTACGTTCCGGCCCTTGGGACCGAGCGTCACCTTCACGGCATCAGCCAGCTGATTCACGCCGCGAAGAATCGCTTGACGCGAGTTTTCGCTATAAACAATTTGTTTTGCAGCCATATTTCGTTTCTCCTATTTAACCTTTCGCGGCGGAAGCACCGTTGCTGAGCACGCCAAGGATCTCGTCCTCACGCATGATCATGTACTCGTTGCCATCCAGCTTGATATCGCTTCCCGAATACTTGCCGAACAGAATGCGGTCGCCCACTTGCACATCAAGAGCCATGAGCTTGCCGGAGTCGTCCTTCTTGCCCTTGCCGACGGCGATCACTTCGCCTTGCTGCGGCTTTTCCTTTGCTGAATCGGGGATGTAGAGACCGCCTTGCATGGTCTCGCCTTCTTCGATCCGTTTAACCACAACGCGGTCGTGTAGCGGTCGAATATCCATAGTTGTAAAACCTCCAGTGAGTCGCGTTAGTTTGCGATGTTGAATTTGGCCGGGCTTGCGAAGTTGCTTACGGTCGCGTTGAACGTAGTAGGCCCAGCTATCAGGCCTAGTTTTAGCACACTCGATAGTTGAGTGACAAGGGATTCTTGTAAGCTACTGACCTATAGGGAGATAGTAAGCTGGCAGTCGAAGGTTGCTACTGCGGTACTCACATTCCATGAGGTCGGCTCTCTCGCTCTCTGCCTGTTATCCTCAGGATGAGGCACCCACCGAATTCCATGCGGCGTATTTCCGTCTTTCTCGCCGCTGCCGCCCTTCTCCTCGCTATCACCGTTGGGTACACGCTGAAAGAGCGCCTGGCCCGACGGCTCCATGCCGCCCCTACCCCTCCTATCAAGCTGGGTGTGGATGCGGTGGCGACGGAGTGGAATTACGCCAAATCAGACGACAAGACCGGCCGACCCATTGTCAGGCTGCACGCAAAATCGTTCCAAGCCACACACGACCCATCTACCTCTGAGCTGCGCGACCTAGCGCTGAGGCTTTATTCGAGCGACGGCGCGTCTTACACCTATGTGCAGAGCGAGAAAGCCCTTTTCGATGACCGGACGGGTTTGATGAAGTCGGAAGGGGCAGTGACGATTGTGATGAACGTGCCTTCGGACAAAGATGCGGCGGACAAACTGGAAGCAGGTAAGCGCGTTCGCGTCACAACCTCCGGCGTGACCTACGAGACGAAAACCGGGAAAGCGAGCACGGATCAGCCCGCCTCGTTTTTATTCACGGCCGGCGACGGCCAGTGCGTGGGCGCCGACTATGATCCCAGCTCGAAACTGCTGCACCTGAGATCGAAGATTGCGCTCGATTGGATCGGCAAGGGTCCGGCAGAGAACAAGATGCACATTGAAGCGGGCGATCTGGTTTACAAAGAGGCTGAGCAGAAGATCTACTTATCGCCGTGGTCAAAGATGCAGCGGCAAGGCACGACAATTCAGGCTCAGAATTCGGTTGTGACGATCGCGGATGGGTATCTGCAGCGCATCGACGGCGATAAACCCAAGGGCGTCGACGTTCGGGACGACCGGCGCACCGAATACTCGGCGGAAAAGATGATTGCATTGTTCGATGAAGGCGGCAATCTGGTGAACATCGTGGGCCAGGACAACGCCAAGGTAGTGGCTGCTCAACCCGGTTCACGAACCGGCATCACGGGAAATCGTGCGGACCTGCGTTTTGCGGTGACCACCAAGCAGGTCGCCGGCCAGCCCCAGAACAGCAGCGATCTTCATCTGGTGCTGGCAGATGGACACGCGGTGGCCGAGTCGGCGCCCATGCCGCTACCCGGAGTGCAACTAGCCGAAACACGCATTCTGCGAAGCGAGCACATCGAACTGGAAATGAAGCCTGAGGGCAAGGACGTCCAGGAAATCCGCACGTCCTCTCAGGCGCAGCTTGAATTCAAGCCGAATCGCCCGGACCAGTCGCATCGCATTGTGGACTGTTCTCACCTGCGCGTTGTGTATGGGGAGGGCAGCTATGTGGACACGTTCTTTGCCTGGAACGCGATAACACACACCGATAAGCCGGCGTCAGTTTCCGTGAAAAGCGCGGCGGCGCCGGTTGAGCCGGCCCTCACCTGGAGCGACCGCATGGTGACGAAGTTTGCGCCCAACTCAAATCAGGTGGCAAGCATAGACCAGACGGGCAACTTCCGGTACCAGGAGGGCGCGCGCAAGGCTTGGGCCAAGAAAGCTTTATTGGAACAGAGCATCAATCAAATTACGCTGACCGATGCGGCGCGAGTCTTAGACAATACCGGATCGGCAGTGGGCGATACCATCGTCATGAACCAGGCCAACGGGGACATGGATGCCCTCGGGCACGTTGTCTCTACGCATCAGCCGGACAAGAACGAAAAGCCGGGCACGTCCATGCTTGACGCGAGTAAAGCTATGCAAGCGCAAGCCGACAAGATGCAAACGCGCGACAACAATACGAAGGTTAACTATCAAGGTCATGCTGTGATGTGGCAAGGGGCCAGCCGCATCTCTGCGGACGTGATTGATATTGACCGCGACGCGCAGTCGCTGCATGCGGCCGGGAACGTCGTGAGCGAACTGGTGGATGACAAGCAGTCCGACACAGGGAATGGGACTGCCACCGCACAAAATCAAAGCAACACGGCCTCCCGGCCCATCTTCACGGTGGTACGCGCCCCGGATCTCAGTTACCGCGACGATACTCGTATGGCTGACTACACGGGCGGGGTGAAACTTACGCGCGACAAAATGATTATCACGTCAAAGGAGTTGATTGCGTACCTGGCGCCCAAAACGGACAAGGGGAACGATCAGTCCTCGCTCGATCACGCGATCGCCACCGGCGACGTAAAGATCTTCCGTGTTCTAGAAGCGAAGCGAACTCGAACCGGTTCGGCCGAACATTGCGAGTACTACACCAAGACGAACAAAGTGGTTTTGAACGGCGGATCGCCGCAGATGGTAGATAGCTACAAGGGCGTAACCAAAGGCCGGGAACTGACTTACTACGATAACGACGACCGTCTGATCGTGGAGGGCGAGAAGAAGCAGCTTGCCTACACCACCATGAAGAAAAAATAAGGCTCAGGATGGGCTATTTGGCTCTATACTGAACGTCGTGAAAACTGCACTTCGACTTTCTCTCCTGGCCGCCCTAGCGGCCTTTCCCTTTCTAACGAGTCCGGCAGCGGGAACAGCTGCAGGCTTACAAACCACCAGCACAGCAACCTCTCACAAAAGCAGCGTAGTTGGAAAAAAACTCGCTGCCCAGGCACAATCCAGCCAGGACATTGCCGACGCAAAAGCGAAGGGCATGGTGTGGGCGAACCTCAGCACGCACGTCTACCACAAGGACAGCTCTTCTCTATACGGCACTACTAAGCGGGGAAAGTTTATGACGGAAGATGACGCAAAGAAGGCGGGATTTCGGGCTGCGAACGAAACTGGAGCTTCGAAGAAGCATGCCACCGCTAAGGCAGGTCAATAGCACTAGCTTGCTATAGATAGGGCAAGCCGGATTGCCCGGCCTGCCCGTTTCTCTTCGCGTTACTTCTTTGTTGCTGTCGCGCTCTTCCGCAACTCTTGGCCGGCGATTTCTTCCACTTCCACTTCCGTGCGCCGGACCGTATCCTTCACTGTCTCGGTGCGTTCGCTCACGTCCTTACCCACCGTCACTTCTTCCACCACGCGCGCCTGTTTCGAAACAACTGCTTCCTCGCCCGTCTCTGTTAGCTCAACCTCGCCCTCTTTGAAAGCTTGGAAGTCTGCTTCGGTAGCAGGACGATTTACAGCGTTGCGCTGAATGCGAACGTGCTCCTCGCGTAGGCGAATCTCCTCTTCGACGGGAGTCGCAACCACGTGGGAGTAGACACGTACTCCGCCGCGCTGCACTTCACGCTTCCCGACTTGCAACTCTTCCTCAACAATCGGAATGGAAGCCGTTCCGGCGGTTGTTGCCGCTGTTGCGGCTCGCGCCGGTGTGGAGGGGACCGCTGTTGTGCCTGCCGCTCTCTCTTCGTTCACGTTCGCCGCCCCATACTGCGTGAGGAGTGCAGCGACTGCGTCGGCGCGCTCGTCGGCAACGGTTACCGCCAGCATCGCCCCGCCGCTGTTAACGCCCTGGGAGTAATACTCCTGATCGGAACCTTCCGCGCCCGTAAAGGAGCTAAAAAAGTTTTTGATAGATCCCATCACGCCGGTGTCGGTGGAAGCTGCTGTCCTGGCTCCGGCCCCGCTGGCGCCGGCAGACGAGTCGCTACCCTCATTCCCGACTACGCGTATGTTGTCGGCTGAGTAGCCTTCACTCACCAGCTCATGTTTAATGTTCTGCGCTTCAGTCGCGCTCTTGAACAGTCCTACTACAGTTTTTGCCATTGTCTTCCTTTTCTCCCTGAAATCTGCACTGAACTAAACTTCTGTTGGATTTTCGTGGTCGGCGCGCTCGACAATTAACTCTTCGCTGCGGAGTGTTACTTCCTGGTAGTAGTTAGAAACAGATCGCCGCCTAACTATCCGCAGTTCTTCTTTCAAACGTAGCTGCTTCGTTACGACAAGCACTTCTTCGACAATTGATATGACAGTCACGTCGCCCTCCATGCGCACCGGGGGTGGAGCGTCGACAATCATGTCCATGGGAAGGCGCTCGACGTCGATATTCTCAGAAGCAAGAACCTCGCTTATGGTTTCGGGCGTTTCATGAACTACTTTGCGGAGGCGCACCGTTCCGGTGCGAAAGGCTTCTTTCCGAATGTCCAACTCTTCCCGAAGCACAGGGACGACAAAGTCCGACGTCACATTGAGACGAGGCCCATCGGCTACCGTTTCGGGCACCTCCATCTCTTGTGTCAATTTGCCGATTGATTGATTCACTTCAATTCTCCCCGTTGCCGCTTAGCGGCTTACAACGATATAGAGCCCCTGTGAGGAGCCCATCAGAAATCTGCATTGGCAAAACGACAACATCGAGGACACACATCCGGGCATCAACAACGAAGCTGAAGAAGTAGTGATTCAAGGAAAAGCACAAACGTTCGTTTGAGAGCGGCGTGACTTTCCCTCATTGCCTTACACATGAATAGAGCGCGTCGGCCCATCAGCCGTTACTAGATCTGATAATTACTTTTCTCTTTTTCGTATGTTTTAGCGAGACGGATTCGCCTTGTAATAGCCGCCATTGTGAACAGGCGGTGACATCCAGATAGCGATTTGGGCACCCGCTCAGCAGACGTTAGGGCTTCCTATAAATGAGTGAAAGCTTCGTGCGCGCCACCAGCTTGTAGTCCGCGAGCCAAAGCCGCAGGTCCGGGTAAGCAGCCGGGGCCAGCTTCGGATTGAGCAGCCCGAGTCCGTCCACAATCCAGGTGGGATGAGAACGAATCAGTTCCTGGCGATTCGCGGCCGCCGCCGGACGGGCATAAATAGCACTGGTGGCGGAGAGATGACGATCAGCGGGTACGCCGGTAAGAGGCTGCGAATCCCAGAATCGCCCTGGTGAAGCCATCCGGGTGTCGACATAGAGATCAGGCCGATATCCCCAAACAAACAGAGTGTCACCATCGTGCGCCATAGCTTTGATGCGCTGGGCCGCATCCTGGCTGTCCAGGTCCATCCCTACATCCAGCCAATGCGGTTCACGATTCATCAGATTGTCATACGCAAGCGAGAGATAGCGCGGCCCAAAGCGAACCAGCGGCACAAGCAGGAGCAATGGCAGAACCACAGCCGTGACTCCCCGGTGTTCACGCCAGGCCGAGACAAGGCCGCGCGAGGCCACGATGATCATGGCCGGCAGCAATTGAAGGAAGTAGTGGGGCGCGAACCGGGAACCAAGCGACACCGCGGCGAACGAGAGCCCCAGCCAAACGCCGAGTTTGAAGCGATCACCGGGTGAAGTGCGCAGCCATCCTAGCCAGCCGCTAGCCGCTAGGGCAGAGTGGAATCCGAACCAGTTCAACGTCCGGACTGCGCCGTTGATGACGGGATGGGCTACCGGCGATTTCGCGGCATAAGCAAAACCCCAGCGCCAGACCTGATCGAGGTAGCCGTTCCAGGCGCCGCTCCCGATCGCCATGAGAGCAGCGCCCAGGGTTGGAATTGCGAAACCCGCCACCAAAAGCAGAAACTCCGCGGGATCCCACACCACGCAAGCAGCCAGCACAAACAGCGCTTTTGCATTCGCAAGAAAAGCGACCCCTGCCCAAACGCCCGCCCAAAGGGCCAGGCGCCTCCGCGCACAGTACATTGCCGCCAGGTGCGGCGCCAGCATCAAGGCATCCGCGGCAAACGGAATGACTGCCGAAGGCAGGTAAAACGTAATGAAGAAGGCGAGCAGTAGCGCCGCCACCCGGCCCTCCGCTTCACTCCACCATTCCCGCGCCAAGCGGTACGCCAGAGAGCAAGCCACAGCCATGTAAGCTGCATCCAGGATTCGCAAAGGCCAACCCGCGTGGCCTGCGATTAACAGATAATACGCAGCGGCCAGCGGCGGCTTGTCGTACCAAAAGTCCCGATAAGGCAGCTTGCCGTGCACAATCTGAATGGCCGCCGCTAGATGATAATCTTCATCGGCCCACAGCAGGTGCACGTGCGCAAAACGGAGACAAAGCAGCGCCGCTACGACAACTAAGAACCAACGCTGGACACGGCTCGCGCCTCGAAACGCAACTTCCATTCACCGCGTATCATAGAGCATGGTGGTGCGTAGAAATAAGTGGCGGCCCTACAACGCTTGAAGACCCTGCAGACGGTGGAGATTTCAAAGTCTTACAGCGGTCGCAAGGTAGTAGATAACGTCACGGTGCGCGTGGAGCAGGGCGAGGTGGTGGGCCTGCTGGGACCGAACGGCGCGGGCAAAACAACTTCTTTTTACATCATTGTGGGTCTGATCAGCCCCGACTCAGGCGAGGTGTTGCTGGACAATCAGCCCATCACGCAGCTACCGATGTACCAACGCGCCGGACGCGGCGTCAGCTACCTTCCGCAGGAGCCATCTGTTTTTCGCAAGCTGAGCGTAGAGAACAACCTGATGGCGATTCTCCAGACGCTGCCTCTCAGCGGGCGCCAGCGGCGCGAGCGAATGGAGAACCTGATCAGCGATCTGGGCCTTGAGACGGTGCGCCATAGCAAAGGCTACATGCTATCGGGTGGAGAGCGCCGCCGCGTGGAGATTGCGCGGGCCCTGGTCCTGCAACCCGATTTCATTCTGCTCGACGAGCCTTTCTCCGGAATTGATCCCATCCAGGTCATCGAATTGCAGCGCATTATTCAAGACCTGAAGCGCAGGGGAATCGGCATCCTGGTGACAGACCATAACGTCCGCGAGACGCTGGCCGTAACCGACCGCGCCTACATCATTAGTAACGGGCGAATTTTCCGCGCGGGCTCACCCGAATCACTCGGCAATGATCCTGAAGTCCGCCGCATTTACCTGGGCGAGAACTTCTATTTTGCGCAGGCTTTAGTCAGCTGATTTAGCGCTTAGACCGTTGAAAACGCGGCTTAAGCGGCAGTTTTCCCCTAGGCCGCGAAAGCCCCTTGCGGTGTTAAACTGAAAGCCGAATGGGTTCGCTTTCGCAACGGCTACACCTTGGAGTCCAGCAAAAGCAGATACTCACGCCCGGCCTGGTGCAGATGGTCACGGTCCTTCAGCTCAATCGCCTGGAGCTGAAAGACATGATTATTAATGAGATTGCTGAAAATCCTGTTTTAGAGGAATCGGGAGAAGGTGGCGAGGAGTTAACGCCCGCCGAAGTGCAGTCGCTGATTGAGCGCGAGCGTCAATCGGATCCGGCGGATCAATCGATCCTCGACAAAGTGGATCAGTCAGATGCGCTGCACGCCTACGACGCTGCCAGTGAATCGGAGTTCACGCCTGAAGCAATCTCTGGCGGCAGCATCGAAGCCAATGCGGCTGCGGCTGCGACCGGGCCCGAAGAGCCGGCCAAAAGCGAGACTGATCCGTTCGACGAAATCGATTTCGGCAGCTTTTTCGATGATTATCTCGACCCCGGTTTCAAGAGTCCAGCTTCTGAATCGGTAGATAAGCCCTCGTTTGAGACCTTTCTTTCCTCTCCGGTTACCCTCAGCGACTATCTGCATTCGCAACTGAGCGTCATGGTTCTGCCGGAGCGTGTTCGGCAAGCGGCCAACAGCATCATCGGCAATTTAGAAGAGAGCGGTTACCTTGCTACGCCGCTTGAAGAGATCGCCGTAGCTGAAGGACTCAGCCCGGCCGACGCGCAAGCGGGACTGAAGGCGGTTCAATCGCTGGATCCAACGGGTGTAGGCGCGACAAATCTTCCGGAGTGTTTATTGCTGCAGCTTGAAAGCCGCGGCTGCCGTGATGGCGTGGCCGGGAAGATCGTACAAAATCATCTGAAGCTGCTGGAAACGCGCCAGTTGACACAGCTGGCAAAGGTCATGGGCCGCCCCATGGAGCATGTTCACATTGCGGTCAACGTGATTCGCCGGCTTGACCCGGCGCCCGGATTACGCTACTCCGGCGCAGGCGCGCGCCAAGTGGAGCCGGATGTCTACATTACTAAAGACGGCGAAGATTACGTCATTACGCTGAACGACGACGACATCCCGCAGCTGCGCTTAAACGGCGATTACAAACGCATGGTGGATCGCGAGCAGGAGCCCAACAAAGACATCCGCAACTATGTGAAAGAGCGGTTCGCTTCGGCGCTTCAGTTGATCAAGAACATTGAGCAGCGCAAGCAAACTATACTGCGCGTCTGCCACTCGATCATACGCCGGCAAACGGAATTTCTGGAACTCGGCATCGATCAGCTAAAGCCGATGATGATCAAGGAAGTAGCGGAAGAGATTGGGGTGCATCCTTCCACCGTCAGCCGGGCTGTCGCCAACAAGTATGCGCATACGCCACAGGGAGTTTTCGAACTACGCTACTTTTTTTCGGAAGCCGTTCAGGGCACGGCGGGAAGCGCCACGCCGCTGCTGATTGTGAAACGCCGCGTGAAGAAGATGATTGAGGATGAGAATTCAAGTCGTCCGCTGACCGATGAACAGATCACCGCTCGCTTACACACGGAAGGAATTGATGTAACCCGGCGCACGGTGGCGAAATACCGCGAGGACATGAAAATTCCATCGACACATCAGCGCCGCATGCGCGCCTAACAGACGCCGGATAAAATCCGGTAGACTCGCGGAAGCGGTTCAGCTGGCCGATAGAGGGGACAATGAAGCTCATCTACTCCGGAAAAACTAAGGAATTCACGCCCGAGCTGGAAGAGAAAGTAACGGCAAAGCTCGGGAAGCTGGGCAAGCTTGCGGACCAGCGCGGTGAGCGCGAAATCCATCTTACGCATCAATTGGAGCGTCACCTCCACAAAATTGAAGTCACCATGAACTTCTACGACCATTCGCTGGCCGGAGCGGGCGTCGATACGGATCTGCCGACAGCTATCAATCACGCGTTTGAGAACGTGGAGAAACAGCTGCTAAAGATCCGGGCCCGCTGGCGCGATACACAGCGAGACGCTAAGGGCGTGCGTTCCACGAAAGAGAGTTGGGACGAAGCGGCAGCTTCCGAAGAGCCGCCGCCGGCCGAGCGCGCTAAGGGTACGGCGAACGGGTCAGCGGGCAAGCCGAAGATCTTTCGCGTGAACTACAATGACGGACATAAGCCAATGACGGTGGAAGAAGCGATGCTCGAAATGGGAACAACCGTCGACTACGTTGTGTACCGGGATTCGGATCGCGATTGCTTATCGGTTCTGGTGCGACGCGCGGACGGCCACTTCGACCTGATCGAATCCTGAACGCTCGCGCACGATCACTTCGACACTCGCTGATCCAACCTACTTGACCTAATTGTCTATGAAGGCGAAAACAGATGATGCGGATCCCGGGACCCTGAAGGATTCCGTACCGTCGGCGGATTTAGTCATCATCACCGGCACAAGCGGATCAGGCAAGCAGACCGCGCTCAAGGCCTTTGAAGATCTAGGCTTCAATGCAGTGGACAACCTGCCGATAGCGCTGGTGCCGAAATTTGCGGATCTCACGCACGATTCGAAGAGCCGCAATCGCGCGGCACTCATCATCGATATCCGCGAGGGCGAAGCGCTTAAGCAATTCCCAGGCATCTATCAGGACCTGAAGCGAACTCTGCGCTCCACCATCTTATTTCTAGATGCGGAAGACGAAGTCTTGCAGAGGCGCTTTAGCGAGACCAGGCGGCCGCACCCGCTAGGGGCCGAGTCTACGGTAATGAGCAGCATACAGGATGAGCGCCGGCAGCTTGCCCCCATTCGCGCTCTCGCGGACGTCTATATAGACACCTCCAAGTTGAACGTCCATGAGCTTCGGCGGTCGATCTCCGACAAGTTTGAAGATGGGCAGAACACGGCGAAGGTCGTCATCTACGTAAACAGCTTCGGGTTTCGCTACGGCGTGCCACCCGATAGCGATCTGGTATTCGATGTGCGCTTTCTGCCCAATCCGAACTATATTCCGGAGTTCAAGAGCCTCAGCGGCAGGCATCCGAGCGTGGCTCGATACATCCGCTCGTTTCCGCAAACGTCCGAGTTCATCCATCGCATCAGCGATCTGCTGATTTATCTGCTGCCTCACTATATTCGCGAGGGGAAAAGCTATCTGACCATTTCGTTTGGCTGTACGGGCGGACGGCACCGCTCCGTGTTCATTGCGAATGAGATTAATAAGAGGCTTAAGAAGGCGGGCTTCGCGGTCAAAGAAGCGCACCGCGACGTGCAGCGCGCGTCAAAGTAAGCGCGTCAAGCGGCCGCGCTACTCAGCAATTCTTGCTTTCTCCACGCGGGAACGCATTCGCATCCTGTTCCTCAGGCGGGCCGTCGATGCACTCCAAATCCTTTTCTATGGCGACTTTCAGAGAGGTCCCGTTAGCCGGGAAATCGAAATACATCCCGATCGATCCACTGCTGGCCCACTCATCTACCTGTTGCTGAGGAGCCAACACACTGATCACACCGTGGCGGAAAGAGGCTTCGGGTGCGGCGGCGGATGAGGACTGCAGAGTGTACGAAATGCGGCCGTCGCCCGGAAAGAGAACTTGCTCCTCCAGCAGGGCGCCGGAGGCCAAGCCCTCCACTTCGCGCTGGTTGACGCGCAGACGGAGGCTGTTGTTGCGAAAGCGCAGCTTCATCACCTACGAGTATCCGCTCTTACGAACTTATCCGCCACTCGCCCGAATAGATATTGAAGCGGCCGTCGCGAACGAATCCCAGCAGCGTCACTCCGAAATCGCGCGCCGTTTCAATCGCGAGGCTCGAAGGGCCGCCGACCGTCGCAATGGCGGGCGCACCGGCCATTATGGCTTTTTGAATCAGCTCAAAGCTGCTGCGGCTACTCAGAAACAGCAGATGATTACGCAGCGGAATGCGCCCGTTCAGAAACGCCCAGCCAATCAACTTGTCGAGTGCGTTGTGTCTGCCGATGTCTTCAAAAACAGCTTCCATTTGGCCGCCGGCATTCACCAGAGCCGCCGCGTGGAGGCCGCCGGTTTGCGCAAACCCTTGTTGGTGCTCTCGTAGCAAACTTGGCAGCGTCTCAATCAGAGAAGCGTGGAAGCGGAAACTTTCGCTCTCTTCCCTTGGCGTCTCCGGGGCTAGCTGTTCCGCTACCGTGTCGCGACTGCGCTTGCCGCAAATTCCGCAACTGGAGTTGACGAAAGTACTGCGCGCCAGTCTCCATCCTTCAAAGTCGATGCCCTTGGCTAGTTCTACAACAATTTCGTTCGACGATTCGCCACCTAAGGCGCGCACATCCAGCAGATCCGGCCGCTGCCGTACGATTCCTTCTGATACTAAGAATCCGGACGCCAGCTCACGGTCATGACCCGGCGTCCGCATCGTGAGTGCCAGGCTGTCTGAGACTCGGGCGTCTTTGAACCAGTACGAGGCGCGAATCTCGAGCGGCTCCTCGGCTGCCACCGTGTCGACGATGCGCTCCGCTTCGGCATTGGCGATGCGCTTCACGCTATAGCGCCGCACGAGAGGAGATTCAACAGTGGGCATCGACACCTACCTTCTAGGGTCACACGAGCAGCGCAACGCGCAAGTAGCAATTGGATGATCCAGTTATTTAAAGCAGGTGAGTTCGTGCGCTATCTTGTTCGACGAGAGCGCTGATGCAGGCCACGGGAATCAACCAGATCGAGCTTCTTCTGTTGGTGTTGCTGCTGCTTGTCGCCGCATTGGCGGTGCTCGCAAAGCGGCTCTCCGTCCCGTATCCGATTGTGCTGGTGATTGGCGGCCTCTGCCTCAGCCTGCTTCCTCATGCTCCGCGAATCTCGCTTGATCCGGATATTGTTTTCCTGGTGATCTTGCCGCCGCTGCTGTTTTCAGCGGCCTTTCATATCTCGTGGCGCGAGTTCCGAAACAACATGATCAGCATTCTGATGCTGGCATTCGGACTCGTCGGCTTTACAGTCTACGGCGTTGCGCTCACCACACGTTGGATGCTGCCGGGCTTCGATTGGAAATTGGGCTTGGTACTCGGCGCCGTGGTGGCGACAACGGATCCTCTCTCTGCCACCTCCACCGCGCGGCGACTGGGAATACCGCGCAAGATCACTGATTTGCTGGAAGCAGAAAGTCTGGTGAACGACGGCAGCGGCCTTGTGGCTTTGAAGTTCACCGCGGCCATGTTAGTGACCGGCGTGACACCCTCGTTCTTAGGCGGCGTCGGCGAGCTACTCTACTTGATTTCAGCCGGAGTCGCCATCGGCTTACTGGTAGCCTTCACCAGTCATAAAATTCAGCGCCGCATCACTGACGCGCCCATAGAAATCACTATCAGCTTAGTGGTGCCGTATGTCGCTTACCTCGCGGCCGAAGCGGCGAAATGCTCCGGCGTCATGGCCACGCTCGCCTGCGGCCTCTATCTCGGCAGGCGAAGCTCCGGTTTCTTCTCTCTGCACGCTCGCATCGAATCGTCTGCTGTTTGGAGCACCTTGGACTTCATCCTGAACGGCTTCGTGTTCTTGCTCCTCGGTCTGCAGTTACCCTCGATTCTGTCCGCCATCCGGGGGCTGAGCCTTCAGACGCTGGTGCTCGACGGCGCCCTGTTTAGTACTCTCGTGATCCTGCTGCGCTTGATCTGGGTTTATCCAGGCGCTTGGCTCTCCGCCCAGATACGCCATCGCTTGCCTTTGAAGCAAGTGGACAAGTTTTCGCCCGGCGCAATCTTCGTCATCGGATGGTCGGGCATGCGAGGAGTGCTGGCGTTGGCCGCCGCCATCTCCCTGCCTGTAAGACTCAACAACGGCGCGCCGTTCCCGCAGCGGAACTTGCTGATCTTCCTGACCTTTTGCGTGATCTTCGCAACGCTCGTTCTGCAAGGCCTGAGTTTGCCCGCCATCATTCGCCGCCTAGGGTTAGGCGGCAATGTCGGTCCGCACAGCGAAGAGGAAATGGCGCGCCGCCACATGATCTTAGCTGCGCTCGAGCGGCTGAAGGCGCTTAAGCGGGAGAACGGCCTCGATCGCGCCGACCTTCGTGAACAGTTGGAACGGTATTATCACCGCCGCTTGGCTTCGCTTGAAAGACTCTCCTCAAAGAACGGTAAGCGCTCCGAACAACACGCGGAAAGCAGTGGCTCGCTTGCACAGCAGCTTCGTAACGTAGAACGCTCCATGGCCTTGCAACTTCGCGACGAAAATCAGATTCATGACGAAGTGCTGAGAACGCTCGAGAGGGAGCTGGATTTGCTGGACGCGCGCTTTGCGGGCTCGGAAGATTAAGTAACGGAACGGTACCATGCAAAGCACCCCCCGGGGCGCATCCTCATACATACTAGAAACATGACGCCAGGACAGCCGCAGCCGAAGTTTCACCTCTCGACCACGCCCGATTACCGCGAGACATATGCCAACAGCGTGCAGATGCGCGTCAGTCTGTGGGACTTTTTCCTGATGTTCGGCACCATCAACCAAACTGCGCCGGACGCCGTCACCATCCAGAACTTCCAGGGTGTCTATCTGAGCCCGCCACAAGCCAAGGCGCTTTGCAATGTTCTGCAGCAAAACCTGAAGCAGTACGAAGCCGCATTCGGCGAGATTCGGCTAGAGGCCCAGTCGCAAGGCGACGTTATTCAATAGATGACCGATAGCAGCGTGACTCAGTAGATACGGATGCCCACAAGGCCCCCGGTGCCGAAACTGCCTCCGTTCGCGTTGGCAGGGCTTCCTTTGGAGCGCAAACGCCCGTACTACCTGCTGGTTTTCTTTTTCTTGTTTGCAGTCCCGCTCTTTGCGGTTCATCTGTCGCTGTTGCCGCTACCGTTCTTTTGGGACGAGCACGGTCAATTTATCCCGACTGCGCTTGATCTGCTGCGAACCGGCGCCTGGGTGGCGCACTCCACCCTTCCGAATGTCCACCCGCCGGGCGTAGAAGCCTATCTCGCTGCCTGCTACAAGCTGTTCGGGTACTCAATTCCATTGACGCGCGGAGCGATGTTGCTGCTCGCGAGCGCAGGTCTCCTTTTCACGTTCCTACTAGCCATTGAACTGAGCCAAGGAACAAAAGGCGCGCCGGCTTTTCTTCCGCCTCTGTTCCTCCTCATCTCGCCACTGTTCTACACCCAGAGCATGATGGCTCAACTCGACATGCCTGCAATGGTGTTCACCCTGCTGGCGTTACTCTTGTTTCTGAAGAAGCACTACGCGGCCGCGGCGGTGGCGAGTGTTGCGCTTGTGCTGGTCAAAGAGACGGGCCTGGTCGCACCGTTCGTTTTCTTTGTCATGCTGGCATTGCGTAAAGATTGGCGGCGCGCCGCGTATTTCATTGTGCCCGCTGTAGCTCTTTTCGCCTGGCTCGCCGTGCTTCGTCACGCTACCGGATATTGGCTCGGCAACCCTGATTTCGCTCATTACAACGTCGGCTACTCGCTTCACCCTGTGCGAATTGTGCTCTCCTTTGCGCGGCGCATCTACTACCTGTTCATTGCCGAGTTTCGTTGGGTAGGCACGGTCGTGCTGCTCGTTGCCGTTCGGAAGCAGCGCCTTTTCCGAAGCTACCAGTGGCGTGCCGCCGTGGCAGTCGCAGCGTCGAACTTTATTCTTGTTTCTGTTCTGGGCGGAGCTGAACTAGAGCGCTATCTGCTCCCGGTATTGCCCATCTTCTACATCGCCGTGAGTGTCGCGTTAACGTTCACCCCCAAATGGGTCACCGCTACGTCCACCGCGGCTCTAGCCGCGGGACTCATTGCCAGCCTGTTCTGGAATCCGCCCTACCCGTTCCCTTATGAGAACAACTGGGCCATGGTAGATTTCGTCCGGCTGCAACAAACCGCGGCAGAGTACACCGAGCACAATTTCAGCGGCCGTACTGTCGCCACCGCCTGGCCCTACACTGCGGCACTCCGCGATCCGGATTACGGCTTCGTGACCCACAAATTGAAAACCGTCGAAAGCAACGATTTTCACCCCAGTTCCATTCGCGCGCTCGGGCCCGGCAGCTTCGATGTTCTCATCACGTACACGCGCACTTGGGCCCCGCAATCGGGAGTGATTTCGATTCCCATCGTTCGTGAATTCCTGAGCCGCTTCTACGACTGGCAGCCAGACATCACGCCTGAAGAATGCGCCCAGCTAGGACTTCATCAGGTCGCTAACTGGCGTTTACGCGGACAAGAGATTGCCGTATATGTCAGGGATGGCGTTGTTCCAACAAACAACTATGACCACAGTTCCTTCAGGGCTAACTCAATGCTGCCGGAGCGCAGAACACCGTCCGACGTTACCGGATGCAGACCCTCTGCATCGTAGAACCAAGCTTTCTTTTCCTCAGGATCAAAAATCCAGCACGCGGGAACGCCCCAGCGAAGATACTCCTCGCACTTTTTTACTGTGTAAGAGAAACGGTCTGAAGGCGAAAGTATCTCGATACAAACCAGCGCCGGCGTGCTTACAACGCCGTTTTCATCGTTGTCGGGGGGCAGAAGGCAAACATCCGGAATGAGAACGGCGCGCTGGCGAACCCGAAGGGATTGCTCAACAACAACTTGGCAGGAGCCGGCTTCCTCATGTCGATATAACAGGTATCCGAGCCGTGTTTGCAGCCGCGCGTGATCTTTCGTTCCCATCGCTTTCGGAATCAGTTCTCCATCCACGTATTCGCATTCCGGCTCATACGACGTCGCGAAATATTGTTCAAGCGATACCGGCGCGGAAGCTGTGGCCATCATCCCTAGCTTAGCCGCTTTCCGTTCTGCACGAAACTGCCCACGGCTTACACTGCGGACATGAACCGAAACGTTCGCGCTGCGTGGTGGAGCACGGTCGTAATGTTTCTGGTACACGGGATTATCGTCGGCACCTGGGTCTCGCGAATACCGGCCGTGCAAGCCGCTCTGCACCTCAACAACGGCATTCTCGGACTAACACTTCTAAGCTCGGCCGCGGGCGCGGTATCGACACTTCCCATCACGGGTTGGCTGGTGAGCCGTTACGGCAGCAAAAAAGCCAGCGCGGTGAGCAGCATTTTATTCTGCCTGGCTGTGGTACCGCTCGCGATGGCGCCGAACGCTCTCGCGCTAGCGGCGCTCTTCCTCTTCGGTGCGGCAGCGGCCGCCATGGACGTTTCCATGAACGCACAAGGGGTGGAAGTGGAAAAGGCACACGGCAGCCCCACTATGTCGCGCTTTCACGGCATGTTCAGTCTGGGCGCCATGGGCGGAGCAGGTCTGGGAGGATTCGCCGCCGCTCGTGATATCACCGCGCTTCCGCACTTCGCCGCCAGCGCTTTCATCAACCTCATAGCCATACTTGCCGTTACGCCGCTGCTTCTTGAAACACACCCGGACGTCTTGAAGCAGGATCACCGGCTGCCGCTGAACAAGATCCCTCCGGTGCTGCTCGCCATCAGCGCTATCGGCTTTTGCCTTCTTTTATCGGAAGGCGCAATGGCCGATTGGACCGCCATCTACATGAAGCAAGTATTGAATGCCGGGCAGGGAAGAGCGGCAGCCGGATACGCCGTCTTCTCGGCCGCCATGGCAATCTTCCGGTTTCTGGGCGATTTCATCACCGCGCGCTTTGGCCCCTACCGCACCGTCAGAACGGCATGCCTCATCGCCGCGGGTGGTCTCGCCTGGGCCTTGAGCATGCATTCATCCGCTTGGGCGCTGCCAGGATTCGCCATCACCGGTGCCGGCATGTCGGTCATTATCCCGCTCGTCTTCGGCTCCGGCGGCCGGGTAGAATCCATCAACCCGGGCGTCGGCATTGCAACTGTCACGGGACTCGGATACGTTGGGTTCATCGTGGGTCCTCCTGCCATCGGCTTTGCGTCACAGATACTAACGCTGCGATATGCGCTCTTCATTGTTGTTGCCTGCTGTCTGATCGCCGCGTTCCTTTCCCGCTTCATGGCGTCTCTGCGGATGAACGCTCCGGCTGAAGCTGTCACTGAGCTCCAGTTTTGATTCCTACTTGCCCGCCAAATCAAGGCTGTTATCGTAGCCCGTCATCTCCAGATAACCAGCGCCTTTCACGGCTTGCTTACGGCTGTGCCCCTCATAAGTAACCGCGCCTTCCCAATAGGTGGGCGTGATGCCGTTCGAACTGAACAGCTCCTGGTTCTTTAGGGAAGTGTGTTCAATAAGCTCAAGATCAAGTGAGGGAACCGTGATCTTCCAGCCAACCGAATAGCTCGCCCCTGAAAGCGAGCTTCGCCACGATTCAACCGGCGACAACGCGAACTGTCCCGCGCCTAAGAAGTGTGCTTCACCCTTCGCATCAACATAGGTTCCTGACGAATAAGGACTCGCTTGTCCTGACTTGTTTCGAAGGCGGTACAGCATCAGCTCTTCCTTGCTGTCTAGCTGAATGGCAAACCAGTCCCAACCAGCCAGTGAGTTGTCGCGCGGCTCTGTAAAGAATTCATGGTCCATCCACGCCAAGCCTTCGAGCGTAGGCGACCGGCCTTTCCAATCCGCATGACCTGTTGCCCGCAAGCGTGTGAATGAGATGTAGTGCGAGGCCTCGCCTGCCAGCGGACCCTTAACACTCAATCCGTTCTGCCCATGGACGACGGATGGTTTCTCCGGTTTGAGGGTCAATCGGATTTTCAAGCGGTCTGACACAGCTTCGAGTTCCTGCTCACCAAACGTTAAGGAACTCCAGCGCACCTGCCAGTTGCCGTTCCAATATCGCTGCGGCTCGCCCTTTGCTCCGTTGGAAGCGCCGGCTAGCCCCGGTCCTGCACGGTTCAAGCGTTCCGTGTGATAGAACTCGCCACCGTCAATATCGCTGAACGCCAGATGCGCCAGGTAGATCTGGTCTGGCCGCCACGCCAAGCTCTCAGAAGCAGCTGCTTGCTTCGGCAGATGAACCGCTTGGCGGAAGAACGTTAATTCAAGCCCGTAGCGGTGACCATCAGCGCCGTGCAAATTCCCGGTGTAGTACCACCACTCAGTCTGATAATTGGTGTGGCTGAAATGGTCGCGAGGAAATTCATAACGATATCCACTCACCGCGCTCTGCCAACTCTGAGCCGAAGCAACTGCCGCAATCAACAACGCAGTCCCAAATCTACTCCTCATGAATCACCTCAATCGGATTCATACTCGTCGCCGTGCGTGCTGGATAGAGCCCCGCAAGAACGGTCGCGATGTACACGCCTGTTAACGCAATCAACAACAGTCCCACAGGCCAGTGAAGCTGGAGCGTCCAGCCAAAGGACTGCTTGTTGATGACAAAGATGAGAATCAGCGATAAGAAACCGCCCAAAACCAAACCAATAGCATTTGCAAGCAAACCCAGCAGACCGGCTTCTGACAGAATGATGCGGCGGATCTGCGGTTGCGCTCCGCCCAGAAAACGCAGCAGCGCGAATTCGCGGCGCCGGTCAATTACCATCGCTAGCAGCGCGCCCGCAATGCCCATCACGGCCACCACAATCGCCACACCTTCGAGCGCATACGTAATACGAAACGTACGGTCGAACACTTCAATGGCGCCACGCCGCAGCGCGCTATTTGATAACACCATCACAGCGCGCCCGCTGATGACGCCGTCGATATTGTGACGAACATCGTCCGCGTTTGCGCCAGGTTTAAGATAGACCGCCAGATTTGACGCGTCCGGGTCCGGCAAGTACTTCAGCAGCGTGCTCCGATCAAGCACGATGAACCCGCGTTCCGTTGAGTAATCGGAATAGACTCCAAGAACCTGAAAGCCATGCTTCGCACCGCCCAGCGGAAGCTGGAGCACGCTTCCTACGTGCACGCCGTGCTTATTCGCAAACGGCTCGCTGACCACGGCGTAATCACCGAACGGCAGCTTCGCCAGCAGTTGTTGGCGATTCTCACCGCCCAGGAACCGCGTACTGGCGGCTGCTTCGGCCTTGCTGGTTTCGCCGCCTGCAAGTGTCGCCGGCACCCCTTCGTACGAAATTGGATAAGCTCGAAACCGGTCCACGGAGGCGACGCCATTCAGCCGTTCAATCCTGTCCGCGATTTCCGCGCTTACCGTCGGATGACGATCGGCTGCGGCTGCACCGGCCGGCCGCAAATACAAATCGGCTTTCAGCTGATCATTCATCCACACCGACACTGTCTGTCGAAAACTCCCGACCATAATGCCTACGCTCGCTGTCATGGCGACGGCGGTGGCAAGCGCCGCAGTCAACACGGAGGTGCGCCCCAGCGATGCCCGCAATGAACGCATCGCAAGCAACGCTTCGACGCCGCCGATCTTCTCAATCATCCGGCTGGCGGTATCGGCAAAGAACGTAACCAGATTCGGGATCACCGCCGCCGTTCCCGCGATCAACAACAACACAGCTAGATACGCGAATACCGGCTGCCGGTTCACGGGAGGCAGTTGCGAGAACGCCGCCGCTGCCACCAGCATCAACAGCGCCGCGAAAATTGTCTTCCGCGATCGCACCGCTATCACATACTGCTCTCGCCCTCTCGCCATTGCCTCAACCGGCGAAACATGAGCAGCTTCAAACGCCGGCGCCAGTGCCGCCAGAAGCGAAATGCACAAGCCGAGCGCAACACCAGTGGCGACCGATACCGGCGTAAGCGCAATCTGCCCGGGGTTGCTGCTGACGTAAAGCGATTCGACGGTGGCGCCAATCAAACGCACCGCACCGATCGCCATCACCCGGCCAATCACAATTCCAATCGCGCTGCCCGTCACCCCAAAAAATAGTGCCTCCGCCAGAAACGCATTCGTTACCGCGGCCCGCGTGGCGCCCAGCGCCCGTACGATGCCAATGGCATTCCGGCGCCTAACAACTGAAATTGAAATCGTATTGTAGATAAGAAATCCGCCAACGATCATCGCAATGTAACTCAGCACATGCAGGTTCCAGCGAAAGGCCGCCAGCATTTTGCGGTTTTCCTCTGTGCGCGATCCTTGCGGTTCAATCGCTGCCGACGCGGGCAGCTCTTTCTCAAGAAGCTTTTCCCAGTACTCCGGTGACTCGCCAGGCGGAATCCGCACATCAATGCTGTCCAGCTTTCCTCGCTTTCGAGTCGCCTGCTGCGCGACGCCGATGTCAGCCACGATGACGCGACTCTCGCCACGCTGCCGTTCCGGTAATACACCGGCGACAACGAAAGGGCGAAGGGTGTCATTGATCAGCAATTGAACGTGATTGCCCGCAAGCAGGCCCAGGCCCTTGCCCACCCAGATCGGATCTCCCGCAGTAAACCGCCCGGTCACCGCCGACAGATCCTGCCCTTTCAACTCTTGCCCACCGCCGTTACCATGGCCAATCAGGTCCAAACCAATAAAGGGCAGTGCCTCGCCCTTGCCGTTCAGGAAAGCGAAATCTTCGATGCGCGGAGCAAAATCGAAAGCGTAAGGCAGCCCCACCAGCTTTCGCAAAAGCTGTTCATCCACGCCACCCGTCGCGGTAATCATCAGGTCGCTTTTGCCCGCCAGAGATTCGACGGAAGATTGAAAACTACCGGCCGCGGATTGCCCGGCCAAGTCGATCGCAATCACCACGCCCACGCCTAGCGCAACTGCAAACATGGTCAACAGCGTGCGAATCGGCTCCCCGGCAAGCGGGCGCAAGACCAGCCGCGAAAAGAGCTTCCAAGTCGCGTTCATCCCAATCAATCCTGCATGCGGCCGTCACGCATGCGAATGACGCGGTCCACCATGGCGGCGCTCTCCGCGCTATGCGTTGCCATCACAATCCCTACCCGGAACTCACGCGCTGTCCGCCTCAGCAACTCCAACACCATCTCACCGGTCGCCGTATCCAAATTGCCAGTCGGCTCATCGGCCAAAACCAGGCGCGGATTATGCACCAGCGCGCGCGCGATCGCAATTCGCTGCTGCTGGCCTCCGGAAAGCTGGTGCGGAAAACGGCTCGCATACGTTTGCATCTCTACCCAACCCAACCGCTCCAACGCAGTCCGCCGCACATCGTTCTTCCTAGCGAGCATTAGCGGCAACTCCACGTTCTCTACCGCAGTCAGCGTGTGCAGCAATTGAAACGACTGAAAGACGAAGCCCACCTTCTCGCGCCGCAAGCGCGTGAGCCCCGCATCGTTCAGAGCGCCGGTGATCTCGCCATCCAACACCACCTCGCCCGAACTCGGAAAGTCCATCCCACCGCACAGGTTCAGCAGCGTCGATTTGCCGCAGCCGCTTCTACCCACCAGCGCAATGAATTCTCCCGCTTCCACATTTAGCGAGACATCTTCGAGGGCCGGTACGGAGCCGCCTTCCGTCTGGTACAGCTTACTGACGTTGCGCACTGCAAGAAGCGCCATACCTCCTTAGCATCGCGTGCCGCCCGTTGTCCATTCTTTCGAAGTCGCACAGCCAGCGATTCCGCTCCGGTTCGTTACACTCGATGCGTGGCAAAGATTCTCGTGACAGGAGGAGCCGGTTACATCGGCTCCCATACCCGGTACTTCCTTGAAAAGCAGGGTCACTCCGTGATCGTGGTGGACAATCTCTCCTACGGTCATCGTGATGCCGTGCCCGAAAACATTCTGCGCGTGATGGATGTCCACGAGACAGACAAGCTGGCCCAACTGCTCGCTGACGAGCACATTGATGCGGTCATGCACTTCGCGGCTTTTATCTCCGTCGGCGAGTCCACGCAAAAACCGGAACTGTATTTCGCCAACAATACCGCCGGCGCTCTATCTGTGTTTCAAGCCATGCTCACGGCCGGAGTCAAGCGCCTGGTGTTTTCCTCTACCGCGGCGGCCTATGGCATTCCGGCTCGCGTGCCCATTACTGAAGATGAGCCCAACGCGCCTATCAATCCGTATGGCGAGTCCAAGGTGATGGTGGAAACCATGCTGCGCTGGCTCGACAAGTATCGTGAGTTCCGTAGTATTCGGTTGCGCTACTTCAACGCTTGCGGCGCGGAGCCCGAAGCCGGCTTAGGCGAGCGGCACGATCCCGAAACGCACCTCATCCCGCTCATCTTGCGCGCTGTTCAAACCAACCAGCCCGTTACGTTGTTCGGGGACGATTACCCGACAGAGGACGGCACCTGCATCCGCGATTACATCCACGTGAGCGACCTTGCGGAAGCACACATCCTGGCGCTGCAGTACCTTCTAAAGGGCGGCAAGTCGGACGTCTTCAATGTCGGGACCGGCTCTGGTCAGTCGGTCAAACAAGTCCTCAATTCAGTAGAGAGAGTGACCGGGAAGCAGGCGCCGTTCACCATGGGTCCGCGGCGCGAAGGCGACCCGCCTAGCTTAGTGGCCGATTCGCACAAGCTACAAACCACGTTGGGATGGCAGCCCAAGCGCGCCGATCTCGACCGCATCGTTTCCGACGCCTGGCAGTTCGCCCAGCGCGCGCGCTAGCTCTCATACAAACAACATGCTGCGTTTTGTATGCGCGGCAAACCCCGGGAAGACGCTCGCCATCTCGCGATTGCCCAGCTGTTTGGTCACCACTTCTGAAAGCACTGTGCGGAAATCGGTGGTCACGTTCAGGTCGCGCCCTTCGTAAAGCTGCTCAGGCGCCAGGCCCGGCCAGTCGCCATATACTTGCCCGCCGCGCACGCTTCCGCCTAGCGCAAACATTACATTCGCGTGTCCGTGATCGGTCCCGCGATCCCCGTTCTCCTTCACCGTGCGGCCAAACTCCGACATCGTGATCACAGTGATGTCCGCCATCCGGTCTCCCATATCCTGCGAAAACGCCGCCAGCGCGTCCCCGAAATCACGCAGCAGATTTGAGAGCTGGCCGGTGTGCGGTTGCGGTCCCACTTCATTCACGTGCGTGTCCCAGCCGCCCACATCGGTGAACGCAACTTCCAACCCGACGTCGGCTTTAATCAGGCGCGCAATCTGCTGCAGGCTCTGGCCCAAGCGGCCGCCCGGATAGTGCGCGCCATTGGCCGGAGCGTACGGCGCCTTTTGGAGCGACTGCATGATCTTGATTGCTTCAAACGTCTCACGCCCCGTCCCGTTCAACACCTGGTCCGCCGACGTGCCGTACATGCTTTCGAAGGTCGCGGCCACGCGCGCGTCCTTCACTTTGAAATCGTTGATGTTGTCAATGGCCAGCGCTTCGTTCTTACCTCGCAGCGTTCTTGGCAGGTCAGTGCTTAGGCTGACGGCGCGCACGGGCGAAGGACGCGGTTCCACCGGCAACGCCCGGTTCAGCCAACCGTCATGCGTGGCCTTTAAACCCGGCGTGCCTGATTCCATGTAATCCTGCGCATCGAAATGCGAGCGCGTTGGATCGGGTGAGCCCACGGCCTCTACAATGGCCAGCTGCTTTTGGTCCCACAGCGGCTTCAGCGCACCTAAAGAGGGATGCAAACCGAAACGCCCATCTAGATCGATTGCGCCGCGCGCCGTTCCATCCGGCCGCGGAATCGCAATCGTCGGGCGAGCGGAATAGTACCCCGGCTCTCCGTGCGGAACCACCACGTTCAACCCGTCCACCGCGCCGCGCTGAAAAATCGCGATCAGAATCTTTTTCCGTTCGGCTGGCGCTTCTTTGGCATACACGGCGCGCGAAAGCCACGTGGGCGCCGATCCTACACCAAACATCGCGAGCGCGGAGCTCTTCAAAAACAATCTGCGCGAGGGCATTCGTACTCCTTACCTACTCACTGGCATGGCTTCTTCTCTACCGCCGCTGAAACTCCGGTGAGCCAATCGCTAAACCAGCCACCAGGCTGGGAATTTGCGGCGGTCCCGCTTTGGCGTTTTGCGCCAACTGCTTTTGCAGCTCCGGATCGTTCAGCGTCTTCTCAATCGCGGCTCTGGTTTGCGCGCTGGGCTCCTGCTCCAAAAGCGTTCGCGCCAAGTCCATTGGGTCCCGCGCCGCAATCGTCTGCCATGCCGAAATATCCACCTTTACGCCCGGCACGCGATTGTGCGCCAGCGCCAGCCCGAAGTTCATCCGGTCCAACAATCCCGCTGAACTGACCCATTCGGCATTGGCGCTCGAGTACCCGGTGGGCTCAATCTTGCGATACAACGGCTCGCCCAACTTCTGAAGCTCGTTTGAGAGCAGAAACGCGGAAGTCACATCGGCATTCGTCGCGCGCGCCGCGCTGGCAATCATCTCGAACGGCGTCTTCACCTTTGCGCGATACGCTCCCTGCGACCAGAACTCAGGCGAGGACAACATCGTGCGCATCACCTCCCGGAGGTCTCCATCCGACTTCAAGAACGTCTGCGTCATCCGGTTCACCAGCGACGGTGGTGGATCGTCCGCCACAAAGCGGCGCGCCAACTTCAGCGAAATGAAATGCGCTGTCGAAGGATGATGCGCCAGCAGCTTTAGCACTTTCAGTCCGTCGTCCATGCCGCCACCGGCCGAAATCACCTGGCCCAGCACCACCTTCTCACCCTTGTCGTGCATCTTATCGTTGTATTCAAAAGCACCGCCCTTGCGCGGCCCCGCAATGCTCCACCCGGTAAAGCAGCGCGCCACTTCGATCACGTCCTGCTGTGTATAGCCGCCCTCCACGCCAAGCGTGTGCAGTTCCAACAGCTCGCGGCCGTAATTTTCGTTCAGCCCACGCCGCCTTTGCGCCGCCTGTATGTTCTGTTTCCGCATACGTTCCGACACCGAGTTCGTTCCCACCGATTCCCAATTGTCCAAATAGAACAGCATCGCCGGGCTCTCCGCCGTCGCCAGCAGCAGATCGTAAAACTTCCCGAACACATGCGGACGAATCGAGTCTCGCTCATAAGTCGGAATCATGTAGCGGTCGGCGCCTTTATTGAGAAAGACGTTGAAGTGGTTGTACCAGAAATCGACCGCCAGCTCTTCCAGTTGATGATTGCTGTAGATGGCCCGCAGAAGCTTCGCTTCCGTCAAATCATTCGCTACCACGTTTTGCGGATTCACCGCGAGCGTCAGCTCCCGCCGCAACTCCACCGGCGCGAAAGCCATCAGCTGCTGCCGCTGCTGCCGCCGCAGAGCCCAGGCAAAATCCACTCGCTTCCCGGGCGGGATGGAACTGAGCACCGCCCGCTTCTCATCCGGCTTTCCATTCTTCAGCGTCGCGATCTGATCCGCTGTGAGAATGCTCTCAATCTTCACCTTCAAATCCAAATCTGCATCGTCGTTGGCGTCATTCGGAACCTCCGCGACCCCATCGCGCTTGTGGATGTACCGGTCCGCCAGCCGAACCACGATCGCACGCAACTCCGGATCGTCCGGCAACCTTCCCTTGCCGCGCGCCACCGCCGCAATCATCTGTGGAGGCGGATAATTCACATACGCGTCATGGATACTCATCCCCAGCGACTGCAGCGGCGCCAGGCGTTGCTCCAGCTCCGGATTCTCGCGAACACGCTCCGGGTGAAGCTCGGAATCGAGCCACCGGTCCAATCCGGTATGCCGAAGCGCGTCCAGGTCGCCCGGTCGCGGACCAAACGTCAAGCGCTCCAGTGCGTGGTGATAGCGGTCGCCCTCCGGCAGCAACCGGCTAAATGCTACATATTGTGGCGGGTTCGCCTTCGCCTTGATAGGCTTCAGCTTCTTGCTGCCCGCCGCAACCAACACGGGTGTAAGCAGCAGTAATGCGCCACACACCGCCGCCCCAACCCGATCGCGTCTGAATACTCCGCTCACACTTCTAACAACGTGCCCTGTGGAAAATAGTTGACCTGGAGTGGACTCATCTATCTGCTCATCGGCTAAATCACAGCTGGCGAACAGCTTGGGGGCCCTTACCCGCTCTTCCTCGGGAGTTATACACCCGTGAGGATCCACCGCTACTGCTTCTGAAGCCAGATACTAGCGCCGCCATGTTGCAGGCAGATAGGAATGTATTTGCTCACGCTCCCGGCGTGCATTCTCATCAGGTAGTGATTGAAGAAAATGATCTTGAAATCACGATTGTATTGAAGAAATGCATGCAGTAAATACGCTTCATTCCAGGAGCGGTTTTCGTCCGCTATCCACGCCGGCTGATATTCAAATGGGTATGGAATATCGTGCACATGAACAATTACACCGGACTGAAGCTGCGGCAATATGCGGAACATGTAATCGTTTACGTCCGAACCCATTTTCGACACATGAGAGGAATCGATGAAAAGAATATCGTTCCGCCCCAGCTCCTTAAAACAAGAAATTCCGATGTTCTGACCTCTCTCACTGACTACGCTTCCGCGGTAGGGATCGTCCTCCGCTAGAAGGCGCAGCAACGCCTCCGGATAAGGATCGATGAATGTACAGTGGATCGAACGATTAAGAAACCGGTCATTCGTGTCCATCAACAAGCACGAAGAATATCCACAGCCTATTTCTATGACCCGTGTGGGACGAAAGTGCCGAAGCATTCCGAAATATACTGCTGCATCGCAGTACGAGAAAGCTGAATTGGCGAAATAATACCGCAGGTGATCCTGTTTTTCTCCGCGAAACGGTATCTCCGCGCAAAGAGGACCAAGGCGTTGCAGCAATTCGAGCATTGCCAATGGATCGATCGTCAGATCTTCGCCATCCGCTAGCTGGGCGCCTTCAAAGCCGCGCAGAGTTCTTTGCACGATTTCGTCCTTGGGGTCCACAATCGGTGAATAAAAATGTCCGCCCGGAACCCACGGCTGGGAGGCCGTCGTCGCTGTCGATGAGGGCCTAAAGCGCCGCGCCATTTTACGCAGGAAAGCAATCATCTTCATCCACGTTACCGGTCGCGCCATGCCATTTAGGAGGTCCGCCGCGGAACGAAAGACACGGCGCCGCTTTCTCACCGGAATCACAGCAACAAAAAGCTCCACACCGCCACTTCTCTCTCATGGAACTCAGAGATCGAGTGTCGCCTATCCGCCCAACATCCGGCGCACTCCTGAGCGCAAACGGACATGGCGGCGACACCCCGGAGGCCCACGCTTACCCTCGCCCGCAGCTTCAAAGGGACGGATGGATCTCCCTCAACGGACCTTGGGAGTTCTCACTTGACCCGGAGTCCGTGTGGACAGATCCTCCCGCCGTCGATTGGAACCGGACGATTCAGGTTCCATTCAGTCCTGAAACGTCGCTCAGCAATGTAAGCGAAATGGGGCTTTACGCCGCTGTCTGGTACCGCCGGTCGTTCAGCCTGCCGGACCTCCAGCCCGGCCAGCGTCTCTTCGTTCATTTCGGCGCCGTCGATTACTATGCCACTGTGTGGATAAACGGAATCAAGGTTTGCTCGCATGAGGGCGGGTATACGCCCTTCCACGCCGACATTACTGAAGCACTCCTCCCCAACGTGCCGCAGCAGATTGTCGTCAGGGCCGAAGACGACCCCTTAGACCTGGCTAAGCCACGCGGCAAGCAGGACTGGAAGTTAGAGCCCCACGCCATCTGGTATCCACGCACCACCGGCATTTGGCAGACCGTGTGGCTCGAGGTAGTTCCGGAGTCCTTCATCGAGAGCGTCAGGTGGACTTGCAGTCTCGAACGCTGGGAAATCGGTCTGGAGGCCCGCATCGGCGGACCGCCGGTGAAGGGGCTCCATCTGCGTGTCCGGCTACATCTTGGCGATCAAATTCTGGCTGAGGACACCTACTCAGCGATTGGCGCCGAGATCCATCGTCGCATTGCCCTCTCCGATCCAGGCATCGATGACTACCGCAACGTCCTGCTATGGAGCCCGTCCTCTCCGACTCTTATCGATGTCGACCTGGAACTGCGCGATGTGGAGGGCCGGGTGCTCGATCGCGTCGAAAGCTATACCTCTTTAAGAACCATCGCGATTCAGGGTGATCGTTTTATCCTCAATGGCCGCCCCTTCGACCTCCGGCTCGTCCTCGACCAAGGCTATTGGCCGGAGAGCGGATTAACCGCACCCCACGATGAGGCCCTCCGCCAGGATGTGCTGCTGGTGAAGAAGCTTGGCTTTAACGGCGTGCGCAAGCACCAGAAAATTGAGGATCCCCGCTATCTCTACTGGGCCGACCGGATCGGCCTCTTGGTTTGGGAAGAGATGCCCAGCGCCTACCGCTACACCCGCCGCTCCATAGAACGCCTGACGCGCCAGTGGACGGAGGTTCTCGATCGCGATTCCAGCCATCCCTGCATCGTGGCGTGGGTTCCTTTTAATGAGTCGTGGGGCGTGCCCGACCTGCCGGAGAGTTCTGCCCAGCGAAATTATGTTCAGGCCCTGTATCACCTCACGAAAACTCTCGACCCGACACGCCCTGTCATCGGCAACGACGGTTGGGAGAGCGTCGCCACCGACATCATCGGCATCCACGACTATGACAACCAGCCCAGGCGCATGGCCAAACGCTATGGGTTAAACGACATTGAATCCCGCCTGTTCAAACGCGAGCGGCCCGGCGGCCGCATGTTGGTCATCGACGGCAAGATGAGCGTCGGCCAGCCCATCATGCTCACCGAGTTTGGCGGCATCGCTCTTTCAGACCAGAATAACTCGTGGGGATACTCCCGCTCGGACACTCCCGCGCAACTGCTCGAACGCTATCGCGAACTCCTCGAAATTGTCTGTGCGCTGCCGGCCTTAGCAGGCTTTTGTTATACACAGTTCACCGATACGTACCAGGAAACAAACGGCCTTCTCTATGCCGACCGGACACCCAAGGCCCCTCTGCATGAGCTTTCCCTTTGTACGAATGGCGCGTGGCCGGACTACGACACACACATTGAAACTGCCTGGCGGGAGCGCATCATGGATCGCCAACGCCCGATTCTTCTTTCCGAGAGTTCTTATGTGAATTCGTAACCACATCTGTTAGGATCAGGTCCCGGCTGCCGAACGAGACTCAACCGCCCGGCCGCGCTCCGCCATCACGCGCTTGAAGAAGCTTATCAGTTCATCCACGTGATGGTCGAACGTAAAAAGTAGACGGTGCTGCTGGACATTAGCGCGCAATTCGGCCATGCGTTTCGAATCGCGGAGCTGCCTTCCCAGCTCCGCCATGTCTTTGCAGAAGATCCCGATATCCAGCTTCCGCACCAGCGTCTGGGTTGCCACAATGTCACCGGCATTGTCGTACTGAAGCACAGGCAAACCGGCAGCCATCAGCGTCGTTAGCCGGGCTGGGAAGTTCAAGTCATCCCAGTACGCCGACCCTATGTCCCCGGCGTTCTCGCTCTTCAGAAAATGCAGCCAGCCTGCGTCATAGCGCGATAACTCACTCACCCATTGGCTCGGCCCTACGTGCGAATGCAAATGCAGATGGCCTTGCGCCACTCGCTGCCCTTCTTCCACCCACGGCTTCCAATCCCGGTGCTGCAAATCGCCGTAAAAGTGCAGGTGGATACTCTCTGCCGCCAAATCCCGCAAAAGTCCAGGATGCAGACCAATGGGGCGGCCCGGCACCACAGTGTGGAAGTCACCATCTTCTTCAGAAAGCCGGCGGCTTGGAATACCCTCAAACCATTCGCGCTTCGGCAGATCCCCATCCAGCACCATCGTTCGCCCATGATCGCTGCATCCCGGCACAATCGTGTTGAACCACTCGCGCAATTCGGGGCTGCTGTATATCTGGCCGTCGGTGCGCGTGTGCAGGTCAATCATCTGCGGCCAACTGCCATGTTCCAGGCACAGCCAAGGACCCTCCTTGAAATGCCACACAAAGGGGATCCCCAAACTTTCATCTAACAGATTCGCCTGCAGCACTTCATGCGCCAGCGGCACCGCATGCCAGTTCAACAGCGCGTAAATAACGTCCGGTTGCAGCTTCTTGATGGCATTCCGCCAGTCAGACCGCGGCAGGTCTTCGACATGGCCGAAAGGCAAAGGCCCAACCGTGTTCAGCCACCACGGATGCTCCATCCACAACCCGTAAAGCTGGTGGCCGCGTTCTTCGAGCGCCAGCACCCGGTCCGGATTGAACGCCAGTTCGCCCACCAGAAGTATCTTCAGCCCATCCGGCGCCGCCGGTGTTTGGGGCCTTTCACGAAAGCGTGCATATTGCGCGTACTCATCGATGTAACTACCCACCGAAGATTGAAAACGCATGGGATGCTTCACCTGATAGCGGGACCTATAGGGGTTCAGGCCGCCACCCATAGGCTCTCGAATCGTCTTGTGGTGCTGCCGCGGGTGATCCACCCACTCGCAAGAGATTTCACCCGTCCCCGCAAACGCCCCGCTCGACCGGAGCCGCGACCAGAACAAACGTTCCAAGTCGTCGCTAACAAGTTCCTCGCGTTCCATCCAGCGCTCCGCGCTCCGCCGGTGCATCACTTGTACCAGTTGCAGTGGAAATCCCGGTATCTGACCCGCTGCCGTCCACTTCTGATGGAATCGCGCTCCAGAGTAAGCGAGACACGCGTCTGGTTGCGAGTCCAGGCAGGCGAGAAGCGACGCCAGGTGACCCGGATAATAAAAATCGTCCGATGGAAGGTAGGCGATGCGAGGCGCTTGAGCTTTCGCGAGGCCGAAGTTCAAGGCGCGAGGGAAGCCGCCATTCTCCTCGAGTCGCCAATCCCGAATCCGGGGATCGGTGCGGTACTGCGCTATCAGCGACGGAGTGTCATCCGAAGACCCGTCGTCAACTATTAGTAGTTCCCAATTCGTATAACTCTGCCCCAGCAAACTGCTCACAGCACGGCGTAAGAATGCCGCTTGATTGTAGGTCGGCATCAAAACCGAAATTTGAGGCTTTAAGATGCCGGTCGCGGTCTCACTATCCAATTGGCGGGAGCCGGGGCTTTGTCTCACGTTGGGCAAGTAGCATCATGACAGATACCAGCAGAACAAAACTACCCCGTCGAGCGCTGTCGGAGATCTTCTGCTAGCGCGGGAAAGGAGCGTACTGCAACGTAAGAAATACTTCATGCGACTGCGGGGTTGCTCCCGCTTCCACGTCTTCGCCCCTCGCTCCGCCCTGCCATCCGGCTGCATACTCAAGCGCCGCGCCTTTCAGCGATGCATTCGTGGACGCAATCAACTCCGCCTCTGACAACCGGTCATTCGGTGACTGCATTCCATGAGCAACCACCATCTCCTGAAACATCGCTGACACTGTCCACCTGCGCCTCAAGGATTGTGCGGCCTGCCTGCGTAATCGTGAACTTATTCGCAACTACAATGTCGTGAAAGTGCACTGCGTTCGCGTAGTCATACAGCACATAGAAGCCGGGTACAGGCGAGTAAGTGACCAGGTTGCTCGACTTAGCATCTACGCAGTACTCCGCTTCCTCCCAGCGCCGCCCGCCGGTCGCGCCTTTTACCATCGGAGCATGAGAAACCAAGGCGCAAACAAGCTCGCTGCCATTGAAGTTTGCCGCGGCCGTTCTAAGTGACGCTTGAGGACCCAACATCGTTTGGGTGAAGAAAATCGCGGCCCGCGCCTGCACCAGCCGCATGGGGACGGAGTTCGCTGGTTGGTTGCTATACAACACCCAATTGTGATAAAAGTTCACTGCGGAGTAGGAAGGCCCCTGCGCCGTCCAGCGGTAAACACCGGTACCCGGAGACACATCTTCCAGCTGCCACGATCCATCGGACCCCGAAGAGCCGAACGCTGTGAAACGCGTCTTTAGATCGTAAGCATAAGTCCGCACATTGCCGTGCCTATGCGCATTCATCAGAAGACTGATAGTCTCTGCGCGCTGCGTCACGTCCCGTACTGGTTGAGCATCGCCTGCAACCAATTCCAGCGGGTCCGCCGGCACGGCAGGCTCCGCGAGCTGCTGCGGTATTCGCCCAAAGGCGATTGCACCCGGCGTAGAAGCACTCTGAGCAAACACGCAGACCGGAAGGGCGAACAGTGCCGATCCAACAACAAAGGCCCAAACTCTTATGCGGTAGCAGAGCAACAAGCTAGCCTCCTGGACATTCCGGGCGTGTAGAATTCACGACCCAGGTGCGTATTCACTCAAGACGCAAGCAATGCCCAAAGTGTGTCGTCCGGACAAGAATAGATTCTTTGTTGAAGAGGCGGCGTTCGTGGCGCCACTGGATCTGCGGTCACAAGCAAGCCAAAACCTCCCTTTCCCTTCCTTGTCTGAAACTTACAACCCTTCCCGCTTCCCTGCACGCCACACGCTCCTACACTTCGAACACGGAAGCCGTCGAGCCTCCCGCTACTCGGCCAGATGCCCATCCGGCACGGGTTACGTCACCACTTCACTTTCTTCTCAGGAGCTTTCACCATGTCCACTCCCGCGCAAGTCGCCGCCAATCAGGCGAACTCACGACTCTCTACCGGGCCCCGCACGCCCCAGGGCAAAGCCGCCGCTTCGCTAAACAACCTCCGCCACGGTCTGGCCGGGCCCTTTGTCCTCCTCCCGTGGGAGAACCAGGAGGAGTTCCAAACCCTGGAACACGATCTCCTCGCCGAACACCAACCCGGCACCGCCACGGAACTCATCCTGGTCCACGAAATGGCCCAATCCCATTGGCTGCGCCAACGCGCCATCAGCCTCCAGAACACCTGCCTCAGCCAGTACGATCCTGCAGCCGGCGCACCCAAGAACCTGGCGCTCTATATCCGCTATCAAGCCACCCACAACCGCGCCTTCTACAAAGCGCTAAACGAACTCCAAAAGCTAAGACAACAAAAGAGAAAAGAGGAAATTGGCTTCGTATCGCAATCCCGCAAAGAGGAGCGTGAAGCCGCCGGCGCAAGCCAACAAGCAGCAGCCGAACAACGCCGCCAAGCGCAGGAGGTCCGCCACCAGGCAGCTGCCGATCGCGCTCAGGAACTCCACCAAGTCCGTGTTTGGCTTACCGAAGCGCAAGCGCGCCGGCATGAGACTGAAACCACCATCGCCCAACTGCTCAAAATGCCGCGTACCGCTCCATCAGCCGGCGATCAAACACCGCAAAAGGCCGCTTAAGGGGATCTTCTCTCACCGGTCGATCGGCATAAGCGTTCAGATGCCGCCAAGCCATCCGGCACTACAAGTATTGAAGAACTCAGGGAGCTAAGGAACGAAATGGATTGGAGCGGGAGACCGGATTCGAACCGGCGACATCAACCTTGGCAAGGTTGCACTCTACCAACTGAGCTACTCCCGCGCGACGAGGGTCTAATCAACATTCTCCGACGACTTTGTTGCGAAGTCAATTCATGTGATTGCAATCGCGGACCTTAGTCCAAGCGCTATCTTTTTTTACCAATATTTTTGGGCCTGTATCTAGATTGACCCGCTCTATAACTACCATCTAATCAATCAGTTACATAGCGAGCAGAATTGTGCTTTAAAACGGCAGCCCTGTGTTAGACTGAGTTTCCGAATGACGGAAACGGTTCTCCCCCCACTGTAAGCTGCTGTTCCGCGGCAGTGAAATAAACCTTACAAAACGGATAACATTACTTTTCCACAAGAGTGGAAAAGATGTGGGAATCGTTCGCGTTCGCGTCGACAGGAGTGTTTGCGGTTGGGTGACGCTTGGGAAGATATCAAGGGCTGGCTAGCTGTCAAGCTCAGTCGGGGGGCGTACCAGAATTGGATTTCTCGTACCGCCCTCGGGTCCTTTCAGGATGGTGAACTCACCATTCGCGTTCCAGATGAAACAACAGAAGCTTGGATCCGCCAAGAGTATGCCTCAGATATTCGGGCCGCTATTCAAGAGCTCAGCCTCCCGGTTCGGCGGATCTTCTATAAAGTGGAAGCCATGCCGGCTCTGGCCGCAGCCGCCCAGGCCTCCTCCGGCCAGAGTACCAGCGGCGATGGCAGAAGCATTCACGCTCAACTCCATACAGCCGAGCCTATCTTCGAGAAGACAGTTACCTGGTTGAACCCCCGCCTCACTTTTGGCACCTACGTCGTTGGGTCCTCGAACCAACTCGCCCATGCCGCCGCGCAAGCAGTCGCCAATATGCCGTCCCGCAGTTATAACCCATTATTTATTTACGGCGGCGTGGGCATCGGCAAAACTCATCTTATGCACGCCATCGGTAGAAGCTTGCTCGAAAATTTTGCCGGCTTGAATGTCGTTTACACGTCAAGCGAGCGCTTCATGAATGAGATGATCACTTCCATCAAGCTCGACCGTATGACGCTCTTTCACCGCCACTACCGCTCCGCCGACGTTCTGCTGATTGACGACATTCACATCATCGCCGGCAAGGAGCGCACCCAGGAAGAGTTCTTCCATACCTTCAATGAGCTATACGATCACCAGAAACAGATCGTCATCTCTAGCGATTCCGCCCCCAACCAGTTGCCAGGCCTCGTCGAACGCCTTCGCTCCCGCTTTGAATGGGGCCTCATGGTCGATGTCCAGGCGCCCGATCTTGAAACCAAAATGGCGATCCTCGACAAAAGGGCCGAATCGGAAGGAATCGCACTCCCTGCCGATGTCCGTATCTTCATCGCCACCAAAACCAAATCCAACGTCCGCGAACTAGAGGGTGCCCTCACCCGTCTTATAGCCGTCTCCTCCGTCACTGGGCAGCCCATCTCGCTCGCCATGGCTCACCAGACCCTCAAACACCTGAATACCGGATCTGAGAAGCGTATCTCTGTTGAATCCATCCTCCGCGCCGTGGGCGAGCGCTTTAACCTGCAACCTGCTCAGCTCAAGATGAAAAGCAACACCCGCCAAATTGCCTATCCTCGCCAAATTGCCATGTACGTGGTCAAAGACTTGACTCACGCGTCGCTTCCCGAAATTGGCCGTTATTTCGGCGGCAAACATCACACTACCGTCCTTCACTCCATTCAGAAAATTGAAGAGCTACGGCAGCACGATGAACATTTGAACAGTCTTATTCAATCGCTAACGGACTCGCTGCAATAGGCTTATGACGATTCCCACAGCGGATGCCTTTAAAGGGGTGTTTGGCAATGTTTAAAATTTCCGAGTAGGTAGATTTTTCAGACTAACTGCCTCAGAAATCCACAGCCCAGAATACGGACAAGCCTATTTTTTTGCTATAATTTAGAGGGAAATCAACATTCCACACCCCTTAATAAAACGATTCTAATTAGTACTTGTAAAGCATAGGTCTAGGAAGAGTAAAAAGCGCAACCAGAGCGGCAGCCCTTGCAAGAGGAAGCGGGAGCTCATTACAAACTAGAGCAAGGAGCTCTTCAAATATTCGGTATGGAATTTTCGGTTAGCAAGGCGGATCTGGTACGGGAGCTGGGACTCACCCAAGGGGTCGTCGAGAAGAAGACAACTATTCCAATTCTGTCGAACATCCTCATCGAGACCGACGGCGATCAGGTGTGGCTTACCGCAACTGACCTGGAACTCGGTATTCGTTGCGCTTGTCCGGCCCGAATCAAAAAAGAGGGCGCCGGCACTATTCCGGCCCGTCGTTTACTCGATTACGTGCGGTTGCTTCCCGATGCCGACGTGCAGGTGAAGTTGGGCGAGAACCAGTGGGCGAGCTTCGTCTGTGGGCGGTCCCGGACGCGTATTGCCGGCATGTCCCGTGAAAGCTTCCCGGAGCTTCCGCAAATGCCGGAGGTGCTCGCGCAAATCCCATTAACGGTGCTCTCGCAGATGATCTCGAACACCATCTTTGCCATCTCTGCCGAGGAGTCCCGTTTTACTCTCAACGGTGCCCTTCTGATCCTCAACGATACCGGCCTTGTGATGGTCGCGACCGACGGCCACCGGCTGGCCTTAGTGGAGAAGCGCGTCAGCCTTCCAGGTCTCACCGGCGCCTATCGAGCGCTGCTGCCGAAAAAAGCCATGAGCGAGATACAGAAGCTGGCTAGCGACGATCCTACAAAGCAGATTGAGTTCTCAGGCAACGACAATCATCTCTTCTTCCGCATCGATAAACGTCTGCTTCTTAGCCGAAAGCTGACCGGTAACTTCCCTGATTACGAGCGTGTCCTTCCCAAAGAACATCCCCACGTATTGGTGATTCAGCGGGAAGAGTTTAAATCCGCCATTGAACGCGTTGCGCAATTTGCCGATGAACGCTCGCGGGCCGTCCGAGTCCAGGTCCTCAAAGACGAACTCAAAATTCACTCCTCCATCTCTGAAACCGGCGAAAGTGAAGAGACTATTCCGGTCGACTATAGCGGTGACATGGTTGAGATCGGGTTCAATGCTCAATACTTGCTCGAGTTCTTGCGATCCGTCGACCAGAGCGAAATCGAATTCCACTTCAAAGATGCAAATAGTGCGGGTGAGCTGCGGCCCCATGGTGGCGCGCCTGAGGCTGTTTACCGGTACGTCGTGATGCCGATGCGCATCTGAGTACCATCTCTGCGGGCGGCGCAGGCGGGTCTCTCAGTACGAGAGAAGTACGCGCTGTTCTTCAGCGCGGTGACTCGTAGAGTGCAAGAAATCTGTTGCTCGGTGGAAATGTGAAACGGAGCAAAGAACAAGATTGCACTAACACTAGGGAAAGGATTTATGAGGCCGGGCTCAGCAGCAGCTTAATTTGCAATCCCGGTGCTTCGATCTGGCGCTAAAACTATGGCTAACGACAACTACGACTCCACTAGTATCAAGGTCCTCGAAGGCCTGGAGGCTGTTCGCCTCCGGCCCGCGATGTATATCGGATCCACCGGTGAGATGGGTCTTCATCACCTGGTGTATGAGGTTGTTGATAATTCGGTTGACGAAGCGCTGGCCGGCTATTGCACCGAAGTCGGCGTCACCATCCACATCGATAACTCCATTACGGTCGTTGATAACGGCCGCGGCATTCCGGTGGATATTCACGCGGAAGAAGGTGTTTCCGCCGCGCAAGTGGTTCTCACCAAGTTGCATGCCGGCGGTAAATTCGATTCCAATACCTACAAAGTTTCTGGCGGCCTCCATGGAGTCGGAGTTAGCTGTGTCAACGCCCTCTCTGAAACCTTCCATCTCGAAATTTGGCGCGAAAAGGCAACCTGGGAACAGGATTACGAGCGCGGCGTTCCCAAAGCGCCGCTTGCGAAGACGGGCAAATCAAGCAAAACCGGCACCAAGATTACCTTCAAGCCGGATACCACCATCATGGATGCCGGTGCGTACAACTTCGACACCCTCGCCCAGCGTCTGCGCCAACTCGCGTTCCTGAATAAAGGCCTCAAAATTACGCTGACCGATGAGCGCGGCGACGACATCCGCACGGAAGAATTCTTCTACAGCGGCGGTATCGCTGAATTTATTAAGCACCTTAACCGCGGCAAGGCTGCGCTACACGAAAAGCCTATCTACTTCGAGGGTGAGCGCGATATGCCCAGCGGCAAGTTGACCATCGAAGTGGCTCTGCAGTACAACGATTCGTATTCGGAAAGCGTCTTCAGCTTCGCCAACAACATCAATACCGTCGATGGTGGCTCTCACCTCAGCGGCTTCCGCAGCGCCCTCACGCGCTCCATCAATGCAGCCGCCCAGCAGAGCGGGCTGTTCAAAGATCAAAAAGAAAATCTCACCGGCGACGATGTGCGCGAAGGCCTCACCGCCGTCATCAGCGTGAAGCTGCCGCAGCCCCAGTTCGAAGGACAAACCAAAGGCAAACTGAATTCCGATATCCAGGGCCAGGTCGTCCAACTGATAAACGAGAAGCTCGGCGAATTCTTCGACAAGAATCCGGCCGTGATGAAGAAAATTGTCACCAAAGCCATTGAGGCCTCCCGTGCTCGTGAAGCGGCGCGAAAAGCTCGCGACCTCACCCGGCGCAAAGGCGCTTTGGATTCCGGTGGCTTACCCGGCAAGCTAGCCGATTGCCAGGAGCGCGATCCCGATCGTTGCGAGCTCTTCCTGGTCGAAGGCGAATCGGCCGGCGGCACTGCCAAATCGGGCCGTGACCGCCGCTACCAAGCCATCCTGCCGCTCAAAGGCAAAATTCTCAACGTCGAAAAAGCTCGCTACGACAAGATGCTCGGCCATGAAGAAATTCGCGCCATGATCACCGCCATCGGAACGGGCATCGGTAAAGGCGACGACTTCGAGCTCGCCAAACTCCGCTACGGCAAGATCATCATCATGACCGATGCCGACGTGGACGGCTCCCACATCCGCACCTTGTTGCTCACCTTCTTCTTCCGCCACATGCAGCAGCTCATTACCCGCGGTAAGGTGTTCGTCGCCCAACCCCCGCTGTATCGCATCAAGAAGGGCAAGAGCGAGAAGTACATCAAAAACGACAAAGAGTTCACGCGTGAAATCCTGCGGCGCGCCACAGAAAATCTCACCGTCGAGATTGCCACCCAGGACTTGCAGCCGGCTACCGCTATTGACGGCTCAGACCTTCGCGCCTTCCTCATGCAGCTCGATGAGCTTGAGCAGATGAGCGCCCTCCTCGAGCGTCGCGTCCGCGATCCTCGCGCCGTCCAAGTACTCTCCGACATCAGTTTGCCTATCGATGTGAAGACCGATCTGCAGAATGAAGAAAATGTCAAAGCGCTAGCAGAACGGCTGCGTCAAACGAAGTTGGAAGTCGGCATCGAGCGTGATGAAGAGCACTCCGCCTGGATGGTCAGTTACAAAGATCCCACCAACGCCACACGCTACATCAATACGGAATTCCTGGCGATGCCCGAGTTCCGCCGCGTGCGCGCCATGATGAAGCAAGTGGCTAAGCTGAATACGCCTCCCTTCGTCATTGTCAAAGAAGCTCAACGCGATACCGTTCAGAACTGGCGCGAACTGCTTTCGACGGTGAAGACCGAGGGCACTCGCGAAGTGAACATCCAGCGTTACAAAGGCCTCGGTGAAATGAACGCCGAGCAGCTTTGGGCCACTACCATGAACGCCGAGACGCGCACCTTGCTGCAAATCGATCTAAAAGATCTAGAAAAGACCGAGCCGATTTTCTCCACGCTGATGGGGGAAGACGTGGAAAGCCGCCGCAAGTTCATCGAAGACAACGCACTCGACGTCCGCAATCTCGACGTTTAAATTGGGCCCCGGGCCCCACCCCCGTGAGCCGCGACTGCAAAGGGCCGGTTTACTTCAGGCACTCCAGCCGAATATGGTGCTGCCCGTTGACCAAATCCCATCTTTGAAGCGGGTCTGTTTCTGCCCTGGAGGCTTCTAGCGCTGTCGTCTCCATGCAGACGGGACCGGTTGTTCTTGCCGGCACCGGCAGATGTACCCAGGCCCGCCCCGGAGCGAAATACTCCAGGTACCAATCGTCCGGAATCAGCTGGTTGTAGTAAACCGTGGCGTCCCTCGGCAGTTCGCGGTCAACCTTTCGCGCTAGCGAGAGCACCGGATCGGCGCTGTCATGCGCGTGCGGATAGATAAAGGCAGCGAAGTTCCAAGCCCCGAGAGCAATTGCAAGTGCGAGACCTGCCTTGGTTCGGACGTAACTTCCAATCAGCAAGACGATGGCAGGCCAAACGAACAGCTTGTGAAAAGCGCTCCCGGTGACGTGCCTTCGATAAACTCAACCGCGTAAAATTGAGGATCTCAGCTTCGGCGGCAAAGCGACGAAGGAGGATCCAACCATGAAGAAGGGCCGATTCAGCGAAGAGCAAATCATCGGTATATTG
>JAABUQ010001344.1_pt1 | contig 53592 bp, 67 predicted proteins | sample 5560001 | NCBI WGS metagenome assembly JAABUQ01 (sample SAMN10711888, study PRJNA513371) | rock metagenome | isolation source: Antarctica rocks | place: Antarctica: Victoria Land, Finger Mt nord | collected 2015-12-18
CGTTCCACGTTCACCGCGTGGGAGAGGATTTGCGCCTCCCATCGGATCATGAGTTGTCAAGGTTCATGTCCTCGCCAGCCATCCCCTCGTTTGATGTGAGTTTCGGCTGAACGGATCGCACGTAAAAGCACTCCGTGTACTCAAAGATCGTTTGCCTGGCTTGTGCCCGCGTCTGAAAGCACGCGCGATCGACACATTCTCGCTGAAGCGTTCCAAAGAAGGACTCGCTCACGGCATTAACGTAACAATTTCCACGACGTGACATGCTCACACGGATGCCGAACTGGGCCAACAATCCCTGATACTGCTGGCTCGTGTACTGACACCCACGGTCGGTGTGGTGCAGTAAGCCGGCTTGAGGACGACGTTGCTGCCAGGCCATGCGCAATGCCTTCTCAACGAGGAGCTCATCTTGTCGAGCGGCCATGGCCCATCCAACCACGCGACGAGAAAAAAGATCGAGCACGGCGGCCAGACTGTTTTTTTTAGTATGTCGGGTTCCTGCCGCGTCCGTTCCAACTCGCGTTTGAGCCGACGATTTTCTTCCTCTAGGGCCGTTTGGTGCCCACTGCCAGGAAAGGCTGCTGGACCGTGCTCATCTCACTCGTTGCGCCAGTGATGGATGCAGGTATCGGAAATGCCCAATTCACGGGCCACCTGCAGAATTGGCTTTCCACTGGTCTGTGCAAGTCGCACCGCTTCTCGCTTCAACTCGGGTGTATAGGTCTTCTGCGTTTTTTGCATGCGCTCTTCCCTCCCTTGAGAATAGGATATCCTAAGATTTGACTACTCTACAAAAGTGGTGAAAGCTCAGTCTTATTTTTACCCGTATCTCGGTGTTAGGTCTATACGCTCAGGCAATGGAGAGATTTCCACGCTTGAGGTGTTGGGAAAAGAGAGCAGGCTAACAGGAAAACGGGGCATCTCTCAGCATCTGCGCTATGGTCTCATTTCTCGAAACCTGATGCGGGTTTCAAACCAATCAACTTCTTCGTCTTAGCGTTGTAAATTTCGTCGGCGGGCCTAATAGGCCGTATAGGGCAGGATATGCTCGTTCGACTTGCCCTCTCTTGACGCATACCCGTATACTGAGGGAAACAGGCCAGGAGGGAACCCAATGCCTCAACAACCACAACCGCAATGGCAGCCCATTAGCCAACTCACGCTCATTGCATCGCATATCGACGGCATGCTGGAAGCGGCCCAAGAGCAATACCAGACACTCCAACCGACGCGAGCAAAGCCACATGTCCTCGATAATTATACGGTCGGACGTGTGATCGAGGTGTTCACGGTTCAAAAGAACGATCTCTGGTTGTTTGAGGAGCAACTGAAACGTTGGACCGCACAATCGCTCACGTCTCGACAACGAACAGAGGTGCAGCGACTCACCATCCAGATGGCGCTGCTGCGTCAGGTGATCACTGACATCCTGGCACTCGCCGACGAATTGAAGAAGGGGACGATAGAGCAGGTGCTTGGCAAGAGTGACGAGGAACTGGGCCTCGACTTCTTGCTCCGTCATCGTTCAGGAGAGTAGCAAATAGAGGAGTTTCAGTATTATTTGTCTGATAAAAAGGTTCTTACGTATCCTCGAAACAGCATGCGAAGCAGGTATCCACTGCTTCGCATGCTGTTTCTTCCTTCTTAGAAACGTTCTACTCGTACATCTCGTTGAAAGGAGAAGCTTCCGAGCACCATTCCATAGAGGAGAAGTGGGACAAATGAATACAGAAAGCCACCAAAATCAAGGCGTCCATGATTGATGAGCGTTCCAAAGAGAAAGGGGACGATGATCCAGAAGAGGACTCCTATCGCAGCCCCCAGCAGGAGGGAGCGTCCAAGTGTTCTCTCACCTCTGCTCTCCATGAGACCAAAGAGGACTCCAAATATCCCACCCAAGATAATTAAGAGAAGAAAGCCAACGAATTTTCCCGCATCCTTGCTATCCAGAGCAAGCCAACGTGCGGGAGTGTGTAAGAGACCCCCTGGTCCATAATCCAGGAAAAAGAGGACTGCGAGAACGAGTCCCGCGAAGAGTCCCGCAAGCAGTCCATTCTGAATATGTTTCATGATACTCCCCTTTTGACAGTCGTCACACAAACCAGCGTCCCACCCGAGCAATGCGCGTCGTGTTCGCTGTTGCGTACAAACGTGGTGCAAGCCATTGGTCAATCCCGAGTCGGCGCCCCGCAGGAATGGCGGCAAGCACAATGCCAAGCAGGACCAGCATGCCATACGTCCAGTACCATTCTCCAGGTGCAACCGCAAGACCCACATATAATTGAACAGCGAGCAGGATTGCTAGCAACGCCCCCAACCGACTGAAGACCCCAAAGAGGAGGCTGAGTGCTACCAGCAATTCCGCAATCCACGTTCCCGCTCCCAGCAGGACGAAATTGGGAAGAAACACATGCTGGATAATGAAGGAATAGCCGGGAACAAAGGTGTATTTGCCTTCATTGATCACATAGCTGCGTAGCCCACTAAAACTGGGGGGCAATTTCCAGAAGAGTTGTTGAAACCAGAGATAGCCAACGAAGATACGTACCAGTGCGAGTGCAAAGAGACCGCCTTCGCTGACGACGGGAGCGGGTGAGATCGCATCATTCCCTTGCACTCCTGCGTTCGTGCGCTCCTGCTTTTTTGTTGATGGTAGAATACTCATAAGTCCTCCCCTATGTTTCCTGGATCGAGAAATACGCTCTCTGTTCAACACGCTCGTATGCCTCATTTTTTTCCCAATGCGTGTTGAACTCCAAAAGAGTATAGCATATATGATGCACGCGCAAGAAAGAGCATGGATACAAAGTAACGCTCTCCGTTGATTTGTGCTACACTACGAGGGATGACAGAGAACGAAAGGAGAGTTGTATGTCAGGTACCCTCTTTCGCACACGCGATGGGAAAGAACTTGTCGTCAGTGAAGTCTGCGATGGTGGAGATCAGGGCTGCGGTGGTGGTCTCCTTCTGCTCATGCTACAAGCAATGAAGCGTCTGGAGGCAGGCGCAGTGCTCGAGGTACGCTCGACCGATCCAGGGGTGCGCGAGGACCTGCCTTCCTGGTGTCGTATGACGGGCAACGACTTGCTCGCCGCACAGGAAGGTGAAGAGCGTCATCGGTACTTCGTGCGAAAGGCGTCATGATGCATTCTTCTTTTCCTGTTGATCGTGAGCTTGACCTGGGCGAGCAGGGCTGTGGGCAACTCGTGATGGAAATCATGCTTGCGATGCGTCAGCTTGTTCCTGGACAGACGTTGCTCGTGACTGCCTACGATCCCGCTGCTGCCGTTGACATCACTGCATGGTGTCGTATGACTGGGAACACCTTGCGCCCCTCTCTTCCTGATCTGTCTGAACATCAGTTTCTTCTTGAGAAAGGATCACCCCAATAATGCTAAACAATTTTTGTGTTAATCTCACACGCTCAACCGACGACCCTGATCGCGCAACCGTTGCGATGGTGGTTGCCAATGCTGCTGCTGCGTCGGGCAAACAGACCATGATATTTTTAAGTAGTGAAGGTGTTCATCTGGCAAGCAAGGGGATTGCCGAGAAGATTAACGAAGAAGGCTTCCAGCCAATGAGCACGTTACTCCAGAACTTTATTTCAGCTGGTGGTGCGCTCTGGGTCTGTTCCCCTTGCTTCAAGAAGCGTGGCTATACAGAAAGCAACCTGATTGAGGGTGCAACCATTGTTGGTGGGGCCAAACTCGTCGAGTTCTTGTCCAACGATGGAACAAGCGTTTCCTATTAAGTTTTTCGCGTGGCATGTTGGGACGTATACTATTGCGCCTCAACATGCCCACATTCATTGGTTCATCTGCATTATCAGGTTCTTACCACAGTGTAACGAGAGAAAGAATCCATATGCCGAAAGAGTTACTTCTACGTGCGTTGCGAGGTGAGCAGGTCGAGCAAACACCCTGGCTTCCACACATCGGAACGCATGCCTCGCAGCTTCTTGGGGTCAGCGCAGAACGCTACCTGCAGGATGCAGACCTCCTTGCTCGCGGCGCGGTTCTCTGCGCTGACCGCTATCAGTGTGACGGAATCCCACTTGTCGATGATCCGCAAATGGAAGCTCTAACGCTCGGCTGCACTCCTCATTGGTCAGAACAGGCTCCGCCCTCTCTTATTTCCTCACCGCTCTACGCGCTTCCAGCAGAGCACATTGCTCAGCATCTCCCCCCAATGCCTGACGAGACGATGGGACGCTGGTCGACGATCATTGCGGCGGGCGCACTGGCAAAACCTGAGTTGGAGCGACGCGACGTTGCACTGGTGGGAGTTGTCGCAGGCCCTTGCACCATTGCCTATCAGTTGCGTGGTCTGACCCTGTTTACCGACCTCTTACGTGCGCCAGAGTGGGCGGCTCGCCTCTTCGCGTATGCGGGTCAGGTAAGCGCTCTTTCCGCACGTATCTATGCAGAGGTTATTGGCTGTGACATTGTAGCAATTAACGATACACCCGCCACTATGCTGAAACCGAACTATTTTCAGCAGTATATCATTCCCAACCTTCAACCTGCCTTGCAGATCATTCACAGTGCGAACAAAACATCAAGCCTCTGGGCGTGAGGAGAGAGTGGAAGAGTCATCCGTGAGATGGCAAACAGTGGAGCACAGAGTATTGCTGTTGATGAGTGCATGGCGTTGGATGGTGTCGGTGAAATTGCCCAGGCGCACCATATCGGCTTTATAGGCAATCTCCATGTCACAAACGTGCTCTTTGAAGAAACCGAAGCGGTGCGTGCAGATGTACAGCGCTGTATGGACGATGGGCAACGCTTCCCCGGCTATGTTTTTGGCCTTGGTGGGCCGTTAACGCAACACGTTTCTCTTCAACGTTTAGAGGATGTTGTCACGGCCTATCAAGCACGTCGATGAGACAGTAATACGACTGAAAAGAAAACGCCTACTATAGGAGAACAAGAATGCCCCTCGCTCATTCAGACCAGCCCACGCAGCAAGAAGGGTTGCTCCATCGCCTCTGGCTCTATACGAACTATGACTGCAACCTCTCGTGTAGCTATTGTGTTGCAGAATCGTTTGTCGGCTCCGAGCGTCGGGGCCTCACCCTTCCACAGATATGCAGCCTCATTGATGAAGCCGTCGAGTTAGGGATGACAGAACTGTTTCTCACGGGAGGCGAACCGTTCATTCTGCACGACATCTTCGCGGCACTTCAGTATGGATTAGAGCGTATGCATGTCACCGTGCTGAGTAATGGGATATTGCTCAAAGGAACATGCATGCGACAGTTAGAGGCCTTAGCCCACCGTGAGCGTCTCACCATTCAGATTAGTTTAGATGGCTCGAATGCTGAGACACACGACCTGTATCGTGGGAAAGGGAGTTGGCAGAAAGCCATAGATGCGATTGCGCTCCTGAAAGCGGCGGGTTTCCATGTCCGCTTGGGGACAACACAAACGGCAGAGAATAGCCATGACCTTGCTGCCACGTGTGTGCTTCATCGCTCACTGGGTATATCTGATGAAGACCACATCATTCGTCCTCTCGTTCGTCGAGGCTTCTCCGCAAAAGGGATGGCAGTCTCGCTCCCCGCACTTGAGCCAGAAGTGACAGTAGATCGCGATGGTGTTTACTGGCATCCAGTCGCAACTGACCCCGATCTGCTGATCTCGCCGCAAATATTTCCACTGCGTGACGCGGTGGAGCAGATTGCCACGATTCGCGAGTCGCTCCTGCTCGTCACCGACGGTGCCGCGAGCCGCTTCCGTTGAGGATAAGCACTCAGCCTCCGTGTGAGGCGACAGCGAAGAGAAGAAAGCTTGCTCCCTCATTCTACAAAGGGAGCAACGAACGTCGTGCCTGCTTTCTCCACATCTACTTTAGACGAGCCGAAGAACCATTTGCTTCTGCCTCTAGAAGCACCACCCACCCTTGACAAAAGAGGTCGATTGGGAACGTATGCGCGTGAAGCACGTGAAAACCTGCTTGTTGGCTGAAAGACTGGGCGTCGGAGGGCGGATAGAGCCGAACATGCTGTGGGTCATAAAGCTTGATCGCCCCTTCGAAAGCATTCCATGGAACGGGACTGTTTCGCAGGGTATAATCCTCAATCACCATGTGTCCCATCGCAACGAGCAGATCTCGCCATCTTCGCAGCATTGCCACGGGGTCTCTGAAATAATGCAGCGCGTTGGTACAGGTGATGATATCAAACATTGCAGGCGCAAAGGGAAGGGTGGCACTCTCCCCCAACGCAAGCTCAGCTTGCACCAAGTGGACGTGCGGTATGGTGCCCAGGATATGCTGAGCTTGCTCCAACATACTCGGGCTCGCGTCAACCCCATAGAGTTCCGCATCGGGAAAGCGTTCAACGAGCTGCTTGAGCAAGATACCTGTTCCACACCCAACATCCAGGATACGCAGGTGATAGTCCCGTTGCTGTAACAGAACCGCTTTCTCCAATACAGGAAGGACTGCAGCCAACGTGCGCTCACTGAATGTACGCCATTGCCTATTGTAGGTGCGAGCGTGCCGGCCCCGATAGTAGCTCTTCATAATACGACTCCTTCCCGCGTGGCAGTTCGTTGCCATTGAGACGAATGGAGAACGGCACATGCACGCGGCTCCTAATCGGTAAATGCGACAAAAACTCCTGTCCCTGCGCTACTGGTGAGAGATGCATACAACGCTTGCTCCTTTTGCGAAAAATGCATTGCATCTGTGGATACCAGTGGATTATACTTCTTCAAACTGCTGTTCCTGCCAGCGTTGCCAATGCTGGGCGGTCTGATGAATCACTTGCAAGGCCGTTACGCTTCCCGAAGCCTCTCCCTTCTCAAAATCCCCTTCTGTTTGCCCCATTTGGTTCGTGACATGCGCAAAGCACACGATATCTCCCTGTTTTTGTGTCGCCAGCGCATACAGAGCCGTCGCTTCCATTTCTACAGCCAAAATGCCTTCTGCCCGGCACGCAGCAATCGCCGCCTCTGTTTCCCGAAAGGGAGCATCCGTGGTCCAACTCGCCCCCACATAGAGCAGGACACGCGTGGCATCCCATGCCGTCGAGATCACCTCTTTGAGGACGGGGGACAGCACGCTATAGCATGACGGTGGCAGATAGTGGTAACTGGTCCCCTCATCACGGAGTGCCTTCTCGATGAGGACCACATAGGGTGGATCACCCATCGAACGAATTTGTCCGGCTGAGGTGATGCTCACGATCAAAGCACAGCCAGATGCGAACAATTCCTCCGCAACGAGGACGGTAAAAGGAGCACCAACCACCCGCCCAACGATGCCATATTCCACTCCTTCATACTCAAAGTTCTCAAGGACCGTGTGATAACACGCCCAGATGGGATGACGTTGCGCGTGTGCCGTCATGTGTAGATGATCCACGAGATCGCCGTCGGGGTCAAGAACACAGATACGCGGAACCTGCCCCTGCGCCAATCCTTTTTGCCGCCATGCCTCGCGTAGCAAGTTCTGGAGGTAATGTAGTAACGGACCTGGAACGTACGGTAAAAGCTACATACGTTCAAAAAGAACAGCACAAAGAACTAGTACAAGTAAAAACTGCATACTACAACAACCTTATTGACTAGAATGCCTTTTTTCCTCTTTCCTAGAATGGCTTCTGGAGCGGTTCTATCGCTTATCGTATGTTCCAGGTCCGTTACTACATTACCCCCAACCTCTGGTTTTGACGGCTAGAGGGTGTCCGAAAAGGCTTGTAGCAGCGATTGAGAGCTTCGCGCAAGAAAAAAGAGAGCAGCGTGATAGAATAAGCGAGAAAAGGGGTGGAAAGGGTATCAATGTTTGCAAGAAAGACTGGGACGCCAATGGAAACCTATCCTTCTGATCTCACCGATGCGGAGTGGGTCATTCTGGAACCGTTGATCCCTCCTGAGAAGCCAGGTGGGCACCCACGCCAAGTCGATATGCGCACCGTGCTCAATGGGATATTTTACATCCTGAGAGCTAGCTGTGCTTGGCGGATGCTGCCACGAGACTATCCGCCGCGCTCCACCGTGTACGGCTACTTTGCGCTCTTTCGCGATGAGGGAATCTGGGAACACATGACGACGGTGTTACGCGAACGCTGTCGGGTTCAGGCCGGACGAGAAGCCACTCCAAGTGCTGGTATCATCGACAACCAATCGGTGAAGACCACGGAGCGAGGCGGTCCACATGGCTATGATGGGGGCAAAAAAGTGAATGGCCGTAAGAGGCACATCTTGGTCGATACCACGGGCCTCGTGCTCAAAGGAGTGGTCCATGCCGCCAGTCTCCAAGATCGGGAAAGCGTGCCACTGCTCCTGGAGCCGATCAAAGGCGTATTTCCTCGCATGAAGAAAGTGTGGGTGGATCAGGGCTATACAGGAAAAGGACGCGAATGGATCGAGCAAGAGATGCAGTGGAACATTGAGATCGTCCGCCACCCTTCGCGGGCTCGTGGAGAGTGGGTTCCTCATGGAGACCTCTCGGACCTGAGCACCGTTTGGTTCTCTTATGAGCGCCTCAAGCCAGGCCAAAGAGCTTCCGGGGAATCTTGCCACGCCGATGGGTTGCGGAGAACATCCAATCACAATACCCCTGAGACACTTCGGTTGACAACACCCACTCCGCGTCCTATGCTTGGCATCAGTGGGCTGCTGCAGTTGCTCACCTGGGTTGAGCGCAGACGAGTAGCGCCCAAGCCTCACAGCATGAGGAAGGCGGTGTCCCATGTCCAATCCCTCACCCAACACGGCTCCCCCCCACCCGCTTCCAGGCAAGTCATCAGTCGCTGGGCGGATCTGCCTCTGGCCAATCGACAGCGGCTCCTCTGGCTGCTGAGTCACCTGCTCGAACGCCAGCTGAAACGGAGCAGCGCACCAAGCAAGGAGGACGGCGATGAACTCGACGAGAGTGCCAAGTAAGTCCGGCCTCACCCGGCTTTCCGACTTGCGCGCGGAAAAAATCCATCCCTGGCATCGTGAGCAGCTCGCGGTCGTCTACGTGCGCCAATCCACCGTTCAACAAGTTCTTGACCACCAGGAGTCCACGCGACTCCAATATGGGCTGGTTAGTCGAGCTCAAGCGCTGGGGTGGGCGACTGACCGCATTCTGGTGATCGATGAAGATCTGGGCCAGTCGGGGACCAGTGCAGAGGGGCGGTCCGGGTTCCAACGGCTGGTCTCTGAAGTGAGCCTGGATCACATTGGGATCATCTTCGGGGTCGAGATGTCGCGCCTGGCGCGCTCGAACAAGGACTGGCATCAGCTCTTGGAGCTGTGCGCGCTCTTCCACGCCCTGATTGCTGACCTGGATGGGATTTACGACCCAGCGCAGTACAATGATCGACTCCTGTCAGGGCTGAAAGGAACGATGTCCGAAGCCGAACTGCATATCCTGAAGCAACGCATGCACCAGGGGCGTTTGAGCAAAGCCCGGCGGGGAGACTTGCAGTTTGCCTTGCCGGTCGGCTACGTCTGGAGTCCCACGGGAGAGCTTCAGTTCGACCCAGATGAACAGGTGCAGCAGGTCGTCCGACTCGTCTTCCGCACCTTCGAGGAGCTGGGCACGCTCGGCGGGCTGGTCCGCTACCTGGCTCACCACCAGATCCAGCTGGGTGTGCGCGTGCGGGAGAGACCTGGCAAAGGGGAGCTGGTCTGGCGCCGCCCGAATCGGGCAACGGTACAGATGATGCTCAAACCCCCCTTCTCTGCTGGCTCCTCCGTCTACGGGCGACGACAGGAAGACCCGCGTCGCAAACAGCCTGAGCGACCACGCACTGGGCGGGTAGTGATGACCACGGACGAGTGGCTGGTCCTGCTGCCCAACCACTGCCCAGCCTACATTTCCCCCGAGCAATATGAACGCAACCAGACGCGGCTCGAGGCCAATCGCGCTCGCGCCGATGCTATGGGGGCAGCGCGGAGCGGGCCAGCCCTCTTAGCAGTCCTGGTGGTCTGCGCCCGCTGTGGCTGTCGGCTGAACGTCCATTACGATGATGGTGGAACCCGGCTTCACACCTATGAATGTGTGGAGAGCTGGACGCACTACGGGGAACCGAGGTGCCAACACCTGGCAGGCCCCCCTGCCTGGATACCTTGGTCAGCCAGCAGGTCCTCGCCGCCTTGGAGCCAGCGGCCTTGGAGCTGTCGCTCACCGCCACCGAGCGTCTGGAGCAGGAGCGTGCCGAATTAGACCGGCTCTGGCAACAACGGCGCGAACGGGCAGCTTATGAAGTCGAGCGGGCAGCTCGTCAGTACCATGCGGTCGAGCCGGAGCATCGGCTCGTGGCCCGCACGCTGGAAGGTGCCTGGGAAGAGAAGCTAGCGGCCCAGCAACAACTTGAGGAGGAGTATCATCGCTTTGTCCAGCACAAGCCCCGCCTCCTTTCGGAAACCGAGCGGGAGGCCATTCGCTGCCTGGCAACGGATATTCCCGCGCTGTGGGCCGCCCCACCCACCACGGCAGCCGACCACAAAGAGATCATTCGCCAGGTCGTTGAACGGGTTGTGGTAGATGTACAAGGGAACAGCGAACGCGTGAGGGTGCGTATCGAGTGGATCGGCGGAGGTTCCACAGAGGGTGTCGTGATTCGACCGATGGGCAAGCTGAGCGAGTTGAGTACCTATCCGCAGATCTGCCAGCAGGTCCAGGGGTTGACCGAGGCTGGCTGGGCTGCTACTGCGATTGCCCAGGCATGGAACGCTGCTGGCTTTCGCCCTTCTCGCTCCAACACTGGCTTTCGCGCGCAAACGATCACGCAGTTGCAACGCCAGTTGGGCGTAAGAGCCTCACGCCCACGGGTTCGGCAACATGACGGTCTCTTGCCTGATGAATGGTGGCCAACAGAGCTGGTTCGCACGCTCTTAATCCCGCGTGGGAGTCTCTATCACTGGATCCGTCAAGGGGTGGTCCAGGCGCGCCAGCTCGATGAACCCTTGCACCGCTGGGTCGTGTGGGCCGACGAAGTGGAGCAGGAACGCCTTCGAGCATACCATCAGCGCGCGATTGGGGACGATTTCCGCCATCGCTGGACTGATGCACCACTTGCCGAACCACTCTGATGAGGATATCATACAAGCGAATCACGAAAGGAGAGCGCAATGGCAAGCACTCAGAAACAGAAAATAGCATGTGGGGATAGTGTGGCTGGGTTATTGAGCGCTCGTTTGCCTGGGTTGCCCGTTTTCGGCGACTGACACGCGATTATGAGAGGCTTCCCGCCACAGTTGCTGGTCTTCATTTGGTTGCCTTTGCTTGTCTCATGCTTCATCAGTTTATGCATTACAACTTGAGTCCCTAACAGGCTCTAGTAGAAGCCTGCCGACAATGACTCTCAGCAGTAATGGTGCCTGGGAAACCGTAAGGGGACACGGGGGTCTGCTAGCATCAAAGCAGATCGGGGGCTAGAGTGAGTGGTATGGTCAACACATGTGAATGCTTGCTAAACGTCGTAACGGGGCAACAAGCCAAAGATGCTGACAGGCCTTGAGCCAAAAGGCAGCGTGGCGGGCAGAGGCTATTTTGCGGGCCCTCTCGTGGACATCCAACACCACCGGCGGATAGAGCGGACCTAACCCACTCGGTTATCTATGTGAAACACGGTAAGCCCGATCTCTTCCGTTCGCGGTAGGTAGCCGCAAGGTGTGCCAATGAGAGAACGGGTAAAGGAACGCGGAAAAAGCGAAGGTCATCCTGTAATGGGGTAGAGAGAGGTTGAAAGAGCACCTCACGCGAAAGCGGGCAGACTTCCGCACGGTATGCGCATGACGAGAACACTTGACCAAACGACTAAGAAAGGAAAGCAGATGACGGAAGAACCTCAAGAAGGCTCGACTGGTGCGCCTTTCCACGGCGTGACCGACTGGCATGCCACTAAAATTGCCAGGCTTACTTGAGGCATCATGACTCAGTAGAATTGGGCCATCTGCCCTACTGCGGTACGGGCGCAGGTGACGATACTTATGGCAGCATCTTGTCCAAGGACGAAGGAGGAGCATGGAGTTTACGTATCCTACCAGAAAGGTATCATAAAGAGCTATGAAACTTTCTTTCGATCATAATGCCGACGAACCTTTGCGCGATTACCGCACGTTTTCATATCACACCAGCGTCGGCTCCGATTCTTACTTGTATCCAGGAATAGCCAGTTGCAATCGTCCGCCGAGCACATTCTGACTGCTTGTAGTTCTTCCGAGGTCAATAAATCGGCGGCAGATCGCACTACCGACCAGAGCATTCGATTCAGCGCACTATCGCTATCAGTCCAACTCCATGTAAAGCCATCTCCTTCTGTCACAACGCGGGCATGAGCCATAGCCTCAGAGAGAACTCTATTAAACGTAGTCACATCGGTCTCATCTGCCAAAGAGCCTTCCGCAACCGTTGAGAAGATATGGTACATTACTTCTCGCAAGGTAATCGCTCGTTGAAGAACGCTTGACGCTTCCACTGAATGACGCGCAGCCTCTTCAAGGAGTCGTCGTGCCTCCTCATCCACCACCACATGCGCCTGTTGACTCCATGACACAAGATCACTGTAGTTTGTAAGCAACTCACGAGGAGAGCCGGTAGAACGGTCTGTTAGTGTATTGATGAAATCCAGACACAAGTGATTAGCAGATAAATCAAAAATGCGCGGTGCTCTATTCGTTTCAGCCATTTTGCTTTTCCTTAACGTACTTAATTTTTCCTTAATACTCTATCACACGTACCTCTAACCATCAAAAAGACCTTGACAGGTTATTTTATTTCGTCTATAATATAACTATCAAATCAATTTTAATCGGTTAGTTGTTTGATGTCAATGGGTTGAACTACTCATCTCACAATGGTTGCTGTCGTCCTAACGACATGCTGAAAGGACAACATATTATGCATTCTATGAACAGTTATAGAATGATCCAAAGGTATCAAGAAGAGAGGCAACGACAAGCAGAGTATGGGCGAATGATACAACGTGTAAAAGGTTCGCAGAGGCATCACTGGGAGTTCCACCGCAAATTTGCCCTATGGTTCGGTACTCATATGGTGAGGTGGGGTCAAAGGCTAGAGCACTTTGGAAGTCTTGAAGCACCACAACTTTCGCCATCGGCTTCACCGCACCATTGATCTATATTAGGGAGTAAGCAAAAATACGTTGAGAGCTCTTTGAAGCCATCAACATCATGAACAAAGGAGAGCAAGATGGAATTTGTCATCTTTCTGGTTGTAATGCTTGTACTTGATATAGTGGCAGTGCGTTGGGGCTTCGACAGTAGAGACAGCTTGAAACATGCCGAGCGTATGCAACCAACGAACTAAAGGTAGTCTCCATCCCTGCGCAAGAAACAAGATATGCCATACTCATCCGTGGGGGTCTCATTATTGGTGCATCCGCTTCATGAAGGGGTAGAGCTGTGGAATAGGCGGCTGACGAGGTACCGATAGTTCGGCCCTTCTTCATCCGCCCTTCATGCACGATTTCCATGCACGTGGCTTTTCAGATTGACATCCGCATTCCTGCGGTTGGAGGCTGTTGCAGCACATGTGCATCTCGCACGCTTCTCAGTAAACTTCCGTCAATCCTACTGCCCTTCGCCATGTACTGGACCTTCTCCAGCACGGACTACTATGACAGCTCCGTACCCATGAGACTCGCGCCTTGGAGGGCATCCCGCGTTTCGTCCTGATGATAGTCCGAGCATCCCCAAGGCACTCCATTCATTCCTTGAGAGACCTCGTTGGTCACGTTCCTGTTGCAGAAGTAGCCTCAATCTCACGTAGTAATTAAGGCTCAACAGGGCATCGGTTTCAGACATGGTACCGATGGGAGGACAGTTCCTCCGACTGGAATTGGGTCGGGTGGGCTGCTGCCGAGTTACTGTGGTTGCAGTACTTTTGCATCAGCCTCCCGCCAAACCGGACATGACTCTTTCGATGTCATCCGGCTTTCCAGTGATCTATTTCCTTGCTAGCTGTCCTGTCGGCCTTCCTGCATGAATGGCTTCGTGACAGTTGGCCTATCGGTGCGATTTTGACGAAAAGCGTCATGCCTCTGCGGACAGAGAGATCAATGAAGATCATATATTTCGTGCATAAACAGTAGTAGTATGCGATCTTCATAGGAAGATTATGCTTATTGGAAATCTAGGGCGTGATCCTGAGATGAACTATACCCCTAATGGAGTTGCTGTCACTAAGTTCTCACTTTGCCGTAAACCGCGTAAGTAAATCGCCAAGCGGTGAGCGACAAGAAGAGACTGAATGGTTCAACATTGTTGCTTGGCGGCAACTCGCTGAAACTTGCAATGACTATCTGAAGAAGGGAAGTAAGGCGTATATCGAGGGCCGCTTAACGCAGCGTTGGGAGGAGACGCGGCAAGCGTTGGAAGCTTTATTGCCCCCTTCTCTGTGGAAGGTCGAAGGGAGAGGAGGACTATTCTGACTCAGAACGTCATTGCCTCGCGCTGCTGCGCCTGGGACGGGCCGCCGTGGGTTGTGTTGCAAGAAGTAAGCTGATCTGCTAAAATTGAGGAAAAAGAGCAAATGAGGATCTTTCATGGGAGAGCAACACTCGTTCAAATGGCGTCATTTCCAAGCCGATATCATCCTTTTATGTGTCCGGTGGTATTTGCGGTATTCTCTCAGCTACCGCGATCTCGAAGAAATCATATTGGAACGTGGACTCCACGTCGATCATACCACGATTTATCGGTGGGTTCAGCAGTATGCACCTGAACTCGAGAAGCGATGTCGTCCTCATCTCAAAACGACATCGGATTCCTGGAAAGTCGACGAGACGTATATCAAAGTCAAAAAGGAATGGGTGTACCTGTATCGAGCGGTCGATTCACATGGGCACACGCTCAATTTTTGGCTGAGTCCAACGAGAGATGCAAAAGCAGCGAAACACTTCTTTCTGAAAACACTTGCAACTTGTCATACGAGTGAGCCACGTGTTATCAACATGGACAAAAATGCTGCCTACCCAAAAGCGTTCAACGAACTCAAAGTGGAGGGACATATTCCCGAAAGCGGTGAATTGCGGCAAGTCAAATATCTCAATAACGTGATCGAACAAGATCATCGGTGTATCAAACACTTGACGAAGCCAGGAATGGACTTTTTCTCGTTCAAGACAGCATGGCAAACCTTACAGGGGTTCGAGGTGATGAACATGATCCGCAAAGGACAACTGCAAGGCGTGGCAAAAGGAGATGTGGAAGGACAGGTTGCATTGGTCGCCAAGCTGTTTGGAGTTGCGATATAAACCGAACAAGCAGAGTCACTTCATATTCAGTTCGTCTTCTTTCAATTTCTTGCAACACAACCCGGCAACTGGCTACGTCCAAACAAAGCCATGAAGGGAAGCGCGATCGGATGCAACCGCTCGTAATACGCGGCAAGTGTTGGTTCACCGCTGAGAGCGTAGCCGATGAGCACAGCAACAAAGTCGATCACCGCGGCGAAAACGGGACTGCAGACGACGTCGCGGACGCTTCTCAGAGTCCTTCATACCCAACCTTTCCCCGAGCTTGCACCTCCACGGTGACTGTTCGAAAAGCGGTAAAATTGGGGTAAAATAGAAAGGAGAGAGAAACCGAAGGAGGCAGACCCATGCGTTTACGAATTGTGTTACCCAAAGTGAAGCCTGAGGCAATCACTGTGCCCACCCGATGTGCCTATGCTGGCTGTGGTGGTCGAACGTTTCACTTGCGCCAGGAAGTGGCGAAACCGCTGCGAGATACCGTCTATCAGAAGGTCCAAGTGCATCGCTATCAGTGTTTGCGATGCCAACGGACGTTCCGGGTCTCTTCCGAAGGGACCAGTCGCGTCCAGACGTCACAGCGAGTGAAAGGGCTGGCGGTGATGCTGTACCTGCTAGGATTGAGCTATGGGGCGGTGTCATTAGCATTAGAAGGGCTTGGGATCTCCCTGTGCAAGAGTCGGGTCTATGATGCGGTGCAAGAGGCGGCCAAGCGCGTGCCTAGCCTCAAACGAGATCAGGTGTTTGCGGGAGTGAAAACGCCTGCGTTAGGAGGCGATCTAACCAGCGTCAAATGCAAGGGTGAGTGGTTACCACTGGGCATCACCGTTGATTCGATTAGCGGCTTCGCCTTAACCATCGATGCCTTGTCAGCAGAAGATACCAAGACGCTCAAGGAGTGGATTGAGCCGATTGCCACGAGTGTGGGTGCCAGTGTGTGGGTGACCGATGATGCCGATAGCTTCAAGACCGTCGCTGACCAGGTGGGAGTGCAGCACCAAATCTGTAAAGCGCATGTGCTGCGCAACACCGAGGTGTTGATTGAACGCTATCAGCCCTTGGTAGCTAAAGATGCGGATGGATCACTCAAAGCCCTTGGAGTGAGCCTACAGCAGGCGGCAGCCGACTTGACGCGCTTAGGCGAACTGGTGAAGAGTCGACAACGGGAGCAGGCCACGGAACTGGAAGCCATGCACCGCCGCTATTTGGAAGCCTCGCCGCCACACCAAGGAGAGCATCAGAGTGTGGCCTATCGCCTGCGACTCTTGTTTCTGGATCGCTGGAACCTGTGGCATCGCTTGACGCGCTATCGCAAGTGGAAAGGACCCCAAGGAGAAACCCTCGATGGCACCAACAATGCCTGTGAGCGCGCCATTGGCTGGTGGGTCAAAGAACGTTATCGCACGATGCGTGGCTACAAGGTGCCGGAGAATGCGGTGCGCGTCAGTCGCCTGCTCGCCTGGTGTGGCAACTTCCTCAAGACGGAGGATGGAGCCATCCTGGCAGAGCTCTTGCAGTAAGCATGAGTTCCATGGGAGCCTCACGGTTTTTTCCTTCCTGATCTCTCGGTACCAATTATCGAACAATCACGGGGATGGAATAGTTTAGCCATGCCATTGCACTATCGAGAGGAGAGCGCCATAGCGAATGAGGGCCTGACAGTACCAGGCGGGTATTATAATATGATCACGACAGTTATGCGCTCTGTGGTAGAGAACGCGAGTACTCTACAGACAAGAGATCATTTTCTTTACCTGGTTGGTGATGAGGAAGGAGTGCTCTATAGAGGAAGATCGTGGAACCCCATAGGTCGCTCCACCAACACTTAGGATTGACGTGGCGACCAGGAAGCAGGCTAGAGACCTTGTTTCAGGCGCACAGAACGCTTGCGCTTGGTTGGCAAGTAGAATTGTACACGGTAGCCGATTGTAAAGAGCTTGTGCGCCAATATATGGTGCCGAAGTTGGGACCACTCTATTCGCTTGACACGTACCTCGACTCAGCTCGCCTTGATGCCTCTGTTGGTTTTGCAGAGCAAGCATTGATAGAACACCATCATCCCTGCTTGAATGATCGATTTAATGATGACCCGGCTCCGCTCCCAGAGAGATATAAGGGAGACGATGGTGGTAAATTGGGCTAAACTTCGACCGATTTTGAGGTGAAACAAATGAACAAGATTCACCTATTTACTACTAGGCAGGCCGATCTGAATTTACACTTTCTGAATGAGAACGGTTACTTCTGGAGCCATTTCTCAGGCCATCAATGGCTGTGCTGCCCACAATTCGGGGCAAATGTGCATGTTTCAGGGCAAACACGGTCGAGATTTCAGGGCATTTACCAAGATTGTCAGAAAGGTTTGCCACTTTTCTCTTCATTCCTCACCCTGTGAAAGGAGCAAAAGCGATTTACGAAAGAGTTTATTCCTCTTTTCGTGGCTCTCATCGTCAAAAACCTGGGAAGCGACCATTCAGAGCCTGAGAAAGCCGCTCCACAAGCGGACGTTTGCGCACCGTTTTTGTACATTCGAGCGGGAAGCTGAGAGAGCCTTTCGAGCTTTACCCGCACCCGTCTCCACGAAAAAATGGGCGAGATCGGTTTGACAAAGACTCTGGATCTGCCATGCGCGTTTGCTCTCACTGCCTCTTTGAGAGCAAACGAAGCGAATATGAGACGAACCATGTTGTCGTGAATGTACAACTATTGAGCACCGTGAACCGCGCCACCGACTGTTTCTCAAACGATCAATGGCTGTGCTGCTCAACCTTCGCGCCGATGCGCCCACATTTCACCCCACAATGTGTCGAACATTCACGCTATTTACCATCCTGGACGTCATGGTTCTTTGGTGTCTAGTGCGTCCACTTCTAGAGAAACTTATTCGTGTCAAAAAGGAGGAACAGAATGTCTAAGAAGTGCATCTACAAATTGGTGTTCACCGGTAGGCCCTCCAAGGCTCGCTATGAGCAGGGTGCTACCAAGTGTGTGGAGGCTGCAGCATGAGCGCGAATGCGATGGAAGCCCACGCCGAGCTTCCTAAACTCAAGCGTAGGTACAAGCTCCTCAATTTCACCCAGGGCCAGCTCTATGGCCTGTTCTTTGGGCATATCGGCAAGCTGTCGATGATTGCCCTCTACTTTATCCTGACTCAGTGGCTCTCTGGCCAGCATGTCGTAACCATGATCTTTGGTCAGCATCTTGACTTCCATCTCTGGAATGTCAAGTACACATGGGATCACCTGCTGAGCAGTGATGTCTCTCACGGTGGCGTCGTTCAGTGGCTGTCGACCAAGCGATGGAATGACATTCGGCACGTAGTGCGGCCGTTCATGGAAGGTCTCATGGCATTGCTGCTCTACCAGCAGATTGGCTTCGATTCTCTGAAGTACGAAGAGAAGACTGAGGAATCTGAGCCAGGCACGCTCGATCGCTTCCTTATGCGCATACCGCTTCTCCCTTCGCGGTATAAGCCGGTTACCACGGCACAAGAAGTCGCGATCCCCTTCATCGTGCTCCTACTGGGTACGTTGATTGCGATCCCGATGTTCCTGTGGGTGTTGCCGTTCTTCCATGACACGCTGCATGCGGGGTGGCTTGAACCACAACTAAGCACGCATCCCTCTCTAGCTGCTAAGCTCTATGCGGACAGCTATGACGCATTCATTATTGGTATCGTCGCGGGCTTCGCTGTAAAGCGCATCACCCGGCCGGTCCTGAATGCCAATATGATGTTCTTTTGCCGTCGCTGGGTTGCGAAGGAACGCAAGCCCCACTGGTGGATGCCCCAGGGCATGCGCTCTACGATCCGGGTGCTTGATATGCGCGAGGCTTCAGTCGAGCACAACAAGGAGAAGCTTGCTCTCAAGGGCCGCTGGTTTGGTCCGTTTGCCATTGGCTCGGCGATAGTGCTTCTTCTCCTCGCCGCATACGGGTACTACATCATCGTGTACATTGCATAGTGAAGGAATTGGAAGGCGTTTGACCGAACATCCGTCTGCCTTTGCGTCGAGCAGCGGCGATCGCGGGTCAACAAGCATGGAAGCCGTCTGTGCCAGACAGAGGATGGACTAAGATCCTAGCGATTTTGTGCAGTAAAGCAATTTGTGATATTTGCAAGGAAAAGGCAAGGGGAGCGATGTTCCTAGATAAGTCTGTTTCCAGAGAAAACAGGAAGATGAACACGACCATCTTCCTGTTTTTGAAGGATGTCGTTTTTATGACGTGATGGTGATCCCTTGTTTCATTCCTATCGTCTTCAAGTGAAGCAGAACGACAGGGAGAACGAGGCTTCCTGCAACAATCTCTCATCAGCCTAGCGAGCCGTTCTCGGCTTGCTCATCAGCCAGCGCGATCCTGTGCCTCTTCCCGCAGCCGTTGCACGTCGCGCATCGGTGGGACGCCGAAGAGGCTTTTGTACTCGCGATTGAAGTGGGAGGCGTCCTGGTAGCCCACGCGATAGGCGGCACTGGCCGCGTCGAGGTCTTCGCTCAGCATCAGACGCTGGGCCTCCTGGAGCCGCAGCCGCTTCTGGAATTGCAAAGGACTCATCGCCGTGACGGTCTTGAAGTGGTGGTGCAACCCCGAGACGCTCATGCCGAGCTCGCGCGCGAGGCTCTCGATGCGCAGTGGCTGGTCGAAGTCCTGGCGGAGTCGCTTGACTGCTCTGGCGATGAAGGGGGTATAGCCACCTTCCATCGCCAGGTGATGGAGCCGGGCACCCTGCTCCCCTCTTAGAAGTCGGTAGATAATTTCCCGCGTGATCAGCGGCAGAAGGATCTGCGCTTCAACAGGGGCATCCAGGAGCCTCGTGAGCCGTACGCAAGCGTCCAGCAGGTTTCCATCCAACGGGCTGACGTTGATGGCCCTGACCTCAGTATGTTCTCTCGGCGAGGCGTGACTGGCCTCAGCCAGGACCGAACTGACGAGGGCGGGGGCGAGTTCCAGGCGCAGACTGAGGTAGGGCCGTTCCTTCGAGGCTTCCAGGACCTGACTGACGCGGGGCAACTCGACCGTGGTGAGCAGATACTGTGAGGGGTCGTACCGATAGCGGCTCTCACCCAGAAGGACCTCTTTGCTGCCCTGGGCAATCACGCACACGGATGGTTCGACCACGCTGTGAATCGGCTTGAGAGGGAAGGAACAGCGGGCCAAATGAAGCTCTGGGAGCGGCTGGGTAACCCCATCTTTGCGGATGGCTCGTCCGATCCGCTCAACCAGTTCCTCGCGGTTGGATCGTAGCAGCACGGCCTCGCGTGCTGCAGGCTGGTGGATCATCACACTCATCGGAACCTCTTCTCTTGTTTCTCTCTCGCTCGTCGGGAAGATTTGCAGAATCAGACAATTATTTTCGATAATTATTCTACCACCCTCTGCTCCAGGGCGTCTATACTACCTTCAGACAGAGAACATGATCCTCTCCATGTGCAGATAAGCTGGACTATTCTTCAAGAAGGGACAACGCTGCGCGGAGGGGCTGGTCTGTCCAGCCCTCATCAGCTTTCAAAAGCATGCGGGCAGAAAAGCAAAGGCCTTTCGCACATTTTACGGCTCTCGCGTCGCTGAAAACCGCACGAGATGGGAGTGTGAGGCCTCACGAAGAAGCAACAACGATTCTACTGTGGAGGAATACAGCATATGGACATTAAAAGAAGTGGCTCGCAACCGTCCGGCAAAGGGCCGGCCGAGTACTTTACTGGCACGGTCCGCGTTGACCCTCTGTTCGAGGCGCCCGATCCAGCACGCGTGGTCGGGGCCAGTGTCACATTCGAGCCCGGCGCTCGGACCGCATGGCATACCCATCCGCTGGGGCAGACCCTGATCGTGACGGCTGGCTCTGGCAGAGTCCAACGCTGGGGTGGTCCGATCGAGGACATTCGGCCCGGGGACGTGGTCTGGTTCGCGCCGGGCGAGAAACATTGGCATGGTGCCACGCCAACCACGGCCATGACGCACATCGCCATTCAGGAGCGTCTCGACGGGAAGACCGTCGACTGGATGAAAAAAGTCAGTGACGAACAATACCAGGCCGGATGAAGGGCTGAATACGTTGAAGGTCACCGTCCAGAAATTATAGAAGAGGAGCAAGCGATGGAGTACGTTCGATTTGGATCAACCGGTCTGAAAGTATCACGCATGTGCCTGGGCTGCATGAGCTACGGGGGGCCAACCGAGCGCTGGCTGTGGGCGCTCGATGAAGCGCAAAGCCGACCGTTTCTCAAGCGCGCGCTGGAGTTGGGCATCAATTTCTTTGACACCGCGAATGTCTACTCCAATGGAGCGAGCGAAGAGATTGTTGGCAAAGCCCTGCGTGATTTTGCCTCCCGTGACGAGGTGGTGATTGCGACCAAGGTGTATTTTGAGATGGGACCAGGCCCCAACGACCGCGGCCTCTCTCGAAAACATATCCTCAGCTCGATCGACGCCAGTCTCAAGCGTCTGGGGACGGATTACGTCGATCTGTACCAGATCCACCGCTGGGACTATGACACCCCGATTGAAGAAACGCTGGAAGCCTTGAGTGACGTGGTCCGGGCTGGCAAAGCCCGCTACATCGGCGCGTCTGCGATGTATGCCTGGCAGTTTGCCAAAGCTCTTTCCACCTCGGATCTGCATGGCTGGGCGCGTTTCGTTTCCATGCAGCCGCATTACAACCTGATCTACCGGGAAGAGGAGCGGGAAATGCTTCCCCTCTGCCAGGATCAGAAGATCGCGGTGATCCCCTATTCACTGGTGGCCAAAGGGCTGCTGACCCGCAAACCGTCGAAAGAACGCAATGAAACGCTGCGCGCTCAGACCGATGACGTCGGGAAACGGTTATATACGGAAGAAGACTTGCAGATCGCGCAGCGGGTCAGCGATGTGGCCGAAGCCCGTGGTCTGCCCATGGCTCAGGTCGCTTTAGCCTGGATGCTCTCCAAACCGGTCGTTACTGCCCCGATTATCGGCGCAACCAAGCCACATCACCTGGATGATGCTGTCGCAGCAGTCTCTGTCCAGCTCACTCCGGATGAAATTCGCCATATGGAAGAAGTCTATCAGCCACATCCCGTGCTCGGTTATTCGTAATGTGCCATACTGGGTAGCGCTCTTTATGATAAAAATCGGGTGCCCGAAATGGGAAAGCTGGAGAACAGGAAAATGAGGCCACTATCCAGGGATAATCCGATGAACGAAAAGACAGGAGTTCAAAAAATGCAGAAACGTACACTTGGAAACAGCAACTTGGAAGTTTCGGCCCTCGGGCTGGGCTGCATGGGCATGAGCTTTGCCTACGGTCCGCCTGCCGACAAGCAGGAGATGATCCGACTGATTCGTGATGCCGTCGAACGCGGCATCACCTTTTTCGATACCGCAGAAGCCTACGGCCCATTCACCAATGAAGAACTGGTGGGCGAAGCACTTGCTCCCTTCCGCGGTCACGTGGTGATCGCTACCAAATTCGGGTTCAAACTAGGTCCCAATGGGGAGCAGATGGGCCAGGATAGTCGGCCAGAGCACATCAAGCAGGTCGCCGAAGCCTCGCTCAAGCGACTCCAGGTCGAGGCCATCGATCTGTTCTATCAGCACCGTGTTGACACAGACGTGCCCATCGAAGACGTCGCGGGTGCGGTGAGGGACCTGATTCAAGAGGGGAAGGTGAAGCACTTCGGCCTTTCTGAAGCAGGAGTGCAAACGATCCGTCGCGCGCACGCGGTACAGCCAGTCACGGCACTGCAGAGCGAATACTCGCTGTGGTGGAGACGCCCTGAAGAGGACATGTTCCCGACGCTCGAGGAACTGAGAATCGGCTTCGTTCCATTTAGTCCTCTTGGGAAGGGCTTCCTCACCGGAACGATCAATGAAAACACAACGTTCGACCATTCCGACTTCCGCAACATCGTCCCTCGCTTTACGCCAGAGGCTCGAAAAGCGAATCAAACTCTGGTCGATTTGCTTCATGAGATCGCAGAACGAAAACAGGCAACACCAGCTCAAATTGCGCTGGCCTGGCTGCTTGCCCAGAAGCCGTGGATCGTGCCGATTCCGGGGACCACGAAGCTCTCTCGATTGGAGGAGAACATTGGAGCGGCGGCCATCGAATTGACACCCGAGAATCTGCGTAAGATCGAGAGCGCCACCTCACAAATCACAGTGCAAGGGGCGCGGTACCCCGAAGAGTTGGAGCGAAGGACAGGTCTCTAAGCGGCCTTCATGACATGCAGGAGTTAAGATGATGAGTAAGAATATAGAAGGAAAAGTTGTCGTCATCACGGGCGCGAGTAGCGGGCTGGGCGAGGCAACTGCCCGGCTGCTCTCAGCGCAGGGTGCAAGCGTTGTGCTGGGGGCGCGGCGCATCGATCACATCCAATCATTGGCAGATGAACTGACCAGCAGTGGCGGCAAGGCATTGGCCATCTCTACGGACGTGACACACTCCGACGAGGTGAAGCGATTGGTTGAGGAGGCCGTGCTGACCTATGGGCGCATTGATGTCATGATCAATAATGCCGGACTGATGCCGCACTCACCCCTTGAGCGGCTCAAGATCGACGACTGGAATCAGATGATCGACGTAAACATCAAGGGGGTGCTGTACGGCATTGCCGCAGCGCTGCCATATATGAAGCAGCAGAAAGCCGGACAGATCATCAATGTGTCCTCTGTGGCTGGCTATAAGGTTCGCCCCGGCAGCGCGGTCTATGCAGCGACCAAGGCGGCCGTGCTGACCCTCTCCGAAGGGCTACGCCAGGAAGTGAAGCCCTACAATATCCGCACGACGGTGATCTCACCGGGGGCGGTCGCGACGGAACTGCCCAATAGCGTGACCGAGCCGGATATCGCCGAGAACGTTCGGGAACTCTATGAGATGGCGATCCCCGCCGAATCATTCGCACAGACTGTCGCCTTCGCCATGAGCCAGCCGGAGGAGGTGGACGTGAACGAGATTCTGTTCCGGCCCACGCGCCAGGAGCTCTAAGCTCCCCTGGGGGTCGGCTCGTCCAACCAGGCCGACTGCTCGCGCAGGGCCTGGTCACCACGGGAGGCACACACGAGAGTCGGCGCGAGGTGTTCGGGGCGTGGAGAGCCGAAAAGACTCACACTCGCCCGTTGCACATGGTGGGCACAGGCGCAAACGACGACGACCACTCAGACCGACGTGAGCGTATGCGGCACTCGACAGCGGGTACATTTACAAAGGAGACCTTTATGGCACACACAGATTTTAGCACTGGCTTGCAGAACGCCAGCGAAATCGATATTACCGTGACCGGTCGAACGTCCGGTCGAACCCATTCCTACCCCATCTGGTTCGCCCTGGATGGCAACAAGCTCTATCTGATCCCGGTGAGGGGATCAGATACCGACTGGTACAAAAACGTGCGCAAGTCACCGACCATCCGCCTGGCTACCAGAGGAGGGAAGACGTTGACCGCGAACGCCAGACTGATCACCAATGAGGCACAGCTCGACAAGATCCTTGAGAAGTTCCGGGACAAGTACGGCAGGAACGTGAAGTCCTACTACCCCAAGTTCGATGTTGCCGTTGAAGTCCCACTCGAATGAGGTGCCAGCCTGGTTCTGGCAGGTCGTTCGTTGTGGCCGATCCCTTTCCCTTCGCACGACGTTCTTCGGTGGCGAGGGGAAGAGAAGAAAAATCTGTCAATGAGTAATAGCGAACGTGGGCAAAATCAATCAGGAAAGGCAAAAACAATGAGAATCACTGAAACAGCACTCAAAAACCACGAGGAACTGTTCCCGAATCGCAAATCAACCTTGATGGTGACCGATCCAGAACTGATTGAGGTCTTCGACAATTTTGCTTTTGATGAAGTGCTTGCTTATGGAAATCTGGATACCAGAACAAGGTTGATGGTTATTCTGGCATCCATGATTGCCAGCCAGGCTTTGGGTGAATATAGGGTGATGCTGGGTGGCGCCATGAATGTAGGGGTAACTCCGGTCGAAGTCAAAGAAATCGTCTATCAGGCTGTATCTTATGTGGGAATTGCCAAAGTGTACGATTTTATCCATGCCACCAATGAAATCCTGGAGAGCAGAGGCATAAAGCTGCCACTGGAAGGACAATCCACAACTCCACCGGAAACACGCTTTGAAAAAGGCCTGGAATTACAAAGAGCCATATTCGGCGAAGCCATCGACAAGATGTACCAGGAATCACCAGCAAATCAGATGCACATCCAAAAGTATGTATCGGCCAATTGCTTTGGTGATTACGTAACCAGAACCGGCATCGACCTCAAAACGAGGGAGCTTATAACGTTTTCCATGCTTCTGTCCCTGGGGGGCTGTGAGCCGCAGTTGAAGGGGCATATCACACGGTTTCTTCCAATGATGGGTGCTCGCGAAAGACCGGACGTAATTCACGAATTGCGCCCATTCCACCTACTGCATCCCCGTGACGACGCAACGTCACTCGATAGCTCACACGGTCGGGTCGATAGTAACGCTCTTGCATGTATACGCGAACATCTCCAGTTGTATACGAGATACGCTCAATCAGCAAAAGAGAAGCCCCACTTGTGGCATCAAGCATTCGAGCTTGTTCGGCCGTCGCTGTTGTAGCGGTGATGTGAAAGGTTCCAGCCTCGACGGGAATGCTATAACGGCTCTCCAGGATATGGTAGATTGTTTCCTGGGCTAGCATCTCTTGTGAGAGCAGCATCCCAAAACGAAGTGGGAGCCATGTAATATCGTAGGCGATAGGAAGAGCGTTTGCGAGACGCAGACGGTCTATTCGGATGACCTCCTCGCCTACACGGAGGCTGAGAGCCTCAGCAACGTTCGCGTTGGCCGACTCGTGGACAAAGGCAAGCACCTGTGAAGATGGGGCAAGTCCGGCAATGCGCATATCTTCAACAAAATCGGTGAGTCGCACCAAATCCTGCTCAATCCGTGGCTCCGCAACATAGGTTCCCTTGCCATGACGACGCACGACGACTCCTTCGTTCTCTAACTCGGTGAGTGCCTGTCGAACCGTGATGCGGCTCACGCCATAGCGTTGAATCAGTTCAGGCTCCGATGGCAGACGATCACCTGGCTTGTATTCGCCTCGGTCAATCTCACTCCGCACACTCTGCTTGAGTTGATGATACAGTGGAATTGGTCCAGGACTCAGGGGATGCGTCGTCATGAATATCCTCTCTTCTCATTCGACTCAGTATCATGTCATGTTGACAGGGAGTAGTGCTGTTTATTATACGCTATCACGTCTTCATGAGCAACACCTCCCACATCGCCTCACAGGACAAGCCCGTTCCCTTCGTATCCCAATGCCCAAGAAAGAACATCCACCTACTCGTTATGACGATATATTGACAAAGAGGCCCCTCTTAAGTATACTTCTAAAAGAGGAGGGTTTGATGCACCACATTGGAATGGAAAAAGCGATTGAAGAAGCACCTGAAAAGGTGTAGTGTCCTCTTCCCAAATGATGAGCATTGAAGCGTATCTCAATGAACTAGTGGGAAGAGAGGAACAACGACGTATGGCAGTGACACTTGTACAGCACATCCTGGCGGTTATATCTGGGATGCTGGTTGGCTTCACCCTTGGTTTGATTGGAGGTGGTGGATCAATTCTCGCGGTGCCGCTGCTCCTCTACTTTGTCGGATATCGTGATACACACGTCGTGATTGGCACAACGGCACTCGCGGTTTCCTTGACCGCCTTTGCAAACTTGATTCCCCATTGGCGTGCGAGGAATGTGCGCTGGAAAGCCGCGCTCGCCTTTGCCCTTCCTGGAGCCATAGGCGCCGCGATTGGGGCTGCGATTGGCAAGCGTGTTCCAGGGAAACAACTGCTCTTTCTCTTCGCGCTCTTGATGGTCGTTGTCGCGATCTCGATGCTGCGTTCACGGTCTTCGACCTCTGCTCGTGCAGAACGTTCGGGATGGTCGATGCTGGCCTGGACGACACCCGTGAGCCTTCTTGTGGGAATGTTATCAGGCTTCTTCGGGATTGGAGGAGGATTTCTGATTGTTCCTGGCTTGATGCTTGCGACAGGAATGCCCCTCTTGGGGGCAATTGGAAGCTCGCTTGTCTCCGTTGGCACCTTTGGTGCGACCACTGCACTCTCGTATGCGCTTTCAGGACTCGTCAACTGGGTGATCGCCGCCGAGTATATTGTCGGTGGCGTTGTCGGTGGTTTGGGGGGAGCCTATCTCGCGACGCGCCTGGGTGGTCAGAAAAAGACGCTGACACGTATCTTCGCAGGCATTGTCCTTGCGGTGGCAGCCTATATTCTCTCCGTCAACTTGAGTGTCCTGCACCTCTAAATGAAAGAGGCATCAGCGTGTTCCCTGTGCAAGCAGCATAGGTGCTATTGCTCTGTAACACGTTTTAGTCCGCGTATCGAGCGAAGTCGGCACGATCAACGCGCCATAGAAAAACTGCAGAAGGAACGCTGTTGTTCACAGACTCAAAGACGCTGGAAGCCCGTAACGACGAAAACAATGCTTAGGCGCAGGAAGCCAACACTCAGGAGAAGTACGAAGAGTGCTACAAGCACATCTGCACTGGGGAGACCTCTTCGACGAAGGCTCTCTCTACTCTCTAATAAGGAAAGAAGAACATATGCAAGCAAAGCCTTCTACGAATGCGCAAAGCAAAGGAGATGTACACCCAGTACCGTCTCCCTCTCAGGGGCCAGATGGGCAACACACGGCCAAGGTAGTCGATACGACGTACACCATGATCGGCGGTATCCTGCAAGGTGGTGTCATACTCAGTGCTGCCGTCATTCTCATTGGTCTTATCAGGCTGTCCTTACAGCCTGATAAGTTTTCACCCCAAAAGCTCCAGATGTTTCCGCAAACCTTTGATCAGGTCTGGACAGGATTGCTGGTACTGCGTCCACAAGCCGTCATCACGCTCGGACTGCTCTTGTTGATCGCAACCCCAGTGGTGCGAGTAGCCGTCTCTATTGTTGCCTTTGGGGCGGAGCATGATCGACGTTTTGTGGGTATTACGACACTCGTGCTGCTGATTCTCTTGTTCAGCCTCTTCTATGTGGGTGCTGTGGTGGTGGTCGGGCAACACCAACAATTTCAACATGGTGAATACTCCTGGGTCTATCCCGTGTTGATCTTTGTCGGAGCAATTGTAGCAGGCTTATTGGGATCGCTTGTTGGTCTGGGCGGGGGGGTGCTGATTGTGCCCTTATTGACTCTGGTCTTTCACTTTCCGATTTACTTTGCCATCGGAGCAAGCATCATCTCGGTGATTGCCACGTCGAGTGGTGCCGCCGCCGCGTATGTGAAGGATCACATGACCAATCTGCGCGTGGGGATGTTCCTGGAGCTGGCAACGACGATAGGAGCCATTTGCGGTGCCTTCCTCTCCGGACTACTCGCCCCTGGCCTGCTCTCGGTTATTTTCGGCATCATTCTGCTCATCTCTGCTGCCCCACTGGTCTTCAAGCTCGGTGAGGAACTGCCGACAGGAGTCAAGAATGATCGCCTGGCGAACTGGCTGCACCTGAACAGTACCTATCCCGATCATCATCTGCATCGTGATGTGCCCTATCAGGTGACGCGTACGCCGCTCGGATTAGCAATGATGTATGTCGCTGGTCTCATTTCCGGTCTCCTGGGAATCGGCAGTGGCACCTTCAAGGTGCTGGCCCTCGATGTCGCCATGCGCCTGCCGATGAAGGTCTCCACCACCACCAGCAATTTCATGATCGGTGTGACAGCAGCAGCCAGTGCGGGCATTTACTTCTCACGCGGAGATATTCCCCCACTCATTGCTGCCCCCGTTGCCCTCGGCATTCTGATCGGCGCGCTAGCTGGTGCCCGCTTATTAGCCCACTTGAGTAGCAAGGTATTGCGTCTCATTTTCCTGGCTGTGATTGTGGTTGCTGCTGTTGAAATGGTGCTACACGGCTTCGGGATCGCTTGATAGTCACGTGGGACGTGAGCGTTTGCTTGTTACCATCACATCGCTCCTTTTTGAGAGAATCTCGTCTCATCAAAAATTGGCCGTAGCTCCTCAAGCGAGTTTGAGCCATTTTGTGGGTCGCCATGACGACGCAGCGTGACACGGTAGGACACGCGGTCCGTGCGGTAGTAGCGATCCTGGACGTAGACAGGCGTATTCCCTGTCGTACAGGATACGCGACGAATAAGCAGTAATCCTGCGCCGGGTGCAACGTGAAGCAGGTGTGCTTGCTCGACGTTTGCGGTTGACGCAGTGATGTGAAACACACCCATCTCGACTGGGATATTGTAGCGCGTCTCCAGGATGTGATAGATAGTCTCATGTGCCAGTTCCTCCTGGGAGAGCAACAGGCCAAAGCGCAGAGGAAGCCAGGTCGAGTCATAGGCAATGGGACGTTCATCAGCCAGGCGAAGTCTATCTATCAGTATGACCTCTTCGCCTACACTTACTTGTAAAGCTTCGGCAATATGGGTGGTAGCTACCTCTCGCTTCAACCTCAGCACCTGCGAGGATGGAGCAAGACCTGCCAGTTCCATATCTTCGACGAAATCGGTCAAGCGCACGAGGTCTTGTTCGATGTTGCGCTCGGCAACATAGGTACCTCTTCCATGCCGACGCACTACAACCCCTTCGCTCTCTAACTCGCTGAGAGCCTGACGCACCGTGATTCGGCTCACCCCATAGCGTTGAATCATTTCAATTTCAGAGGGAAGCCTATCGCCAGAGCGATAGACGCCTCGCTCGATCTCGTTTTGCACAATTTGTTTCAGTTGGTAGTAGAGCGGAATTGGTCCTGGTATAAGGTGCTCTGATGCCATAGTATTTCCTAATGGTTACTCAAGAGAACTCTTTATAACGTCATGTTGACATTTCACTGTTCACTCTATTATAGTCTCTGATTAGAATTTGGGCAAGACAACCTGAACCTTTTTTGTCAATCGGAACAATTGCTAACTGTCATCACTGAATGACCTATTGCTGTAGAGACGAAGAAAGAGGAAAGAGGTGGAGTATATTCCCTCCACGATACGGGTCTTCATTGCTGTTCTGCTTCGGAGACGACTGAATGCTCTCGCTTCTCGCTCTGGTTGGCACGCCGCGCGTTCCAGAGTCGCGCGGTCTGACTGATGATATGTAAGGCCGTCTCGCTTCCCGATGCTTCCCCTTTCTCAAAATCGCCCTCGGTCTGTCCCATCTGATTGGTGACATGAGCAAAGCAAATAATGTCAAGCCGCTTCACCGAAGCCAACGCGTAGAGAGCTGCTGCCTCCATTTCGACCGCCAGAATACCTTGCTCCCGACACCACGCAATCCATGTCTCTGTCTCCCGAAATGGGGCATCGGTTGTCCATGTGGCTCCCGTGAAGAGAGGCACGTGCGTGTGGTTCCAGTGGGTTGAGATGAGCTTGCGCATGATCGGGTCAAGAGAGCTGTACGGCGATGGCGCGAGGTAGTGGTAGCTTGTTCCCTCGTCACGTAACGCGCGGTCAATCAGCACCACGTAGGGAGGTTGGCCCATCGAGAGAATTTGTCCTGCCGAGGTGATGCTGAGCAAAAGCTGGCAGCCTGAAGCAAAGAGTTCTTCTGCGACGAGAACGGCGAACGGTGCTCCCACGACACGCCCAACGATGCCATACTCCATCCCATCATGTGTAAAGGTATCGAGCACTGTATGATAGCAGGCCCAGGTTGGATGACGATGAGCGCGATCTGTGACATGGAGATACTCAACGAGATCTCCATCGGGATCAAGCACACAAATAGGGGGAACCTGTCCCTGGGCAAGTCCTTTTTGCCGTCGTGCCTCGCGCAGGAGGTTTTCCACCGTAAACACCGAAGGTGCTGCATAGTCCTTCGGCAGAAGGAGAGGAGCAAGACCTCCCTGGTCCTGCGTTTCTGATCGCTGATAGAATGGTTCTTGTGCCTCGTTCATTGCTGGTCGTTCTTTCATGTCCTCGTGTCCTTATGCTTATTGTTGTTTGCTCCACTGTCATGCGATACTGCCAAGCAGTAGCCCATAGACCAGCAACGGAATGCTCGAGAAGAGGAAGCCGCCGAAGGTGAGACGAACATGATTGAGACCCGTCCCGATGAGCAGGGCCACGGCGAGTCTTTGTTCTTGCCCATCACTCAGACGTGATGGAACGGGGCATCGGAATCCGTTGCGGATGAAGAGAGACGCATACAATACTCTTTCCTTCCATAGCAAGACAGCGTTTCTTTTACTGTAGCACATCGGTCCGTGCCTTGCTCTCTATTCTGTCCTGGTGGTGCGATGGCAAGGTTTCCCGCATCACCGTTCCTACAACGACGCCTGACAACAGGGTCAGTCCTCCAATGACGCCAATCGCCCACGACGTTCCCACCAGATCAGCAAGCACGCCCGCCAGTAGTGCTCCTACCGCATAGCCGCTATCACGCCAGAGACGATAGACGCCGACCGCAGAGGCTCGCCAGGACGGATGCGCCACATCACCAATCGTGGCTAAGAGGGTTGGGTAGACCAGGGCCGTCCCAATGCCAAGCAGGAGCGCACTGACGAGGGCAGGCAAGAAGCCATGCACGAACACGATCAGGAAGATTGCTAGTGCTTGCACTCCCATGCCAGAGGCGATCATCCACTTGCGTCCCACATGATCGGAGAGGACTCCCGTTCCCAATTGTCCTAGCCCCCACACCATCGGATATGCTGCGGTGAGTAGCCCAATCTGTCCAAGTGAGAGTCCCTGTGCCGCAAAATAGAGCGGGAAGAGACCCCAGGACATGCCGTCATTGAGGTTGTTGACCAGTCCCGCCTGACTCACCGCGAACAAGGAGCGATTTTTCCAACTGGTCACCCAGAAAATCTCCGCGAATGGTGGCGGTTCCTGTGGGTGGTCTTCTGGCTTGCTGGTACGGGTCTTCTGGAGCAGCATCGCTTCATACATCGCGTGTCCACGCGACTCTCGAACGAAGAAGACGGAGAGCAAGAGGCCAAGCACCGCGAACACCAGACCGAGAACAAACGGCTGAGGTCGCAGGGCATAGGTCGCGGCAAGATAGCCAGAGGCAAGTGCAGCCAGAGCGACGGCGACGTAGCCAGCTGCCTCGTTGAAGCCCATTGCGAGTCCTCGACGGTCCGGTCCCACCAGATCAATCTTCATAATCACGGTGGTAGACCAGCAGAGCCCCTGGTTGATACCCAGTAGGACGTTCGCAACGATGATCCACCCCCAGGAGGGGGCCAGCATCAAAAGAATTGGCACGGGCAGCCCAATCAGCCAGCCTACAACCAGAATGCGCTTGCGTCCATACCGATCCCCCATGCGTCCTGCAAACAGGTTGGCTATCGCCTTCGTCAGCCCGAAGGTGGCAATGAAGGAAAGGATCGCGGTCTTCGAGGCAATGCCGAAGTCCTGCCCCGCCAACAGAGGTACAACTGTGCGTTCGATGCCGACCATCCCACCAACAAAGGCGTTGACCACGACCAGCAGGAGAAACTGCCGCCAGTTCGCGCCAAGTCCAAGTTGAAGTGCCTTCGCATGTTCATGCGATGCAAGTGGAAGGAGTGTCTTAGGAGATGGCACAGCGGTTTGCTCCTGCCTCCAACTCGGTCACGTCCTGTTCGGGGAGCAGACCCATTTCGTTCAGCCGGACAATCCGCTCGTAGTTGGGTGGTGTCGGCGGAATACGTAAGAGCGTCATTCGTACAAAGGTGTCGCGGGTCGCGTGAAGAAGACCCACTTGTTCATCAATCTCGGTAAGCGTTGCGGTAATAGGGATGCCATCGAAAGGCACCGATTCACTTGTGTGTCCTGACAGGACGAGCGTTTCTGAGGGCAGCGCGAGCAGTGTGTGCAGGCTGTGATACAAGGCTTCCGCTCGTGCGTGTGCCTGCTTCCCATTAGCGTCCAGGTCAGGACGCCCAACGCCAGTGGGGAAAAGAGTATCCCCTGTGAAAAGGACCTGGTTGTCCAGGAGATAACAGGTGCTCTCCCCCGTATGCCCCGGTGTATGCAGAGCCGTGAGCATCATCCCGGAGGTCACAAGCGTGTCGCCATCATGGATGGTCGTGAAAGGAAATGTGACGCGCTGTTGATCGGGCAGAAAGAGCATCGCCCCACTTTGTTCAGCAAGCTGACGAGAACGGGAGAGGTGATCGGCATGAATGTGCGTGTCCAACACACGGGTGATCTGCCATCCATGACGCGTTGCCAGATCAAGGTACACCTGCGGGTCCAGGGAGGCATCAATCACGAACGCCTCCTTCTCACGGCCAATCAGGTAGGAAAGGCATCCTTTGCCCGTTCGTCGCACCTGGATGACATGCGGCATACCAGCAGGCAGCGGAACATCAGCGGTATTCCAGGAGAGACTCCATGCCTTCATTCCTCCTTCAAGCGAGAGCACCTGCAGTCCTCGCAGTGCCAGTTGTTTGGCGGCAATTTGACTGGTTTTGCCCGCCCCACAGACGGTCACGATAGGCTGATCTGTCGGAAGTGCAACGCCTGAGAGGGCTTCTGGATCATGGGCTTTGAGCGCATCGTAGGCATCGATATGCAGGCTGCCAGGGATCGACCAGTCCGCATACTCGCATCCAGGGCGAACGTCAAGGATGGTTACGGGGCGATCCTCTTCCAGCCATGTACGCAGCGTCTCGACGGAAATCGTCATCATAGCAATTGCTCCCTTTCGATGTCGAGAGGAAGCCCAAGCGCATGCCAATCCGCAACCCCGTGTTCGAGCCTTCGTGCGCGATACCCCCGAGCGTGTAACAATGTCACCGCCTCATCAGCAAAAACACAAAAGGGGCCTCGGCAATAGGCGATGATCTCTTTCTCCAGGGGGATCTCAACGAGACGTGCTTCCAATTCTGCTACAGGCATGGAACGAGCGTGAAGCAAATGGGCCGCAGCATATTCCGCACCAGGCCGAACATCGAGCAGGATAACCTGGTCGGTGTCGAGAAGGGAAAGCAACTCGTCAGCCTCAATCGGGGGAAGGAGATGGCGATCCTGTAAAAAGGTTTCTACCACGCGGTCAACCTCAGCTAGATGTGCTTCGCCTACCTGTCGAAGAGCGAGCCAAAGGGTAGAAATCTCTTCGGACATGACGCGATAATAGATGGCCGTTCCCTCACGACGTGTCTCGACCAGATGGGCAGCTCGGAGCACCTGTAAGTGTTGCGAGGTATTGGCAACAGACATGCCCGTTTCAGAAGCGAGGGCCTCGACAGTCCGTTCACATTGCATCAACACCTCAAGCAATTCCAAACGATGTGCATTGGAAAGGGCTTTGCCAAGACGGGCAAACTGTTCGTAGAGCAGACGCTTATATTGTCGTTTTTTCTCTGCGTTCATATCTGTCTTCCTTTCGTTCGTACTTTCCTAATCAATAGAATACTTGAATATGTGGTGTGTGTCAAGGTGGAGTGCTACAGGCGCATGTCGTTTTCAGTGATGACCAGGTCATGCAGCATGGCATAAGCCTAGCGTGGTGCAGACGGCACGCAGCAACCAATCCTTCATGATGTGATTGGTGCGATTGTGAGTGCGTTATGGATGCGATTGTTGATTCCGTAGGTGGTTGGATGCTTGGTGGCCTTGTCGCTCTAGGATCCATTATTGGCTCTATACTTACACGAACGGTTCATCTACCAGGATTACACAAATTCTTACCTTGGGGTCCACCTACCGGTCCTGGCATCATCTCGGTTCTTATCGAGGTGATGGTTGTGCTGTTGGCCCTGTCTGCACTTGGGTGCTAAGACAAGTAGGAGTAGCATAATCCCCATCAGTAGGGACAAATAAAGAAACAGGATGTAGAGAACGAGGCTATCCTCTGTCTACATCCTGTTTCTTCGTGCTCTCTTTACTTCTTATTCACGCGACGCACCTAACATTACAGCGCGGCCAGTGCATGCTGTAACTTCTGAGCTGCTTCCTGAGCTATCGCGTCGAGTTGCTCATTTCCAACAATACCAAGCATAGATTTTGGATCGGCTATCTCGACACGGCTACCATTTCCTTCGGCACGCACTACGACATTGCATGGCAGGAGCAAGCCAATCTCTGGCTCCTGTACCAGGGCGCGATGTGCCAGGTGTGGGTTGCAGGCTCCCAGAATAACATATGGCTGCATGTCGGTTCCCAATTTCTCCTGCAATGTTCGACGAACGTCGATCTCTGTTAATACACCGAAACCCTCAGCTTTGAGAGCCTCTTTGACGTGCTTGATCGCCTCTTCATAGGGCATATTCAAGGTTGTACCAAAGCTATACTTCTTCTGCATACTTCTTCTCATCTTCCTGACGAATATATCTCTGCATTGCTACACAGAGAACTACACCTTACACGACACATTAGTAAGCGAACGCACGGTTCACCTGCGTAACGCTCAACCACCGGTACTACTTGTGCCCGGCGCACAACTATTATCGCTCCAACTACTGCCCTCGTTATTTCTCAAGGCAGCAATCTTCGAGATGCAACGTTGTGCATAAACATGTCCACAGGAGGGACATGTCACCTCATGAGCTTTGTTGTAACTCACCAGTCGCTCAAATTCTGTACGACAATGTGGGCAATGGTAGTCATAGAGCGGCATACGTGTTCTCTCCTTCTACAAAACTTCTTGAGTGCGATGGGATGTGTCCATGCCCAGTTCGCGTGCCTTTGCTGCGAATTGCTGGCGCACTTTGGCGCACACAACATCGCACAGTTCCAACACACTCTCATCCGTGATAGTATAGTAGATGCTTGTCCCTACCTTGCGACGACTGACGATGCCTCCTTGTGTGAGTGCGGTCAGATGCTTGGAGACATTAGGCTGGCTCGCATCTACAAGTGTTGCCAATTCCCCCGCACTCCGTTCACCTGATGCCAATGCCGCCAGTATTTTGAGGCGTAGTGGCTCACCGAGCAGTCGGAAACGAGCCGAGATATGTTCAAGAAGTGCCTCAGACATTCCTTGCTCGCCATGTGGTATATCGTACCAGTGATGTAAAAAGACATCTTGCTCTCCGTGATGCTCAATCACCATAGTCTGCCTTCCTTCCACAAACGAAACCCTTAGCCTTCACAACACCTCACTTGACATTTTAACCAATTGCTTATATGCTTATAGAGTAATATATTGAATGTATCTTGTCAAGGGTAAACCTACAACATACAGAAAGAGAGTCTTCTATGTTTCAACGACTTTTCGGGAAAAGCAGTGTTCCATCCGTGACTGCACCGGAGGCGTGGACACGCCTTGCGGAGAAAGGGTCTAACACAGTCTTGATAGACGTTCGAGAACCACATGAGTATAAAAATGGTCATGCGAGAAGAGCAAAAAATATTCCGTTGAGCCAGATTCAGCAACGAGTCAACGAGGTTCCACGTGACCGCGAGGTGTTCCTCATTTGTCAGAGTGGTCACAGAAGTATGCAAGCTGCCACCTTCCTTCACCAGCAAGGGCTGGAGAAGATCGTGAATGTAACGGGGGGAACGTCCATCTGGCGTTTGCACAACCTTCCTATGGAGTAAAGGAGAAAATGAGGAATGGCAACGCATGAAATGCACGTATGGGATCTCTGGATAGCAGATGTTGGCGCAACCGGCATCTCCTTCGCTCGTGGACGCCTAGATCCGACCGAGACGATGATTGTCCATGCCGCCCCTGAAACGTTGAATGTCGAGGTCCGCAATGCGGTAGGAACTGTTCTTGCTCGAGGCCAGGACCTGGCACGGACCATAGATAGCCCGATGGCGAAATTGCGTGTTCAGGGAAACACCATTACCCGAGAAGACTTCTGGCCGACTACGGAACACTTGTTCTCGTTGCTGGAGGTGAAGTTGGTGTCTTGCAGCGCTGGTGGAATGATCCTCAACAACAAGAGTGGCGATGGAGTCTCGAGTTTTACAACCACCGATGAGAGTCCATCCCCCACAAAGGAGTGTGACAACTCTGCCGGGGAGTGTCAACGTCTTGCGAGAAACCTTGGGAGGCATTGTTGACACTCCCTGGTGTGTATGAGTGAGGCAGCAGGAAAGCCGTCGTTTTGAGATTCATAGACGCTTGAAGCCTGTGACGATGAAGACAATACTCAGGAGCAGGAAGCCAACGCTTATGATGAGTACGAAGAGTGCGATGAGCACATCAACAGAGGGAAGACCTTTTCGACGAAGGCTCTCTCGACACCACATACTTCCTAGCAGTCCACCCGTCAGGTAGATCATACTCGAGAGAAAAAAGAGCAAGGGAGGGAGAGGCACTCCAACAAAAAAGTAGACACCATTCAGCACCATACTGAGAAGCATTCCTGCAAGAAACCACATGCACACGAGTGTCCCCAAACGACCAGGGAGGCTTTTCTGTCTTGCTACAGGCGTGTTGTCCATTTCTCCTCGTTCCTGTTTCCTCTTCCACGAACTCTTAGCGTTCTGAAGTATTCTGCCACGCACGTCTACTGCGTCGCCAGAGCAAGAACCCTATCGCGAGCAGAAGGAAACCAACGATATCCCAGACAATCTCATAGGGGATATCTTGGGGACACGTGGCAAGCGAATTATTGCCATATGGCACGACGACGGTGCACACATGTTCATTCACCAGGTGTAGATGAAGAATCGCATGCTGGATGATACCGTCATAGAAGTTGAAGCCTCCTGCACCCATCAGGATGCCTGCGACAATGAGGGGTCCACTTGCATCTCTCCAACGGGCACGACCTTGCCACACGCGCAACAAGCCCCAGAGCAACAGGAGTGTACTGAAGAGATGAAAGAGGCCATCACTGAGGATGTGACCATGTTCATCTGTAGCCCAGTAAAACGCGTGCCACTGCAAGAGTTGATGAAAGAGGGTTTCATCAAGAAAGCCTGCGATTCCAATACCAATGAGGATGCCAGTGAAGAGGACAGAGCGAGTGAGCCTGCGACTCGTTTGTGGCTCTTGTGACTCACTCTCAACACGAGTGTTAGGTGTTGCCATAGCTGTTTTCTCCTACGCCTCACATAGAGGCTGAGAGAACGATGAGACAGAAGCCTAGCGTTCTCTCAGTTCTCTCCATGACTTCTTTAGAACACAACGAAAGAGCCCTGAGAAAACTGGATTCCCTGTCGTGGGCACGTTTCATTCATACATTTGGTTTCAACATTCCTCTGATACGACGAACATGCCTCCTTCATATCTCTTCATGATGACATGCTGCGTTATGACGACATGTTGACAAACACGGTGGAAGAAGCTATACTTTGAAAAGAGTTTCAAGCATCTCCTGAACAATGATGGAGGGAGAGGTGCCTGAACGTTGTCGCTTGCTCAAGAGGTCGTCTTCGTCTTGAGGAGTCGAGAGGTGCAATGATGCAAATCCTATCTACGTTCCTGAATGGAAGAGGATACGGACTCTCCGATGAGGAAAGCAGTCATCTTCTTTCTGTCCTGTTTCATCCGGGCTCTCAGTTCTTTCGTGGGTCGTCGCGTCCGGTTCTCTTTCGTCTCATGCAAGCTGTCCCGACTTCTCCCTCGTTGAGACCACTCCTCGGTTGTTACGGGAATCACTCTTTTGCGTCGGATTTTGAAAGGTAGGGAACTATGAACGCTCGTACACGCACGACAGAACACCATCGTATCGTTATCATTGGCGGGGGATCGGCGGGCATCTCCGTTGCAGCACGCCTCTTCCGTGCTCTCAAGCAGCCGGATATCGCCATTATCGAGCCTGCGGAGGAGCACTACTATCAGCCGCTCTGGACCCTGGTCGGCGGTGGTGTGTTCAAGAAGGAGGCGTCGCGCCGAGCAGAAAAAGACTTTATTCCACAGGGCGCGACCTGGATCAAGGAACGGGTGGTTGAGGTATGTCCAAACGACAACAATGTGGTCACGGATGGCGGACGTACTATCGAATATGACTACCTCGTCGTCGCAGCAGGCATTCAGATCGATTGGGGAAAAATCAAGGGATTGGAAGGTCATTTGAGACAGGATGGTCTCTGTAGCAACTACGCCTACGACCAGTGTGAGGGCACCTGGGAGACAATCAGAAACTTCTCCGGAGGACACGCTCTCTTCACGCAGCCGAGTTCAGCGATTAAGTGTGGGGGTGCTCCCCAGAAGATCATGTATCTTGCCGACGATCACTTCCGTAAAGCGCATGTACGCGATAAGACCGATATTACATTCGTCTCTGGGACGCCGAGCATCTTCTCGGTCAAAGAGTATGCCCAGGTACTCAACGAAGTCATCAAGCGCAAGGGAATCGACACGCTCTATAAGCACGATCTAGTTGAAGTACGGCCCACGTCACGCGAGGCCATCTTCAGAAGCCTCGAGACAGGCAATGAGGTCGTCAAACGGTACGATATGCTGCATGTGACTCCCTTCATGAGTGCGCCAGACTTCATCAAGCAGAGTCCGCTCGCCCAGACAGCGGATGGTCCAGCGAAGGGGTACGCCAAAGCGGATAAAAAGACGTTGCAGAATCCCGACTACCCCAACGTGTTCGCCATTGGAGACAGTTCTGCGCTCCCAACCTCGAAAACCGGAGCCGCGATCCGCAAGCAAGCTCCCGTGCTGGTAAAAAACCTGCTGGCGGCGATGCGTAATGAAACGGTTCCTGGACCAGCGAGCTACGATGGCTATACCTCATGTCCACTCGTGACAGGGTACGGACGACTCGTCCTCGCAGAGTTCGACTACGACTTGAAGCCAAAGGAAACCTTCCCCTTTAATCAGGCGAAGGAACGCTTCAGTATGTACCTGTTGAAGGCGTATGGACTCCCTGCGATGTACTGGCACGGCATGCTGAGAGGACGAATGTAGGTCGTCGAGAGGGACGTGACAACGAGAGCCGCTTTCCCTGCATCGAGAAGAAAAAATGTTCTCTTCTGCGTTCATCCACTAGACTCTTCACGAAAGAGAGACTTGAGAGGACTTCAAGCATGTACTTTAAGCAACTGGTGAAAGAAGACCTGGGCTGTGCGAGCTATCTCGTTGGGTGCCCGGATGCGGGCGTCTGCGCCGTTGTCGATCCGCGCCTGGATATGGTCGAGGATATCCTCGCGCTCGCTGCGGCAAAGAAGATGCGCGTGACGACCGTGATTGAAACCCATACGCACGCCGACCACATTTCTGGACATGGGGAGCTTGCCTGTCGCACGGGCGCGACCATTCGTATTCACGAGGCGTCGGGTGCAGAGTATCCTCACGTTGCTGTGCGTGACGGTGATGAACTGATGCTTGGTATCGTCAAACTGCGTGTCGTCCACACCCCGGGGCATCGTCCAGAGCATATCGCCCTTGCGGTCTCCGATACCAGCCGCAGTGACGACCCGTGGCTCTTGCTCACGGGGGACTCACTATTCATCGGGGACGTTGCTCGCCCTGACCTTGCCGTCTCCGGTGAGGAGGGAGCTTCGGCACTCTACGAGAGCATTTTTGATCGTCTTTTGCACTTTGAAGATGGCGTCGAGGTCTATCCTGGGCACGTTGCAGGCTCTCTGTGTGGACGTGGAATGAATGCCAAGACGAGTTCGACCATCGGTTTTGAGCGCAAACACAACCCGGCGCTCACCCCACAGACACGGGCCGCATTTATTACGGAGATGAATGCCAACCTGCCTCAACGTCCTCCCAATATGGGCAACATTGTTGCCCACAATCGTCAGAACTATCTGCTCCAATCCGCTCCCCAGCTACCACACGCACTCGACGTGCGTGCCTTTGAGCAGGAAAGAGAGAACGGTGCTCAGGTGCTTGATACGCGCGCTCCACAGGCGTTTGGAGAAGGGCATATTCCAGGAGCGGTGCAGGTCTTCCTTCATGGGTCCGCGTTTGCGACCCGTGTGGGATTTGTCGTGACCCCTGAGCAGCGACTCCTCCTGGTGGTGGAGAACGAACATGATTTCCATGAAGCCGTCACCCAATTGCGTGTGGTAGGATTTGATCAGGTGAGAGGCTCACTTCAAGGTGGCATGTCTGCCTGGCAAGACGCGCCCCTGCCTGTCCAGTCGCTCACGCAAATCTCTGTTGAGCACCTTCGCGCCTCTCGCGCCTCTCTGACGATTCTGGACGTGCGTGACCAAAGCGAGTGGGATGAGGGACATATCGAAGCGGCCGTCCATCTTCCCTACTACGATATCGAGCAGCATTTGCACGAACTTGACTGTACACAACCGCTTGCGGTTCTATGTGCGACTGGGCAACGCAGTTCTCTGGCCTGCTCGCTCTTGCAAAAGCATGGTTTTACCAACCTGTCCAATGTCGTAGGCGGCATGGCTGCTTGGGAAAAAGCACAATTCGAGGGTGTCGAAGTGCCTGTCCACTAATATGATGCATGAGCACACTCTGGAATCCTCACGCTTCCAGAGTGTGCTCATTTCAAGACTCGCCTGAAGGAGGGGAACGTGTCTATGGAGCAACCGCACGTCATCGTGATCGGGTCTGGCCCTGGCGGTCTGACCGCTTCACGCGCTCTTGCACGGTCTGGGCTGGTCAAGGTGACCCTCATCCAGCGTGAAGGAGTGGCACAGTATCTCCCAGGTATCATTCCAGTGGTGTTGGGGCTGCGCCCCGTCTCTGTGTACCGTTCTGTTCTTCGCTTGCCTCACGTCCACGCTCTGGCTGGAGAGGTCGTCAGGCTGCAGGTTGGTCGCGTTACCCTTGCGGACGGAACGACGTTGGTGGCCGATGCCGTCATTGCCGCACCAGGTCTGGTGAGTGATGTTCTCGTGTCATCAACCGGGTCCCAGCATTTCGCCATATGGGAACTCAATGCTGCATCGGTGGCTTCCCAGGCGGTGCAATCCCTTCCATCGGGCCGTCTCGTTGTCGCCATCTCTTCCTTGCCCTATCGCTGTCCCCCTGCCCCATATGGGCTGGCGATTGCCTTGCAATCGCTGATGCAGGAGCGAGGCTGTCCTGTCGAAGTCATTCTTGCCACTCCAGAGCAACGACCGCTTCAGTCTCTCGGTGAGCGAGCCTCAACCTTTCTGGAGGGACTGATGAGCGAGGGCAAGGTAACACTGCATACTGGATTTCATCTCGATGCCGCAGCAAGTCACAATGGACTGCTCGTCGCGACTGATGGGAGGCGTCTTCCCTATGATCTCGGACTCATCGTGCCACCACATCACCGTCCGGCATTTCTTGCGGACCTTCCAGGCAATGGTGTGCTGGTCCAGGTGGATGCCTCCCAACGGACTGCAATGGACAAGACCTGGGTCGTCGGAGATGTGGCCGCGACTCCGCTTCCACGCGCATCGGGGGTTGCGGAGGCGCAAGGAAGAACGGCTGCCGAGGCTGTTCTCGCGGCACTGGGGCTGCGTGACGCGCAAGCACCTATCATTCCCACGCCCACCTGCTATGTGTGGACGGGAAGAGCTAACGCCGCACGTATACAACTCCAGTTCCCCAATAGCCTCCCTCCTGTCGGGAAACCCGATGTGATTCTTGACGCACCGAGCCCGACCCTCTTCACCGAGGCGTTGCATGCGTCAACACTGTGGATGGACCAACTGGAGAAAGAGCGCGTTGAATAAGCAAGTCTTTCAGCTGTTCAGAAGAGCCGTGAACGGCACGTATGCATCCTAGAGAGAAGAAAGAAAGAAAGATGTATGACCAAATATGCCTTCGTCATTGACCAACGCAAGTGCATCGGGTGCCACGCCTGTACGGTTGCGTGCAAGGCCGAACATGATGTGCCTCTGGGCGTGTACCGGACATGGGTCAAGTATATTGAGCGCGGTGAGTTCCCCAATTCGCGCCGCTATTTTCTGGTGAATCGCTGCAACCATTGTGACGACGCGCCCTGCGTCAAAATTTGCCCCACCAAAGCGTTATATAAGCGAGCCGACGGCATTGTGGATTTTGACTCCAATCGCTGCATTGGCTGCAAGTCGTGTATGCAGGCGTGTCCCTATGATGCGCTCTACATTGACCCCTCTAGTCATACTGCCGCCAAGTGCAATTACTGCGCCCATCGGACTGAACGTGGCATGGAACCTGCCTGTGTGGTGGTCTGTCCTGAACGTGCGATTATCGCCGGAGACATGCATAATCCCACAACCGAGATCGCACAGATCATCGCGCGTCAGCCGGTACGTGTGCGCAAGCCGGAGCAAGGGACCAAACCCAACGTGTATTATCTGGGAGCCGATGAAGCAACGATCAACCCGGAAGCCGCCGTCCAAGAACTCCCGCATATGACGATGTGGAGCACCATGCTTAAACCCCAGCACGAAGATGAGCGCACCTTCGATGCGGGGACATCGCTTCGAGAGAGGGTGGATCAGCATCCAGCGACAGGACTGACAACAGAAGTAGGTCAGCATGGACAGACGCTGATGCCAACTATCAATCCGCTCAAACCGTATCAGTCGCTGGGTGGCGATCCAGCACAAGCACGCATTGTGTACGATACGCCGAAGAATAGCGCACCCTGGGGCTGGATGGTCTCAGCCTATCTAGGCACGAAATCACTGGGGGCCGGAGCCATGATTGTCGCCGCCTTTGCGCTTGCGCTCTCCGGTCTCCAGGGGAGCCTAAACCAGGACATACATGCGCTCCTCGGCATTGGCGCGCCCATCATTGGCGGTCTCTTTATCGCGCTCACCCTGGTGTTCCTGGTGGCGGACCTCAAGCGACCCGAACGAGCACTGTTCCTTATCACCAAAGCCAATCCTACCTCCTGGCTGGTGTGGGGAGGCTATATCCTGGGTATCTTTGGCATCCTTGAGGCACTCTGGTTTGGAGCAGCCCTGCTTGACCTGCCACTCCTGCTTCGTGTGCTGCTCGTTCCTGCCGCCCTCTTTGGAGCCGCATCAGCAGGGTATACCGCGTTTCTCTTTGGGCAAGCCGAAGGACGCGACTTCTGGCAAAGTCCCTTGCTGCTCCCAATTCTGCTTGTCCAGGCGGTGCTTGCTGGTGCGGCGGCACTCGGCATCCTCTCCTGGGTCTTGAAAACAGGAAGCACACTGACCCATCTCTTGACGAGTATCTTGCTTGGAGCAGTGGTGGTTCATGTCCTGCTCCTGCTGCTCGAAGTGTTTGGAGCGCATAGCAATAGTCATGTTTCGGCTGCCGCGCATGTGATCACTGCTGGGTCACTTCGTGCCATTTTTTATGGCCTCGTGCTGACGATTGGGTCACTTGTCCCTCTGGTTGTGCTTGTCCTCGCACTGCTTTTCCCATTGGCCCAACCTGTCCTGCTGAGCCTTGCGGCTCTTGCTGCCCTAGTGGGTTTGTTTGCCTATGAACATTGTTTTGTGGTCGCCGGACAGTCGGTCGCATTAAGTTAAGAACGGAGAAGGAGACAGAACGATGACCGAGCTTCCTTTGCACGAACATATCGCGCCAAATGGAGAACCGATGACAGTGCGTGACTTGTCATCCTGCCCCCCACCCGACCAGTGGCAGGATTGGATGGAATACGACGCGAAAGCGTGGCCGCGCAAGGTTGAGCGGCACTATGAACTCATTCCCACGATCTGCTTTAACTGTGAGGCCGCCTGTGGCCTGCTCGCCTATGTCGAGAAAGAGACGGGACGCGTCAAGAAGTTTGAGGGCAACCCCTATCACCCAGGCAGCCGCGGACGCAACTGCGCCAAAGGGCCGGCAACGATCAACCAGGTCAACGACCCAGAACGCATTCTGTATCCGCTGAAACGAGTGGGCAAGCGTGGCGAGGGCACATGGGAGCGCACAACCTGGGACGAGGTATTGGAAACCTTCGCGACCAAGATTCGCGCCGCGATTCTCGAAGACCGACGCGATGAGGTGATGTATCATGTCGGGCGACCCGGCCATGATGGCTACATGGAGCGCGTGTTAGGAGCGTGGGGGGTGGACGCACATAACAGTCATACCAATGTGTGTTCTTCGTCAGGGCGCTTTGGCTATCACATCTGGTGCGGTCTGGACCGTCCCTCACCCGATCATGCCAATGCTCGCTTCATCCTGCTCATTAGTGCCCACCTGGAAACGGGCCACTATTTCAATCCGCAGGCCCAGCGCATCATCGAAGGCAAGATGAAGGGGGCAAAACTGGCGGTGATGGACCCACGCCTCTCCAATACGGCAAGTATGGCAGACTATTGGCTTTCCACCTGGCCCGGCTCGGAGGCGGCAGTGCTCCTGGCAATGGCACGCATCCTGCTGGTTGAGAAACGGTATAACCGCGAATACATGCGACGCTGGGTGAACTGGCAAGCGTATCTCATGGCGGAACATCCTGGCGAACCGCAGACGTTTGACCATTTTATCGACCTGCTGATCGATCTCTACGCTGACTACACGCCAGAATTTGCCGCCAATGAAAGCGGTGTTGCAGCAGACATGATTGTGGACCTGGCCCGCCAGATCGGGCAGGCAGGCACCGCCTTTGCTGCTCATACGTGGCGTGCTGCAAGTGCGGGTAATCTTGGAGGTTGGCAGGTACCGCGTGCGCTCTGGTTCCTCTCCGTCTTGACGGGGAGCATCGGGACACCGGGGGGAACGGCACCGTACACCTGGAACAAGTTTGTGCCCACCCCTTTTCTCAAGCCGAGTCCCACCAACGTGTGGAATGAACTGCTCTTCCCACCAGAGTACCCCCTGGCGAACTACGAGATGAGCATTCTGCTCCCCTACTTCCTCAAAGAAGGACGAGGCAAGATTGCCGCGTACTTTACCCGCGTCTATAACCCAGTCTGGACCAATCCTGATGGGACCGCCTGGATTGAGGCACTGACCAATGAGCAGCAGATTGAACTGCATGCGGCTCTGACCCCAACGTGGAATGAAACAGCGTGGTATGCCGATTATGTGCTGCCAATGGGTCTGGCAAGTGAGCGTCATGATCTCATGAGTCAAGAGACACACGCGGCACGCTGGATCGGGTTTCGCCAACCGGTGTTGCGCGTTTACCAAGAGCGACATGGGCAGCAGATGCAGTTCACCCACGAAGCCAATCCGGGAGAGGTCTGGGAAGAGGACGAGTTCTGGATTGAGCTGTCCTGGCGCATCGATCCCGACGGCAGTCTCGGCATTCGGAAATACTTTGAGTCGCCCTACCGCTCCGGCGAGAAGCTCACCATCGTGGAGTATTATCGCTGGATATTTGAAAACAGTGTGCCGGGCCTGCCGGAAGCGGCTGCAAAGGAAGGGTTGTTGCCACTTGCATACATGCAGAAGTATGGGGCCTTTACCATTCCAGAAGAGCAGGCTCCGGTGTTCCAGGTCAATGAGCAGGAAGTGAAACCCGCCCTTTTGCAAGGTGCGGAGGTCGATCAGCAGACAGGGGTCGTCAGCCACAACGGGACGAAGGTCGGGGTGATGATTGATGGGACCGCACGGGAAGGCTTTCCCACGCCATCGCGCAAACTGGAGTTCTACTCGGCCACGCTGAAAGAGTGGGGATGGCCCGAAGGGGCGGTCCCAGGCTATACACAGAGTCATGTGCATCCCTCTCAGATCGATCATGCGAAAGGGGAGTACCTGCTCATTCCTACGTTCCGTTTGCCAACCCTCATTCATACCCGTTCGCACAACGCGAAATGGCTGAGTGAAATCTCAAACGCGAATCCCGTCTGGATTCACCCGCGTGACGCGCAGCGCATGGGTGTACAGACAGGCGATCTCATCCGCGTCACCACCGATATTGGGTACTACGTCAATCGCGCCTGGGTGACCGAGGGCATTCGTCCAGGAGTGGTCGCCTGCTCTCATCACATGGGACGCTGGCGTTTAGCAATGGGACAAGGGGCGGATCGCTGGGCGTCTGCGAAGGTCGCATTGGGCAAGGGGCAGGATGGCATCTGGCACATGCATCAGGTCGAGGGCGTGCGTCCCTATGAGAGTAAGGACCCTGACTCCTCCCGCATTTTCTGGCGCGAAGCAGGCGTGCATCAAAACCTGACCTTTCCGGTTCATCCCGACCCGGTAAGTGGAATGCATTGCTGGCACCAGAAAGTCCTGGTGGAGGCTGCCCACACAGGGGATCGCTACGGTGATATCCAGGTTGATCCACGCCAGGCGCAGGAGGTCTACCAGCAGTGGATGGCGATGACGCGCCCGCAGACGCATCGACCAGACGGACTCCGCCGCCCACTGTGGATGCTTCGCCCCTACCGACCGGCGGCAAGTGCGTTTACAAGAGACCACGCGGAAAATCTCTCATGATGTGACGAGGAACAGACGAGTTCAAGACATGCTCTTCTCTCTCTTGGCGGTCGAGGATAGCAGAAAAAAAGAGAGGGAGAGCATGTCTTGAACTCGTTGAGTTTTCGAGTGTCGAGTTTGAGGTGACTCATTGCTATTGGGTGCAAGACCTTGCTGCAAGTAGGGAGCGTGCCTCTGTCTCCACCCTGACAGAAGCGAAGGTACGTGCAGGTGAAGGGAAGTTTGTCAGTGCATGTATTCGAGCACGCAAGCCGGATGATGCGCACGCGTTCCTCAAGATACGCCCAGATAAGTACTGCTCGCGCTCAAACTCGTACAAGAAACGTGTATGTCGTACGAGTTTTCTCATATGAGTTCGCGAACCCGGGAAGGACGTTCCAATGGAGGTCTGAGGCTAGTCTACCTAAGTTTCGCCCAAACTAATGACAATGTGTAAAGGAGTCAGCAACTCCTGCAAGGGAAGAATGAGCTTGTGAGCTCGGCGAGACTGCCGATTGAGCACAATCTCAACCAGATGATGAAAGGCATCAAAGCTGAGAAAGCCGCTGATATGAAAGACGTCACGCACCATGCGCATCATGCCACAATGTGGGCCTTCTGCAATGGTCAACCATCGGCGTGCCCAGACCACCGTATTGTGAGCGAGCGAGCCAAGCAGCACCAGCATGTGTTGAGCCTCAAAGCGCTTCTTATTGCGCCTAGTCAGACCCAGCCCCTGCTTGTCGCCTTTGAAGGTGGTTTCGATTCCCCCACCGCGCAGATTATAGAATGCCACATAGGCCATCAGACCCGCTACTGGATCACCAACCTGCCAACCGCTCTGTTGCAGCACTGCGAGCATTTGCTCTGCCGACAACGAGCAGATCAGCACCCCATAGGCAAAGGTGCCGTCTTGTCTGCGACAGCGTACCGCAATGCGCTGGACCGGGCGAACATAGTCGGGAGGCGGTTCGCTGACCCAGCCAACCGCGCGCTCAGACCAGTTCGGATCCTGAATCCATTCGGTGACCGTTTTGGTCAGGCGCACACCGCGTCGCCCCGAATACCGCTTCGCCACAACAGGCATCGGATGCCTGTGGCTGCTCTGTTCCCAAGATCTGCAAGGCTGTCTCAGATCGGCCTGCCTAGTAGTAAATAGGTGAATCTTGTTCATTTTGACCTAAATATGAGCAGCGCAGCCATTCAGATCAATCTACCTGCTCAATATTCAGGTCAAGTGTTCACGTTTCAAGGCAAAAAGTGTCTACATTTCGGGTCAATTACCAATTGCCAGCCCGATCCCGACTGATGAGATCGACTCCCGGATGGGCCTTCAGCCAGGCTTCCAAGGTGGTCGCTTCACGATCAGGCAACAGATCAATCGCCACCCGTTTTTCCAGGTCAATGAGGATGGTGCCAAAGATGCAGCCCCGCCAGAAGGAAAAATCGTCGCCTCCTAACACCCGTGGAGTGGGATGTTTCATTTGTGGGGTGGAGCCAAGGAGACGGAGGAGGGTATCAGAGCTGCTCTCCAGCCCCATGCCTTCGATCAGCCGTTTCCCTGCCTCCCCTCCCAATGCAAACCCAATGAGGATGAAGTCATCGGTGAGACGGGTAGTGCGCCGAGCAGAGGGGGCAACTACGCTGGGGAGACGTTGGGTGAAGATCTGGCGAGCACATTCCTTGTTCAAACAGAAGAAGCGTCGTATATGCAGTTGGAGGCGAACCGCCCACCCCATCCAAGGCAAATCAGCCACCTGGCGCATCTCTCTCGAATGAATCTTGTCTGAGCGGGACGGGCACACCGGACAGCAACCTTCGGGAGAGGTGGTCTGGACAATGGCGGTGATGGACCGCGCAGAGGCTTCTCGAAGCAAACTACCAGTATTTTTCATCAACTTTGCGACAGACCCCCCAGGTCTTGATCAAGTATGCTCCTGACGGGCTGCTACCCTTCGCATCACCCGGAACCAGCCAATACTGCCGTCAGGTTTGCGTAGAAAATCGGCGGTCGCGCCTTTCAAAGGAGAAGCGAGAACGACCAAGCGATCCCTGTCAGAGAAAGCCACAGGCAATGGCGGCGGCGGCGGCGGCGGCGGATCGTCTTTTGTGGGGAAACCGATCTTGGGAAGATATTGCACCATGAGCTGCCCGTTCTGAAGCGACACATCAAAATCCCCAAGGGTGCTTGCATAGACTCCAAGATACGGCGCAATCTCTTCATCGGTGCGTTCTTGGGGAATCGGTTCGCTCTCTTTCGCTCCAAAATAGTGCTCAAGCACCCACTTTGTCACTGCCTCTATCAGGAGAGTGCCAGACTGTGCGTTGGTGAGGATGATCAGTGCGAAGTCGTGCTCTGGCACAAGCAACAGCGCAGCCGCTTGGCCGAGCGTCTCGCCCTGGTGATTCACGAGACGCACTCCATCAACCTGTTTCAAGAACCAAGCCAGTCCTATCGACTCTCTGGCACCGCCTGTCGGTATCTGTTCGCTTTGCATGTGTGCCAAGAGTTCTTTTGAAAGCAGGCGTGTACCATCTTCAGTGGTGCCCTCTCGCAAGTGAAAACGTACGAAGCGCAGCAGGTCTCTGACCGGGGCAACGACTCCCCCAGCAGGCCATACGGTGCGTGGCAGTGCCCAAGGACGGGCGACAAACCTTCCGTTCGCGGAGAACACATGCCCCACCGCGACACGATACGTGATGGCGTCATGAGCAAAGAAGAACGTATGGTGCATACCAAGCGGATCAAATACCAGCTCTTTGATGGCACTTTCATATGGTTTCCCTGTGACCACTTCAATCAGCCGTCCGGTGATGCTAAAGCCGGTATTGTTATACGACCAGGCGGCTCCGAGTGGCGTAATTTGTCGCAGTGAAGTGAGGTTGGCAACATAGGCTGCTAAAGCATCATTCCCCGGCCCCAGGTCCTCGAAGTAGTCCCCTTCCCATCCACCTGTATGGGTCAGCAGATGGCGCAACGTGACGTGCGTAGTGACTTCCGAACTTCCAAGATGCAGGTCTGGAAGATAGTGGCGAACTGGCTGATCGAGTTCCAGTTTCCCTCTCTCGACCAGACGCAAAGCGGCAGTTGCAGTGATGACCTTGGTAGTAGAGCCAACCTGGAACAGCGTTTCCGCGTCGACTTCCAGCGGGTTTTCGATACTGGTCAGACCCAATCCGATGGTGTGCTCTTGCCCCTGAGTGAAAATGCCAACGACGACACCAGGTACCTGGGTCTTCTGCATGAGTGCCTGGATCGTCTCTTCGAGAGAGGAAAGAAGCGTTTCGGGAGATCCAGGAGATGCGTTCTTTTCAACCATAGTGGGGACCCCTTTCTTTCATCGTGATCTATAGACGTGTAGTGGTCTGTCCGTAACCTCTGCGCTGCAAGATTTCGGCACTCCTCTCTTTGGGTGAAGAGCGCTATCCTGACAACGCTGTCTCTCCCATGAGCTCTTTCTTTCGAGAAGATCGGAGTCTGCTGGCAGTGAGCAAAGAACAGAACCTATGGAAATCATATCCTGGAAAACATTGATGTCACGCTGGAGGGTTGAGAGAAGATGGTGATTGAATGGTGTCGTGCCACGAGATGAGAGAACGCGTGAGTGGAATACCCCTGTCATTGCTTGTGAGGGCGTGTCAATGTTCTATTCTGCTCCGCTTACGAATCATCTCTTTGAGCAGAGTAATAATATTTTGGATGCGGATCTGGTGGACGAGGAGCGTTGCATGCCAGCGCTGAGCAATATCCAGGAGATCCTCGTGATGGTCCTGTAAAGGACCAGTTTCCCGGTTCTGACTGCGAAAGCTCTCCTGGCACTGGTCGAGCTGGCGTATGATCCGCACGCCGACCTCGATGGTATATCCCGCCTGGCGAAGCATGCGCACCACATACAACCTTCCCATCTGAGCCGGGCCATAGAGACGATACCCATTGTGTGGATGGCGTGGCACCTGGAAAAAACCATAATCTTCCCACCAGCGCACGATGTACGGCTTGGTGCCAATGCGTTGTGCTGCCTGCCCGATAGTGTGAAGAGGCACATTCTCGCCTGGAGCTTCTCCCTGTTTCCATTGCCTGAGAAAGTCGAGAGCGGCAGTTGCACGCGCCAGTTCTTCCTGTACCTCTCCTTGATGGTCATATCCTCGCGTGAGTGCCATTTCCAAACCACCAGAAGCGGCCAGCCAAACCAGGTCACGGAGGGAGTTTTTCATGTCTCTTCCTACGGCAAGTTCGCTCAGAGCGAGGCGAGCGAGTTGTAACTGGTCCACATGCTCTTCTGTAAAGAGACGGTACCCATTAGGACCACGAGGAATGGGCGGAAGAAACCCCCATGTCTCGTACAATCGAATGGTATTGGGATGGACCCCTACGGCTCTGGCAAGATCACTCGTCTGGAGGTAAGCATCTTTCATGATCCCGCTCCTTGGCTGCGATAATCCTGGGTATGTTTCTCACACAGTTTTGTTCGGAGAAGAGTATACGACACATACTAGTGTCTTGGGAAGTGGACCTGTAGTGACTGTTGGCGAACAGAAGGCGAACGTTGCTGTTTTGGAGCGGCTATCCCAGAGGAAAATGCAGTTCTAGTTTTTTTTGTGAGATATCATCGGCGTGATATTGCCTGTACCTGGCGATCGGTGCAGAGGTACAGCAGGATCACGACTGGCAAGACTCCCTCATAGAGGACCAGCCAGATGCTCCCGCCGCAGAGAAAAGCAAGGGAGATGAACAGTGAAAGTCCTTCGAGGATCGCTGATCCCCAGAAGGCCCAGCCTTTCTGCCTCCACATCCCCCAGGCTAATAGAAGCGCAAGGAGACCGATGATGAGGAACAACCCGCCTCCGAGTACCGCAAACGCTGTGGTGAGCGCAGCAGCGGTTGGTTTATGGTCTGCCGTCGCATTCCTCACTGTGATTATCCCTAAGACAAAGGTAAGCACCGCAAGGCTCAGTGAGGAAATGCTTTGGAGCGTGAGAAGCAGAGAAACGATGATGATACTGCGAGACCGCGGATTGGGGGTGAGAATTTCTACCATGTTGGTCCTCCAAACAGACTGTAAGCTAAGGGAACAGCAATACTGTCTTGAATAGATATCTAAAAAAAGAATAGCCTCTCATGCAGAAAACTGCGTGGTGCATTTGACCTATATTCTCTCTTCGTCAACGTGTTGAGGAATTTTCCAAAAACGGCAGTTCTTGTCACCACTAGCCAATTTATGCTGTTAGTCACATAGATCAGCATGACGACCTGATTTCTTCTGAAAGAGATTCGACCGCGAGCGATGGACTCGAACTAGACGGGCTTCTGCTCAGACCACCTGACGCAGCAGAAGGACAGCCATTGCCCATGGTTGTGCTCGTTCACGGAGGACCCTATGGGAGATGGGAGTATGGCATTCATCTGCATCCTCTCGACTGGGGTCAGTGGTTGGCCTTGGCGGGATATGCTGTCCTGATGCCCAATCCTCGTGGTGGCTCTGGGCATGGAGAGCCGTTCGCAGCGGTAGCGCGAGGAGGAGTCGGGAAGACTGATTACCAGGATATCATGGCCTCCGTAGACGCAGCCATTGAACGTGGTATCGCCGATCCTGAGAAGCTAGGCATAGGCGGGTGGAGCCAAGGAGGATTTCTGTCCGCGTGGGCCGTCACGCAAACACAGCGTTTCAAGGCTGCTATTATGGGTGCGGGCGTGAGCGACTGGGGCATGATGGTGATGAGCAGCGACCTCCCAGATTTTGAGCAAGAGCTCGGTGGGAGTGCTCCTTGGGACGGTGAGGAGCAGCGGAGGCACCTAGAACTCAGCCCAATTACCTTTGCAAAGAACGTCAAGACGCCTGTGCTGATTCTCCACGGCGAGAAGGTCCGTTGCATAAAGATATCCTTGAGCTTAGAAATATTTCCCGCTGTTATTTTTCTCGCTTAGCAGGGGTCTACGGAATCTCGTTTGAGCGTGGCGGGTAGGTCTAGTATAGCACAGAACAGAGGGAAATGTCTCTTTCTCACTGTTTCTTCGTCGGTTCGTTCACTTCTTGCAAATGGAACACACAGAGCGACCTCTCGATGGAGAAGACCTTCTGTCTAAAAAGAAACAGGCGAGAATATTTTCACATGCTTTCTACAAGAGCTAGGTAAAATTCATGAGTCCTCTCATCTGTTCCTATTTCATAGGACTTATGTAGCCTAATGATGAGTGTCTTCGTTTTCGATTGTTAACCTAAGCGAAGGGGTCGCCCCCTCCGCTCGGCTTCAGAACCGGACAGGCGAGTTTCCCCGCATCCGGCTCCTCAATGATCGGGTCTTTGGCAGAGATACCATTGACACGTTTGGCGT
>JAABUQ010001345.1_pt1 | contig 53526 bp, 58 predicted proteins | sample 5560001 | NCBI WGS metagenome assembly JAABUQ01 (sample SAMN10711888, study PRJNA513371) | rock metagenome | isolation source: Antarctica rocks | place: Antarctica: Victoria Land, Finger Mt nord | collected 2015-12-18
CCGTAGAATCACGACCCCGTCCTCAGGTCAACACAACGTCGCAACTCGCTCCCGCAAAGCCTCGTCGGCGGTGTTCAGCCATCCTGCCCATCGCTCATCCGAACAGGGGGGTGAGCAAATACGAGCCGGGATATGGCGCTCGTTCCGTTCGATGACCGCGATGGGCTGATTTGGATGGATGGGGCGCTCGTGCCGTGGCGCGATGCGAAGCTGCATGTTCTGTCGCATGGCCTGCATTATGCCAGCGGCGTGTTCGAGGGTGAACGGGCATATTCCGGCCATATCTTCAAGCTGCGCGAGCATACCGAGCGTCTGATCGCCTCCGGGCGCATCTTGGGGTTCGAGATCCCTTGGTCGGCCGAGCAGATCGACGCCGCCTGCCGCCAGGTGCTGGCGGCGAACGACCTGACCGACGCCTATGTCCGCCCGATTGCCTGGCGCGGGACCGAGCAGCTTTCCGTGTCCGCGCAGAACAGCAAGATCCACCTGGCCATCGCCTGCTGGGCCTGGCCGAACCTGTTCGGCGCCGACCGGATGAAGGGCGTGCGGCTCGGCATGGCGCCGTGGAAGCGCCCGCATCCCGAGACCGCGCCGACCGCCAGCAAGGCCGCCGCCCTGTACACGATCGGCACGCTGTCCAAGCATGCGGCGGAGGCGGCGGGCTTCGACGACGCTCTGGTGCTCGACTGGCGCGGCCGGGTGTCGGAGGCGACGGGCGCCAACATCTTCTTCGTCATGGACGGGGCGGTGCACACGCCGACGCCCGACTGCTTCCTGGACGGCATCACCCGCCGCTCGGTGATGGCCCTTGCCCGGCGGCGGCAGATGACGGTGGTCGAGCGGGTGATCGAGCTGGAGGAGCTGCCGCGGGCCAGCGAGGCGTTCCTGTGCGGCACCGCGGCCGAGGTCACGCCGGTGCGGGAGATCGCCGGGCACCTTTACACGCCCGGCCCGATCACCGAGGCGCTGTTGCGCGAGTACGACGGCCTCGTGCGCATGACCCCGGCCGAGGTGTCCAGCCTCGCGGCGTAGGCCAGGGGCGCCAGCAGCACCAGCCAGGCCAGGCGGGCCTGGTAGCGGTCATGCGGGCCAGACAGCGCGCCGGTGGCGAAGGCGTTGGCCAGCAAGGCCGCCAGCACCACTGCGGCCAGCCCGGCCAGCGCACGCCGGGTCCGCCAGCACCGCACCATGACCGCCGCGCTGCCGGCGGCCCCGGCCGCAAGCAGCGCGGCGTGGACGACGAGGAACGGCGCCGCCGCGTTTCGCAGCAGGCCGCGCGGCTGCCGGCCGGCCTGGTAGCGGGCGATCTCGGCCTCGGAAAAATACGGCCGCAGGCGCGGCAGCACGGCGATGTCCAGGTGGTCCGGCACCAGCGTGTCTCCGACCTGCACCCGGAGGAGCTGGCGCAGCGTGTTCGCCGCCGCCGCCCGCAGCGTGTCGAGCGGGTAGGCGGCGATGATGGCCGGCACCAGCCGCGCCGCCTCCGGCGCGAACCGGGTGGGTCCGAAGCCGTCCGCCCAGAGCGGCCCCTGCGGGTGCCACAGGAACTCGTCGCTGTCGGCGGAGAGGCGGCCTTGCCAGGCGCACAGGCGCAGCCTGGGATCGGGGCAGGCGCGGTCGAGGTAGGCCCGGCCCGGCCCGTCCCCCACCAGCCGGGCCAGCGCGAACACCGAGCCGTAGGGCGAGATGCCCAGAATGCGGTTGCCGACCGCGTTGGTCAGCAGCAGCATCGCGAGCGCCGCCGCCAGCGGCACGCCCGGGTGCCAAAGCGAACGCCATCCAGAACGCCAGCGCAGCAGAGCGAGCACCGCGATGCAGCCGGCCGCGAGGATCAGATGCGCCAAATGCGACGCGATGGCGACCGACCCGAGAACCAGGGCGCCGGCCAGTTCAACCCGGGACAGCCGTTGCCCGCCGAACGCCAGGATGAACAGGCATAGCACGGCGACGGGCGTGAACACGTCCGGCATCAGCAGTGAGGTGAACCACGGCGCCGCGCTGCCGATGGCGAGCACGGCGCAGAGCGTGAGATGCAGTCGCACCCGCAGGCCGCCCAGCACCGCCTGCGTCAGCCAAAGCACCCAAGACACCAGCAAGCCCTGCGCCGCAAGCGGCAGCCACAGCGTCGTGCGCCAGGACAGCGCCAGGAACGGGCCGTAAATCCACGGCTTGTCCCAGCCGATGCTCGGTTCCAGCCCCATTTCCAGCAGCGGGCCGGTGTCGCTGAACACCAGGGGGTAGCCGTTGTACAAGGCCGGCCACACCAAGAACAGGGCGCCGCAGCCCACGGCAAAGGTCGGCGCCCACCAGGCAGGCCGGGCGTTGGCGGCGCTCTTTTGGCTGGACGGCATCACCGGCTTGTCATCTCTCATTACCTGAGACTCTGCCAGATATTGCGCATCCGATTTGGGCATCGGCCGGTAATCCTACGCCGGCACGAAAATCGTGCGGCCCATCAGTAGGAAACCTCGATGTCCGACACTCAAACAAACGACACGGCCGCACCCGCGGGGCTGGAGCGGCGGAGCCTGCTGCGCGGCACCAGCTTCGGCGCCTTGGCCCTCGGCTCGATGGCCGTCGCCGGCCTGGCGGTCACGAGCACGCCGGCCCACGCGGTGGGCAACAACGACGCCGCCGTGCTGAACTTCGCGCTCAACCTGGAATACCTGGAGGCCGAGTTCTACCTCCGTGCCGCCATGGGCACAGGCCTCGCCGACGCCGACACTTATGGCCTTGGGGTCCAGGGCGGCGTCACGGGCGGCCGGGCGGTCAGCTTCGACACCCCCGCCATCCAGCAGTACGCCCAAGAGATCGCGCAGGACGAGCTGAACCACGTCCGCTTCCTCCGCAGCGTCCTCGCCGAGAAGGCGGTCTCGGAGCCAGCTATCGACCTGACCGCGAGCTTCAACACGCTGGCCCAGGCCGCCGGCCTTGGCGACGGCTTCGATCCGTTTGCCAGCGAAAACGCCTTCCTGCTCGGCGCGTTCATCTTCGAGGATGTCGGCGTCACCGCCTATCACGGGGCGGCGCCGTTGTTGCACAACAAGACCGTGCTGTCGGCTGCGGCCGGTATTTTGGCGGTTGAAGCCTATCACGCTTCCGAAGTCCGCGTCCTCCTGCTGCAGCGCGGGTTCACGGCCGAAACGCAGAAAATATCCGACCTGCGCGCCGCCCTGTCCGGCGCGGCCGACGACCAGGGCATCCTGCTCAACGGCGTCGCCAACATCGTGCCGACCGACAGCAACAGCCTCGCGTTCTCCCGCACGACGCGGCAGGTGCTCAACATCGTGTACGGCGCGCCCAACGCCACCTGCGGCCTGTTCTTCCCGGCCGGCCTGAACGGCGCCATCACGGCCTAACGCCGGTCCCCGCCCAGGGCGGCCGGCTGCCATCGGACGGGGCGCGAGCAGAGAGCTCGCGCCCCGCCTAGCCAGCCCCGGCATCCCAACGGGCCGCCGCCGCGTCGTCGGCACCGCGGGCTTCCACCCAATGCGCGCCGCCCTCAGCCAATTCCTCCTGTTTCCAGAACGGCGCCCGGGTCTTCAGCCAGTCGATCAGGAACGCCGTCGCGTCGAGCGCCGCCTGGCGGTGCGGGCTGGCGGTCAGCACCAGCACTATCGGCTCGCCCGGCAGCAGCCGCCCGAAACGATGGATCAAGGTGCAGCCTTGCAGCGCCCAGCGCGACTCCGCCTCCGCCGCAATGGACGCCAATGCGCGCTCGGTCATGCCAGGGTAGTGCTCCAGCGTCATACTGCGGATCGGCTGGCCGCCCGCGCTGTCCCGCACCAAGCCGACGAAGCAGCCCACGCCTCCCACGTCGGTCCGCCCGGCCAGCAGCGCCGCCATCTCCGCGCCGGAGTCGAAAGCCTGCGCCTGGACGCGCACGGTTGCCATCAGCCGCCGGTCACCGGGGGAAAGAATGCGACCTCGTCCGCGTCCTGCACCGGGGTGCCGGGTGTGGCGAACTCCTGGTTGACCGCGGCGCGCACCATGGCCGGGTGGGCGAAGGCCGCAGCACCCGCGTCGTCGCGCCCCCTGAGCAGCGCGACCAGCTCGCCCACGGTCGCGACGCCCGGCGGCAGCGGCAGCGCCTCCTCCGCGCGGCCCATCCGCTCGCGCAGCCAGGCGAAGTAAAGGATGCGGGCCATCAGCGCGGCGTCGGCACGGTCTGGATGGTGCCGTTCGGGTTGATGATCGTGCTGGTGCCGTTGCCGTTCGGCACCATGATCGCGCCCGGCCCTTGCGGCGTGGTAAGCTGGCGGTAGCCGCTGGTGCCGCCGGCGTCCACCGCCGGGCCTTGCGGCGTTTGCACGACCTGGCCGGTCGGCCCCGCCCCGGGAGCGGAGGAGCGCGGTGCCGGGGGCAAGACGCCGGCCTGGGGCGTTCCCGGCAAGCCCGGCTCGATCGAACCCGGCGGCGTCGAGCTGCCTGGCGGGTTCGCGGGCCGCGGCTGGCGCCCGGCTGGCAGGCCCGGCTGGCCGCCCGGCAACGTCGTGTCCTGATTGTTCCCCGGCTGCTGCTGCTGAACATCGGTGAGCGTCGGCTCGGGGGCCTGCGGGCCGGGCCAGACGTTGCCGGGCTCTGGCGTCATCGGCGTCACGTCGGGGTTCTGCCCAAACGACCGGCGCACGTTCTCGCTGTCCGTCATCGGACGATTCGGGTTCACGCCCGGCACCGTGAAGGTGTGGTCAAGGAACGCGCCGAACCCTGTGCAGCCGGGCAGAAGGACAAGAAGGCCGAGCGTAACGATGCGCCGCATGTGGGTGAAGGCTCCTGTGGCGGCCACTGGGCCGCCGGAATTGTGCATGTGCAATGGAAAATGCTCAAGGCTGGTTAACCCGGCTTCGGGGAGACCCGGGCGGCGTGCTGCATGAAAGATACACGCATGAAAGGCACACGCATTCAGGGGCCTTGCGCGCCCTGCGCGTCCGCCCGCGGGCGCGTGGCGTGCCGCAGGCCGGCCACGAGGTAGTCCCACCCGGTCCAGATCGTCAGCACGGCCGCAACCCACAGCATAGCCTCCCCGATCACGGCGACCGGCAGGAACTGCAGGTGCAGCAGCCGGGCCGACGAGTCCCCCGCCAGCAGGGTGCCGAGCGCGCCCATTTGGAAGCCGGTCTTCCACTTGGCCAGGCCCGTGACCGGCAGGCCCACCCGCAACCCGGCCAGGTACTCGCGCAGCCCGCTGACCAGGATTTCGCGCAGCAGGATGACGATGGCGGGGTAAAGGCCCCAGGCCGACAGCCGCTCCTGTCCTGCCAGCAGCATCAGCGCGGCGCCGACCAGCAGCTTGTCGGCAATCGGGTCCAGCATGCGGCCGATATCCGACATCTGCCGCCGTCCGCGGGCGATCCGGCCGTCGAAGTAGTCGGTGATCGCCGCGACGGAGAACACGACGCATGCCAGGAAGTCCGTCGCCGGCGTCCGCACCGCCACGAGCGCCACCAGCAGCGGGATGGCGGCGATGCGCGACAAGGTGAGCAGGTTGGGGAGGTCGGTCAGCATGCCCACGCACCTTAGAACGGTTTCCCATGGAGGTCAGCCGGCCAATTGGCGCGTGCGCCGCCCTCCGTCAGTAGGTTGCGCGCCCGCCGCTGATGTCAAAGGTGGCGCCGGTGCTGAACGAGCAGTCCTCGGTCGCGAGCCAGCAGGCCATGGCGGCGATCTCATGCACATCGACGAAACGGCCCATCGGGATCTTCGACAGCATGTAGTCGATCTGCGCCGGCGACATCTGCGCGAAGATGTCGGTTTTGGCGGCGGCGGGCGTCACGCAGTTGACCAGCACGCCCTTGCCGGCCAGCTCCTTGCCCAGCGACTTGGTGAGCGCAATCATCCCGGCCTTGCTGGCGCTGTAGTGCGACGCGTTGGGATTGCCCTCCTTGCCGGCGACGGAGGCGATGTTGACCACCCGCCCGTAGCCGCGCGCCACCATGCCGGGAATCAGGGCCGAGCACGCCAGGTACGGCCCGATCAGGTTCACCTCGACCACCCGGCGCCACTCCTCCGCCCCCAACTCCCAGGTGGGCGCGTTGCCGCCGGTGATGCCGGCGTTGTTGACCAGGATGTCCACCGCGCCGTGCCGGGCCAGCGTGGCCTCAGCGGCGGCCTGCACCGCGGCCTGGTCCGTCAGTTCGACCGGATGCGTGCTGACCACGCCCTGCGCCGCCAGATCGCCCGCGGTCCGCGCCGTCGCCGCCGCGTCCAGGTCCCAGATGGCGACCGCGGCGCCCGACGCCAGCATGCGCTCCGTGATGGCGCGGCCAATGCCCCGCGCGCCGCCCGTGACCACGGCCGTGCGGCCCTTCAGATCGAGCTGGTTCACCTTGCCGTCTCCCCGTTGTCCCGTCATTGAAGCGCTCAGCCGGCGTCCGGCGCCGAGCCTGGGTGGAAATGCGCATAGATGCGCCGTGCTGTCTCCGTGTTGATGCCGGGCGTCGCTTCCAGGTCCGCAAGCCCGGCCGCCTTGACCCCGCGCGCCGAGCCGAACCGGTTCAACAGCGCGCGCTTGCGGGCGCTGCCGACGCCCTGCACCTCGTCCAACTCGCTGGTGATGAGCGCCTTGCTGCGCCCGGCGCGGTGGGTGGTGATGGCGAAGCGGTGCGTCTCGTCCCGCACGCGCTGCAGGTAGTACAGCACCGGGTCGCGCGGCGGCAGTTGAAAGGGCTGGCGGCCCTCCATGTGGAACCACTCGCGCCCGGCGTCGCGGTCGGGACCCTTGGCGATCGCCACCAGCGGGATCGTGTGCATGCCGAGGTCCTGCATGATGCCGCGCACCGCCGAAAGCTGCCCGGCGCCGCCGTCGATCAGCACCAGGTCGGGCAGGGCCGGCGCCTCGCCCTCGCCGTTCTCGCTGGCCGCCTGCTCCTTCAGCGCGCGGCCGAACCGGCGTTCCAGCATCTCGCGCATCATCGCGAAGTCGTCGCCGGGCGCAATAGGGCCGCGGATGCTGTACTTGCGGTAGGCGCTCTTCTGGAACCCGTCCGGCCCGGCCACCACCATCACGCCGTAGGCGGCGGTGCCCATGATGTGGCTGTTGTCGTAGCACTCGATCCGCGCGGGCTGCGCAGGCAGGCCGAACAGCTCGGCCACGCCCTCCAGCAGCTTGGCCTGCCCGGCGGTCTCCGCCAGCCTGCGCTCCAGCGCCTCCCGCGCGTTGGTTTCGGCGTGCAGCACCACGGCGCGCTTCTCGCCGCGGGCCGGCACCGTCAGCGCGACCTTGCGGCCCGCCTTCATCGACAGCGCCTCCGCCACCAGTTCCTCCTCCGGCAGCGCGTGGTTGAGCAGCACGGCGCCGGGCGCAGGCTTGTCGTCGTAGAACTGCGCGACGAAGGCGGACAGCACGGCGTCCAGCTCCATGTCGCGGGCGTGGGTCGGGAAGAACGCCCGGTTGCCGTTGTTGCGCCCGCCGCGGATGAAGAACACCTGGACGCAGGTTTGCCCGCCGATCTGGTGGCCCGCGATGACATCGGCGTCGGTCAGGCTGGCCGGGTTGATGACGGCGGTGCCCTGCACGTGGGTCAGGCCGCGGATGCGGTCGCGGATCGCCGCCGCGCGCTCGTACTCCAGGTGCTCCGCCGCCGCCTCCATCTCGCGCGCCAGCTCCTGCTGCACCGTGTTGGCCTTGCCGCCCAGGAAGGCGCGGGCCTGGCTCACCAGATGCCCGTACTCCTCCGCGCCGACCCGGCCGACGCAGGGCGCGGAGCAGCGGCGGATCTGGTGCAAAAGGCAAGGCCGGCTGCGGTTGGCGAACACGCTGTCCTGGCAGGAGCGCAGCAGGAACACGCGCTGCATGGCGTTGACCGTCTGGTTCACCGACCACACGGACGCGAACGGCCCGTAGTAGCTGCCCTTGCGCGTGCGCGACCCGCGGTGCTTGACGATCTGCGGGAACGGGTGGTCCTCGGTCAGCATCAGCCACGGATAGCTCTTGTCGTCCCGCAGCACGATGTTGAACCGCGGCTTCAGCCGCTTGATGAGGTTGGCCTCCAGCAGCAGGGCCTCGGCCTCGGTATGCGTCGTCACGATCTCCATCGAGACCGTTTCCGACACCATGCGCCGCAGCCGTTCGTTCAGCCGCGCGACCTGGGTGTAGGAATAAACGCGTCTTTTCAGGCTTTTGGCCTTGCCGACGTAGAGCGCGTCGCCGCGGGCGTCCAGCATGCGATACACGCCGGGGCTGAGCGGCATGGTCAGCAGCGCGCGTTCGATCACCGCGACGCCTTTCGGCGCGTCGCTCAGCCCGGCCGCGGTGGCCAGAGCGAGACCAGGGGCAGGGGAGGCGAGCGAAGGATCGGCGTCGTGCATGGGGTTCAATAGGGGCGCTGACGCCCCGGCCTCAAGCGCCTCCGCCGGAGGCAGCCCGGATTGCCAGGACGATTTTCCATCCCCGGAAACTGTGGACAGGTTTGTGGAAGGGTTGCGGATAACAGGTGTTTTCCCGCGGATTCATTGGCGCCGCACGAGATTGCCAAAAAATTGGGCAGATATGCTAGAACATTGTTTTCACTGATTTTCTCAAGCGGAATGCCGTCCGTGCTCAGCGCCATCGCACATGTCCCTGCAATCATTGGGAATGCACGGCGACTCGTGGACAACCGCGCACCCGGCGTCATGGATTTCCGTCGCCGCGGCGGCGGACGATGGCGACGCCCGCTGCGGCGGCGTCGGAGAACACGTCGGGCTTCTCGACCTGCACATGGGCGAACAGGACCCGCGAATTAGTCAGGCAGGCGGCCGCGATCCGCTCGGCCAGCGTTTCGACGAGCTTGATGTGCCCGGCGGCGACGATGGCCCTGACCTCGGCCGCCACCGTCTCGTAACTGACGACCCGGCTCAGGTGGTCGGACGTGTCGGCGTCCTCCTCGACCCCGAGGTCGATGTTGATGCGGACGCGCTGCGTGACGCCGTGCTCGTGCGCGTACCAGCCGATGCTGGCCTGCAGCACCATGTCGCGCAGGAAGACGTGGCGGACGCCGGGCGCTGCGATCATGTTCATTCGGCCATGTACCCGCTGCCTGGCTGCCATTGCAGGTGCTGGCCGCCATCCAGCGCGATCATCTGCCCGGTCATCGCCGGCAGCGCCAGGATCGCGAGCACGGCGTCCGCCACCTCCGCCGGGCTGGTGCCGTGGCGCAGCGGGACGGAGGCGCATTGCCGGGCGAACTGTTGGGCGGTCTGCCGCGGGCTGGGCAGGGCGGGGCCGGGTCCGATGGCGTTGACCCGGATGCGCGGCGCTAGCGCCAGCGCCATCTGCTGCGTGAGCGCCCAGAGCGCCGCCTTGGACACGGTGTAGGACACGAAGTGCGGGGTCAGCGACCACACGCGCTGGTCGAGCAGGTTGACCACGGCGCCGCTTGCCGTTTCGGGGAGGGCGCGCGCCATGGCCTGCATCAGCACGAAGGGCGCGCGAAGGTTGGGTTCCATGTGCGCGTCCCAGCTTTCGCGCGTCGCGTCGTCCCACTCGTCGCGCTCGAACGTGCTGGCGTTATTGACCAGCACGCCGATGGGGCCGAGCGCCGCCGCGGCGGCAGGCAGCAGGCCCTGCACGGCGGCTTCGTCGCCGAGGTCGGCTGTCAGCACCGCCGCGCGGAGGCCGCGGGACCGGATCTGTGCGGCCAGTGCCTCGGCCTCTGCGCCGCTGCGGCGGCAATGGATGGCCACGTCGAACCCGGCATCGGCCAGCGCCGACACGATGGCGCCCCCCAGCCGGCGCGCGCCGCCGGTGACGAGGGCGGCGCGGGGAAGGGCGGCGGGGAGGACGGTGGGCATGGGGGCTGCTTAGCCGGGGTGGGGGGTGACGGCTAGTGGGGCCTTGCAATGACAGGATGCGGGGCGGCCGGATCGGGGTCGTTTTAGAACTTGCTTCCTTGGCCAGCCAAATCGATACAGAAATGGTGTCAGCCGGGGCTTCTGATGTCCGACGATCTTCCATATGGCGTCAACCAAGACGTCCACATCGAGATCATCAGTCCCACTCAGGTGCCAAAGCTACCGCAGCAGTAAAGCGGCAAGATGAAAAATTTCCTTGCCATGACTGCCCCGTGGGCAATCATCATTATCGTAGGATTGGCACTCAGTCGATGTGACAAAGACTTTCACCTGTTTTGCAGGGTTGTCGTGGTCGCGACGTCCATGTCTCCGGACAGGCGCTATGAGGCCCGGGAGCAGAGGGCAGAGTGCGACAATCCGGGTCTTGCACCGGATGCATTCACGCTTTACGGGATTGCAGCTTACAATATCAGGCGAGGTAAGTACGATAGCAATCTTACGATCTACGGCCGTTACGACGACTTGAATCTACCAAAGCTGATTTGGAAAGGCCCAAACATCCTCCAAATCACTCTATCAGAAAACCCAAAACAAACAGTCGAAACCTTGTACACACACGTCATCCAGATCGAATTCGCCGCCCCCGCCACGCTGCCGAGGTAATCCAGCCGTTGCTGTCCGCCTCGCGGCAGCTCGGCCCGGCAGCATCCCGCCTTTGCAACCGGACCGCCTAACGTCTCCCCCGCTCCGGAAAGAACCGGTTCGCCGGACGCGGCAGGCCAAGGTGGTCGCGCAGCGTCGCGCCTGCATACTCCTGCCGGAAGATGCCGCGCCGCTGCAGCTCGGGCACCACCAGGTCCACGAAGTCGTCGAGCCCCTGCGGCACGGTCGGGAACATCACGTTGAACCCTTCCGCAGCGTCCGCCTCCAGCCAGGCCTGCATGGTGTCGGCGATCTCCCCGGCCGTGCCCACCATCTGCAATCCGGCGTAGCCGCCGGCGAGTTGCGCCAGTTGCCGCACCGTGAGGTTGTCGCGCCGGGCCAGGGCGACGAGGGCGGCCTGGCCGCTCTGGCCCTGGTTCGTCGGCGGCAGCTCCGGCAATGGCGCGTCGAGGTCGAAGCCGGAGGCGTCCACGCCCAGGCGTATGGACAGGTTCGGGATGCCGCTGTCGGGATGCACGAGGCTGTCGAGCAGCGCCTTCTTCTCCTGCGCCTCCTCGCTCGTTCGCCCCACGACCACCAGCGCGCCGGGCAGCACCTTGAGGTGGGCGGGGTCGCGGCCCAACGCGCGCATCCGCGCCGACAGGTCCGCGCGGAAGCTGCGTCCGTCCTCCAGCGTGCGGCTGCTGCCGAACACCACTTCGGCCGTTTCCGCCGCAAGCTGCCGCCCGGCGTCGCTGGCGCCCGCCTGCACGATCACCGGCCAACCCTGCACGGGGCGGGCGATATTGAGGGGGCCGCGCACCCGCAGGTTCGCGCCCCGGTGGTCCAGCACGTGCATCTTGTCCGGGTCGAAGAAGATGCCCGTGTCCTGGTCCCGCACCCAGGCGTCGTCCGCCCAACTGTCCCACAGGCCCGTGACGACCGCGTGGAACTCGCGCGCCCGGCGGTAGCGCTCGTCGTGCTCCACGTGCTCGTCGCGGCCGAAGTTGAGGGCGGCGTCGGGGTTGCTGGTCGTCACCACGTTCCACCCGGCCCGCCCGGCGCTGATGTGGTCCAGCGAGGCGAAGCGCCGGGCGATATGGTACGGCTCGTCGAACGTCGTGCTGGCGGTGGCGACCAGGCCGATGCGCTTCGTCACCATCGCCAGCGCCGACAACAGGGTGAGCGGCTCGAACGAGGTGGCGGTGGCGCTGCGGCGGAGCGCGGCCATGGGCATGTTCAGCACGGCCAGGTGGTCGGCCATGAAGAAGGCGTCGAAACGCCCGCGCTCCAGCGCCTGGATCAGGCGGACCAGGGCGCCCAGGTCGAAGTTGGCGTCCGGCCAGGCGCCGGGCATCCGCCACCAGGCGGTGTGGATGCCGACCGGGCGCATGAAGGCGCCGAGGTGAAGCTGCTTGGCCATGGATGCCCCTTAGAAATGCGCGCACCCGCGCGGGGGCGCGGTGCCGTCAAGATGCGGATGGGAGGCGCCCAGGAAAAGGGGCCTGTCGGCGCCGGCCGTGGCGCGGCGACGGCGCCCCGCCTCATGCACTACGTCCCCATGCGCTACGCCGCACCCTCGGCATTGAAGCTGGCGTCGAAGGCCCGGCTCACCTCCAAGGGCTGGCGGAGCAGCCCGAACTCAAGCGCATGGCCCGCCGCCGCCTGCATCTCGGCGACCAGCGCTGGGGTGATGGCCGCGGGCTTCTTTCGTAGGCCCGGCGCAGCACAGGCTCGGGCAGGCCCGTCAGGACGGCATTGTAACGGGCGTAGTCGGGGATATGCCTTTCCGCCCAAGCCCATGCGCCCCGGAAGCGGCCGAGGAAGTCGGCCAGCGCCGCCCGCTTGGCCTGGATCGCCCCCTCATGCGCCGCCACCAGCGTGACCGCAGGCGTCAGCCCGCTTCCGTCCACCAGCACGCGGGCGCCGAACCGCAGCATTTCCAGGGAAACATAAGGCTCCCACACCGCCCAGGCGTCCACCGCGCCGGACCGGAAGGCGAGCGACGCATCGGAGGGCGGCAGCAGGGTGATGCCGACGGCGGCCGGGGACACGCCACGCCTGCCTGCTGGAGCGCCGAGCGGATCAGGTACTGCCCCCAGCCGCCCCGGTTGCCCGCCACCTTGCGGCCCTGCAGGTCGGCCACGGCGCGGATCGGCGAGTCCTGCTTGACCAGGATCGCCTGGGCCGCCGCCGAGGACCGCCCGGCGCCGATGGCGCGCAGCGGCGCCCCGGCCGCAAACGAGGTCAGGAAAGCGAGGTCGCCCTGGTAGCCGATATCCAAGGCCCCGGCGTTCAACGCTTCCAGCAAGGGGGCAGCCGCGGGGAACTCGGCCCATTCAAGCGCGTAGGGCAGCTCCTTGGCAGCGCCCGAGGCTTCAAGCAGGGACCGCAAGCCGCCCTTCTGGTTGCCCACGCGCAGCACGGCCGGCCGTTCGGCCGACAGCCCCGGACCCGCCACGCTGGCCGCGGCGGCTGCCATCAGCCCCCGCCTGGATATGGCGCGTGCTTGCATGACTATGCTCCTCGTGAATGGCGGCTCAGTCCGACACGCTTACGGTGCGGCGTCGGCTTGCGCGCTCGGCAGACAACCCGCCTGCATGAGTTGCGTGACGGCCCGCTGCATGTCGGGGAGGCTGGGCCACAGGCTGCGGTCCAGCTCCTCCACCTGCGGGTCCACGGCGATGAAGCAAAACGCTCCGCCCTGGCTCACGGCTGCCCCAGCGAACCGGCCGGACACCTCGATGACGTGCGATCGATGCATGATGCGTTCTCCAGAACCCGCAAGGCCGGGCGGTCCCAGGTTCGCCAGAATGCAAGCGCGCTCAAGCGCAGAATGAGCGGCGCCACCATTATGCAAGGACCGGCTCTGCAAAGGACAGAAAAGGGCAAGCCGTTCTGCCGCGGCCCCGGCCTGGGAAAGATGCGGCCATGCCGGCTTCACCGGTCCGACGCGGACAGGTTTGCTCAGGAGTCTGATTCGGCTGCCCGGCGGTCCCGGAAAGCGCCGGCCGGCAACGGATATGCAGTCGTGCCCTTCAACCGTTCCATGGCAAACCGCGACGTGACGTTCTTCAGCCGCACGGCGGCGATCAAGCGCTTGTAGAAGCCGTCAAAGGCCGCCATGTCGGCCACCGCCACCCGCAGCATATAGTCCACCTCGCCGGCCATGCGGTAGGCGTCCATCACTTCCGGCATGGACGCCATCGCGGCGGCGAAGTCCGCAAGCCAGTCCGGCGTGTGCTCGTGCGCCTCGATGGCCACGAACACGATCAGGCCGATGCCGACCTGCTCGGGGTTCAGCAGGGCCACGCGCCCGACGATGACCCCGGCCTGCTCCAGCTTCTGTATGCGCTTCCACACCGGCGTTGCGGACAGCCCGACCTGCTCGGCCAGTTCGGACATTGCAACCGTCGCGTCCTGCTGCAGGAGCGCCAGCAGCTTGCGGTCAACCTCGTCCATCCATCGCCCCTACGCCGCCCGGCTCTCGCTTCGGTCGCGTCCCGGCGGGAGCCCGAACATGCGGCCGTATTCGCGGGTGAACTGCGTGACGCTCTCGTAGCCGACCTCGAACGCCACCCGGCTTGCCGACAGTCCGTCGCTCAGCATCCGCCGCCTCGCCTCAATCAGCCGCAATTGCTTCTGGAACTGCATCGGCGACAAGGAGGTGACGGCGCGGAAATGGTGGTGGAAGCTCGACGCGCTCATGCCGGCCGCCGCGGCCAGGCGCTCCACCCGCAGCGGCTGGTCGAACTCGCCCCGCAGCACGGCGACCGCGCGTGCGACGCGGTGCGCGGTCCCGTCAGGCCGGGCGAGGCCGCGGACCGCCCGCCCGTGCCGCCCGGCCAGCAGCCAGTAATGCAGCTCGCGCCCAATCGACGGGCGCAGCAACGGGATGGCCTCCGGCCGTTCAAGCAGGCGCACCAGCCGCAGGGCACAGTCGGCGACCGCGGCATCGGTTTCATCGACCAGCACCGCCGGGGCCGCCGGGCCGGGGCCGCTTGAGCCGTCGATCTGCGCCGACAGGTCGAGGAGCACGGCCATGTCCAGTTCGATGGCCAGCGCGAGGTACGGCTCGGCCCGGCTCGCCCGCGTGATGCGGCTGACGGCCGGCACGTCGGCGCCGATGATCGCCGACTGCCCGGCGGCGAACTCGTAGCTGTCCGGGCCGACCGTCACCTGCTTGGCCCCCTGCAGGATCAGGCAGACGAGCGGCTTGTAGATCATCTTCACCATGCCGGTCGGCGCATAGGCCCGCATCATGCCAACTCCCTGGAGCGGCGTCGCGGCCAAGCCGTCCTTGTCAGCATGGGCATCGGCGTAGCGCCGGACGGCGCCGCAAAGGTCCTGGATCATGCCTCACCCATTTCGTGCGGTGGACGTAGGAGGGAAGTGCGTCCCGGAGCATTGGGCAAGCATTCCGGCGATTCCGGCAAGCCTCCATCCGTCTGCGTGACCAAGTCGGACATCACCCGGCCGCGTGCCGGACCAACGCAGCAGGAGAGCAGCATGAACATGACCGGCAACACCATCCTCATCACCGGCGGCGGATCGGGCATCGGCCGGGGCCTGGCCGAGGCGTTCCATGCCGCGGGCAACCAGGTCATCATCGCCGGGCGCCGCCCCGAGCCGCTGGCCGAGGTGGCCGCCGCCAACCCCGGCATGGCCTCCGTCGTGCTCGACGTGGCCGACCCGGCGGCGATCCGCGCATTTGCCGAGCGCGTCCCGCAGGACCATCCAACGCTGAACGTGCTGATCAACAACGCCGGGATCATGCAGATCGAGGACGCGCTGGCCGAGCCGTTCAATCTCCGGGATTGTGAGGCGACAATCGCGACCAACCTGCTCGGCCCGATCCGGCTCACGGCGGCGCTGCTGCCGCATTTGCGCCGGCAGGAGGCGGCGGCGGTCGTGAACGTGACCTCGGGCCTCGCCTTCGTGCCGCGGGCGGACACGCCGACGTATAGCGCGACCAAGGCGGCGATGCACTCCTACACGCAGTCGCTGCGCTTCCAACTGCGCGAGACCCCGGTGCAGGTGATCGAGCTGGCGCCGCCGTTGGTCGCGACCGACCTCACGCCGGGGCAGCGCGCCAACCCGCGGGCGATGCCGCTCGGCGAGTACGTCCGGGAAAGCATGGCCTTGTTCGCCGCCGACGGCTCGGCGCCGGAAATCCTGGTCGAGCGGGTCAAGCTGCAACGCTTCGCGGAGGCCCGGGGCGCCCACGGCAAGGTGTTTGCCACCATCAACGGCGGCTGACGGCGGACCCAGTCCGGGCGCCCATGTCAGCCCTTCGGGGGCGCGGCGCTGGGCGCAAGGTGGGGCAGGGGCGATGTCTGCCGTGTCCAAGTCGGCCGCGGCAGGGCCGCGAGCAGGTAGGCCCCGGCGCTCAGCGCGGTGATCCAGAAACTGCTCGGCCAGTCGGTGCGGAACGCGAGCGCGATGCCGAGCCAGGCCTCCGCCAGCGCCAGGGCCACCGAGAGCAGGATGCCCCTGCCCACGCCGCCCGTCAGGCGCTGGGCCGTCGCCGCCGGGCCGACCATGAGCGAGAACACCAGAAGCACGCCGACGATCTGCGCGCATTCCGCCGTCGCCAGCGCCACGATTGCGAGGAACAGCACGGAGTACAGCCGCAGCGAGACGCCTTTCGCCTCGGCCAGCTCCGGCTGCAGGCTGGCGAACAGCAACGGCCGGGAGATGACGGCGAGCGCCGCAAGGCTGACAGCGCCGAGGGCGGCCAGCGTCCAAACCGTGCCGGCGTCCACGGCCAGCACGTTGCCGAACAGCAGCGCCGTCGCCTGCGTCGCAAAGGCAGTATAGAAATGCAGGAACAGCAGGCCGAACCCGAGCGACAGCGACAGCACGAGACCGATGGCGACATCCCTCTGGGCCAGCCGCTCCCCCATCAGCCCCATGCCGACCCCGGCGGCCACGGTCGTCAGCACCAGGCCCCAAAGCGGCGCCACGCCGACGAGGAACGCGCCCGCGGCGCCGGTGAAGCCGACATGGGCCAGCGCGTGCCCGGCAAAGGTCTGGCCGCGCAGCACCAGGAAATAGCCGACCGCGCCCGAGACGACCGCGACCACGCCCGCCGCCGCGAAGGCGGTCCGCATGAAATCGTAGTCAAGCATGGCCGGCATGCACGCCCAAGGAACCGCGCCGGCCAGCCGGGGCGTCGTCGTGCCGGTGGTCGTCGCGCTCCGCGTCGTGACTGCCGGACATCACGAAGATTCTGCCTTTCACGCGCACCACGTCGATGTCCGACCCGTAAAGCCGCGACAGCACCGGACCCGTGATCACCTCATCGACCGTGCCGAGCGCCGCCTGGCCGCGGCCGAGGTAGAGCACCCGGTCGAGCGCCCCGAGCAGCGGGTTCAGCTCATGCGCGCTGAACAGCACGGTGATCCCAAGCTCGGCCTGCAGCGACCGGACCAGCTCCACCACGCCGCGCTGATGGTGCGGGTCGAGGCTGATCAGCGGCTCGTCCAGCAGGAGCAGGCGCGGGCGTCCGATCAGCGCCTGAGCCAACAGCAGGCGCTGCCGTTCGCCGCCGGAGGTCTCGGTCAGCGGGCGTCGGGCCAGGTCGCGGGCGCCGACCAGGTCGAGCGCCCGGTCCACCTCCGCCCGGGCGGTCTTGCCGACGATGGGCAGGCCCAGCCGGTGGCCGTCCACCATTCCGGCGACGAAGTCCCAGCCGCTGAGCCGCATGCTGGCGACGGCGCCGCGGACCTGCGGCATGTAGCCGACCGCCGGGTTGCCGCGCCCCGCCGGGCGGCCGAGGACATGGATGACGCCCTGGCCCGGCGGCACCAGCCCGAGGACCGCGCGCATCAGCGTGGTCTTGCCGGCGCCGTTCGGCCCCAGCACGCCCACGAACTCGCGGGCGCCGATCTCCAGATTGACGCCGGACAGGATCGGGCGGCCGCCGAGGTTCAGGTGGACGTCGCGGAACTGGATTGCGCTCAATTGGAGGCGCTCATTGGGTGGAGGCGCTCATTGGGGCGGCTTCGGCAGCGCCCGGTCGATGGCGTCCAGCTCGCCCAGCATCCACGCTTGATACCCCTTGCCGGCCGGCTCCGTCTCGGTCGCGCCCACCACCGGGACATGCGACGCCCGGGCCAGCTTCTCCATGCGCGCCGCGACCGGGTTGGAGGCCTGGCTGTTATACACCAGCAGCTTGGCCTTATGCGTCTTCAGGTCGTCCTCGAAGGCGGCGATGTCGGAGGCGCTCGGCTCGGTGTCGTTCATCACCGACAACTGGAACGACTGGTTCCGCACCTCCATGCCGAGGGCGGCAAACATGGTGCCGAACACTGGCTCCGTCGCCGTCACCGGCGTGCCGGCCAGGCGTGCCCGCAGGGTGGCGATCTTGGCCTGGATCGGATGCACCGAGGCCTGGAAGGCGGCCAGGCGCTGCCGGTAGCCGTCCCCGTGCGCCGGGTCGGCGCTGGCGAGGCTGTCGGCCAAGGCTTGCGCGAGCGCCAGCATGGCCGCCGGGTCGTACCAGATGTGCGGGTTGTCGCCGGGCTTCTTGCCAAGGAGGTCGGCCACCACGATGGTCTTTCGGTCTGAACTGCGGGCGGCCCCGAGCAGCTTTTCCATCCAGGGGTCGTAGTCGATGCCGTTATAGATGACGATCCGGGCCGCCGATATCCCCCGCGCGACGGACGGGCTGGCCTCGAACAGATGGGGGTCCTGGTCGGGGTTGCTCAGCACGCTCGTCACCTTGACGCCGGGACCGCCGATCTGCTGGGCGACGTCGCCGTAGAAGTTCTCGGCGGCCACGATGGGCACGGGGCCGCGCGCCGCCTGGGACCAGGCCGGCGGGGCGGCCAGGCTTAGACACACCAGGCTTCCGGCCAAAGCGGCCGTGACGGCAAATCTCGACATGCAAACTCCCTTGCGCAGGCGGCTGCTGGGGCCGCGCAGCGATTGCTCAGGCTCCACATTATGGCATTGCCTGAATTGAGACAATGTATCAAGTTCCCGGCCCTGTTGGCATAAGCGGGGACAGATCTGGATGAGACGGCGTCAGGCTATCGTGCTGAGCAGCGTCGTGGGGGCGTTCGTCGGCGTCCCCGTGCTGGCGGCAGATTTTCCCGCGGCGCCATCCCGGACGGTCCCGAACCCGGCGCCGCCCGCCGTCAATCTCGGCAGCGACATGGCCCTGGACGACATCTCTGTGATCGCGCAGCGGCTGGACGCCGCGCGCACCGCTATCCAGCCCAGCCTCGGCGCTACCGTGTACCGCTTCGACCGCGGCGCCATCGAGACCCTGCCCCAAGGCGACCAGGCGCCCTTGCAGCAGATCCTGCTGCAATCGCCCGGCGTCGCGCAGGACAGCTTCGGCCAGGTGCACATCCGCAACGAGCACGCCAACGTGCAATACCGCCTGGACGGCGTGCAACTGCCGGAAGGCCTGTCCGTGTTCGGCCAGGCGCTGGAAACGCGGTTCGCCCATTCGCTGTCGCTGATCACCGGCGCGCTGCCGGCCCAGTACGGCTTCCGCCAGGCCGGCATCGTCGACATCACCACCAAGTCCGGCACCACCGACCCCGGCGGCGCCCTCACGATGTACGGCGGGTCGCGCAGCACCCTGCAGCCCAGCTTCGAGTACGGCGGGCGTTCGGGCGCCATCGACACCTACGTCACCGGCGAGTACCTGCACAGCAACATCGGCATCGAGAACCCGGCCAACAACTTCAACGCGCTGCACGACACGACCGACCAGTTCCGCGGCTTCGCCCACATCTCCGGCATCCTGGACGGCACGACGCGCATCAGCCTGCTCGCCGGCACGTTCCACGGCGACTTTCAGATCCCCAACCGCGGCGGCCAGCAGCCGGGCCTCGGCCTCACGGTCAACGGGCAGAGCGACTTCGACAGCAGCAGCCTGACCTCGCACCAGCGCGAACTGACGCATTTCGGCATCTTGTCGCTGCAGAAGCAGTACGGCGCGCTGGACGTGCAGACCTCGCTGTTCACCCGCTACAGCAGCCTGTACTACACGCCGGACCCGCTGGGCGACCTGCTGTTCGGCGGGATCGCGCAGACGGCGGCGCGGTCGAGCTGGGCGAACGGCACCCAAACCGACGCGAGCTGGCACGTCAACGCGAACCACACGGTCCGCGCCGGGTTCCTGGCGCAGGCCGAACGGTCAGTGGCGAAGTCGAACGCTTTCGTGCTGCTGGTGGACGACACCGGCGCGCAAATAGGCGACCAGCCCTTCGCGGTCCAGGACAGTTCCGGCAAGACCGGATACACCTACGGCGTGTATCTCCAGGACGAGTGGCGCATCCTGCCCTCCGTCACCATCAACTACGGCGGCCGGTTCGACGTGGTGGACGCCTACACCAAGGACAACGCGTTCAGCCCGCGGGTCAACGTGGTGTGGACGCCGCTGGAGGGCACGGCGCTGCACGCCGGCTATTCCCGCTACTTCACGCCGCCGCCGTTCGAGCTGGTCGGCAATCAGACGATCAGCAAGTTCGCCGCCACCAGCGGGGCGGCGAACCCGACCGGCGACACGACGGTGAAGGCGGAGCGTGCCAACTACTACGATGTGGGCGTAAGCCAGGTGATCCTGCCCGGCTTCACCCTCGCCGTGGACGGCTACTTCAAGACCGCGCACAACCTGATCGACGAGGGGCAGTTCGGGGCGCCGATCATCTTCACCGCCTACAACTACGACCGCTCGCAGCAGCACGGGGTCGAGGTGTCGGCGACCTATGACCGCGGGCCGCTGTCGCTGTACGGCAACGTCGCCTACTCGCGCGGCATCGGCAAGAACATCACCTCGTCGCAGTTCAACTTCAGCCAGGCCGACCTGGACTACATCGCGCATCGCTACATCCACCTCGACCATGACCAGCGCTGGACCGGCTCCGGCGGCGCGGCCTACACGCTGAATCCGCAGAGCCAGTTCCCGACGCGGCTGTCGGCCGACCTGACGGTGGGCAGCGGGCTGCGGCGGGGCGGGGACACGCCGAACGGACGCGCGCTGCCGGGCTACTGCACAATCAATGTGTCGGCTGTGCAGAAGGTGCAGCTCGTAGCCGGGAAGCCGACGGAGCTGCGGCTCGACGTGATCAACCTGCTCGACCGACGCTACGAGATCCGGGACGGAACCGGCGTGGGCGTCGGTGCGCCGCAGTACGGGCTGCGCCGCGCGATCCTCGCCGGGGTCACTCAACGATTTTAATGTTTCGCCCGCACGAGCCAGGCGAGCGCCGCCCCGATGGCCACCGTCGCCAGCAGGGTCAGCGTGGCCAGCGCGTTGATCTCGGGCGTGAGGCCAGAGCGGAGGCGGCCGAAGATCAGCACCGGCAAGGTCGGCTCAAACCCGCCCAGGAAAAAGGAGCGGATGAAGTCGTCAAAGCTGTTCAGCGCGGCCAGCAGCGCGGCGCCGGCCAGCGTGCGGCGGAGCCAGGGCAGCGTGACCAGCCAGAACGCGCCGACCGGCCCCGCGCCCAGGTCCTGCGCGGCCTCCGTCAGTTCGGGCGGCAGGGTGGCGAGCCGTGCCCCGACCATCAGCGCCGCCAAGGGCGTGGCGTGCACGACGTGGCCGAGCAGGACGGCGAGCGGCCCCGGGTCCAGCCCGACCGCGCGGATGGCGATGCGGAGCGCGATGGCGTGCACGATCCCGGGCGTCGCGAGCGGCGCCAGCGCCCCGGCCAGCAGCAGCCACCGCCAGCCCGGCCGACGCCGCGGCCAAGGCGAGGGAGAGCAGGAAGGCCCGCGCATTGGCCGGGTCGGCCAGCGCGGCGGCGTGCCAGCGCAGGCTGAAGCGGTCGAGGGGAAACCCGACCAGCGTCGAGTCGGTCAGGCCGGTGAGCACGATCAGGCCGAGCGGCAGCGTGAGCGCCAGGACGGCGCCCCAGTAGCACGCCGCCGTCAGCCGGCCCGGGTTCACGTGCGAAGCCGCCCCGGTCCGGCGCGCACGCACCCCGCCTTAATGCCCCACGCCAGGGCGCCGGCGCAGGCCGTTCCCGCCGCGAGCAGCACAGGCTGAACGCCGCCCCCAGCGGCCACCGCCCGCTGGCGCCCCCGAAGAAACCCGCGATGACGGCGGCAAAGGCCTGCGTGCCCGCCCCGCCCAGCAATGCGGGCGCCGCCAGCACGCCCAGGCACAGCAGGAAGTCCTCGATGTCGTACGTGACCCGGCCCTTGTACTTGGGATCGAACATGGCGCCCCAACTGTCAGGCGCGGGCGTCACTTCGGCCGTGTCGAACACCAGCACGTTGGCGCGGACGACCAGCGGCACCCCCATGGTGGCGCCCTCGATGCGGTTCCACTTCGCGTCAGCGTAGAGGGGGTCGATGCGGCCCTAATTCTTCAGCCTAGCCCGGTCCAGCGGCTCGATGATCCCGGCATCCGCGAATTGGCGCAGGCGGTTGCCGGTCACGATGCAGATGTCGGTCAACGGATGGTCGCGCTCGGCGACCAGCAGGCTCAGCTCGGGCGCCTGGCTGGCGGTGAGGCGGATGCGGACCCGGGTGCCCGTTTCGGCCTCGAACTGCTGCCGGAAGGCCGGGGGCACGAAGCCGTCATAGGCGGTGACGCCCAGTGCTCCGGCAGCAGTCGCCGGGGCGGGGCGCAGTAGGGCCGGCGCGGCCAGGGCGCCGCCGGCCAGCACGGCGCGGCGGGTGACAGCCGGATGCGTGACAGTCCGATGCGTGACAGTAGGGGGCAGGGCGGCTATCGAGGCGGGCATCGCGGGCGACCGCCTGTATGATGTTTCCATGCGATCATCATACTCGGCGCCGAGCCGCTGCAAAGGGGGCACCATGCAACGCGTGACCATCACGATGGAGAATGCGCTGCTGGCCGAGCTGGATGCGCTGGTGGCACGCCGCGGCTACCAGGGCAGGTCGGAGGCGCTGCGCGACCTGGCCCGCGCCGGCATGCGCCAACTGGACGGGCCGGCGCCCGACGAACCCTGCGTGGCGGCGCTGGTATACGTGTACGACCACGCCCGGCGCGACCTGCCCAACCGCTTGGCCAACGAGTTCCACGGCCATCACGACCTCGCCGTGTCCACCCTGCATGTCCACCTGGACGCGCAAAGCTGCCTGGAGGTCGCGGTGCTGAAAGGGCCGGCCGGCGCGGTGCGGCACATGGCGGACCACGTCACCGCCGAGCGCGGGGTGCGGTATGGACAGCTTGTCCTCTTGCCGGCCAGCAGCGACGCCTGAGCCTGTCATCCCGGGCCGCCTTCGGCAGACACAATTCGGCGAAAACGAGGGCTGCCGACAACCCGGCCCTGCCAAACGTGTTGCGTCTGCACGCCATCCGGTGCGGCGACGCCGCGAAAGGAGATGCCATGTCCTTGCACATGCAGCAGCCAAGCCCGATCCCCGATCCTATTCCGCCGCCGGGGCCGCAGATCCCGCCGGGGCATGATCCCGACGATCCGGCGCCGGTCGAGGAGCCGCCGGAGGAGGACCCCATCCCGATCCCGGACGAGGATGAAGATCCCCCGATGCGCGTGGCTTAACGAAGCTTTAGAAAGGAAAACACGATGAAGCTGCAAGGCAAGACAGCCCTGATCACCGGCGCCGACTCCGGCATCGGCCAGGCGGCGGCCGAACTCTTTGCGCAGGAAGGAGCGGATGTCTGCGTCAGCTACCACACGGACCAGTCCGGCGCCGAGGAAACGAAACGCCGGGTCGAGGCCGCAGGCCGGCGGGCGCTGGTCGTGCAATGCGACGTGGGCGACCCGGCGGCAGTCGCGGCGCTGTTCGAGCGGGCACAGGGCCTCGGCACGCTCGACATCCTGGTGAACAACGCGGGCAAGGGCATGGGCGGGATGCCGGTCGCCGACATGGAAGACGCGAAGCTGGAGCAGATCCTGCGGACCGACCTGATGGGCCCGCTGTTCTGCGCCCGAGCCTTCATCCGCCTGCGCCGCGCCCACGGCGGCAAGGGGCGGATCGTGACGGTCAGCTCGGTCGCGCAGCATCTGCCGACGCCCGGCAGCGCCCCGTACGGCATGGCAAAGGCCGGCATCGGCTCGCTGACCCGCAGCCTGTCGCGTGAGCTGGCGGAGGACCGGATCAACGTCAACAACGTGGCGCCGGGCCTGATCCAGACGCCGATGACGCAGGAAACCCTGGACGACTCGAAGAAGGCGGAGGCGTCAATGCAGGCGATCCCGTGGCACCGCGCCGGGCAGCCGGAGGAGATCGCCCGGGTGATCCTGTTCCTCGCGTCCGACGACGGCGATTACGTCACCGGGCAGACCTGGGTCATGGATGGCGGGCTGACGATGAACTGGGGCGGCGCTTGACATGGATTACGGGTTGAAGGGCCGCACGGGCGCCGATTCGGGCATGGGGCTGGCCGTCGCGAAGATGCTGCTGGACGAGGGCGCGCGGGTGCTCATCAGCGACAAGGCGGAGGACAGCATCGCCGCGGCCGGGCAGGGACTTGCGGCAAGCGGGGAGGTGCACGTCGTGGCGGCCGACCTGACGCAGAACGCCTCGGTGGAGCGGCTGCGCGACTCGGCGTTGGAGCGGTTGGGGCCAGTCGATATCCTGGTGAACGCCGCCGGCATCACCGGGCCGACCGGCCTGTTTCACGAAATTGATGACGAGGCGTGGCTCGGGGCGCTGCAGATCGACCTGATGGGCGCGGTGCGGGTCGTGCGCGCGTTCGTGCCGCACATGATGCAGCGCGGATACGGGCGCATCGTGCTGTTCGGGTCGGAGGACGCCGAGCAGCCCTATCCCGACGAGCTGCCCTATTGCGCCGCCAAGGCCGCGATCCTCAACCTGTCGAAGGGCTTGTCGAAAGCCTATGGCAAGCACGGCATCCTGGTGAACGCCGTCAGCCCGGCCTTCATCGCCACCCCGATGACCGACGCCATGATGGAGAAGCGCGCGAAGGAACAGGGGGGCAGCTTCGAGGATGCGGTCGAGAGCTTCCTGAAAGAGGAGCGCCCAACCCTGGGACTGCAGCGGCGCGGCGAGGCGGAGGAGGTCGCGGCGGCGGTGCTGTTCCTGTGTTCCCGGCAGGCGAGCTTCATCACCGGGACCAATTTGAGAATTGACGGCGGGTCGGTCGCGACGGTGTAAGTTGCCTGCCGGCGATATCTATGACAGGAATCTTGCCAAGCGTCGGCAACGACGGGCCAATGGCTGCGTTGGCAGCTTTGAACCCGATGTATGAAGGGTTTACTTCGGCAACCGACTGCAAAAGGAATTGAACTGATGTCCATCATCGCTTGGCTTGTTCTGGGTCTCATCGCCGGCTTCATCGCCAGCAAGCTCTACGCCGGCAGCGGGCAGGGCGTCGTGCTTGACATCGTGCTCGGCATCGTCGGCGCTTTCGTGGGCGGTTTCCTGTTCTCGACGTTCGGCGCAGCGCCTATAACGGGCTTTAACATCTACAGCATGATCGTCGCCGTCGTCGGGGCGATCGTCGTGCTATGGATCTACCATGCCGTCGTCGGCCGCCGGGCGATGTGATCAAGCCCTGTCGTTCATGGGCCGGGGCAGTTGTCCCGGTCCGGGGTTGGCTGCTCCTGCGCGGATGCCGCCTTGAGACCATGCAGGCCAGATTGAGCCACCCGGCCAAGGCCGCGCCACGTTGGGCTGCAGCATGACCGGGGTGGTCGTGCGATTGTTCCGCTACCCCGTTAAGGGCCTCAGCCCGGAGCCTATGGAAACGTTGGCGCTGACGCACGCGCATGGGATTGAGCGCGACCGTAGTTTCGCATTGGCGTTGGGAACCACGGAGTTCGACCCGGCGCAGCCGCGGCCCTTGGCCAAGACCAACTTCCTGATGCTGGCGAAGAACGAAGTCTTGGCACGGTTGCACACGCGGCTCGATCCGGACCATCGCCTGACTGTGCGCCTCCAGGGGCGCATCGTGGCTGAGGGCTTGCTTGACAACTTGGCAGGCCGGACGGCGATTGAGGATTTCTTCACGGCTTTTGTCGGCGATGCGGCCTGCGGGCGGGTCCGCGTCGTGTCGGCGCCGGGCCATCGCTTCACGGACATCGGTGCGCCCGTGCCGGAGTTTATGGATTGCGTGTCGCTCATCAACCTGGCGAGCCTGCGGGCGGTGGAAGCGGCGATGCGCCGGCGCCTGGACCCACTGCGATTCCGGGCCAACATCTATGTCGATGGCCTGCGGGCTTGGGCTGAGTTCGACCGGCTCGGCGCCTCGCTGATGGTTGGTCCCGCAGAGTGCCGCGTGGTGCGCCGCACCCGGCGCTGCCCGGCCACCAACGTCGATCCCGCGACGGCCCAGCGGGACGCCGACGTGCCGAAGGCGCTGCGCGAGGCATACGGCCATGCGGACCTGGGCGTTTACCTGCAGCCGGTCGGCGTCGGCACTGTGACGCCCGGCGACGTAGTGTCCATGTCCCAGGTGGCATGACGTGGAGGACGGGGCCGCATGGTTGAGAATGCCCGATGAGGGCCATGGCCGGGACCGCCATGCTGGTCGCGGCGTTGCTTGCCGGGGGATGCAGCATGGGTGAGGTTGCGCCGCCGGCGCCGGGCAACATCTCCGACATTCGGCGCCCGACTTCGCCCAACACCTGCCTTGCGGGGCCGGCAGGGTTCACGCCGACGCCGGATTTGCAGACCCGGCGCTTCGACCTGGCTCCGGACCGGCTGCTTGCAGCCATGCAACGCGTTGTGATGGCGCAGCCGCGGGTAACGGCCCTGGCCGATGATCCCAAACGCCTGCGCGCCGACTATGTCGTGCGGAGCCGAGTGTTCGGCTTTCCAGACATCGTATTGGTGCAGGCGTTGGCGGCAGGCGACGGCCAGAGTGAGCTTGCGGTGTATTCTTACAGCTTGAAGGGACATTACGACTTTGGGGTGAATCGTGGCCGTGTAAGGACACTCCTGAGCGCGTTGGATGGCGCCTTGGCTCAATAAAGCAGTTTTGATGACGTAAGGCGCGATAAGTAGTTTCACGTTCGAAAAGTTTGCTGGACAAGTTCGGGCAAGCTACCTATATCATGAGATCAGCCAGCCAGACCGGCCTTTGTGCAAGACCCTTGGTTTTGCTACAGCAAGATAAAGCCGGGCTTGAGAAAAGTGCTGGCGACGATCCCAACTTTCTTTACACCATAGCTTAATGAGAGCGGATGTCCGACTCAGACGAAAATCCCCCCTTGTCACCGAGCGACACACAAGCGACTGAAAATCGCATGCGTCGCGCCCTGGGTCTGCAAGGCCCGTCCCGCCAACCTCCGCAGCAGCGTGCTGATCAGGTGCGTCCACGCCACCGCTTTGTCCAGGACGGTGGCGTTCCGGTGGTCGTCTTGAACAGTCGAGGCGACCATGATCCGACCGCAGTATTCAAGACGCGCGCCGCGGAACTAGAGGCCGCCCTGGAAGCGGAACGGGCGGCGCACGGCGCCACCCGCCGTTCGCTGCATGAGGCGCAGGCAGCCGTCCAGGCGCAGCAGACCCGGCTTGCGCACGCCGAACTGGCGCACAGCGAGGCTTTAGCTGTGGAGCGCAACGCCCGTCAGGCGGCGGAAGAAAGCCTGCAAGCCCGCTTGGCCGTGTCCGAGCCGCCGGCTGCCCCGCCGGTCGTGGTTCCAGGGTTGGCGGCACCTGCGAAGCCGAAGCGTGTGGCATCGAAAGCGCCCCGCGTTCCGCGCGTTGCCAAAGCCAAGGAGCCGCAACCGGTTAAGTGGTGGCTGCCCAACTTCCGAGAGAAGCTGCAGTCCTAATCGTCTGGCGCTCGTTCTGAGTCGCGCGGCCGAATGGGGCTGGCACGGCTTGCAATCGCTGGTGCTTCCGCTCTCGATCCGTCGGCAGCGATGGGGAAGCTTGAGCCATTGCCGGCGCCAATGGCTCAAAGTTTTCCGTTGGATGCGTCACGACCGGGCTGACGCCCGGACCGCTTAATGGCCTCTTATGCGGGGTCTTGCCTTTTCAATCCGCGCTGGCAGCCAGCCGTATCATCCTGTTCGCCGCTTCGGGTGCGCCCTGCGACTCTCCTCCTATTGGGAGGCGTAGCGCGATGACGGACAACTCTTGGAAGAGACCCCCGGTCTTGGAAAAATTGGGATTATAAAAGGGGTCGTTCTGGATCTCGGGTTCCCAGCGGGTCATCATAACCTGCTCCTCGTAGAGGAACCGCCCCAGGTGCACGTCGTTCATATCGTCGCCCCGACTGGCAGACTCGTGGTGTTCCGCTACCACATCGGCGCAGTAAATGACTTTGAACCCCGCGCGGCGCAGTTTGAGGCAAAGGTCCACGTCATTGAAGGCAACGGACAAGTCCGCCTCGTCGAATCCCTTTACCTCTTGGAACGCATCCGCCCGGCACAGCATCAGCGCGCCAGTGACAGCAGAAAGTTCTTGGGTACAAAGGCCGCGTCCCATGTAGAAGGCATCGTCGATCGCCCGTCCGCGGTTGGCGTGATCGCCTACGCCGCCCACACCCAGGATGACGCCGCCATGCTGCATGGTGCGGTCCGGGTATACCAGCTTGGCGCCGACTGCCCCCACCGCCTTGTCGGCTAGCGCCTCGTCAACCAGCATACGCAGCCAGTTCGGTTGCTCGACGAAGACGTCGTTGTTCATGAACACGAAGAACTCGCTGTTGGATTGCAAACAGGCAATGTTGTTGAGGCGGGAATAGTTGAAGGGTTCTTCGACCCGAATAACCCGCACCCGGTCATGCTTTTGTGCCTTCGCCGTGAACAGCGCTGCCTCTCGGCTTATTGACCAGTTATCGACCAGGATGATTTGAAGGTTCTTGTAGCTGGTCACATTAAGAAGGCTCTCCAGGCACCGTCGCGTGCGGTCGAGCTGCTCCCTGAACGGGATGATGACGGTAACGCTCGGCTCCTCTTGGAACCCCCACTCCACCCGGTAGCTGGTCTCCCCCGCTGTGAGAAACACGTTTACCTCTTGGCCTTGCCGCCGCAGGTGATCCCGCACCGCCCTGGCGCCCGCGTCGACGGCGTAGGACTTTACCGTTACATCGGTGGCCGTGGAGCCTGGCGTCTTACGCCAGTGATAGATGACCTCCGGCACGTGGACGATGCGGGCCGGGTCCACGATCTCCGACAGGCGCAAAACCAGGTCGTGATCCTGCGCGCCGTCGTACTCGGACCGAAGCGGTCCCGCCGCATGAAGCGTTGCCGCTTCCACGACTAGGAAATGACAGACATGGTTCTGCCCCAGCATGAGGCGGTAGTTCCAATCGCTTTTCAGGTTAGGGTCGGAATACCGGCCGAAATCGTCGATCTTGTCCTCGTCGGAGTACAGCATCTTCGCGCCGGTCTTGAGCGCCGCCTCCATCATGATCTCGACGGCAAGATCGAGCAGCAGGTCGTCATGGTCGAACAAGGCGATGTACTCGCCCTTCGCTGCTGTGATGGCTGCGTTCGTGGCGCCGCTGATGCCGGTGTTCTTCTTCTGCGGAACGGCCCGGATGCGGCGGTCCCTGGCGCAAAGCTCCGCAATGGCCGCAGTCAGCTCCTTGGACTTGCTGCAATCGTCAACCAGGATCAGCTCCCAGTTCGGATAGGTCTGGGCCAGGACGGACTCGACCGCGGCCACGAAGTCCGTCATGCGCGGCCGATAAACCGGGCACAGGATACTGACGAGCGACTGCGGGCGGTTTGCTGGCCAAGGGGTCTGCCGCCTGCGGTAGCGCAGCGCGGTGTGGTATTGCCGCACCCAGGCGTCATAATCGGCCAGCATGAACACGTGCTGGGACATCATGTCCCTCAGCTCGCGCCTCAGCCGCCAGAGTTGCATGTTCATCTCCTCGACGACATTGTACAGGCGTGCGACACGGCTCTCGGAAATTTGTGCCGGATACGCAAAGGAGACTGGGCTGCCCTCCAGCGCTCCGCCTGTGTCGGCGAAATTGAACTCGAACGTGTAAGACTGGCCGTCGCGGAAGCGCGCTGGAGGGCGGAAGATGAAACCGCAATGCAGGTCGCAGCCGAGGGCCTTGGCGACATCTTCACGGTGCTTGTCCGCCTTGATCCGGCCCACCTCGACTCCGTTGTACAGCACGAGCACGTCGACGCCGCCCTGCTTGGCCGTGCTGCCATGCTTCTGGCGCACGGCCCAGCCACGCAGGGCGCCGTGGTTCAGCCCGTCCACGAAGCCGGATTGCAGGACGGGTGCATGCAACCGCATGACGGTTGAGTTCGCTTTGCTGCCCTCGTGGTCAGAGAACATCAGGTACTCGCCGCTGTGGAAGCGTATGGAGACGCTGTGCGGCTCGTCATCCAGATATTGTTCGGGAATCGCAAACCGGAACCCCGTTTGGCTGCTGCGCAGCCCGGCGCTTTCCAGATCCGGCCGGTCGACGTCGCAGAAGAAGTTGGCGATCGGTTTGTCATCGAGGAACAAGAACAGACTCGCAGCATTGTTGCCGCGGAACGAGTCGATGGCCCAACCGTGGACGTAGCCATCCTTGATGTAGTCGATATGGCCATAACGCGGGTTTTTTTTCATGCTGCGTCCTGCCTTGGCAGTGCGCACGGGCTTTCACGTGCGGCTTTGCCTACTTTATCGTGGCCGCACCGAATCTGCACCACTCATACGTGTTAACCTGCGCTTTTTTTCCCGTCAAGATACATTTGTTGCGACGCAATACCGCTAGTGCTTGAACGGTCAGGGTCTTTTGAACTCGGATCAAAGCGCAGACTGCATGTAGGCTTCCTGCGCCAAGGGGCAGCAATCAGCGGAGTACAGCGGATCGATCCGCTTGCCTTCCGCAGTCACGGTACGCTGCTGCAAAGCTAGACCGCAAACGCCATGCGGCCTTCAGCCTGGCCATAGGTCAGATAGTGCTGCAGCGGGTCTATGTTGGCGGCTCGGACGTCTGGATAGGCGGCGAGATACTTGGCAATGCTGAACTGTGCTGAGGGGTCGCGGCCTTCGTGCCAGCCATACTGCTCATAATGCTTGACCGGATCGAGCTGCGCCGCCGCGACGTCGGCATTGCGGCTGAGGTAATAGCTGGTGTCGAAGAACGCGTCCGGGTTCAGCCGCAGCCGCCAGCCCGTGGCGTCGTAGCTCGCTGCCGCCTGCATCTGGGCTGCCGGACCCGTCGGGATGAGGGTCGCGCCAAGCTGCTTGGCGTAAAAGGCGGGATCAATGAGCGGGTCGGCTGCTGCGGCCGCCCCGGCCAGGAATGCCATCCGCCCCTCGTTTTGGCCATACTGCACGTAATGCAGCAAGGGCTGCATCCCCACCGCCCGCACGTCCGGATTCGCGGCCAGATATTTGCCGTTCGAGAACAGCAGGCTGGGGTCTCGCCCCTCGCGCCAGCCATACGCCTCATAATGCTTCAGCGGATCCACCCCGGCCGCCCTCACGTCCGGGTTCTGCGCCAGGTAGTAATTGGTGTCGAACAGCGCGTCCGGATTAAGGCCCTGCCGCCAGCCCGTCAGGTCGTAGCTCCAGGACGCCTGCTGCTGCCCGGCAAGCCCGGCCGGGAGGATGGAGGCGCCAAGCTGCTGCGCGTAATACGCCGGGTCGATGAGCAGGTCAGCCGCGGCGGCGCCTCCGGCAGGGAGCGCCGCGCGGCCCTCGGCTTGGCCGTATACCTCGTAATGGAGCAACGGGTTGAGGCCGGCCCTGCCCACGTCCGGATTTGCAGCCAGGTACTTGCTGACGGAGAACAGCAGGCTCGGATCGCGCCCCTCCCGCCAACCATAGTACATGAAGCGCTGGTATGGGTCCGCTCCCGCCGTCGCGACGTCCGGGTTCTGCCGGAGGTAATAGCCGGCGTCGAACAGCCGGTCGGCCAGCGTGATGACGGTGGAGGCCTGGCTGCTGCCGAAGGGCACGGATTCGCGCAGGCCGAAGCTCGCGATGGCGTACACCCCTTTGAACGCGACCGTCTGCACCACGGCCCCGCCGAGCGACAGCGTCAGCACGCCGCCATACCCGTCGGCCGCCCGGTAGGCAGCCGTGTCCCACCGGCTGCCGACGAGCTGGATGGTGTCGCCCATCCCGAATCCCGTCACCGTGCCGCCAAACAGCGCACCGGCGTCGATTCGGAGCGTGGTGGCCCCAGCACTCCCCGGCTCGAACACGAAGTTCTGCCCGGCGCTCACCGCCGCCGCGGCCTCAAACGTGACGTTTCGGCCGAGCGACACCGTGCCGGCGCCGGTGATCGCGACGGACACGTAGGCCAGTTGCGCCGTCTTGCCCGGGCTGCGGACCGAGATCAGTCCGTCATTCTCCAGCCGGTCGCCCAGCGTGCTCCCGGCTGCGACCTGGAGGTTGGCGCTGACCAGCATCGAGCCGCCGTTGACGAGGGTCGCAGCCGTGCTTTCCTGGGAAGTGCCGATGCGGAACGAGACCAGGCCCGGACTGCCGCCGGCCGCGATGCTGCCCTGGTTGCTGACAGTCCCCTGCACCTGCAGGGCCGCGCCCGCCGCGATGGTGATTTGGTCGGAGGCTGCGAGCGTCGCGGACGACAGGAGCAGCGTCGGGCTGGCGCCGTTCAGCGTGTTGAGGGCAATCGTCAGGAAGCCGGGCAGCACGCCGGAGGCAGTCACCGTGCCGGCGGAGATGGTGGCAGTGTCGCCGGGAACGGGAGCCGCCTGCTGCAGCCAGTTGGCGTCCACCGCAAAGACGCCGTCCCGTCCGTTCCACGTCTTTGCCGCCATCGACCTGCGATCCCGATAATGCTTGCGCCTGGCTTGCCAAAGGCGGACAACCCAACCCAAGGTAGCTTTGAAGGGTAAGTTTTTCGTTAAACCGGGTCGGGCTGGCATCTTCGCGCCCTGGAAATCTTGCGGGTGCGGCGGTTTGCGTTCGGCACGTCCTGGGCGCAAATGCCTGGGGCGGCATGAGAGAAGGTTGGCGGGCCAATGATGGCGGGATCGCACGTGGCACTCGGGGTGGCGGCTTGGCTCGTCGCGGCACCGCATCTCGGACTGCCGGCCGCATCCCCCTCATGCCTCGGCCTGGCCCTGCTGGGGTCCCTGCTTCCCGACATCGATCACCCGAAATCCTGGCTTGGCCGGCGGGTGCGCCCGGTGTCGTCGGGCATCGCGGCGATCCTCGGCCACCGCGGGGTGACGCATTCGGCGGCGGCGGCGGCGGCCTGCGCCTGGGGCTTGCACGGCGGCGCGCTGAAGTGGATCGCCGCCCCTTTGGCGGTCGGCTATCTTTCGCACCTCGCCGCGGATCTGCTGACGCCGCGCGGCTTGCGGCTGGCCTGGCCGCTCCGCGCCACCTGGGCGTTTCCGCTGTGCAAGACCGGCTCGCCGTTCGAGCCGCTCATCGTCGCGCTGGTGCTGTTCTGGGCGGGATCCGGCACCTTGGTTCCCCCGCTGTTGCAGGAGGTGTGGCGGCAATCCGGCCTCGCACCGCAAGCGGCCCATAGCTCGGTGCATCGCCCAAGAACCGCCGGTGTCCGGACGCCGTAACCTTTGCCCCGTCCTGGCGTTGTCTCTCCGCCACGGCAAGCGGAGGCGCTGCATGAACTGTCTGGGCGAAGCCTCCCTCGGCCCGCCAGGGCCGGAAGACGGGATCGGCGCATCCGCCGCTCAACGCCAACACAACACGCCATTTTTCCAGGGAATTATGCCATGAAATCCAGCCTATTCATTTGCGCCCTCACCGCCTTAAGCCTGAGTTCCGGCATCGCCAACGCGCAAAGGACGGTGCCCGCCACGCCCGACCAAGGCTCATCCGGCAATGCGTTCTCATTTCAGGGCGACCAGATCCAGCCGATGCCGGACCAGCGCCGGATCACCCCGAGCGATCCCCGCTATTCGCAGACCTACCAGCAGCAGCAGAACGGCGAGATCCCGAAGCCAGGCGGCGGTTGCCTGAAATATGGCGCGGCCGGCGCCGTCGGCGGGCACCTCGCCGGGCACGGCGTGCTGGGCGCCCTCGCCGGTTGCGCGACCGGCGCCTACGTGCGCCACCGCGACAAGGGACGGATTGCCGACCAGTACGGCAGGCAGTGATCCGTCAAGGCCCGGCGACCGCGAGTTCAAGCGCGCCGGGCCGGGGCAACGGCTCCCGCGTCGGGAGCCGTTGCTGCACAAGCTTCCATGTCGGGCCGAGCACGCGCGCCGCGATCTCAGCCCCGGGCCGGTCTTCGGCATAGAAGTAACGGACGGTGCTGCTGGCGATGCGCCCCTGCGATGCGACGGGATCGTCCACATCCAGTCCCTGCTCGCTCAGGCCTCGCGCAAGGTCGTTTGCACGCTGCCGCGCTGCCGCATTCTCGACGGGATACCGAATGGTGATCCGGGCCGGGGCGCCGAACGGCAGCCGGGTGTCGGCGTCGGGCGTCGAGGCTTGTGCCGGCGCAAAACGATCCGGTGCGGCATCCTGGGCATAGGACGGGGTTTCCGCCGCCATGGCCCAAACAAAGGTTAGGATTGTAAGCAGATGGGACACATGCCGGGCGCGAGCCGGACGATGATACCCGCCATTCCGACACCCATCGGAACCTGCTGTTGCCGTCCTCTGCAAGCCAAGCCCTCCGTCACTTCACGTTGAAGATCTTGCTTGTCCATATATGAGCGATGACAGGCGGACCGGGCTGATCGCGGAAATTTCAGCAATGGTTCAGGTGTTCGGTTCGCGCCGGACGCTCGTCCCGAAAATCCCCTGCCGCCCGGCTGTGGCCGCCTTCGCCGGACCGAAGGGATGTCCGGCCGAAGCAAATGGGCGTCGTCGGCCATCCCTGGTATCCCACCGTCAGGATTCGCCGCCTCGCGACCGCTATATCGGTCAAGCATTCGCGCCCGGGAGCAGTCGAGAATGATGCGGATACGCAGGAGCGCCGAGCGGTCAGTCCGGCATCTTGGCGCCTCCTGCTTTGCCGCGTTGATGGTGGGCGTGGCGCCCCGCCCTGGCCCCGCCCTGGCCCAACCGCAGCCGGCAGCGCAGGTGGCCGAACCGGGTCCGGGTGCCAGCGCCACGCCGCCCGGCGTCCCGGCGCCCATCGAGGGCTTCCGCCAGGCCCGCTTCGGCATGAACGAGGCTGAGGTGCGCCAAGCCATTCGACGGGACTTCCCGGCGGCGGGGCGGATCTCGCGCACCACGCAGCCGGGCGAGAAGACCACGGTGCTCGCCATCACCGCCGAGGCCCTGCTCCCGGACGCCGGGCCGGCGCGGCTGTTCTACATCCTGGGCTACGCCTCCAAACGGCTGGTGCAGATCAACGTCACCTGGTCCAGCGACGGCCGCAGCGCCGAGCGGGACGAGGCCATCGTCGCCGCGGCGAACACGCTCCGCGACCATTTCCAAACGGAGCACCCCGGACCGCCCGAGGAGGTCGTCGCCAACCAACAGGTGGGCGAGAACGCTATCCTGGTGTTCCGCGCCGCGCAGCCGGACGGCCGCATGGTGCTGCTCCTGCTCAGCGGCGTCGCAGCGGGACGGGCAGGCCGGTCGCCGACGGCGCCGCCGCTGACGCTGCAGCTTTCCTACATCCGCGACCACAAATCGCCTGATATCTTCCGCATCGAGCCTGGGCGCTTCTGACCGTTCGCCAATCAACCCGGAAAAGCCGTGGCGTGCGCGGCGTCCCAGGACAAAGTGACCGGCTGGCCCGGCGCCAAGGGGACGGCGTCCGCCGGGCGCAGCACCTGGCAGTCCCGGCCATCGGCCAATCCGATGACCAAACGCCAGGCATGGCCGAGATAGATGCTGTCCAGCACGGTGCCAGGAAGCCCGGCACCCCCCTCCGACCCGGCCTGGAGCCGGATGCGCTCCGGACGCACCGCGACCGTCACCGAAGCCCCCGGCACGGCGGCCCCTGGCAGCATGGCGCCGAGCAGTGCGCCGGACACATCGACGCGGCATGACCCCTCGCCGGGCGCGGCCACTGTGCCGGGAAAGAAGTTCGTTTCGCCGATGAAGCCCGCCACGAAGCGTGTCGCCGGCCGTTCATACAGGTCAAAGGGCGTGCCGACCTGCTCGATCCGGCCGGCATTGAACACCGCGATGCGGTCGCTCATCGTCAGCGCCTCGTCCTGGTCGTGCGTGACATACAGGACGGACATGCGCAGTTCCCGGTGCATGCGCTTGATTTCCAACTGCAACTGCCCGCGCAGCTGCTTGTCGAGCGCCCCCAGCGGCTCGTCCATCAGCAGCAGCGCCGGGCGGTACACCACCGCGCGGGCCAGGGCGACGCGCTGCTGCTGGCCGCCGGAAAGCTGGCGCGGCAAACGGTCGCCCAGCCCGGACAAGCCCACCAGGCCGAGCGCATCCTGCACCCGCCGATCAGCCTCGGTCCGGTCCACGCGGCGCATCTCCAGCGGAAAGGCGACGTTGCGCCGTACGGTCATGTGCGGGAACAGGGCGTAGTGCTGGAACACCATGCCGATGTCGCGGCGATGCGGCGGCATCCGGTCCACCGGCGCCCCGTCCAGCAGGATCGACCCGGCATCCGGCCGCTGCAACCCGGCCACCAGCATCAGCGTCGTCGTCTTACCCGACCCGGACGGCCCCAGGAACGTCAGGAACTCGTGCCGCCGCAGCAGCAGGTCCACGCCCGCGACCGCCGCCTGCCCGGCGTAGCTCTTCCGGACGCCGCGCAGCTCCAGCACCGCCGGGCCATCGGTCACGCGCCGGCCCGGCGGCGCCGCAAGAGCGCGTCCAGCAGCAAGGCCACGAGCGCCAGGAGGAAGCATAGGGACGCCATGGCCGCCACCGTCGGGTCGAAGTCGCCGCGCAGGTTGGACCACATCTGCACCGGCACCGGCCGCACCCGCGCCGTGCTGACGAACAGCGACACCAGCAGCTCGTCGAACGACACCACGGCGGCGAACAGCAGCGCCGACAGCACGCCCGGCAGCAGCAGCGGCAGCGTGACCCGGCGGAACGCGGCCCAGGGCGGCGCCCCCAGCGTCGCCGCCGCATCCTCCAGCCGCGGGTCCAAGCCCTCCATTGCCGCGCCTACAGTCGCAACAACGTAGGGCAGCGTCAGCACGGTGTGCCCGATGGCGAGGCCCGTCAGCGTCCCGTTGAGGCCCAAGCCGCGGAACACGCCAAACAGCCCGGCCGCCACCAGGATGCCGGGCACCACGATGGGCGCCAGCAGCAGGCCCCGGATGACCCCGGCCCCCGGAATGCCGCCCCGGGCCAGCGCATAGGCCGCGGCGGTGCCCATCGCCGTCGCCAGCGTGGCGGACACGGCGAGGACCTGCAGGCTGACGGCGATGGCGTCCAGCCAGGCCGGGTCGCCCGCCAGGTTCTCGTACCAGCGCCAGGACAGGCCCGGCGGCGGGAATTGCAGGAACGGCGCCGCGCTGAACGACACGGTCACGATCACCGCCAGCGGCGCCAGCAGCAGCGCCGCCGCCAGCAGGCAGGCGACGCCGCGCAGCACCCGCCAGGGCGCCATGCCGTCGCGGGCGCTCACCGCGCGACCGCCCCCAGCCCGACCGTCCGGTGCAGCGCCCAAAGCAGCAGCCCCGTGGACGCCAGCAGCACCAGGGACAGCGCTCCGGCCGCGCCCCAGTCGCCGTGCCCGATCTGGTCCTGGATAAGCTGCGACACCATCAGCTCGCGCGGGCCGCCCAGCAGGGCGGGCAGCACGTAGTAGCCCAGCGCGCTGATGAACACGAGCGTCGCGCCCGCCAGCAGCCCCGGCAGGGTGAGCGGCAGGTACACGCGCAAAAAGGCGCGGACCGGGTGCGCGCCCATCGTTAGCGCCGCCGGCATCAGCGACGGCTCGACCCGCGCCATGGCCGCGTGCAGCGGGAACACGGCAAACGGCAGCAGGGTCTGCACCGCGCCCAGCATCAGGCCCGTCAGGTTATACAGCAGCGGCAGCGGATGGTCGGTGATCCCCAAGGCGAGCAGCGCCGCGTTCAGCGGCCCGCGCCGCTGCAGCAGGATCACCGTGGCAAAGGCGCGCACCAGCAGGCTGGTCCAGAACGGCACCAGCACCATTGCGGTCAGCCAACGTCGCAGCCGGGGGCCGCCATGCGCCATGGCGTGCGCTACGGGGAAGCCGAGCAGCAGGCAGGCCGGGGTCAGCACCGCCGCGATCAGCACCGTGTTCCCCACCACGCGCAGGTACACCGGCCGCTCCCAAAGCAGCACGAAGTTCTGCAAGCCCGGCCGAGGCTCGGTGAACGCCCGCAGCAGCAGCCAGCCCACGGGCCAGACAAAGGCCATGAACAGGAGCAGCACCGCGGGCGCCAGCAGCCAGGCGCGCCGGTCCATCCGCATGCGTCCCGCGCCGGCTAGGACAGCTTCCAGGCGGCCCAGCGTTCCAGCAGCGTCTTCTGGTTGTCGCGCCAGTAGGCGGCGTTGATGACGAACCCTTTCTCGACGTTGCCGGGCGCGGTGGACAGCCATGGTTCGACGGCCTTGTCGATGGACTCGAAAGCCGCCGGGTTGGTGGGAGCGTAGGCGATGAGGTTCGCGAGCTTCGCCTGGTTCTCCGCCAGCGTCATCGTGTCGATCAGCCGCATCGCCGCCGCCTTGTTGCGGCTGCCGCGCGGGACGGCCAGGTAGTCGACGGATTGGATGTTCTGCTCCCACGACACCGCGATGGGCGCGCCCTTCTTGGCGGCGTCGAAGGCGCGGCCGTTGAGGATCATGCCCAATCCGACCTCGCCATCCGTGAACAACTGCTGGCACTGCGAGTTGGTGGACCAGAAGATCGTGTCGTTGCGGATGGCGTCCAGCTTGCGGAAGGCGCGGTCCGCGTCGAGCGGGTACAGCCGCTCCGGCGTCACCCCGTCAGCCAGCAGCGCGAGTTCCAGCGTCGCGGTCGGCTCGTCGCTCAGCGTGCGCTTGCCGGGGAAGCGCCGCAGGTCGAACAGGTCGGCCCAGGTGCTGGGCTGCTTGCCGGTGGGGAAGGCGGCGGTGCTGTAGCCGAGGTTGTTGGACCAGACGATGCAGCCGACCCCGTTCTCGTGCACGAAGCGCGGATCGATGCGGCCCGTGTCCACGACGGCTTTGTCGATCGGCTCGAACAGGTGGTCGGCGCTGCCGGCGTAGAGGAAGTCGACGCTGACGTCGGCCACGTCCCAGTCCGGTGCCCCGCCCTCGACTATGGCGCGGAACTTGGCGATGTTCATGGGGCCGTCCTGCACCACGCGGGCGCCCGTCGCGGCGGCGAAGGGGTCGCAGTAGCAGGCCCGCTCGGCGTCCTGGTAGGCGCCCCCCCAGCTTGCGAACACGACCGTCTTGCCTTTGAGGTCCGCCGCCGCGCGGGCGCCGGCGGACCACAATCCGGCCAGGGCAGGGGCGCCGCGCAGGATGCTGCGGCGGGTGACGGTGAAGCGGGGGCGCGTGGCCATGCGGGACAATCCTCGAAAGCTGCGTGAGGGCAGATCAGCCTTGCAGGTTCTCGCGCAAGGTGCGGCCGGCGTACTCGGTGCGGAACAGGCCACGGCGCTGCAATTCCGGCACCACGCCGCGGCAGAACTGCTCGAACATGCCGGGGAACGTCGTGGGCATCACCACGAAGCCGTCGCACGCCCCGGCCTCGAACAGCTCCTGCAGCCGGTCGGCGATCATGGCGGGCGTGCCGACCAGCTCCCGCCCCTCGGTCCGCTTCACCGCCGCCTGCTTGAAGTCGATGCCCTCGACCCGCATCACCTGGTCCACCAAGTCCTTGTCGCCCTGTATCCCCTGGTTGCCCTGGAGCTGCTCCAGCGTGACGCCGGGCTTGAGCCGGGTCAGGTCGGCGCCGACGCTGCTGGAGGTCGCGGCCAGGCTCAGCTCCGGGTCGATCAGGCTATTGAGGTAATCCGCCCGCTCCCGCGCAATCGACTCGGTTTCGCCCAGCACCATTGAGACAGCGGGAAGGATGGCACACTCATGCGGCGCGCGGTTGTGGGCGGCCAGGCGGGATTTCATGTCGTCGTAGAAGGCGCGCATCTCCTCCGCGCCGCGCTGGATGGTGAACACGGCCTCCGCCCAGCGCGCCGCGAACGCCCGCCCGCGGCCGGAGCTGCCGGCCTGCATGATGACCGGGCGGCCCTGCGGGCTGCGCGGGATCGACAGCGGGCCGCGCGACTTGACCCAGCGGCCCCGGTAGTTGGCGTAATGCACCTTGGCCGGGTCCGCCAGCACGCCGGCCTCCTTGTCGCCCACGAAGGCGTCGGCATCCCAACTGTTCCAGAGCGCGAAGCACGCTTCCAGCACCTCGTCCGCGCGGTCGTAACGCTCGTCCCGCGGCGGCAGCTCGTCCAGCCCGGCGTTCTGCGCTTCCAGGTCGGTGGCCGACGTGACCACGTTCCAGGCGACCCGGCCCTTGCTCACGGCGTCCAGCGAGCCGAGCCAGCGGGCCAGGTGGTAGGCGGTGTGAAAGCTGGTGGACAGCGTGGCGCCGAGGCCCAGATGCCGGGTCGCCGCCGCCATGACCGGCAGCACGACGGTGGGATCGAGGAAGCTGATCTGGCCGCCGCGGCGCACGTAGGCGTCGAAGCTGCCGCCGTGCAGGTCATACAGCCCGAACAGGTCGGCGAAGAAGCAGCCGTCGAACCTCGCGGCTTCCAGCAGGCGGGCGATGTGCTCGTAGCGGCTTGGCTCCAGGATGTCGTCGAGCGTCGATTCCGGATGGCGCCAGCCGCCGACATGCAGCGCCGTCGGGCCGGTCTTGAGATAGGCGACCAAGTGCATCTGGCGGCGCGGCATCGGAGTTCCTTTGGTGCGGGCAGAGGTGGTGGCAGACGCCGTTGCGGGCAAGCGGGCGGCGCGGCATCCTGTCCAAGCCGCGGCGGCCGGCCCTGACGAGGGGAGCGCCGAAGCCGCACGACGGAGCCATCCCATGAAGCCTATCCTCGCAGCCGCCGCCCTGGCCCTGCTGTTCGCGTCGCCCGCATGCGCCGAGCCGTCCCGTGTCGTCAATCCCGGCACCCCGGCGCCCGATTGCGTGTTCCACGTCAACTACGACCGCAACGCCGACCTGCCGGGCTACCGCTCCGGCCCGCTGTGCCTGCCCTTCATGCCGACGAACCAGTTGATCCCAGAAGGGCAAGGGCCTGAGTTCTACATCGAGGGTTTCAGCGACGCCGCCCTCCGCCGCCGCTGGCCGGCCTGCCTGGCCGACCCGGCGTGCCACGCCGCGGCGCTGGCGGGCGCCAAGCCGTTCATCGCCTACGAGCCGCGCCTGACCGGCCGCGTGGACCCGGGCACAGCGGTGAACCCGGAGGGCGACCTGGACCTGCATTCGATCCGCCGCCCCGGCTACTTCGCAGCGCCCGCTTACAACGAGCCGATTGCCCGTGCGGAAAGCCGCACCTACACGGTGGAGTTCACCGTGCCGCGCGACAGCTACGAACGCCTTCACTTGCACAAGGAGGGCATGATCAAGCTCCGGGGATGGTACCTGGAAGGGGCCGGCGTGGGCGGCGAGCCGCGGCGCCGCGCCTTGGTCATCCTGAACAACGGCGGCGGCAGCGAGCTGACGGCCATCGACGACCCGCGCTCCCCGCCCGTGCGGACCGACGCCGCCGGGCGCAGCGTGCTGAACCCGCAGCCGGACGGGCTGTCGGAGCAGTTCGGGATGCGCCATTGGCGCGGCTTCGCAGCCGCCTTGAACGAGGCCGGCTTCGACGTGCTGGTGACGGACCGGCGCGGCACGGCATCTCGGGCGGCGTGGCCGGGTTCAACACGGCCGAGCAGGCGCGCGACATGTTCCGCGAGCTGGACCAGATGGAGACCGGTGCCGGGCTGCGGCTGCTGACCCCATCCGGCGCAGTGCTGGCGGGCCATGACGCGGCCGGGCGGCTGATGGCCGGGCTGCGGGCGACGGAAATCCCGGTCGTGCTCGCCGGCTACTCGCGCGGGTCGTACGCGGTAGCCTGGGCGATGCACAAGAACTTCGTCGAGGACTGTGACCGGGACGTGCCGGACGGCGCGTGCGGCCCGGCGCTGGGGTGGCCAAACATCAAGGGGGCGATCCTGTACGGCCCGAACTCGGCCGGGCTGGGCTACCGGGTGGCCGGGCACGACATGGTCGAGGCGGCGCTCCGCCTGGAGCACAACACGACCTACTACCTGGATTCCGACGTGTTCGCGAACATCGGCAAATGGCCGGGACTGATGGTCGCGAAAGGCATCTGGGATTACGTCGAGGGCCTGGAAGGCTCGCTGGCAGCCTACCGGCGGGCGCGTGAGCCGAAGGAGATCTTCGTGTTCCGCGGACCGCACCCCTTGGCGACGCAGAATCCCGAGAACATGCGCCTCGTGGGCGCGCGCATGGCGGCCTACGCAGAGGCGGCGGTGCTGGGCCGTCCGTCCGTGCCGGGCGCCCGTGCGCCCTTAGACCTGCGGGACCTCGTGGCGTCCAGCCCGGACCATTGGGAACTCACGACGGCCCCAACTGGTGCCCACGGCAACTGAGTTGGCGCGGGGTCAGGGCGGCGCGGGCCACGGGGCGCTGCGCAGGACGGCGAGGCGGGGTGCCAACGCATCCGGCACCTCCACCAGCAAACCGAGCACGCGGAAGGAGTTGGTCTTGCCGTGTATGTCGAGGTTGAGGCTGGCGTTCACGCCCCCTTCCAGCACTTCGTCCACCACGAAGTTGAGCGCGTGGAGGTTCGGCAGCTCGTACCGCGTGACGGACGTGGCGCCGCGGTGGCGGAGCAGGGCGTGGACGCGCTCCGCCGTGACCTGCGCCAGCAGCACCGGCCACAGCTCCGGATGGTAGGCCACCACGGACACGTTCAGCCGGTTGCCTTTATCGCCGGCGCGGGCGTGGGCGATTTCATGCAGCAGCACCGTTGTCATAGGAAGCTCCACCCCGGGCTGACCCGGTTGCGCGGCACCAGGCAGGACGCGGTGCGGATTCGGTTGCGCACCTGGGACCGCATCCCGCCGCCGCCCGCCGGGCCACAGCACAGTAGGGCCAGCACCTCTTGCACCGCTTGATCTACCAGGCGTCGGTCGGCGCCGGACACCGCCAGGCGCACCCGGACCTCCGGCAGCTCCGGCGCTCTGGCGGCCAGGGTGCCGCCATCGTCGTCAAACACGCTGAGCGCGCCGATCAGGTCCAGACGGCGGCGCAGCAGAAGGCCGCGGAGGTCCAGGCGCTTGCCGATCACCTCCGCCGCCAGCCGGGCGCGGGCCAGGGCGTTCGGCCCGGCATACGAAATCTCCGCTTCCCCGATCCAGTCGCCGGCGAACGACACCGTCGCCTTCAAGCTCGGGGGCGCCGGGCGGCCACGCGCGCCGGACACGGCCACGCGGTCCGGGCCGTCCTGCCGCAGGTGCACGGCGGTCACGTCCAGGATCACGTCCGGCGTTAGGTAGGCGGCGGGGTCGTGGACCTCGTACAGCACCTGCTCCGTCACGGTCCGCACGGAAACGCAGCCGCCGGTACCATCCGCCTTGGTGATGACGGCCGAGCCGTCCAATGCCACCTCCGCGATGGGGAAGCCGATGGCCTCCGGCCGCGGCACGTCCTTGAACCCCGGGTCGGCGAAATAGCCGCCCGTCACCTGCGACCCGCATTCCAGCAGGTGCCCGACCAGCGTGCCCGCCGCCAGCCGGTCCCAGGCGTCCCATTCCCAACCGAAATGCGCCACGAGCGGGCCGAGCGCCAAGGCGGGGTCCGCCACCCGGCCCGTCACCACGATCTCCGCCCCGGCCCGCAACGCATCGGCGATGGGCCGCGCGCCCAAATAAACGTTGGCCGCGACCAGCTCTGCCGCCCCGGCCGGCGCCACGTCGCCCTCCGCGGCCTCCATCCCGTCCAGGTCCAGGTCGCGTATGTCGTCCCCGTGCACGACCGCGATGCGCGGCGGCGGCAGCCCGGCATCCGCCGCCAGGTGTTGCAGCAGCCGCGCCGCGGCGGGCGGATTGGCCGCGCCGAAGTTGCCCACGATGGGAATGCCCCCACGGAGGCAGGCCGGCAGTACCGGGCCGACCAGCTCGGCCAGCAGCGGCTCGTAGCCCGCGCCGGGATCGGCCCGGCGGGCGACGTGGCCCAGGGCCAGGGTGCGCTCCGCCAGCGTCTCGAACATGATCGCGCCGGGCCGCCCGGAGCGGGCGATGGCGTCCACGACCGACCCCGGCGCGTCCGTCCGGTCGCCGGAGAACCCGGCGCCGCAGCCCATCAGGAAAGGACCTGCCTCCATGCCGATGCTCACTCCTTGCTGATCCAGGGCGCCCCAACCGGGAAGTGCAGCACGTCCTGCCCGCCGGCGCGAGGGGGAGCGGGCCGGCGATAATGTCTCAGTTTGAAATTATCTGTCCCTAGCCGCTCTGCTCGCGTCTGATTAGCATTTTCTATATGCTCAGCGAAAAGCATACAGGAGGTGGTTAACGGATGAACAAAATCCGGGGGATTGACGTCCACGGGCCGCAAAGGTAGGGGCGCCGCGGGTGGATATGTCAGTAAATACGGTATTGCGTTTGCCTTACAAGCTGCGTCAGTCCAGCGCCACGTAAGATGCCAATAGTTCACGAGGTAGTTGGCGGTTTTGATTACTTAATGGGTGTTAAAGCCGTATGGGGGCGCTCGATAGAACCCGTGATGTGTTTTGGGTCGCACGGAAACGACGTCGTGAAGAATGATGCCCATTACGCAACCACGAAAAGCGTCGCAGAACGAGCGCTGACAGCTCCATTTTTCATAACAATCGGCGGTGGAAAAAGCGCAACGGATAACCTACGGGGTCGCGCGATTGGGTTGGTTCGCGCGACTGGGGTATTTGGGGACACCAAGGCTTTAGTCCGCAACCCCGAGGTATATGACAGGCTAAAACAATGGCCTGTTGCGGTGATCTGCACTGAGATTTATGCTATTGATGGCGAGCCAGAGTTAGAAAACGATTTAGGTCTTGTGGATAAGAAAATAATACTCAACGCCTTTGATGCTGTCAAAAAATATAGTGAACGACTTCTACAACTCTGGAATGCACTCGCTTCCACATCGGTTATTCGACGTTGGGATGTCACGCCGCTCCCGGGATTTTATGATCCAAGACAATTGCGAAAGTGCGGTTCCAATTATCCCCGCCTAGATACGCGTGGAGAAGAATGTAAGAAAATTTACCGGGAAGTTTGTCTTCTGGAGCGTGACCGGAAGATTTCCCAAGCGGCAAAAGCTGCAAACAAAGCCCGGAATGCAGGCAAGCTGACCTGCGAAGCGTGCGGCCTTCAAAATGAAAAGGAAAGCCTGTTCGACGCGCACCACAAAGAACCGCTTAGCCGAGGCGAGCGCATCAGCGCGGTCGAAAACTTCGCGGTGCTCTGCCCAACCTGTCACCGATGGGCGCATGTGATGAGTGCCGATCCGCTCTCGCCGCTGGCAATCGAACTCATAAGGCTTGTGAGAGCAAGCCGCAGTTCAAACTAAATCACGACCGGGCCGGCTCAGCCGCTGAACGCGGCCTGCGCCTCCGGCAGCGCCCAAATCCGGTTGATCGCCGCCGTGCCCGCCGCGGTGATCGCCGCCTCGTCGCCGCCAGCATAGCGGCCATTGGCGACCAGCACGCGCCCGTCCACGACGACATGCTCGACGTTGGCCCGGTTGGCCAAGGCGATCAGCCCGCGCCGGGGGTCGGCCATCGGCTGCAGATGCGGGTGGGACATGTCCACGACGGTCAGGTCGGCGGCGGCCCCCGGCTCGATGACGCCGAGGTCGGGCCGCCTGATCGCCGCCGCCGCGGCCGTGGTGACGGCGTCGATCAGCTCCGGGGCGGTCGCCACGCCGGGCGCTCCGGCCGCGATCTTCGAGATCATCGAGGCCGCGTTCAGCTCGCCCAGCAGGTCCATGTTGTAGCCGTCGGTGCCGACCACCGTGCGGACGCCGTGCCCGGCGAAGCGGCCGAACGCGGCCGTGACGCCGCTGCGCGCGAACACCCGCGGGCAGTTCAGCACGGTCGCGCCGCGCGCCGCCATTAAACCGAGGTCCGCGTCGGTGCTGGCGATGCAGTGCGCGGCCAGCAGGTCGGGGGCGAGCAGGCCCAGCCAGTCCAGATACTCCGCCGGCGTGCGCCCGCCGTGGCGCGCGGCGATCGTCGCGACCTCCGACTGGCTTTGCGCCAGGTGGGTGGTGATCGGCACGCCGAGTGCCCGGGCGCGCGCCGCGCAGGCCCGCAGCAGGTCGGGGCCGCAGGTGTCGGTCGCGTGGGGACCCATCGCCAAGCGGATGCGCCCGTCCGCACGCCCGTGCCATCGCCCGTGCAGGGCGTCCCACGCCGCAAGATCGGCCTCCCCGTCGTCGCCGGCGTAGCGCACGGTCCCGTCCGCCCCGGCCTGCGCGTCCGCCGTCGAGAACAGGTAGGGCGCGCCGTAGAACCGGATGCCCATCTCCGCGGCGGCGTCAAACATCTCCGGGATGGCGTTGCGGAACGGCTCCATGACCGTCGTCGCCCCGCCCTTGAGCAGTTGCAGGATGCCGAGTCGGGCCGCGTCCAGCCGCTCCGAGGGCGACAGGAGGTCGGCGCCGCGCCGGGTCAGCGGCAGCAGGACGGTGTAGACGATGCTCTGGTTGTTCCGGCGGCCATGGCCGTCCTCCGTATGCGTGCGGGCCACGGCCTCGCTGAAACAGTGGTTGTGCAGGTTCAGCAGCCCCGGCAGGACGAACCGCCCGGGCTTGTCGAAGACCTCGTCGGCGCGGGGCCGGCTGGCGGTCACAGCGGCGATGCGGCGGCCTTCCAGCAGCACCCAATGGTCGCGCAGGACGTGCTGCGCCTTGTCGCGCCGGGTCAGGACATGGCTGCCGAAGATCGCGGTGGTCGTCATGCCGGGCGCACGTTCCAGAACACCGCCGTCCCGTCCAGGATGCCGGTGAGGGCGGTGCGGTGGGCGGTCGGCTGCTTGTACTCGCCGACCGGGAGAAAGGGAACCTCGTCCAGCGCCAGCAACTGGATTTCGCGGCACAGGCGCTGCTGCTCGAGGAGGTCCGTCGTGGCCAGCCATTGAGTGCGCAGCGCCTCCATCCGCTCGCTGCGATACCAGCCGGTGGCGCTGCCGTCGCCGCGCAGGCTGACGTCCGCGGCCGGGTTCAGCCAGTCGATGCCCTGCCAGTTGGCGACGCCGGCGCTCCAGCCGCCCTCCGCCACCGGGTCCTTCTTCTGCTGGCGCTGCAGCACGGTGCCGAAATCCAGCCCGGCGTACTCCGCGTCCATGCCGGCCTGCGCCAGCATGTCGGCCGCCACGTCGCCGAGCGGCTTCTGCGCCAGGGAGTTGGCCGGGACCAGCAGCACCACCTTCTCCCCGTTGTAGCCGGCCGCCTTCACCGCCGCCCGCACCCCGGCCATGTCGCGCGGCCCGCGGAACAGGTCGAGGCCGGCGTCGCTGGCCATTGGGGTCCCCGGGGCGAAGAAGCCGAGCGGCGACACCTGGTAGGCCGGGTCGTCGCCGGCCACGGCCGTCATGAAAGCGGCCTGGTCCACCGCGCCCAGCAGCGCCCGGCGGACCCTCGGGTTGTCGAAGGGCGGCTGCAAGTGGTTGACGCGCATCATGCAGGCGTAGCCGCGGGGATCGAGCACGCGGACTGCGACGCCGGGCGTGCGCTTCAGCACGGGCAGCAGGTCGTGCGGCACCGTCTCCTGCCAGTCCTGCTCGCCCGTTTGCAAGGCGGCGACCCCGGTGGCGGCGTCCGGCATCGTGGTCCACACCACGCGGTCGTAATGCACCACCTTCGGCCCGGCGGTCCAATCCGGCGTGCCGTCCGGGCGGGGCACGTAGCCGTCGAACCGGGCGTACGCGTTGCGCGCGCCCGGCACCCGCTCGTCGGCCAGGAAGCGGAACGGGCCGCTGCCGACGACCTCGGTCAGCGGCTTGAACGGGTCCTGGCTTGCGAGGCGCTCCGGCATCATGAACGGCGCCGGCACCGCTGGCTTGCCCAACGCGGCCGGCAGCAGCGGGAACGGGCGGCTGAGCCGGAAGCGGATCGTGCGGTCGTCCGGCGCCGACAGCTCGTCGGTTGCGGCCATCAGCGCGGCGCCGAACGCGTCGCGACGCGCCCATCGGCGTATGCTCGCCGTGCAGTCCCGGGCCAGCACGCGCGATCCGTCGTGCCACATCAAGCCGTCGCGCAGCGTGAGGTCCCATTGCCGTCCGTCGCTGGCCACGACGTGGCCGGACAGCATCTGCGGCGACGCCTCCAGCGCCGCGTTGGTGCCGTACAGCGTGTCGTACACCATGAACCCGTGATTCCGGGACACCTGGGCCGTGGTGTAAACCGGGTCGAGGAAGGTCAGGTCGATGACCGGCACGAAGCGCAGCGTGGTCTGCGACGCGGAGCGCGCCACGCCCGGCGGCGCCAGGCCTGGCGCCGCGGCGGCGGCCCGCAGCAGGGTGCGCCGACCGATCAAGCCGCCGCCTCATGCCTGAGGAAGTTGGCGGCAATCTGCTCGCCGGTCGCGATCCAAACGTCCGGGCAGGATTGGGCGTAGCGCAGGAACTCCCGCAGCAGGCGCAGCCGCATCGGCCGCCCGCTGCATTGCGGATGCAGCACAGTCGTCACCATGGCGCCCCAGTCGCGGATCTCGTCCAGCTCGTCCTTCCAGATCGAGAGCACGTGCTCCTTCAGGAAGATCGGGCGCGGGCTGAACCGCGCGGACAGGCCGTGCATCCAGTCGTCGTAGCTGGCCGTGACCGGCAGCTCCACCGTGCCCGCCGAGCCGTCGGCCAGGCGGTGCCGGTATGGGCGCACGTCGTCCCGAAAGGAGGAGGTGTAGGTGATGCCGTGGCGCACGAGTGCCATCCGCAACGCCTCGGTGAACTCGCCGTACGGGGCGCGGTTGCCGGTGGGGACGACGCCCAGGCGGCGGCGCAGCACCTCGAAGCCGCGCTCCAGCTCCGCCTCGATCCAGGGGTCGCCGGGGTCTGGGAGCAAGTGGTGGTAGCCATGGTGCCCGATCTCGTGCCCGGCGCGCAGGATCGCCTCCGCCATGCCGGGGTGCGCGTCCACCGACCAGCCGGTGACGAAGAACGTCGCCTTCAAGCCGAGCTGGTCCAGCAGTTCGAGCAGCTTCGGCGTGCCGACCCGCGCCTCGTAGCCGCCGTAGCTCATGGTGATCAGGCGCTCGGCGTGCAGCGCGTCCTTGCTGGTCCAGGCGGCCTCCGCGTCCACGTCGAAGGATAGGAACAGAGCCGAGGTGTAGGGCGCCGGCCACGGGTACTCCGGGGCGGGCGGGGCCGCGTTGGCCGGGGTGAGGGGGGATGCTTGCAAGCGCCTTACCGTCCAGCATTGACCGTCGCCTTTTCGATGCCGTTGTCCGCGAGATGCCACTTCGCCAGCAGCGCCTTGTAGGTGCCGTCGGCGATCAGGCCGTCGAGCGCCGCGGCCACCGCCTGCTGCAGCCCGGTTTCCTTGACCGGCAGGGCGATGCCGGTGAGCTGGGTGGCGATGGGGGCGCCGAGCGGGGCAAAGGCGCGCGGCTCCTGCTCCATCACGTAGGGCAGGGTCTCGCTGCCCTGCACGGCGGCGTCGATGCGGCCCTGCTTCAACTGGATGCGCGCGTCGCCCGAGCCTTCGGTGCCGACGACCCGGATGGGATCGCCGGGGCAGTGGGCGTCGCTCCAGGCGGCGATCTCCTTGGGGAAGAAGGTGCGGCGGCTGGCGCCGACGCTCTTGCCGCACAGGGATGCCATGTCGGTGCCGGCCGCGCGGGACTGCTGGACGAAGAACTGCGGGCCGCTGCGGAGGTAGTCCACGAAGGACGCCGCCTCGTGCCGGGTCGCCAGGTCCGTCATGCCGGACAGGATGGCGTCCACGCGGCCGGTCGCGAGGGCAGGCATCATCTGCTCGAAGCTGGTCTCCTGCCAGGCGATCCGCAGGCCCAGCTTGCGGGCGAGGGCCTCGCCCAGCTCGATGTCGAAGCCGGCGAGGGTGCCGGTGGCCGGGTCGCGGAACTCCATCGGCGGGTAGTTGGGCACGACGGCGACCGTGAGGCTGTTGCGGCTGGCGACGGCGTCCGGCAGGCCGGCGGCTGCGGCGGGCGGCGTGGCGGCCAGGAGGCATAGCAGGGCCGCGGCCAGGTGGTGTTCCATTGTCGGCTCCCTTGGGGGAAGGTTACAATGCCGCAAACGGGGGCGGATGGGCAGGGGCCGCGGCTCCGATCCGCCCTTTTGGCTGTTGCGGCGCGATGCCCATAGCCCGTTCCACAAACGGGGTCAGCATGTCCACAGACACGGCGCGCAAAGCGATCTTCATCACGGGCGCCGCGTCCGGCATCGGCCGGGCGACGGCGCGGCTGTTCGCCGCGGAAGGGTGGTTCGTCGGCTGCTTCGACCGGAACGGCGGCACGCTTGACGACCTGAAGGCGGAGATCGGCGAGGCCCACGGCCTTTTCCAGCCGTTGGACGTCACGGACCATGCCGGCTTCAAGCTGGCCCTCGATGCGTTCAGCGCGGCGAGTGGGGGCCGGATGGACGTGCTGCACAACAACGCCGGCATCATCGCGGAGGGCGCCTTTGGCGACATGCCCTGGGACACCGTGATGGGGATCGTCAACGTCAACTTCGTCGCCGTGATGTTCGGCATCCATGCCGCCCTGCCGCTGCTCAAGGCGACGCCCGGGTCGCTCTGCTTCACCACGTGCTCAGCCTCGGCCATCTTCGGCACCGGCGGGATCGCCGTCTATTCCGCGACCAAGCATGCGGTCCGCGGCTTGACGGAGGCGCTGTCCGTCGAGCTGCACGGCAAAGGCGTGCGCGCCGCGGACGTGCTGCCCGGCCTGATCGACACGGGCATGATGTCGCCCGAACGCAAGCCGTTTTTGCCCAAGGAGGGCATGTTCCGCGTTGTGGACCCTTCGGAAGTGGCCAAGGCCGTCTGGCAAGCGTACCACGGCGACAAGGTCCATTGGTACGTGCCGCCTGAGCTGGCGCAGCTCGACCTGGACGTGACGGCCGCGCCCGAGACGGCGCGCGACAAGCGGATCGAGGCGCCAACGTTCAAGTTCTGACAACGGGTGGTCTGGGCACGGACTTCATAGTTGAAATCAGGCGTTTAATACTCACCAGAACGTGACTGATTGTGATCCGAAGGCGATACACGCAGGGCTTGGGTCAATGGGTCGAGCCGGCTCCGTTAAGTCTGTGCCAGTGCCGGAAACTGGACGGGACCGTTGATCGACGTGGCGGCTCCGCGGGCAAACAGTGAGGATTCGGTATTGTCGAAGGCGGCGTAGCTTGCAGTGGGCCAGAAATATCCGGGGTCGAAAAGGAATTCCAGTTCCGTGACTGGCTGCATGATCAGCGTCGGCACAACAAGTCCCAAATCGAACGGCTGCGCCGCGAATACATCATGGATGACAAGCCGTTCGTTCTCAATGGTCGTTGCGATGGCGGCCTCGAACTCGGGTCTCCAGGACACGGTCGCCGATCCACAACCCAAGTTCCACAAGGCGAGCCAGTAGTAATCGCGTGCGGTCAGATGCCCTCGCGTCGGCTGCGTTGCGGCGCATAATGTCGCCAGACGTGATCGGTCCGAAGCATTTGACAGGTCGCAGCGCGGAGCCTGCGCGCCGAACGGCTGCAAAGCCATCCGAGCAAAGGAACGTCGCTGTGGGATGCGCTTGAAGCCGAAGCGCGGATAGAAATCGAGGACGCTGTCGTTGGCGAACAAGATAATTGGTTGGTCCGGCTCATCAAGTTCGCCGATCACCCAATTCATGAGTTGGCGTGCAAGCCCTTGGCGGCGATAGGGCTCGAGTGTCGCTACAGCGCCCAATTGGTATCCCGCCCGGTCCTGGCCTTCGATGACCATACGCATTCGACTTCGCCCGATGGTGCTGATGATCCTGCCGTCATCGACGATGGCGAAGACCTCATAGTCATCCGTCCAGCCGCCTCGGTCGCGCCACATCGTCCAGGTTTCGGTTCTTGCACCGCGGAAGACCGTGTCCACGAAATGGAAGAACACGGGGTGCTGGTCGATATCAGAGTAAAGAATCCTACGGCGTTCCATCAGAGGCCTGTCCGTTAACCACGAGGAGCCAATTGGCGGCATCAGCACGAAGCGTCTGATTTCGATTGCCAGAAAGCAGCCGCCCCGTCACAGCACCCGCGACAGGAAATCCCGCGTGCGCCGCTGCTGCGGGGCTGCAAGCACGCTGCGGGGCGGGCCGCGCTCCACCACCCGGCCCGCGTCCATGAAGGCCAGTTCGTCCCCGACCTCCCGGGCGAAGGCCAGCTCGTGCGTCACCACCATCATCGTCATGCCGGAGCGCGCGAGGTCCCGCATCACCGCCAGGACCTCCCCCACCAGCTCAGGGTCGAGCGCCGAGGTCGGCTCGTCGAACAGCATCAGCACGGGGTCCATCGCCAGCGCCCGGGCAATCGCGACGCGCTGCTGCTCGCCGCCCGAAAGCTGGGCGGGGAAGCTCGCGTGCTTGGACGCGAGGCCCACACGCTCCAGCAGCGCCATGGCCCGGACGCGCGCTGCCGGGGCAGGCGTGCGCTTCACCTGGACCGGCGCTTCGGTGATGTTCTGCAGCGCGGTCATGTGCGGGAACAGGTTGAATTGCTGGAACACCATGCCGACCCGCTGGCGCATCCGGGCGATCTGGCGCTCCGGCAACTCAAACAGGACGCCGCCCCGCTCGCGGTAGCCCACCAGCTCGCCCGCCACCCAAATCCGCCCGGCGTCGATTCGCTCCAGATGGTTGATGCAGGACAGCAAAGTGCTCTTGCCGGAGCCGGACGGGCCGATGACGCATAGTACGCTGCCGGCGGCCACATCGAGGTCGATGCCGCGCAGCACCTCCCGCGCGCCGTAGCGTTTCGACAGGCCGCGGATCGTCACCATGGCGTCCGTCACCGCTGCCGGTACCGGCGCTCAAGCACATGCTGCCCGGCCGACAGCACGGATACGACGGCCAGGTACCAGAGCGAGGCCACGATCAGCAGCGGGATGGTCTCGTAGGTCCGGGCATAGATGAGCTGCGCCGTGTAGAGCAGGTCCGCCATGGCGATCACGCTGACGAGCGAGGTGCTCTTGACCATCGACACCACCTCGTTGCCGACCGGCGGGATGATGACGCGGAGCGCCTGGGGCAACACGATGCGGCGGAAGGTGGTCATCGGCCCCATGCCCAGGGCCAGCGCGGCGCGCGTCTGCCCGCGCGGCACCGACAGGATGCCGCCGCGGATCACCTCCGCCGTGTAGGCCGCCTGCGCCAGGCCCAGCCCGGCCAAGGCCGCGAACAAGGGCGTGATCAGCGCGTTGGCGCTGGCGCTGAACAGCGTGGGACCCCAGGGTAGGCCGACCGAGACCCTCGGGTAGAGCGCGCCGAAGTTGTACCAGAAGATCAACTGCACCAGCGCCGGCACGCTGCGGAAGAACCAGATGTAGGCCCAGCTCACCGCGGACAGCAGCGGGTTGGACGACAGGCGCATCATCGCCAGCACGGTGCCGAGCAGGAGGCCGATAGCCATGGCGATCCCCGTCAGCTCCAGCGTGCGCAGGAGGCCCAGCAGGATCTGCCCGTCGAACAGGTACTCGGCCACCACCGGCCACCCAAAGGCCGGGTTGGTCGCGACGCTGAACAGCGCCAGGCCGGCCAGGAGGGCGAAGACGGCGCTGGCCAGCCAGGTCCAGGGATGGCGGAGCGGGACGACGCGCATCGGCGGCGCCGCTTGCTCCATAGCAGACAGGGCGGCGCCCCCGTCCGTCAACGCGGCGTGCCGGCCGGGTTCAGCGGCGCCTGCTTGATCGCGTTGCCTTCCAGGCCCATTTCGCAACGATCTTGCCATAGGTGCCGTCGTCGATCAGGTGCTGGATCGCGGCCTGCAGCGGCGCGGCCAGGTCGGAGCCTTTCGGCAGCGCCACGCCGAGATAGCTCATGTCGGTGTAGCTGCCGACCACCTTGGTGCGGCCCCGGGACTGCGCGACGAAGTAGCTGATGGCGGTCGATCCCAGCCAATACAGGTCAACCCGGCGGCTCATCAGCGCCTCCGCCGCGCCGTTGCCGTCGCTGAACGCCAGAGCGTTGATCGGCTTCCTGCCGGCCGCAGCGCATTTCGGCTGATGGTCCTCGGCGAACACCATCTCGCGCGAGCCGCGGGTGGTGCCCACGGAGACGCCGCACAGGTCGTCCAAGCCGTTCACCTTCAAGTCGGACCCAGCCAGCTTGTCAACGGCGGTTGAAATCTCCTCAGATCGGGCGGACGAAAATTCCTCGCTTCGTTACGGTTCAGTCTCGCCCATAGCCGCGTGGTGGTTCGGTGCTGGCGAGATCTGCGAGGTCGAGATCGACG
>JAABUQ010001347.1_pt1 | contig 53414 bp, 52 predicted proteins | sample 5560001 | NCBI WGS metagenome assembly JAABUQ01 (sample SAMN10711888, study PRJNA513371) | rock metagenome | isolation source: Antarctica rocks | place: Antarctica: Victoria Land, Finger Mt nord | collected 2015-12-18
TAGCAAGAGAAAGAAGAAGCCACACTCCCGCGACTAACCCACTACCCACTACCCACTACCCACTACCCACTGACCGCTAACCCACGACCCACTGACCACGACCCACGACCCACGACTCACCCCCACCCGACGACCCACGACCCACGACCGAGGGGATGGGATGATGAAGCTCGACACCTGGGGGACGGCGGGCCGCGAGCTCCGGGCGCTGCTGGACGGCGGGGCGACGGCGTCCCTGAGCGACGGCGAGTTGCTGGCCCGGTTCGCCGGGAGCCGGGGCGAGGCCGGGGCCGAGGCCGAGGCGGCCTTCGCCGTGCTGGTGGGCCGGCACGGCTCGATGGTCTGGGGGACCTGCCGGCGGATCTTGCGCGACCCGCACGACGCCGAGGACGCCTTCCAGGCCACGTTCCTGCTCCTGGTCCGCAAGGCCGGGTCGATCCGGGTCGACGACTCGCTGGGCCGCTGGCTCCACGGCGTCGGCGTCCGGGTCGCGCTCCGGGCCCGGGCCCGGGCCGTGGCCGACCGCCGCCGCGGCGGCGACCTGGCCGGTCTCGACCCCCCGGCGCCGCCCGCCCTCGACCCGGCCTTGGCCGACCTCCGGGCCGCCGTCGACGAGGAGGTCGCCCGGCTCCCGGCCTCGTACCGATCGGTCGTGGTCCTCTGCCACCTCGAAGGCCTGACCCGCGAGCGGGCCGCGGCCCGGCTGGGCTGCCCGGTCGGCACGGTCAACAGCCGGCTGTCCCGGGCCGGCGAACTGCTCCGGGTCCGGCTGGCCCGCCGGGGGCTGGCCCCGGCCTCGGCCTGGCTGGCCTCGCTCGGAGCGTCGGCCTCGGCCGCCGTCCCGCCCCGGCTCCTCGCCGCGACGGCCGGGGCCGCGGCGCGGGTCGCGGGGGGGAAATCGCTCGCCGGGACGGTCCCGGCGGGCGTCGCGGTGTTGCTCCGGGGTATCCTCCGAAGGATGGGAATGATGACCTTGTTGAAGACCACGGCCCTCGGGTCGTCCTTGATCGCCCTGGCCGCCTACGCGGCGGGGGCGGGTGCCGCCGGCGGCCGTCCCGGGGGCGACGAGCCTAGGCCGGCGAATGTCCCCAGGCCGGCGGCCACCGTCGCCGACCAGCCCACGCCCGGGCCCAGGCCGCCGACCCGGGCCGAGCGGGCCCGGGCGATCGAGGCCGAATGGAAGGCCGCCAACCAACGCTGCTGGGCGGAGGTGGCCAAGGGGAAAAACAAGGCCGAGCAGGATGCCATCTACGCGAAGGCTTATCCCAACGAACTCGACTATTTCCGCCGCTGCCTCGAACTGGCCGACGGCGACCCCAAGGACCCCGGCTCGCGCGACGCCTGGCTCTGGATCATCCGCGAAGGCTGCCGGAACTCGGACTCGCTCGGCCCCCGCTCGGGGCTGATCGCGGCGGCCGTCGAGGGTCTGCTCCGCCACCACGCCGACGACCCGGCGGTCGCCCGGGCCGCCCTGGGCGTCCACAACGTCGACTCCCCGAACCGCGACGCCTTGACCCGGGGGCTCGCCGAGCGGGCGACCGGCCGCGAGGCCAAGGGCGTCGCCAGCCTGGCCCGGGCCCAGTACCTCGTGATGAAGGCGGCGAGGGTCGAGTGGGCCCGCGGCAACCCGACCCAGCCCAACGTCCGGCTCGGGATGCACGACGACCAGGGCAAGCCGATCGTCGTCGAGCAGAATTACAAGTGGTACGAGGACGCCTATTATGAACACCTCCGCTCTTGCGACGAGGCCGCCGTCCGCGAGGAGGCCGAGGCCCTGTTCGGCCGCGTGATCGCCGAGTTCGGCGACGTCCCCCACAACCCCTGGAAATACGAGGGGACGAAGGTCGTCAAGAACCCGCTCCCCCGGACGCTCGCCGAGGTCGCCGAGGCCAGCCTCGACGACCTCCACAACCTGGTCGTCGGCAAGCCGGCGCCGGAGGTCGAGGGGAAGGACCTCGACGGCAGGCCGCTCAAGCTGGCGGACCATCGCGGCAAGGTCGTCGTCATGTCGTTCTGGAATTCCGGGTGCGGCCCGTGCCTCCGGGAGGTCCCCCAGGAGCGCGAGCTGGCCGCGAGGCTCAAGGGGCGGCCCTTCGCCCTGCTTGGCGTCAACACCGACGAGAAGATCGAAGCCGCCCGCAAGGCCGTCATCGACGCCAACATCACCTGGCCGAGCTGGGAGGATGGCCTCGATGGCCCGATTTTTCGCCGCTACCACGTCAAGGGCTTTCCGACGACCTTCGTGATCGACGCCAAGGGGGTCATCCGCGGCACCAGGGCCGGAGGCCCGGACCTGGACGCCTTCGTCGAAGGGCTCGTCAAGGAGGCCGAGGCCGGCGAGGCGGCCAGGCCGGCCGCCTCCGACTGAGAGCGGGCCCGAATTGGTCCCCGAGCCCGGCCGCGTTCTCCCGATCTTGGCCCCCGGGTCTTCGACCTGGGGGCCGTCGGACCCCAGGAGGGATGGCTTCCGATGGTGGGCAAGGTGGTCCGGGGGATCGCGGGGGGCCTGGTCGCGGTCGTGGGCGTCCTGGCGCTCGGGCCGGCGGCCTTGCTCCTGGTGGTGGGGGAGACGCGGGCGGGCCGGCTGGCGGGCGGGGCCGCGCTGGCCTGCCTGGCGGCGGGGATCCGCGGCGGCGTCCTCGTCGCCCGGCGACCGCACCCGCGCCCTTGGCCGTGGCGGGGGGCGGCCGGGCTTTGCCTGACGACGGCGGCGGCCCTGGCCGTCGCGCTGGCCCGGACGACGCCCCGGGCCGATCCGGACCGGGAGTTCGGGCTCCAATCGCGGTTCGTGGGCGGCCTGGCGGTCCCCCGGTACTCGCCGGCCCACCTCGTGCCGGAGTCCGATCAGGTCAAGCTCGGCGTCACGCTGGCGACCCGGCCCCTGTTCTGGTCGAGCCGGGCCCGGACGATCCGCGAGGTCACGACGGGCCTATATCGATCCATCGAGGCCGACCCCGACGCCCGGGGCCTCCGACCCGTCACCCACTTCGCGGCCCTGGGACTGGTCGGGGTCATCCCTCGCCCCGGGCACTACTGGACTTACGTCCCGAAGACGCTTCCCGGAGAGGCGCCAGGGGCGATCGTCTTCTTGCACGGAAACGGAGGGAGCTTCCAGGTCGTCCCTTACGTCCTCGGACCGCTCGCCGAGGCTTCCCGGTGCGTCATCATCTGCCCGACGTTCGGGTTCGGCTTCTGGGGCGAGGGCGGGGCCGAGGCGGTCGACCGGGCCTGGGCCGACGCCTCCGCCCGGTGGCCGATCGACCGGTCCCGCGTCTACCTCGGCGGGATCTCCGACGGCGGCGTGGGCGTGACCCGGTCGGCCGCGGCCCACCCGGGGCGATATCGGGGGCTTATCTACGTCTCGCCGACCTTGCGCCTCGACGAACTGGCCGCGCCCGACTATACACGAGGTTGGAAGGGTCGACCGATCCTGGTCCTCCAGGGCGATCGGGACGGGAACGTGCCGAAGTCGAGCGTCGACCCGGCCGTCGCCTTGCTCCGCGACCGGGCGGGGGCGGAGGTCGACTACCGGGTCTTCGCCGGCGAGGACCACTTCCTCTTCTTTTCCCGACGCCGGGAGCTGACCGGCCTGATCGGCGACTGGATGGCCCGGCCGGGGCGACCTCCCGCCCCCCCTTGACCCGTGACGAAAGCAGGTGAGCCGCGATGACACCCCGACGGATCGAGCCGGGCCCCGGTCAGGAATCAGTCTGGGACTACCCGCGTCCCCCGCGCCTCGAAGTCTCGGGGCGCCCCATCCGCGTCCTGTTCAACGGCGAGGTCGTCGCCGAGACCGATCGGGCCCTCCGGGTCCTGGAAACCAGCCACCCGCCGGTCTATTACATCCCGGCGAAGGACATCCAGTCGCGGTTCCTGGAGCGTTCGTCCCGCTCGACGTTCTGCGAGTGGAAGGGCCGGGCCCGCTACCACACCCTCAAGGTCGGCGACCGCCGATCGCCCGACGCCGCCTGGTCCTACCCCGACCCCACCCCCACCTTCGAGGCCCTCCGCGACCACCTGGCCTTCTACCCCAGCCGCGTCGACGAATGCACCGTCGCCGGCGAGGTCGTCCGCTCCCAGCCCGGCGACTTCTACGGGGGTTGGATCACCGCCGAGATCGTCGGCCCCTTCAAGGGAGACGCCGGGACGATGGGCTGGTGACCCCGGCCCCTCCCGCCCATCGCCCGAGCGAGCGGCGGGCGCGGCCTCGGGGGTCGCCGGCGGCGAGGTGGGCGCGGAGGGCGAGCAGGCGCCGGACGTGGCGGGGCAGGAATGGGACGCCCGAGCCGGGGGGCGGGGCCTGGGGGACGAGCCGGGCGGCGAGGGCCGCGACCAGGGGTCCGATGCCGTCGCCCCGCCCGGCCGAGGCGGCGAGGGCCAGGACGGTCGCCTCGTCCCAGGCCGGGGCGAGGTCGGACTTGTTGGCGACGACCGGGGCCCCGGGGTGATCGGCCAGGACCGCGCGGTCGAGGCCGGTCAGGGGCTCGGATCGGTCGAGGACGACCAGGACCAGGTCGGCCGACCCCTGGCGGGCCCGGGCCCGGGCCACGCCCTCGGCCTCGATCGGGTCGACGGCGGCGCGGAGGCCCGCGGTGTCGGCCAGCTCGACGGGCCAGCCGTCGAAGGCGGCGGCCACGGTGACGACGTCGCGGGTCGTGCCCGGCTCCGGGGCGACGATGGCCCGCTCGAAGCCGGCCAGGGCGTTGAGCAGCCGGCTCTTGCCCACGTTGGGCCGGCCCGCCAGGACGACCCGCCACTCCTCGACCAGCCGGACCCCGACGGCCGCCCGCCCGATCAGCCCGTCGAGGATCGCGACCGCCGCGCCGGGGCCGGAGTTGGCCGCCGCCGCGAGGGCGGCCCGAAGCTCCCCATCGAACGCCCCTTCGGCCTGGTCGCGGAGGATCTCGGCGGCCCGGAGCGTCGGGGCCTCCCCCAGGGCGAGGGTCGCCTCGGCCCGGGTCGTCGAACCGGCCTCGTGCCGGGCCCAGGCGCGGGGCGACCGGGCCCGGGCCCCGCCCGCGACCAGGGCCTCGACCACCAAGGCCACCGCCGCCGGGCCGCCGTGGCACTGGACCTCGACCTCGGGCGGCGCCCGGCCCACCACCACCGCCACCACCTCATCCCCCAGCCCCGCCCCGATCCGGCCGACCCGCAACCGCCCCACCGCCGACCTCGCCAGGCCCCCCCTCCGCCCCGGCCGGAACGCCGAGTCCACCACCCCCACCGCCCCCGGGCCCCAGACCCGGACCACCGCCACCGCCCCCCGCCCCGGGGCCGTCACCACGGCCAGATCCGCCTCCGCCTCCGCCGAAGGACTCGGGACTCGGGACTCGGGACTCGGGACGGAGGATTCGGCCCGCGAGGCCGGCGATCCGAGGCTTGAGGCCGACTCGTCATTCGGAAGGTTCACGGCTTTCCCTCAGTCCCGAGGCCCGAGTCCTCCCCCGAAGGCGAGGCCCAGGAGGACCAGGTCGGTCACGACCCGGGAGCGGGGCCGGTCGACCCAGGGGGCGAGGGTGGGGGCGTCGCCGCCGGTCCAGACGAGCCAGGGGGCGGGCGCCAGGTCGGCGGCTTGGCGGTCGAGGAGTTCGCGGATCGCGCCGACGACGCCCCAGAAGACGCCCGCTTCCAGGGCGGGGATGGTCGAGCGGCCGAACGGGGCCGGGGCCTGGCGGGGGGCGACCTCGGGGAGCTGGGCCGTCGACAGGTGCAAGGCCCGGGCCATCGGGCCCAGCCCCGGCGCGATCGCCCCGCCTTGCCAGACGCCGCCGGCCCCGATCCGCTCGACCGTGACGGCCGTCCCGCACGACACCACCAGCCCCGGCCCCTCGCCCGGCCCCAAGGCCAGCGCCCCGACCACCGCCAACGCCCGGTCGGCCCCCGCCGATTCCGGCCGCTCCAACTCGTGCCGGACGTCGACCTCGGCCGCCGACCGATACCACCGGACGTCCGCCACGCATCGCCCTTCCAGAAACCTTCCCAATCGATCGGCCAGCGGCGGGTTGACCGACGCGATCGACCAGGCCGTTTCCTCGCCCAGCCCCCAGGCGTCCCAGGCCGAGGCCCAGGCGGTGGGGTCGTCCGTGGCCAGGGTGATGGTCGAGCCAAGGCGGCCGTCATGATCGATCCGGCCCCACTTGAGCCGGGAATTGCCCAGGTCGGCGACGATCCGGGTCACGGTAGGGGTCGCTCCGGGTTCGAATAAGATCAATAGTTATTGTCATATCGCCACCAGGGGCCCACGATGTGGCGGAAGACTACTTCCGGCGACCACCAGGGCGGCGACCCCTTCGGGCTCCAGACGAGGCCGCCATCGCTTACGACCAGACTTGGCGCTTGCAAGAATACGGCGTCGCCATGAAGCCGGCCCTCGTGTAACCAGAACAAGCCCACCGGTCGCCCGTTTCGCCCGAAAGAGACTGGCCCGCCCGCCTCGACCTCGGCGACGAGGGATCGAAGCTCCGGCTCACTGAGCTTGATCCGGAGGGCGAGGTCCATGTCCGTGGCGAACAGAGCCAGCCCGAGAAGGCCGGCCGCCGGAACGAAGGCCCACAAAGCCACATCAAGCTTGGTCCAAAGCCTTTCAGGCCCTCGGGACAGGCTAGCCGTCCTCCAACTCCAGGCTGTGGCCAGCATCAGGCCGGAGCCGGCCATGAGGAGGGTGAGCCCCACATCGCCTCGGGCATCGCTAAAGGTCACGACCGCTCCCAGGACCCAGAGGGCGGCCAAGCTCGACAGGAACATTTCCGGGGCCGACGGGCCCGGCGTCCGAAGTGGGCGTTTCGGGCCATCGATCGCCGCATCCCAGAGGCCGGCAATCGTTGGCGCGCCGGGCAAGGAACCTGGCATGGATCGCCTCCCTCGGCTCAGGCGTCCGGGGCGGCCCCGGCCGGGACCGGCTCGGGCTCGGGCGTGGCGACAACGGGCGCGGGGGCCGGCTCGCCGGGGACGGGGAGGCGGTCGAGGAGTTCGCCGACCTGGTGGACCAGGGCGGGGATTCCCTTGCCGGTGACGGCGGAGATGGGCAGGACTTCGCGGCACAACTCGGCGGCGATCCGGTCGTGGGCGTCGGCGGAGCCGGTCAGGTCGAGCTTGGTGACGACCAGGAGTTCGGGGCGGGCGGCCAGGGCCGGGCTGTAGCGTTCCAGCTCGTTGCGGATCGCCCGGTAGTTGGCCACGGGGTCGGAGCCGTCCATCGGGACGGCGTCGACGAGGTGGACTAGCAGGCGGGTCCGCTCGACGTGGCGGAGGAACTCGTGGCCGAGGCCGTGCCCCTCGTGGGCCCCCTCGATCAGGCCCGGGATGTCGGCCACGACGAAGGAGCGGTCCCCCTCGTAGACGGTCCCGAGGTTGGGGTACTTGGTCGTGAACGGATAGTCGGCGATCTCGGGATGGGCCCGGGAGATCCTCGACAAGAGCGTCGACTTGCCGGCGTTGGGCAGGCCGACGAGGCCGACGTCGGCGATCACCTTGAGTTCCAGGGTGATCCAGCGCTCCTCGCCCTTCTCCCCCTCCTCGAACTGCCGGGGGGCCCGGTTGGTCGCCGACTTGAAGAACTTGTTGCCGTGGCCGCCCCGCCCCCCCTTGGCCACGACGACGGATTCGTCGACGGCCTTGAGGTCGCGGAGGACGTGGCCCCGGTCGCGGTCGCGGACGATGGTGCCGGCCGGGACGTCGATGATGACGTCGTCGGCCCCCTTGCCGAAGCAGTCCGACCCCTGGCCGTGCTCGCCCCGGTGGCCCTTCCAGTGCCTCTGCGACGACAGGTGGGCCAGGTTCGTCACCCCCTGCGCGGCGCGGAGGATGATCGAGCCGCCCGAGCCGCCGTCGCCGCCGTTGGGGCCGCCGCGGGGGACGTATTTCTCGCGGCGGAAGCTCAGGCAGCCGTTGCCGCCGTCGCCCCCCCGCACGTTGAGCGTGACCCGGTCGACGAACATCGCGCTTCACCCCAATCCACTCGATCGATCGATCAGGCCTGGGCGAGGGCGAGGGCGGCGGCGTTTCGGGCGTTCAAGGCGTCCTCGGCGGCCAGCCCTTCTTCGAGCGGGACGACGTTGATCCGCCGGCCGTCCTGGTCGAACTTGACCAGGCCTTCGATCATCGCGAAGATCGTCCAGTCGCGGCCCATGCCGACGTTCTTGCCGGGGTGCCACTTGGTCCCGGTCTGGCGGGCGATGATGCTGCCCGGCTTGGCGTACTGGCCGCCGTACAGCTTGATGCCCCGCATCTTCGGGTTCGAGTCCCGCCCGTTGCGGCTCGAACCTTGTCCCTTCTTGTGAGCCATCGCCGATCCTTTTTCGAGTCTGTCGGGGGCTTGATCCGGGGCGCGTCGGCCCGAAGGCCGGTCGCGCCGGGGAACTTGCAATGTACCACCACCGGCCGGGCCCGTTCAAGTCCCAAACTCGCCCCTTGCGTGGCCGGGCCGGCGGCCTGAGAATTGGGGAGGGCTTCGAAACCCGGGGGGTGGGCCGATCCGATGGCGACGCGAAGGCGAATGCGGGCCTGGCCCCTGGCGATCCCGGCGGTGCTCACTTTCGCGAGCCAGGCCCGCGCGGGGATGCCCTCGATCGGCCTGGCCGACCTGGCCCGGCTCCGGTTCGAGGCGATCTCGTTCTTCGGGGCCGGCTTCCTGGCCTGCGCCCTGGGCGTCCGCTGGCTCTGGAACGGGCTCCGGGGCGACTTCCCCCGGCTCCCCCGGCTCTCGATCGGCCGGGCCCTGGCCCTGGTGGGGATGTGGGGCCTGGTGTTCCTCCTGGTCCTGACCATGATCTCCGGGGCCCGCGAGCTGATGACCCCGGGGGCCTGGAAGAAGCAAGGCTTGACCCACAAGCTGGCCGACGACCCGCCGAAGCCCCCCGACCCCGACCCCGATCACGACCGGCGGCTGGCCCTCGACCGCCTCCGAGCCGCGCTCTGGCGGTACGCCGAGGGGCACGACGGCCGGTTCCCGCCCGACCGATCGGCCGGGGAGATCCCCGACGACGCCTGGCGGGTGCCCGACCCGTCGGGCCTCCGCTACGTGTACGTCCCCGGCTTGCGGGTTGACGCCGGCCCGTTCCCATTGGCCTACGAGCCCGGCCTGTTCGGGCCCGAACGGCTCGCCTTGCTGGCCGACGGCTCGGTCCGCTCGCTGACCCTCGACGCGATCCGTCGGGCCCGGCCTTCGGAGGCTCCCCGATGAGGCGAGTCGTGGCCTACCCGGCGCTGGGGCTCGGGCTGTTGATCTTGCTCTATTGCATGGGGCTGGCCTTGCCCCTGGAACTGGTCGCGCTGCTCCTGGGCGGCTGGGCGCTGTTCCTGGCCCGGGTCGCGCCGGGGGTGACGGTGGACGGGGGCGGGGTGGCGATCGGCCTGACGTGCCTGGTCCTGTTCGCGGCGGTGGCGCATTCGTTCTTCGGCTGGCTCTACCGCCAGGTCTGGGGCCCCGAGGGGCCGGGGTGGTCGGCCCGGTGGACCGGCATGCTGGTGGCGGGGGTGGTCCTGATGTTCGCCGCCGGGATCACGGCGGCGGGGATGGCCCATCAGGTCGGGTGGCTCTTGACGTCGAAGGATCGCTGGATCACGTCGGGGCCTTGGCCGGTCGTGTATCGGGTCCAGTCGGTCAACAACCTCAAGCAGGTCGGCCTGGCCATCTCCAACCACGAATCCCAGCACGGGGCGCTGCCCGCGGGGGCCACGCTTGACGCCGAGGGGCGGCTGCTCCACGGCTGGCAGGCCCAGATCCTCCCGAACATGGAGCAGTTGACGCTGTTCCCTCAGGTCAACTTCGCCGTCCCCTGGGACGACCCCGCGAACTCGACGGCGATCCGGACCCGGGTCAACGCCTACATCAACCCCGGCGTCCGCGACCAGCCCGACCCCCTCGCCCCGGCGCCGAGCCATTACGCGGGCAACGCGTGGGTCCTGGGGGGCGAGGCGGCCCGGAAAACGCGCGAGATCCCCGATGGGACCTCCCATACGATCCTGGCGGGCGAGGCGGCCGGCTCGTTCCGCCCCTGGGCCTACCCGGCCAACTGGCGTGACCCGGCCAAGGGGATCAACCGATCGCCGGAAGGGTTTGGCGGGCCGAGCCCGGGCGGGGCGAACTTCCTGTTCGCCGACGGATCGGTCAAGTTCCTCAAGAACTCGATCGACCCCAAGGTTTTCCGGGGCCTGAACACGCCGGCCGGCTCGGAGAACATCCGGCCCGACGATTATTGATCCGAAACGGATGACGCTCATGACCGACCCGCCCCCGAAGGCCGTGGTCCTCCTCAGCGGCGGGCTCGACTCGGCCACGGCCCTGGCCGAGGCGAAGGCCGAAGGCTTCGAGGCTTACGCGCTGACGATCCTCTATGGCCAGCGGCACGCGGTCGAGCGCGACGCGGCCCGGCGGGTGGCCCGGGCCCTGGGCGTGGCCCGGCAGGTCGAGCAGGTCGTCGACCTCCGGGCCTTCGGCGGGAGCGCCCTGACCGACGACGCCCTGGCCGTCCCCAAGGACCGGCCGGCCGACGCGATGGTCGAAGGGGGTATCCCGATCACCTACGTCCCGGCCCGGAACACGGTGTTCCTGGCCCTGGCCCTGGCCTGGGCCGAAAGCTTGGGGGCGTTCGACCTGTTCGTCGGCGTCAACTGCCTGGACTATTCGGGCTATCCCGACTGCCGGCCCGAATATCTCCAGGCCTTCGAAGCCCTGGCCAACCTGGCGACGAGGGCCGGGGTCGAGGGGGCCGGCCGGTTCCGGGTCCATGCCCCCCTGCTGCTGATGACCAAGGAACAGATCATCACCCGTGGCCGAGAGCTGGGGGTCGACTACGGCCTGACCCACAGTTGCTACGACCCCACGCCCGAAGGGCTGGCCTGCGGCCGGTGCGACTCCTGCGGCCTCCGCCTGGCCGCCTTCGCCGGGCTCGGGCTGGAAGACCCGGCCCGGTATGGCGAGTAGCGGCTTGAGTGGGTAGTGGTCAGTAATAAGACCGCCGGACGATCGCGAGCGACATCGATTTCCGAGTCTGCACTACCCACTACCCACCACACCGATTACCGATACGTCCAGTCGAAGGGGGGCTCGGCCAGGCTGATCTCGCGCTCGGTGAGGGCGTGCTCGTCGCCCCGACGCTGGAAATCGACCTGGAGGGCCTTGTAGCGGATGACGGGCTTGGCCCCCTCGGCGGGGGCGGGGTCCTGGCGGTAGCCGTCGGACAGGCCGCGGACGAAGACGGTGAGCTTGTCGGCGTGGGGGTCGACCCCTTCGAAGATCGCGACGCCGAAGACGGCGTCTTCGACCCCCTGCTTGGTGCTCGTCGGGATCATCCCCACGATCCCGACGGCCCCGTACAGGTCGGTGATCGTCGGGTCCTCGCGGTTCTGGATCACCTTGACGGCCTGCGGCAACACGGCGTCCTCGTACCGCTTGCCGGTGTCGGTGACCAGGGTGAACTGCGGGACGAAAAACCGGGGCTCGCCCGTCCGGTTGATGACCTGATAGTACAGGTAATGGACGTTCCGCCGCCCCTTGACCTTATCCTCGATCGTCACGATCCGGAGCGGGCGGAACGCGAAGTCGAGGACCCAGATCCCTTGCTTGTCGCGGGGCAGGACCGAGGCGTCGATCCAGCGCTCGCCGAAGGCCGTCTTGTTGGTGGACAGGTTGGCATACCCGTTCTCGGTCCGGCGGATCGGGTGGGTCTTGAGCGTCGGCCCCAGCGTCACGGCCGGGACCGGCTCCGGGGGCGGGAAATCTCCCGGCTTGGGAGGCTCCTGCTGCCCCCAGGCCGTCCCCCAGGACGAACCCAGGACGCCGACCGCGATCGACAACAAAGCGAGGCGGGATGGTTGGTTGCGCACGGGCCAATCTCCCAAGCGAGGCGGACGTAATGGTCGGGGGGTGGTGGCCGGTCGAGAAGTGCATGAGGGGGAGAATCCCCCGAGGTTGCTCTAATTTACCATCGGATTCGACTATTCGTCAACCGGACCTCGACCCGAACTCCACTCCCAACCCTCACGGTCGGCCCAGATTGCCAGGCACCCTGGCCGATGAAAAATGGGTTCGTTTCGTCGCGAGCCTGGGTCATGGGAAGTTTGATCTGGGCCCAACCCGGCCGGACCCTCCCCTCGGGATCGACGGGCGGATACAACGGGAGGCCCGGTCGCCCGGCGATCGCGCTTCAAGACCCGGGGCAGAACGAAGCCAATCCCGATCAAGTCGCCGCGCGGCCAGCTTTCGGGGCGCGGTCCTCCCTGATTATCGGAATAATCGGACCGGCCAACCCGCTTTTGGGGGGAATCGCTCCCGATGGGCGGGCGAGGCTGGTTCGCGACGAAAGAGGCCGGCCCGATCATGGCGACGCCCGATCCAGTCCCGCCGCTCCGGCTCGGGTTCCCGGTCAAGGTCCTGGGCCAGCCCGACCTCAAGAGCAACGACGCGCGGAAGTGGCGGAGCGGGCCGCATCTCCGGGTGTCGCTCGAATATCTCGGCGCGATCCTCGGATACCTCGACAAGCACGCCATCCGGATGTACCGGATGTCGTCCGACCTCGCCCCGTACGCGACGCACCCGGACATGCCCCAGTTCCACGGGATGATCCGCGAATGCGCCGGGGATCTGCGCGAGGTGGGCCAAATCGCCAACGAGCGGGGGGTCCGGCTGTCGTTCCACCCGTCGCAGTACGTGATCCTGAACAGCCCCGACCCCAAGCTGACGGCCAAGAGCGTGGCCGACCTGGTGGCCCAGGCCGAGATGCTCGACCTGATGGAGCAGGGGCCGGAGGCGGTCCTGGTCATCCACGTCGGCGGGACCTACGGCGACCGCTTTTCGAGCCGGCGCCGCTGGGCCGAGACGTATCCCACCCTCCCCGAGCCGGTCCGCCGCCGCCTGGTCCTCGAGAACGACGACATCCGGTTCGGGGCCGGCGACGTCCTGGCGATCCACGAGGCCATCGGCGTCCGCCTGATCTTCGACCACCAGCATTACTGGTGCTTGAACCCCGAAGGGCTCGACCTCCGCGAGACCCTGGCGAAGTTCCTGGCGACCTGGCCGGCGGGCGTCCGGCCCAAGCTCCATTACTCCTCGCCCCGGACCGAGTTCCGCGAGGTCAAGCGCAAGGATCGCAAGACCGGCAAGGCCACCACCGCGCTCTTGCCGCCGATCTGGACCGGGCACGCCGACTTCGTCAACCCGATCGAGTTCACCACCTTCCTCCGCCTCGCCGCCGGCCTCCCCGACTTCGACGTGATGCTCGAAGCCAAGGCCAAAGACCTCGCCCTGCAACGGGTCCGCCGCGACCTCCCCCGCTTCGCCCCCGAGATCGCCCCCCGATTCGGCATCGATCCCCTCGCCGCCGACGACCTCGATGACGTCGAGATCGAGGACGGCGAGGATTGAGGGCTCGGGACTTCGAATAATTCTCATGTGTAGGGTGGGCCTCGTTCCACTCGGCCCACCCTACATGTATAGATTTTTCTGGGTTTTAAGGCCCCAATTCCCCCGCCTCATGCCGTGACCGGCCGCTCCGGGGTTTCGGGGAGGAGGTCGAGCCCTTCGAGGAGGTGGGCGGGGTGGTCTTCGCCCTCGCGGTCGCGGTCCCAGACTTCGACCCAGCGTTTCCAGGGGAGGGGGACGTCGGCGAACAGGAGGCGGTCGGTGTCGATCCGGGGGGGGACATAGCCCGGGGGATCGCCCTTGACCAGCGGGGGGGCGCCGGGGTGGGGGCGGAGGAGGTAGAGGACCTCGGTGGCGGGGGACTCGTCGGGCCAGGCGACCAGGCCCTCGGGGCGGAAGTCGAAGTCGCGGAGGCCGGGGCCGAGGGCCTCGGCGATCGGCTCGCGGACGAGGTCGACGCCGGCCATCTTGTACAGGCCGGCCAGCGCGGTGGCCAGGGCCTGGCGGGCGGGCGGTTCGAGGTCGGCCACCCATCCGGCCTCGACCACGCCGGCGACGAGCCAGCCCGAATGCTCCTCGATCGCCAGGCGGAGGGGGGGGCCTCCCCGACCGGGCCGGATCAGCTCGACCTCGAACCGCTTGGCCCCGGCGCGGACCTCGCCCAGGGCCAGGGGGATGGCGGCCATCGACCGCCCCTGGAGCAACAGGCTCAGGAAGTCGCGGTCGATGAAGTGGCGGACCGACTCCTCGACCGCGTGCAGCCGCGCCAGGGACTTGCGGAGCCCCTTGCCGTGGCCCGTCGCCGCCTTCTTCCGCTCGGCCCGGCGGAGCTTGGCGAACAGCTTCGGGACCGTGCCCGAGTGGAACCCCGGCTTGAGCAGCCGGGCCATCGTCTCGCCGTGGTGGCCGATCACCACCGGCTTGAGGTCGACCGGCCGGTTCGCCTCGTAGAGCCGCCAGTTCTCCTTCAACTCCCAGACCAAAAACCCGAACACCCCGGGCATCAGGAGCAGGACCACCCCGGCGATCGCCAGGCCGAGGTCGAGCCCGAACAGCCCGGTCATCACCGACTTGAGCAGGAACGCCTGGGTGAGCATGATCTTGTGCGAGACCGTGACCACCGGGAAATGCTTGATCGGGTTGACCTGCGGCTCGATCAGGAGCGTCACGCAGAACCGGACCACGTATGTTACCAGGCCCCAGCCCAGGCCGAGGATCGCCTTGATCGCCAGGGTCGCGCGCCCCTGGCCGCCCCGGAACCGGAGCCATTCGTCGACGACGTAGAGGACGCGCTCGATCGCTTCGAGGATGCGGTCGAAGGTATCCATCACCAGGCGGAACAGGCCGGGCAAGAGGCTGGAGATCAGCCAGGTCCAGGCGCGGCCGAACGAGTCGACGGCCAGCTCTTCGAGGTCGCGGCCGGCCCGGGTCGTCAGCAGCAGGCCGGTCGCCGCGAAGGCCACGGCCGCGCCCGCGACCTCGACGGTCCGGGGCCCGCCCGAGGCCGGGCGGAGCAACCACCAGGCGACGCCGGCGGCGACCGAGGGGGCCAGGGCCCCCCGCCAGGTCATCGAGAAGGCCCGGCTCCCGATCGCCCGGCGGACCCAATCGCGGCGGATCACCCAGGTCGGCAAGCCCAGGAGGACCAGGTGGGCCAACCGGAAGGCCCGGCCGAGGTAGCGGCCCGTCGCCCGGCGGAACTCCCCCGAATACAGGAGGCCGATGGCGACGGTGCCGTCGACGGCCATCGAGAGCGGGTTGAGCAGCTCCACCTCGTCGCCCATCAGGGCGCGCGAGGCCGGCCCGACCACCTCCTGCAACCCCTTGAGGATCACCGCCGACCCGGCGTAGGGCAGGACCAGGAACCGGGTCAAGAGCCGCCCGGACCGGGTCCCGAAGGCCAGGGCGCTGAAGCGTTGCAAGGCGCGGAGGTAGACCTCGCCCCGGCGGTAGACCCCTTCCAGGGCGACGGCCAGGCGGCGGTCGGCCTGGAGCAGGCGGTCGCCGACGAGGAACTCGCGCGGGCCGGCCAGGTCGGGCAGCTTGCGGTTATTCCTCGACAGGGCGTCGCGGAAGTCGCCCATCGCCAGGAACCCGCGCTCGACCACGCGGTCGAGCAGCTCCTCGTCGAGCTTCTGGAGCGCCACGCGCTCGGGGAGGTCGCGGGGGCCGAAGCCGGTCGCTTCGAGGACCCGCTCGATCTCGGGCCGGAAGCGGTCGCGGAGCCGCCCCTCGGCCCGGTGGACGGCGTCCTTGAGCAGGCGGGCGAACCGGGCCCGGTCGGCCTCGGGCAGGCGGGCCGCCGCCAGGTGCCGCGAGGCGCCGCGGAGGTGCTGGACGATCAAGACGTCCTGGTGGCTCGGCAACGGCCGCTTGAGCGGGCGGCGGCCGAGCGTCAAGGCCCAGCCCACGAGGTCGACGTCGAAGGACGGCCGCTCGTGGTCGACGCAGACCTTCTGGAGGTCGAAGAGGAGCCGGGCCTCGGGCGTCCAGGTCCCGCGCGAGCCGCGTTCCAGGGGGGCGGCCAGGGCCTTCCGCCAGTCGGCCGTCACCGACCGGTCGAGGCCGAGGGCGTCGACGAGCCGGCCGGCGAGCCGGTCCACGGCCTTCCGGGCGGCCGATCGGGCCTGGCCGGCCTGGCTGGGGCCGGCCAGGCGGGCGGCTCGGGCCCGCAAGATCGCCGCGCGGACGAGGTTGCCCCGGTCCGAGGCCGCGTCGGCCTCGCGGAGCAACCGGCGATACTTCGGCCCCGACGGGGGCCCCGGGCCGGGGTCGGGCCCCCCGTCCGGCCCCGGCTCCTCCGGCCGCTGGGGCGCCCGGGTCGAGGGGCCGGCCGAGCCCGGCAGGCGGGTCGAGGCCAGCAAGGCCCGGGCGTCGACGTCGCCGGCCAGCGCCCGGTCGACGGCGTCGAAGTCGCGGACCGCCGGGAAGAAGCGGGGGATCAGGGCGCCTTCGAACGCCCGGAGTTCGAGGTAGGTCGCCGCGAACTCGACGTAAACGGTGGCGTCGTCGCGGGGCGGCAGGAGCAGGTCTTCCATCCGGAGGACCGAGCGGGCCTCCTCGAAGGCCGACGGGTCGACCCGCCGGACCCGGTCGCGGAGCCCGGCCGGGTCGATCGCGCCGTCGGCGAGGCGGCGCTCCAGGGCCTCGTGGACCCGGGCATGGAACAGCCGCCGCCAGGAGTCGCGGAGGACCTCGGCCCGGGGGCGATCGGCCAGGTCGTCGGCCTCGGGCTCGGCGATCAGGAGCGCCGTCGGTGGCGCCGGCTCGCCCGGTTCCAGGCCCAGCTCCTCGGGGGACAGGACCGCCAGCGCGGCGGGGCCGGCGATCGTGAACGAGTGGCGATGCGGCGGCCGGAAGCTGAACCCCGGGAGGCCGCGGTCGTGCTTGATCGCCCGCCGGACGATCCGCGCCGGGACCACGAACGCGGCCCGGTCGACCCCCCGGACGATCCGCCTCAACTCCGAAGCCGTCAAGGCCGGCCCTGCGTCCGCCACGGTCGCCCCTCCGCTCATCCCGCCCGGTCGGTCTTCGCCGGTCCGCTGATGATAGGCCATCGGCGGGGCCCACGCCACCCGATCACGTCCCATCGAAGAACGGGACGAACCGGCGGAACCGATCGGTCAGGGCGTCGGCCAGGGCTTCGGGCTCGGGGAACAACCCGTCGGGGCCGCCGCCGAGCCGGAACGACATCGCTTCCTGCCCCAGGTTGATCCGGATCAGGCCGAGCGTGACCACCCGCGACCGCCTCGAAGCGGGGCCGAGGACGTCTTTCAAGAGGTCGTCGTCCTCGGCCCGGATCGGCTCGGCCGTCAGGACCACCGCCGTCAGGCCGACGCTGCCGAACCCCCGGCGCCGCCCCGGCGGGAACCGGCCGTTGGTCGCCATCGCCAGCCGGTCGAGGAACCCCCGGTAGCCCCGGCCCGGCCCCGCGATCCCGACGTCCACCGGCTGCCGGGCCACCGCCACCACCCCCTGGGCCCGCCCCAGCATCGGGAGCCAGTGGAGCCGGACCGGCCGCCGGTAATAGCGGAGGACGTCCAGGGGCGGGTCGCGGAACTCCTCCCCCTCCTCCTCCCGGTGCCCCAGGCCGACCAGGATCGGGTCGATGATCTCAAATAACTGGTCTTCGAGCACCGCCACCCCCCCACGACTCGGGATCGAAGGCCCGGACCTGGCCCCTCCATCTTATCAGGCCGCCGGGCCGATCGCCCCCGGGGCACCGCGTTGCCCAGGGTCGATCAGTTCTTCGAGCTGGGTCGAAAGGCGGATGGCGGATTGCAAGGATCTCGGATTCCAGAAGGCCGGTTTTTCCTCGTCTTTCTGGCATCCGAGATCCTTGCGATCTTTAATCCCGCGAATTGACGAACCGATCGACCCTGCCGCCTTGCCGACCGCCGGAGGATCTGGGACATTTGTCGAAGGGGAATTTCTAGCACCCGGGGAGGGCCCGCCGCGGCGCGAGGTTGGGTCCGGCTTGCCGCCGCCCAACCCGACCGCGCTTCCCCCGTCCCTGGGACGAAACCACCTTGTTCACACATGCTGATCGACGAGGATCGGATTCCCGTCAGGGTCCACCACGACGAAGCTGGCGGGCCCCGTCGTGGACTCGTCCGCCTCCTGGAGCAACCGCGCCCCGTTTGCCTTCAACTGGCGCTGGAGATCGCGGATGTCGGTGAACGATCCGAGCTTCTGGGCGTTGGCGTCCCATCCGGGATTGAAGGTGAGCGTGTTCTTCTCGAAGATCCCCTGAAAAAGCCCGATCGCGTGATCGCCATTCTTCAGGATCAGCCAGTTCCGCGAGGCGTCCCCGGCAAAGGCACGGAAACCCAGTTGTTCGTGGAACTTCCGCGAAGCGTGGATGTCCTTGACCGCCAGGCTGACCGAAAACGCGCCGAGTTCCATGCCGTGCACCTTCCAGTTCGGTGGGGGAGCCCTCCGCCGCCCGGCTCGAATTGGGCGGACGAAAGGCACTGATGCATCACGCCTCTTGTCCTTATAATCCCGGGCGATCATCACCTTCCCGACCCATTGACGCCCTGTCAAGGAATAAGGCCGTGGAAATCGGGACGGATGGCGTGGAGGCACCGGGACGGGTCCTGGGCGGGTGGACGGGGGTCGTCTGGGATCGATGATTTTCGGGGCAACCGGGAGGTCGGGAGCATGGCCGAGCGTGGCGGGGGTTGGCGGGGGTGGTTGGCGATCGCGCTGGGGGTGGCGGTCGCCTGGGGCTCGATCGCCGCCCAGGGGCCCCCGCCGGCGGCGTCGGCCGACGCGCCACCGGGGGAATTCTCGGCGGGGCGGGCCGGGGCGGTGGTCGCCGAGGTCGCCGTCGAGCCGCACCCGACCGGCTCGCCGGCCAACGACCGGGCCCGCGAGGTGATCCTCCGGCGGCTCCAGGGGCTGGGGATCGAGGCCGAGGTCCAGGCGCCTCGCGACCCGGCGAGCCCGCTCCGAAACGTCGTCGCCCGGGTCCCGGGCAAGGGGCCGTCGGGGCGGAAGGCCCTGATGCTCTGCGCCCATTACGACTCGGTCCCGCACGGGCCGGGGGCGGGGGACGACGGCTCGGGCGTGGCGGTGATCCTGGAAACCCTCCGGGCGCTCCGGGCCGGGCCGCCCCTCGATCGCGATCTGATCGCGCTGATCGATGACGGCGAGGAGCGGGGCCTCCACGGCGCCCACCTGTTCGTCGACGAGCACCCGAGGGCCGGCGAGGTCGGCGTCGTGCTCAACTTCGACGCCCGGGGGACTTCCGGGCCGTCGTTCATGTTCGAGACCTCCGACGGCAACGGCTGGCTGGTCCGCCAGTTCGCCGCGGCCTCGCCGCGCCCGCTGGCGACGTCGGTGAGCATGGACATCTACCGGCTCATGTCCAACAGCACCGACCTGACGGTCTTCAAGCAGGCCGGGATGGCGGGCCTGAACTTCGCCTTCAGCCGGGGCTTGAGCGACTACCACACGCGGGACGACACCCCGGCCAACCTCGACCCGCGGACCCTCCAGCACCAGGGGGAGAACGCCCTGGCCCTGACCAGGCACCTCGGCCACCTCGACCTCGACGACGTCCGCCGCGACGACGTCGTTTACTTCTCGATCCTGAACCGGGCCGTGGTGATCTATCCCGTCGCCTGGGCCTGGCCCTTGGGGGCGGTCCCGGCCTTGCTCTGGGTGGTCGTGGCGGCGGTGGGCTGGCGGCGAGGGCGGGTCGGCCTCCTCGACCTGGCGGCGGGGCTCGGGGCCTGGCCCTTGGCGGCGTTCGTGGCGGTCTTCGCGGCGGGGGGATTCTGGCTGGTCCTCCGCGACGTCGTCACCAACCTCGGGCTGCCGGTGCTCCGGGTCGACCTGCCGATCCTGACCGCCTGCGCCGTTGTGGCGGCGACGGTGATGCTCCTCCTGGAGCGGCGACTGGGGCGCGGGCGGCCGGCGGAGGCCCTGGGGCTCGGCGGGCTCGCCTGGTGGGCGGCCCTCGCCCTGGCGACCGCCCGCTGGGCGCCCGGGATGAGTTACGTGTTCGCCTGGCCGACGCTGGCCGCCCTGGTGGCCTTGGGGGCGTCGCTGCTCTGGAATCGCGATTCGGGCGGGGCCGTGGTGGCGAACTTCCTCGGGGCGGCGCCGACCCTGGTGCTGATGCCGCCGATGACCCGCGAAGCCTTCCAGGCGCTGAGCTTTCGGATGACCACGCCGCTGATGCTCCTGGTGGTCATCACCCTGGGGGCGATCCTGCCGATCCTCGGGCCGATCGTGGCGCCTCGCCGGCTGGAAGGGGCCGGGCGGGCCGGGTAACATGGACCCGATGAGCACCACCCGCGACCGACCGATTGCCCCGGCCCTGCCCGGTCCCAGAGGGCGATGGCTGACCGGCCACGTCCGCGACTTCGCCGCCGACCGGCTCGGCTTCCTGACCCGGATTGCCCGGGAATACGGCGACATCGTCGCCCTCCGGTTCGCGCATCGGCCCGTGGTCGTGGTCAACCACCCCGACCTGGTCGAGGAGGTGCTGGTCACGCGCAACCGCCAGTTCATCAAGCACTTCGCCCTCCGGATGGCCAGGCCCACCCTGGGCAACGGCCTCCTGACCAGCGAGGGGGACTTCTGGCGACGCCAGCGCCGGCTGGCCCAGCCGGCGTTCCACCGGGAGCGGGTCACGGCGCATGGGGCGGTCATGGTCGAGTACGCCGAGCGGATGCTCGCGACCTGGTCCGACGGCCGGACCCTCGACATCCAGGACGCCATGATGCGGCTGACCCTGGAGATCGTCGCCAAGACCCTCTTCGACGCCGACGTCTCGACCGACGCCGCCGACGCCAGCGCCGCGATGGAGATGCTCCTGCGCAGCTTCACGGCGCGGGTCGGCAAGCTGATCCCGATGCCCGACTTCATCCCGACGCCCGTCAACCTCCGGTTCCGCCGGGCCCGGGACCGGCTCGACCGGATCATCCACGGGATCATCGCCGCCCGCCGGGCCTCGGGCGAGGACCGGGGCGACCTCCTTTCGATGCTCCTGCAGGCCCAGGACGACGCCGACACCACCACCGCCGGCGGCGGCGGGATGACCGACGTCCAGCTCCGCGACGAGGCGATGACCCTGTTCATGGCCGGCCACGAGACCACCGCCAACACCCTGGCCTGGGCCTGGCTCCTCCTGTCCACCCACCCCGAGGTCGAGGCCAAGCTCCACGCCGAACTCGACGAGGTCCTGCCCGACGGCCCGCCCACCGTCGCCGACCTCCCGCGCCTGGTCTACGCCGAGCACGTCGTGACCGAGGCCCTCCGGCTCTACCCCACGGTCTGGCTCCTCGGCCGCGAGGCGATCGAGCCGACGGTGGTCGGCGGCCACCGGATCGCCAAGGGGACGACCGTCTACATGAGCCAGTGGGTCGTCCACCGCGACCCCCGGTTCTTCGACGACCCCCTGGCCTATCGCCCCGAGCGCTGGGAGGAGGGGATGGCCCGGAAGATCCACCGATACGCCTATTTCCCGTTCGGCGGCGGCCCGAGGATCTGCATCGGCAACGGCTTCGCGATGATGGAGGCCGTCCTCCTGTTAGCCACGATCGCCCGCCGGTTCCGCCCCCGGGTCCTCCGCCCCGCCGAGGTCGTCCCCCTGCCCACCATGACCCTCCGCCCCATCGGCGGGATCGACGTCGTCCTCGAAGCCCGGCGGCGCGGAGCTTGAGCGCCGAGGCGGGCCGGATCGGGGGGGCGACGGGATGAAGGTCGCGATCGACGAGGCCGGGCCGGCGGACGCCGAGGTGCTCCGGAGCCTCTGGCAGCTCCACCTCCACGACCGGAGCGACGTCGACGGGGCCGACCTCGACGACCGGGGCCACTTCGTCGACCCGGGCTTGAACCGGGTGGGGCCGGGGTCGGGGCGGCTCGCGTACTTGATCCGGGTCGAGGGCCGGCCGGCGGGTTTCGCGCTGGTGGACCGGCAAGGCGTCCTGGCCGAGGGCGGGGGAGGCCACGCGATCGCCCGGTTCTTCGTGGTCCGGAAGCACCGACGCCGGGGGGTCGGCGGCCGGGCCGCCGCCGAGGTCCTCCGTCGCCACCCCGGGCGCTGGGAGGTCCGCCAGGCGGCCGGCGACGTCGCGGCCCGGTCGTTCTGGCGGGGCGTGATCGACCGCTGCGCGGCCGGCCAGTTCGAGGAATCGGCCCTCGACGACCGCCGATGGTGGGGCTGGGTGCAAACCTTCGCGATCGAGGCCGGCGGGGGATCGCGTGAGGATCGGGCCCCGGCCGGGCAGTAAGGGGCGGACGGATCGACGGGGGCGGCGTCAAGGAGCGACGAGCGATGGCGAGCGGGCGGACGGTCGGCGTCGGGCGGTCAATCCGGACGCTCTGGGGATCGGGGGCGGTCGGGACCTTGAGCGACGCCCAGCTCCTGGCGCGGTTCGTCGACCGCCCGGGCGACGGGGCCGAGGCGGCGTTCGAGGCGCTGGTGGGGCGGCACGGGCCGATGGTCCTCCGGGTCGGGCGGGACGTCCTGGGGGATCGGCACCGGGTCCAGGATGTGTTCCAGGCGACGTTCCTGATCCTGGCCCGCAAGGCCGGCTCGATCGGCCGGCCCGAGGCCTTGGCCCCCTGGCTGTACGGGGTCGCCCTCCGGGTGGCCCGCAAGGCCCGGTCCGAGGCGGCGCGGCGGAGTCGCCACGAGCGGGCCGCCGCCGAGCGGTCGGCGGGGTCGGCGGAAGCCCCCGACGGCCCGCCCGCCCTCGCCCTGGCCTTGCACGAGGAGGTCGCCCGGCTCCCCGAGGGGGCCCGGGCGGCGGTGGTCCTCTGCTACTTCCAGGGGATGACCTACGACGGGGCGGCCCGCGACCTCGGCGTGACCGAGGCGACCGTCCGGGGCCGCCTGGCCCGGGCCCGCGCGACCCTCCGGCGTCGCCTGGCCCGCCGAGGCGAGGCCGACCTCGCCCTGGCCCCGGCGGTCCTCGTCCCCGATCGGTGGATGGCCCCGACGGCGCGGTCCGTTTGGCGGGCGGCGATGGGCCAGGAGTCGACCCCGGCGGCCGTCGCCGGGCTCGCGGAAGGAGTCTTGAAGACCATGTCCACTGCCAAGTTGAAGACGGCGGCCGTCCTGATCGCCCTCCAGGTCGCCGCCGGCGCGGGCGTCCTGGCCCGGCCCGGGAATTCCGAAGGCGCGAAGGCCCCCGAGCCGCCCGCCGTCGCCCCGGTCGCCGAGGATTCCCGGCCGGAAGTCCCCGAGATGATCCGCCGGCCCGACGAGCCCGGGCCGGGTCGCCGCGAATTGACCCTGGAAGCGGCATTCGACCGCCTGGTCCGCGAGGACCCCGCCCTCTCCCCGGCCCGCTTCGAGATCCCGATGGCGCGTGCCGACGCCCTCACCGCCGGCCTCCGGGCCGACCCGAGGTATTACGCCGACGAGCAGCTCGTCTCCTACGGCGCGTTCGCTCGCCCGCGGCCCGGCGGGCAGACGCAGTATGGCTTCAACAACTCCCGGCCGCTCGATGTCACCGTGAAACGGCGGTCCCGCCTGGCTTCGGCAACCCGGCCCATCTTCGTGATCGAGGCCGAGTATCAGGACGCCGTCCGCCTCCGGGTCAACCGGGTGGCCTCGGCCTTCGTCGACGCCCTGGCGGCCCGCGACTTGCTCCAACTCCGTCAGGACGGCCTCGACCGGCTCGCGCGGGTGGCGAGGTCGGCCCGGGCCTTCGAGGCGGAGGAGCCCCGCCGCTTCACGGATGCGACCATGACCGCCCACCTCGCCCGGGCCGAGGCGACCCGGGCGCTCGCCCGGTCCCTCGCCGCCCTGGCCTCGCTCTTGAACCTGGGGGGAGGGGAGGCCGACCGCCTCGAAGTCGTGGGCAATCTCAGCGACAACCTCGCCTCGCCGCCCCTCGATGCCGTGGTCGCCGAGGCCCTGGCCGCCCGCCCCGACCTGGCGGCCATGCGGCTCGGCATGGACCGCGCGAAGCAGGACGTCATCCTGCGCAAGGCTGGCACGCCGCTTGACCCGAGAAACCCGCTCCTTTGGGCCCTGGGCGAGCCCATCCCGGCGGCCGACCGGCGTCCAGGGCGGGAAAGCATCCAGGCCCAACGCGAGCGGAGGGCCCTGGAGAACGCCGTGGCCGCGCAAGTCCTGGATGCCTGGCACTCCACCGACCGGGCGCGCCTCGCGGCCCGCAAGGCGGGGATGGCGGCCGAGGACGCCCGGGGGATCGCCGACCTGGCCTCGATCCGGTACCGGGAAGGTGGACGGGACCTGGCCGGCTGGCTCGACGCCTTCGAGTGGGCCGACGAGACCGGGCGGCTCAAGATCGAGGCGCTGGCGAGGCTCCGCCGCGCCCAGGTCGCCCTGAACACGGCGGTCGGCCGCCGCGTCGTCCCGTGAGATCGGGGCGGGCCTTGGGGCGCGGATTGGCTCAAGCCGGGTGGGATCGGGCATCGAAACACAAAGGATGATTCGCGCGAACCTTTCCTCAAGCCGGGAATTTCCGACGATGGAAAACGACGCCGACCTGACCTGGGACGAGGCCCACCACGCGGTGGTCGGGCTGATGCGGGTCGACAACCGGACCAACATCCGGTTCATCGCCCGCGAATACCTCGGCCTGGCCGCGACCCTGGCCCTCTGCGGCTGGGCGTGGCACGCCTGGGCGGGCGGGCGGATCGCGACGGGCGGGTTCGTCCCCCTGGCCACGCTCGGGGTGTTCGCCGTGGCCGCGTTCCAGCACCGGCTGTCGGGGTTGGCCCACGACGCGAGCCACTATACGTTGTTCCGCGACCGGCTGGCCAACGAGCTGGCCTCGGACCTCCTGTTGCTGTTCCCGCTGGTGGCGATGACCCGGCGGTATCGCGAGGCCCACCTCGGGCACCATCGCCACGTCAACGACCCCGAGCGCGACCCCGACCTCGTCCGGCTCAACCACCCCGAGCCGCATCGGTTCCCGATCTCCAAGCGGCGGTTCTGGCTCAAGTACGTCGCCCGCGGGCTCTGGCCGCCGTCGATCCTCCGCTACCTGTTGGGCCGGGCCCGCGCCGCGAACCTGGGGTCGGGGTCGGGTTCGAGATCGGGCGAGATCCGGCCGGCCCGGGGCGTGTACCGGGTCCGGGTGGCCCGGACCCTGCGCGGGGCCTACTGGCTGGCGGTCCTGGGGGCGGTCCACGCCTCGGGGTCGTGGCCGGTGTTCTGGCTGTTCTGGGTGGTCCCGCTCCTGACGGCCTATCCGCTGTACATGCAGCTTCGCGAGATCGCGCACCACAGCAACGCTCCCGACGCCGGCGACCTGACCAACTCGCGGGTCTTCGAGGTCCACCCGCTCCTGGCGGCCGTGGTCTTCCCCTACGGGCAGGCGTTCCACCTGACGCACCACCTGTTCGCGATGGTCCCGCACCACCGGGTCGCCGAGGCCCACGCGATCCTCGGCCGCCACCGCCCCTACCGCGAGTCCGTCATCGTCTGCCGGGGGTTCTTCTTCCGGAAGCCCGGCACGGCCGGCCCGTCGGTCCTCGACCTCCTCGCGTCCCCGCCGGCCCCGGCCCCGGGCGACCGGCCCCGGTTCGACCCCGCCCGGGTTCCTTCGCGGCCCGAATATCCGGCCCGATCGGGCGAGTCGGCACGACGGTTGCGGGGCTAACCCCGACGAGTCCGCCCAGATGGCACGCCGCCCCCCCTCCGGCCCGTCCACCCAAAGGAGCGAACCATGAGTACCGCGTCGCGGAACATCCAGGAACACATGGAAGTCGTCTGCTCCAAGGGGATGCACGTCGGCACCGTCGACCACGTCCAGGGCGACCAGATCAAGCTGACCAAGAACGACTCCGAGGATGGGATGCACCACCTGATCCCGGCCTCGCTGGTGGCGTCGGTCGACACCAAGGTCCACCTGTCCCAGCCCTGCGACGAGGTCAAGAAGACCTGGAAGTCGGAGTGAGCCGACGGCCGAGCTCTTGAGATTCCACCGCGATAGGTCACCCCTCGACGCCGCCGGGCTTCGGCGGCGTCGTCCTTTCGCGGGCATGGGAACGGACCGAATCCGCTTGGCCTTGGTCAAGGATTTGAAGAGGGGCGGATGCGGACCAAACCGGGGGAGACCACACTGAATGCCCCGACCATTTCGTCGCCATGATCCTGGAATGCCTCGGCGACAATGTTCGCCTTCGAAGAAGGGGACAGGCTGGAGAGGCGGAGTAGGACTACCCCGCCGTGGAATCGCCCGAGGCGGTGCACCAGTTCACCGAAGTCCTTGTCCGCCGTCACCAGCAACGAGCCGCGATTTACCGCCTGCTGGAGGACTTCCTCGTCCGTAACGCTCGGTGACAATTCGGCGACGTAGACGACGTCATAGCCCTCCAATCGCAGCCGTTCGACGATGGGCCGGTCAACGCCCTCGTCGGCGAACAAGTTCATGCGGATCGGCCGCTCAACGGATACAAGACATCAGCCCGCAGGACCCGGGCGGCAAACTCCAAGGCCGCCGACACCGCCGAACTCGTGAGCCGCGGGTGGGCATCCAGAAGTTGCTCGACCGACTCACCGGACGCGAGCTTCTCCAGGATCAATTCGACGGTAATGCGCGTGCCCTCGACGACGGGCTTGCCCATCATCACCGCCGGGTTGGAAACGATTCGTGGGGTCATCATCCACCTCCCACGCCCAATATACGCCGGCGAGACTCCCTCTCGCAAGCGAACCCTGGCGGGCGCGGACCGCCGCGAGCCCGCGAATAATCTCCTCCGGGTTGGCGTCGCCGCCCCGTTGAAGGTATCTTGAAGATGGGCGTCGGCCGGGGTTGGCCGCGGGACGGGATGGGCGCGGGGATGGGCGGAATCGCGATGGCCTCGATCGTTCTGGCCGACGACGACGAGGACCTCCGGGCCGTCTATGCCCCTTGCCTCCGCTCGGCCGGGCATGCCGTCTGGGAAGCGGCGGGCGGCCTGGAGGCGCTGGAGTTGGTCCGTCGGCACCGGCCGGCGTTGCTGGTCCTGGACGTCTGGATGCCGGGGGTCAACGGCTTCGAGGTCCTCGGGCAGCTCCGCCACGACCCGGCGGCGGCGGGCCTGAAGGTCCTGATGCTGTCGAGCATGGGCGACGCCGACACTCGGCTGGAATGCTTCGAGATGGGGGCCGAGGAGTACCTGGTCAAGGGGGTCCCGCTGGCCGACCTCCGGGCCTGCGTGGGCCGGCTGGTCGCCGACGAGGCCCGGCTGTTCCCCCGCCTCGAAACCGAGCCCGAAGGGCCGCCGCCCTGACCGGCCCGAACCACCCCAACGGCCCCGGAGGTCGGCCCGCCGACGCCATGCCCGACGCGTATCAGGACAGCCTCGACTACCTTTACGGCCGGCTCAACTACGAGCGGCTCGGCATGCCCCGGGGGACGGCCGAGCTCCGGCTCGGGCGGATGCGCCGGCTCCTCCGCCGCCTGGGCGACCCCCAGGACGCCCTGGCGATCGTTCACGTGGCGGGGACCAAGGGGAAGGGGTCGACCGCCGCGATGATCGCCGCCGCGTTGTCGGCCTCCGGGGCCCGGACCGGCCTGTTCTGCTCGCCGCACCTGCACCGCCTGGAGGAGCGGTTCCGGGTCGACGGGGTCGAGGTGACCCCGGAGGAGCTGGTCGAGCTGGTCGACGCCGTCCGCCCGGCGGTCGACGCCCTCGACGCGACCGACCCCCACTACGCCCGCCGGGGGGCGACCTTCTTCGAGGTCACCACGGCGATGGGCCTGCTCCACTTCGCCGCCCGGGGGGCGGCGGCGGTGGTCCTGGAGGTTGGGATGGGCGGCCGGCTCGACTCGACCAACGTCGTCCGGCCGGCCCTGGCGATCCTGACGACGATCTCGTTCGACCACACCCGCCAGCTTGGCGCGACCCTGGGGGCGATCGCCGCCGAGAAGGCGGGCATCCTCAAGCGCGGGCGGCCCGTGGTCAGCGGCGTCCGGGGCGACGAGCCGAGGGCGGCGATCCACGCGGCGGCCCGGGCCCGGAAGGCCCCGCTCCGCGAGGTCGACGTCGATTTCTCCTCGACCTACACCCCGCCCGCGCCCCCGCTGGCCCGGCCGACCCCCGGCCGGGTCGCGGTCCGGACCTGGCGGCGCGAGTGGCCGGCGGTGGTCCTGCCGATGCTCGGCGAGCACCAGGGGCAGAACGCGGCCGTCGCCCTGGCGGGGCTCGACGCCCTGGCCGAGCAAGGGCGGTTCGACGTCGGCCCCGACGCCGTGGCCCGGGGGTTCGCCGCCCTGGCCTGGCCGGCCCGGGTCGAGGTCGTCGCCGAGCGTCCCTGGCTGGTCATCGACGGGGCCCACAACGTCGCCTCGGCCCACGCCCTGGCCGGGGCCCTCCGGACCTGCTTCCCGCCGACGCCCCGGACCCTGGTCTTCGGGACCACCCGCGACAAGGACCTCCCCGGCCAGTTGCGGGCGCTCCTGCCCCTGGCCGACGTCGTCGTCGCCACCCGCTACGTCGAGAACCCCCGCGCCGTCCCGCCCGAGCAGGTCGCCGAGGCCGTCCACGCCCTCGGGGGCCGTCCCGCCCACCTCGCCGACGGCCCCGCCGAGGCCCTCGCCCTGGCCCGCCGCCTCACCCCCCCCGACGGCCTGATCTGCGTGACCGGCTCGCTGTTCCTCGCCGCCGAGGTCCGGGCCCTGGCCCTCCGCCGGCCCGAAACCACGCCGACCCGCCCCGCCGCGACCTGACCCCCTCGTTCCCCCTCTCGACGAAAGGACCCCCACCATGAGCGCATTCTGGGTGCGGATCGGAGCCATCCTCGGCGGCCTGGCGGTGACCTTCGGCGCCTTCGGGGCCCACGGCCTGAAGGGGACGATGGACCCGAAGTCGCTCGAAACCTTCGAGACCGCCGCGAAATACCAGATGTACCACGCCCTGGCTCTGGTCGCCGTCGGCCTGCTCGGGCTCACGGGTCGGCCCGGACCGGGCGTGAACGCGGCCGGCTCGTTGTTCCTGGTCGGCACCCTGCTGTTCTCGGGGGCCCTCTACGCCCTGGCCTTCGGCGGCCCTCGCCAACTGGGCCGGTTCGCGCCCATCGGCGGCCTGTTCCAGATCGCCGGATGGCTCGCCCTGGCCGGCGCGGCGGGTGGGAAATCGATCGGGGAGACGCGAAGCGAGATCCCATCCGCCGGGAACACCCACGATCCCGCATCCGATTGAACCGGATGTCGGCCGGGATGATCCCGATTGTGGGATCGCGCCTCCTCCCGCGCCCCGTGCTCTGGCAGTCGACGGGGGGTGCGGGATGCCCGAATCCGGATCGTCCCGGGATCGATGGCATCCCGCTCGATCGCCGGGTCGCGCCCGGGATCGATGCGTCGCGACCGGGCCCACCGCGCGGGCCCGAGGGCTTCGCCTCAGGTTTCGTCGCGGCCGTGGACGTGGGCCGGGGGATACGTCGCCTCGACGGCGGTGAACGCTTCCAGGATCTTGTAGGTGTGCTCGGCCCCCTTCGGGACGACCCACGAGTCGCCCGGCGAGAGCGTGACGACCTGGCCCTCGGAGTGCAGCTCGGCCCGGCCCGAGATGACGTAGCCGACCGTCTCATAATCGCGGGCCTTCGCCGGCTTGGCCTCGTCCGGGGCCTCGTCCTTCCAGAGCCGCATGGCGACGTTCTTGCCGGAGGCCAGGTAAACCTGGCCCATCTCGCCGCGCGGGGAGTGCCCCGAATCGATCTTCATCACCGTGGTGTCGCTCATCGCTCGCTGACCTCCTCGGATTCTCAAAGGCGGGCGGTTCCGATCGATCAGACCGCCGCGAAAGCCGTGCCGACCGCGAATCGACGCGGCCCCGCCCTTCGGGGCGGTCCCCGCCGGGCCGTTTCGCCCGGGAAGGACTGACGCCGGGGCCGCCGCCGCGTATCCTGGGACGCCGGGCGACGAGTGGAGCACGGCGGTCCTGGACCTTGGGCGGACGATGGCGACTTATATCGTGACGGTGACGGCGGCGGACCGGGTGGGGATCGTCCATTCGGTGACGGGGACGCTCCGCGACCTCCGGGGCAACATCCTGGAGCTGAGCCAGACGGTCATGCGGGGCTATTTCACGATCATCCTGGCCGTCGAGTTCGCCGAAGCCCGGGCGCCCGAGACGCTCGCCTCGGCGATCACCGATCGGGGCGGGGCGTTCGACCTGACCGTGGCGGTGATGCCGGCGGCCGAGGGGACGACCTCGCCCCCGGTCCCGGACGGCGAGCGGTTCATCCTCACCGTCCTGGGCGCCGACCACCCGGGCAACATCCACGGGATTTCCGGATCGCTGGCCCGCCTGGGCGTCAACATCGTCGACCTCCACGCCCGGGCCGACGCCGGCCGGTTCTCGCTGGTCATGGAGGCGTTCCTGCCCCCCGACCTCGCCCCCGGCGTCGTCCGCGCCGAGCTGGAACGGTTCGGCCGCGACCTCGGCCTGGAAGCGTTCGTGCAGCACGAGAACATCTTCATGGCGACCAGCGAGCCCACCCCCGTCCGCGTCGGCCCCCCGCCCAACCCGGCCGGGCCCGTGGTCGTCCCCCACTGAGGTCCCCATCATGCCCGAGTCGCCACCCACCCCGCGCAAGCCCCGGCGCCGGCGGTTCGCCGTCGGCCTCCGGGCGTTGATGGCCCTGATCGTGGTCGTCGCCGCCGGCCTCGGCTGGAAGGTCAATCGGGTCCGCGACCAGAAACGGGCCGTCGCCCGGATCGAGGCCGCCGGCGGCTTCGCCATTTATGACTTCTCGTTTGATGGCACCTACCCGTACAAAAACGTCGAAGGGCCGGCCGCCCCGGCCTGGCTCCGGCGCACGCTCGGCGATGAATTCTTCCAGGAAGTCACCGCGGTTAAATTTTACAACGATAAGGCGACCGACGCCGACCTCGTCGCCGTCGCGGCCTGCGACCACCTGCTCGCCTTCGAGCTTCACGACAACACCAAAGTCACCGACGTCGGCCTCGCCCGATTACGGGGCCTGAAGCACCTCCGGATCGTCGAACTCTTGGGGTCGAAGATCGGCGACGCCGGCCTGGCCCACCTGGCCGCGCTCCCCGACCTCCGGCGGCTGTGGCTCCGCGACCGGGACACCCCGATCGAAGAAATCCACGAGGAGTCGAAGCGGCGGTTCCTCGCCGACCCGAGCACTTTCCCGTCGTATCACTCCGTCGCCGGCGACCTCCGCCGCCGCAAGGGGGACGCGATCACCGGCAAGGGGCTCGCCCACTTGGAGGCCGCGACCCGCCTCGAACGGCTCGAACTGTCCTGCCCGGCGCTCCGAGGGGAAGATTTCGCCCACCTGGCGAAGCTGACCGGCCTCCGCCAGCTTTTCGTCAACGGGACCAGCGTCGCCGGCCCTGGCCTGGCCCACCTGGCGAAGCTGACCGGGCTCGTCGAACTTAGCTTCGCGGCCACCGACATCGACGACGCCAGCCTGGCCCACCTGGCGAGGCTGACCGGGCTCGTCGAGCTCGACCTGTCCTTGAATAGCTTATTCACCGACGCCGGCCTGGCCCATCTCGCCGGCTTGAAGGCCCTCCGCAAGCTCGACCTGGAAGGGACCCCAGCGAGCGACCAGGCCATCACCGGCCTCGTCGAGGCCATCCCCGGCCTGGTCGTATCGCGCGGCCAGGGGCCTTTTCTCGTCCCCCCCCCGCCGCGACCCCCGGAGATGTTCCAGTTGCCCTGATGCCGTGGAATAGCCCGCGACCATTCCGTGGAATAGCCCGCGACCATTCCACTGGTCAATTGGGAGCCAAATGGCCACAATGGACTTTTAGTGGTCAAAGTAGTTTGAGTAGTCAAAAACTACCTCGACCGCACCACGGCTTGGGTGCCTCGCGCGATGCGGCGATTCGAGGCCGTCATGCGACCTTGAGGATTTCAGTCATGGCGACCCTTCGAATCACACGCCGGCTCCTCTCGGCGTACACGGATAAGGAGTCCTGGAAAAACGACCATAAAAACGACCATATCGAAGCGCAATCTTGCCTCGATGTTGAGGAGGTTTTGGCCTGGGGCGTCACCCTTTATCGGGGCCTTAACGACATGGAAGCCCGCGCGCAAACGCGGGCATCGGGGAGAGCGGGGACCGAAGAAGCCTTGATGCTTGAAGTGATGCCATTGTTGTACAAGTTGTGGCTCGACGCATCCGAGTTTTTCCTGGATCGTGCCAGGGGCTTCGTCCGGGCGGGTTATTCGGTGGCGGGCCTGGAAGCGTTCGAAGCGACCGTGGAGGAGGCGCGTTGCCTCTCCGAGAATCTGGGCCTCGAAGACGAGATCCGGCCGATCGAGGAACTGATGGCCCGGGTTCGGCCCGAAAATCCCCGGCCGGGACGTTATGGCGATTGATCCGCTCCTGCCAGGTCGGATCTTCTGGTCCGTCTATCCCGGCGATCGGGGCGACGGCAAGAAGCGGCCGATGATCGTCGCCACCCGGCGGGTCGACCTCATGAGGACCGGGCAAGTGGTCGTCGTCGTCTGCTCGACCGCCTTCGCCGAGCCGCTCCTTCCGGAGGAAGTTCGGCTCCCGTTCGAGCCGGACGGTAGGTGCGTCACCAAGCTCCGCCAAGACACGGTGGCCGTTTGCGACTGGGTCGCGACGTTGCCCGTCGCCGAGATCCGCGAGACGGGTGAACTCGTCCCGGCCGACCTCCTCCGGGAAATCTTCGCGAAGGCGGGGATCACCTACGTCCCGGAGCGGTGATCGGGCAACCGGCTCACCCGCCCGGCAGCAGGGCGCGGATGCCTTCGAGGGTGTCGGCCTCCTCGGGCTTCTTGTCGACGCGCCAGCGGAGGATCCGGGGGAGGCATGGGTAGGCAAGAAGTGAAGAGGGGCCTTGCCCGAGGTCTCGCGGCGTGAGACCTGGCCTTTCCTTTGGCCGTGAGGTGGATTAAGGTTGCTGGGAGGATGTGCGATGGCCGAATCCCACGAGATTCGCTACGCGGACGAGGCCGTCGCGGATCTCCGGCCGCTCCGGGCCTTCGATCAGCGGAAGGTCCTTGATGGAATTCAGCAGCATCTGACATTTCAACCGAAATTCATCAGTCGAAGTCGGATCAAGCTGATGGACCAGCCGTTCTGGAGCCAATATCGACTCCGGCTGGACGAGATCCGGGTCTACTACGACGTGGATGATGAGGCTCGGATCATCAACATCCTGCGAGTGCTCATCAAGACGACCGGGACGACGCCGGGGGAATCGCCATGAAGACCATCGAGTGGACGGGAAATTTGTCTCTCGATGAAATCCTCAAGCCGGGTGAATTGGAAGAAGTCGTCTTGTTGAGGAACGGCCATGCGGTCGCCCTGATCACGCCATTCGATGACGACGACCTCGAATGGTTCGCCCGGGAACGCGATCCGGCCTTCCTGGAGACGATCGCGGCGGCACGCCGCCAGGTCGAGCAAGGACGGACCACCGGCCATGACGATTTGAAGCGGCAACTGGGCCTCGAATAGCTCGATCCAAAGGGGCCTCACCCGCCCGGCAGCAGGGCGCGGATGCCTTCGAGGGTGTCGGCCTCCTCGGGCTTCTTGTCGACGCGCCAGCGGAGAATCCGGGGGAAGCGGACGGCGATCCCGGATTTGTGGCGGGGGGATCGCTGGATGCCTTCGAAGGCGAGTTCGAAGACCAGCTCGGGCTTGACGGTCCGGACGGGGCCGAACTTCTCGACCATGTGGCGGCGGACGAAGGCGTCGACGCGGCCGATCTCCTCGTCGGTGAGGCCCGAGTACGCCTTGGCGATCGGCACGAGCCGGCCGGCCTCGTCCCAGACGCTGAAGGTGTAGTCGGTGTACAGGCTGGCCCGCTTGCCGCTGCCGCGCTGGGCGGCGGTGAGGACGGCGTCGACGGTGAACGGCGTGACCTTCCACTTCCACCAGTCGCCCCGCTTCCGGCCAACGTGGTAGGGGGATGCCAGCCGCTTGAGCATCAACCCTTCGGCCTGGCGGTCGCGCGACCCCTCGCGGGCCACGGTCAGGGCCTCCCACGAGGTCGCGACCACCGCGGGCGAGAGGATCAGCCGATCGGGCTGGTTGACGGCGGCGACGAGGGCGACGAGCCGGGCGCGTCGGGCTTCCAACGGCTCGGGGCGGAGGTCGCGGCCTTCGATCTCCAGGAGGTCGTAGGCGACGAGGACGACGGGGACCTCGGCCAGGATGGCCTTGCCCAGGGTCTTCCGGCCGATCCGCCGCTGGAGCTGGGCGAAGGGCAGGGGGGTCCCGTCGAGGTAGGGGAGGATCTCGCCGTCGAGGACGGTCCCTTCGGGCAAGAACGCGCCCAGGGTGGCGATCTCGGGGTAGCGGTCGGTGACCAGCTCCTCGCCCCGGGACCAGAGGAAGGTGTCCCCCCGGCGGCGGAGGAGCTGCGAGCGGATGCCGTCCCACTTCCATTCGGCCTGCCAGGCCTCGATCGGGCCGAGGCCGTCGCCGGGCGGGCCTTCGAGGGCGTGGGCCAGGCAGAACGGATAGGGGCGGCTGTGGTCGGCGTCGCGGGCGTCGGTCTGGCGGAGGCGGTCGTAGAAGGCCGGCGTCGGCTCCCAGTCCCCCATCAATCGGTGCGCGACGACCGCCGCCTCGACCCCGCTCACCTTGGCCAAGGCCCGGGTGACGAGCTGCTGCGACACCCCGACCCGGAAGCCGCCGCTGATCAGCTTGTTCCAGACGAACCGCTGGGTCCGGTCCATCGACCGCCAGGCGGCGAGCATCCCCAGCCGCTGGGTTTCCTCGTCCGACTCGCGCAAGGTCAAGAGCCGGCGCTCGACCCACTCGGCCAGGGGACGGTCGCTGGACGATTCGGGCGGCGGGAGGAGCAGGGCGACGGTCTCGGCCACGTCGCCGACGGCGTCGTACGACTCGTCGAACAGCCAGTCGGGCACGCCCGCCTCCGCCGCCGCCCAGGCGCGGAGCTTCTTCGACGGCACCGCCTGCTTCGGCTTCCGCCCGATCAGGAAGTAGACCGCCCACGCCGCGTCGGCCGGCGTGGCCCTCGCGAAATAGCGGGTCAGCGCCTCGACCTTGTCGTTGGTCCGGGTCGTCTCGTCGAGCGCGGTGTACAGGGCGGCGAAGTCCTTCATTTCAAGGCGCCTCCTCGACGGCGGTGGGCTCGTCGTCTTCGGGCTCGTCGGCCGCCTTGTCGTCGTTCTCCCCTTCGTAGCGGGTGGCGAGGACCTCGGCGTCGAGCCCTTGCTCGCGGAGCCACTTGACCACGACGGCGGCGTAGCCGTGGGTGACCAGGACCCGGGTGGCCCCGGTGGCGGCGATCGATCCGAGGAGGCCGGGCCAGTCGACGTGGTCGGACAGGACGAAGCCGCGGTCGACGGCCTTCCTCCTCCGGGTCCCGCGGATGGTCATCCAGCCCGAGGCGATCCCGTAGGAGGCCGGGCCGAACTTGCGGGCCCACGGGGTCCCCTGCGCCGACGGCGGGGCGACGATCAGGGCCCGGGTCCAGTCGGTCCCCTTGGGGGCGGCCCCGGCGTAGGCGGTCGGGGGCAGGGGGATGCCGGTCTCTCGATAGGCCCGGTTGAGCTTCTCGACGGCGCCGTGGGCGAGGATCGGGCCGATGGCCGGGTCGAGGCCGGACAAGAGCCGCTGCGACTTGCCCAAGGCGTAGCCCAGGAGGATGCTCGCCTTGCCCGCCGCCTGGTTGCCCCGCCACCAGGCGTTGACCTCGTCGAAGACGGCTTGTTGCGCCGGCCATCGGTAGATGGGCAGGCCGAAGGTCGACTCGGTGACGAACGCGTGGCACCGGACGGCTTCGAACGGCGCGCAGGTGGCGTCGGGCTCGACCTTGTAATCGCCGGAAACGACCCAGACCTCGCCCCGGTATTCCAGCCGGACCTGCGACGAGCCGAGGATGTGCCCCGCCGGGTGGAGCGAGATCCCGACCCCGCCGACCTCGACCGCCTGGCCATACGGCAGGGCGTCGATGACGGCGTCGCGGCCCATCCGGACCTGGAGGACCCGCGCCCCTTCGGCCGAGGTCAGGTACCGTTCGCAGCCCCAGCAGGCATGATCCGCGTGCGCGTGCGTGACCACCGCCCGGGGGACGGGCCGCCAGGGGTCGACGTGGAAGTCGCCCACCTCGCAGTACAGGCCGTGCTCGGTCGGTCGAAGGAGGTCGGTCGGGCTCATGGCGCCATTGTACCCGGCCCGGGCGGTTCGCCATCGTTTCCCCCGCTTCGGGGGGCCGACGGCCCCGCCCGGTTGCCCCGGCCCGGGGCGTCTGGCAGACTCGCGGGAGGTCCCGGCCCGATCCTCTCCCGACAGGAGCCCTCACCATGAGACGATACCTGACCCTCGCGATCGCGGGCGCGGTCATGTCCGCCACCGCGACGGCGCAGACCCCGGCCGAACTCGCCCGGACGGCCGCCTACGTGGCCAACTTCCAGAACCCCGACGGCGGGTTCGCCGCCAAGGTCGGCGGGGCGTCGAGCCTCGGTTCGACGTCGACGGCCGTCCGGACGCTCGGCTACGCCGGCGGGTCGATCCGGGACGTCGCCGCGTGCATTGCTTACGTCAAGTCGTGCCATGACCCCGCGACCGGCGGGTTCGCCCCCACGCCCGGCGGCAAGGTCGACGTCGGGACCACCGCGTCGGGCCTGATGGCCTTGGCCGCCTTGAAGCTCGATCCCAAGCCTTACGCCGACGGGGCCGTCGCCTACTTCGGCCGGGAAGCCAAGGAGTTCGAGCAGATCCGGATCGCCGTGGCCGGCCTGGAGGCGATCAAGGCGACCTCGCCGGAGTTCCCCCGCTGGATCGAGCTGGTCGAGGCCGGGCGGAACGCCGAGGGGACGTTCGGGTCGGGCCCCGGCCTGTATCGGGCCACCGGATCGGCCGCCGCGGCGCTGTTGCGGATGGGGGTGGCCCCGGACAAGGTCCGCAAGGACGCCGTGGTCGCCGCCCTCCGCGCCGGGCAGAAGCCCGACGGCGGCTGGTCGCGGGGGGACGGGCCTTCCGAGCTGGAGCCGACTTACCGGATCATGCGGGCCCTGTTCATGCTCCAGTCGAAGCCCGACCTGGCCCGGCTCCGCGGCTTCCTGGCGAAGCACCGCCAGTCCGACGGCGGGTACGCCCCGACCCCCGGCGGCTCGGCCGACCTCGGCGGGACGTATTCCTGTTCGATCATGGGCCACTGGGCCCGTCTCCTCGACGGCGAGCCCGCCCTGGTCGAGACGGCCGGCTTCGCCCCGCTGTTCGACGGCAAGACCCTCAACGGCTGGGAAGGGGACTCGTCGCTCTGGGTGGCCCGGGACGGGATGCTCGTCGGCGAGTCGCCGGGGATCAAGCAGAACAACTTCCTGGCGACCGAGGCGAGTTACGGCGATTTCCTCCTCAAGTTCTCGGTCCGGCTCGTCGGCGACGCGGGCAACAGCGGCGTCCAGTTCCGGAGCGTCCGCGTCCCCGGCCACGAGATGGCGGGCTACCAGGCCGACATCGGGCCGGGCTACTGGGGCACCCTCTACGACGAGTCGCGGCGGAATCGGGCGCTGGCCCCGGCCTCGTCGCGATCCCTCGAAGCCCTGCACAAGGGGGACTGGAACCATTACACGGTCCGGGCGATGGGCGGCCACATCACCCTGAGCCTCAATGGCGTGACCTCGGCCGACTACCGCGAGGCCGACCCCGCCATTGCCCGCGACGGCCGGATCGCGGTCCAGATCCACGCCGGCGGACCGATGCGGGTCGAGTTCAAGGATGTTTACATCCAGCCCTTGCCCAACCCCAAGGCCGACGACGCGACCCGGCCCGGCTTCCACCTCCGGACGATCAAGACCCCGGCCGGCGAGCGGAAGTACACGGTCTACGTCCCGCCCGACTACGACGGCTCGAAGCCCGTCCCGGCCGTCCTGTTCCTCCACGGCTCGGGCGAGCGGGGCGACGACGGGATTCAAGGCGGCCAGATCGGCCTGGGGGCGGCGATCCTGGCCCACCCCGAGCGGTTCCCGGCCATCGCCGTCCTGCCCCAGGCGTCGAAGACGTGGGCCGCCGACTCCGATGATGCCAAGGCCGCCCTCGCGGCGCTCGACGACGTCCTGTCCGCCTACAAGGTCGACCGCCGCCGGGTCGCCCTCACCGGCCTGTCGATGGGAGGCGCGGGGACCTGGTCGATCGCCGCCGCCCACCCGGAGATGTTTTCCGCGATCGTGCCGATCTGCGGCCGGGGCAAGCCCGAGACCGCCGCCACCTTCAAGGACCTGCCCGCCTGGGTGGTCGTGGGCGACCTCGACGGCCCGGGAGTCGTCCAGAACGCCCGCGACATGAGCCAGGCCCTCCGCGACGCCGGCGCCACCGTCCGCCAGACCGAGTACCGCGCCGTCGGCCACAACAGTTGGGATCGCGCCTACGACGACCCGATCCTGATCGACTGGATGCTGTCCCAGGCGCGCAAGGCTCCCTGAAGTCTCATGGCCAACGGATTCTTGTTCCTGCTGATCATCCTCATGATCTTCCGCGAGGTGGAGCAACTGCTCCACCATCGCCGCGGGTTCCGCCTCGCCTCCCTCGCGTTCTGGGCCCTGCTGGGGGTCGTCCACGTTTCCGGGCGGCCCGAGCTTTACCCGGCCCTCGTCGCGACCCTGTTGTTCGCCATCTGGATGAAATGGCGCCAGCCCCATGGGTCGGGGGAGGAGGCCCGCGAGAAGCTCGTCCCGGGCCCCAGCCGCCCCCCGCGAGGTCGGGCGTCTGGGACCGGGACCTCGACGGTCCTCCCTGATCGGATGAAGGAAAGGGGACCGGTGACGGCGGACCTCGGCCGGGTCGGCTTCGAAGGACCGGCGGCGGGTGCTCAAGATGGAGAAGTCGTCACCGCCGGCCGGGGGGCGGCGTCGCGCTCGGCGGCGTGGATGATGCCCCGGGCCATCCCCTGGAAGACGAACCAATGGAGGGGCAGGCAGGCGTACCAGTAGGCCCGGCCCCAGAACGGCGAGGGGCGGAAATAGGCGGTCTGGACCAGGTCGGCGTGGGATTCGTCGACCGGCTCGACCCGGAATTCGAGCCAGGCGTCGCCGGGGACGATCATCTCGGCGTGGAGCAGGAGGCGGCGGCCGGGGACGACGTCCTCGACGCGCCAGAAGTCGATGGCGTCGCCGATCCGGACCGACACGGGGTCGCGGCGCCCCCGGCGGAGGCCGACGCCGCCGATGGCCCGGTCCATCCAGCCCCGGATGATCCAGAGGAAGTCGGCGTAGTACCAGCCGACGTCGCCGCCGATCCGCCGGACCTTGTCGAAGAGGGCCAGCGTCGGGACGTTGGCCGGAAACCGCTGGATGTCGCGGATCGGGCAGTTCTCCGGGGCCAGGACGGGCAAGGTCACCCGCTCGACCCGGTGGGGCAACGATCGGTGCGGGAGGCTGGCGTTGGTCCATCGGGTCTCGACGGCGTTCTGGTTCACCTTGTCGAGCGCCCACCGGCAAGCGTCGTCGAAGCCGGTCCGGGGGATCGGCACCAGGTCGTGGATCTTGCCCTCCTCGCAGATCGTCTCGAACGCCAGGCTCTCGATCAGGGCGAAGGCCAGGCCGGCGTTGACCGGGGTCATCAAATTGACCCAGTAGGCCGACAGCCTCGGCGTCAGGACCGGGACCACGACGATCCGCCGGGTCTTGCCGAGCAGCTTGGCGAATCGAATCATCATATGCTTGTACGTAAGGACGTCGGGGCCGCCGATGTCGAAGGTCCCGCCGGCGGTGGCCGGGGTCTCCAGGCAGCCGATGAGATAGGCCAGGACGTCGCGGATCGCGATCGGCTGGGTCCGGGTGTTGACCCATCGCGGGCAGATCATCACCGGGAGCTTCTTGACCAGCGACCGGAGCATCTCGAACGAGGCGCTGCCGGAGCCGACGATCATCGCCGCCCGGAGTTCGGTGACGGGGACCGACCCGGCGCGGAGGACGTCGCCGACCTCGTGGCGGCTGGCCAGGTGGGGCGACAGCTTGTCCCTGCGGCAGCCGAGGCCACCGAGGTAGATGATCCGCCCGACGCCGGCCGAGGCCGCCGCCCTGGCGAAGTTGGCGGCGGCCAGGCGGTCCTGGTCCTCGAAATGCTGCTCGCCGGCGAGCATCGAGTGGATCAAGTAATAGGCGGCCGAGCACCCCTCCATCGCCCGGGCGACCGAGTCGCCGTCGAGCACGTCGCCGGCGACGACCTCGACCCGGGGGTCCTCGTCCCACCCCCGGCCCGAGAGCCGCCGAGGGTCGCGTGCCAGGCAGCGGACCCGGTGCCCCTTGTCCAGGAGTTGCGGGACCAGCCGGCCGCCGATGTAGCCGGTGGCGCCGGTGACCAATATCGGCGGGCTCGTCTGGGTCGCGGTCATTCCTGCCCCCGGGATCGCCGCCGCATGGGCAGCAGGCCATCCATCTTGACTTCCAGCGGGCCCAGGCCCAGGAGCCGCGACGCCAGGTTCGCCCGGGCCCCGACGCCGAGCAGGGCGACGGTCCTCGGCCCGACCTGCAACCGGAGCGCCAGCCCGGCGCCCACGAGACCCCGGTGGATCGAGGCGATGGTCTCGCCCCGCCCCCGGCCCCTCGACCACCGCTTCAGGAGCGCCGAGCCGACGCGGAAGCTCGGCAGCTCGACGACGACGGTGTCGCCCCGGGCCTCGACCCGGGCCGACCCGTCGCCGCCCATCTCCACCATCAACTTCCCGACGACGTCGAGGGCGTTCGCCATTGGGGATCAACCCTGCTTCTGGGCGTTGTCGCGGGTCCGGATCTTGATGATCCCGTTCATCTTCCACTTGGCATGCGTCGCGTCGGCCGCGGCGCTGCTGGGGATATAGACCTCGAAGTTGTCGAAGTCGTAAGTGATCTCGGACTGGCGGCCGGTGAGCCGGTCATAAAGCCCGATCGCCAGTTCCGGCCAAGTCTTGGTGTCGCTGTTGTTCGTGACGGTGCTCATGGTGCGTCTCCTTGGCGGAAGGTGAGGGAAAGCCCCGGTCGAAGCCCGTGCCTGATGTGGGGACCGAGAAGATGAGCATGCGGGAAACATGGGGCTTGGCCCCACGCATCCCCCGAAGCCCATTGTACGCGATCGGGAAGGCACCGGGGCCGAGCTTGCGGCCGGCCTCCCTCTCGCCCATGATGGGATGTCCCGTCGACCCGGCCGGCCTCGGAGGGCCGAGGGCCGATCGATCGGGGCACCCCGCGCGGAGGCCCGATCACCATGCCCCGGACGACGCCCCGACTCCGCCTGGCCGGCCTCGCCGCGATGGCCGGCCTCGCCACGAGCCCGACCATCGGCGGCGACCGGCCGCCGGCCCCGGCCCGCGAAACGCCGGGGTTGCTGGCGACCCAGGTGACCCTGGCGATCGACCGGGGCGGGGAGCGCCGCCAGTTTCGGGGGACCGTGCTAACGATCGAGGGGACGGCCGTGGCCGTGCTGACGGCCGCCCATTGCCTGTCCGCCGCCGACCAGGGGGGGGCGATCTTGCTCCTCCGCGACGGCGTCTCGGTCGAGGGGTCGGTCGTGGCCGTCGCCCGGAACCCGGCCTATCGGCCCGGGCGGGATCGCGACCGGGGGCGCCAGATCCCCGGCCCCGACAACGCCGTGGCCCGGCTCCAGTTCCGGCCGGCCGGCCCCGACGCCGAGGCCGCTTTCCGGGCGATCCGCCCGGCCCCCGCGCTGGCGAACACCACCTACCCCGGCTCGGCCGGCCAGGCCGTGGTCGTCCGGGTGATCGACGGCCACGGCGTCGAGCACGCCTTCAAGGCCGGCAACTTCTCCAACCCCCGATGGCTGGAGTGGGGCCCGGCCTACAAGCCAATCCCGGGCGACTCCGGCGGCGGGGTCTTCGTCGTCCGCGCCGGCCCCGACGGCCAGGCCGTCCCCCACCTCATCGGAGTCGTCGTCGGCCACGACGACCGCGGCGGCGGCGCCTCGCTCGTCGCCCGCGACATGCGCTGGATCGCCGACGCCTTGCCGCGTTAGCGGGGTAAGTCGGAACGGGTGGAGTCGGGGCGAGTTCCGCCAGCAGGGAGAGGCGTTGATGACCGCATCACCCGAGCGAGAGGATGACAACCCCTCGCGTACCCGAGGGAGCAGCCGGTTCAACGCGAAGGCGTCGGCGAGGCTACTCTCCCTCGTGATCCTCGTCGGCCTCATCGCCTGGGCGGGCGGGTTCGTCTTTGTTTTTCGGGTCTTCGGCCTCGGCAGTGCGATGCTCCTTTCCCTGGTTCTCGCCTTCCCGCTGATCGTCGCCGTCCGGATGCGTCGCCGGTGGCCTGCCGTGCGTGGGGCGGAATTCGTTCTCCTCTCCATCCTCTCGGCCGTCGCGTCCGGGGGCGGGGCCTTCGTCGTGTGGGACTGGTTCGACAAAGGCATGGACCAAGACCATGCCGCGTACTTGAAGTACGCGAAACTCGGGCGTCGCCTCAGCATGGACCCAGCCTTCCGACACGTCGAAGCGCACTTGGCCGGGAGAAGGGGCATCTATTGGGTCAGTGGGGAGGTGGCCTCGAAGGCGGACCTGGACCGCCTGATCGCCCTGGCGCGTCAGTGTGGCATCACGGGGCCAATCGACGGGCCCTACGCACAGAGCGTGAGCGTGACGGTGCAGCACTTGGAGTGAATCGGCGACAGATATCAGCATCCTCTCCGATCCGATGGTCCCGGCGAATCGTCGGCGGCGGTTGACAGTTGCCTCGCGGCTCAAACGAAGATCGTTGTTTCCATTCGTCCGGCTCGTAATCCATCCAGTCGAGGTCAAACTTTCCATGCAAAACCGGGCGGCGCGGTGGGCGACGATGGTCGTCGGATTCTTCGGGGCGGTCGGTGGTTCCCCCGCCTTCGGGCAGGCGCCGAAGGCGGCGGAGCGGTACCGGCCGTCGGCGGCGGAGCTGGCCGAAATCGAGGGGAAATCCGCCGAGTTGGGCAAGGCCCTGGAGGCGGTCCGGGCCAGGCTCGGCGACGGGCCGGGGGCCCGCGACGCCGTGGCCGACGTCGAGGTTTGCCGGAAGGGGGCCGAGTGGGCCGTCCGGTATGGCGAGTTCTTCGAGGGCCGCGACGTCGCCCGGGTCGTCAAGGTCCTCGGCCGGGGGATGGAGCGGGCCCGGGCCCTGCTCGAAGGCCGGGCGCCGTGGGCGGAGGCGAGCGGCGGGACGGTCCGGGGGTTCCGGTCGCGGGTCGACGGGTCGGTCCAGCCATATGCCGTGATCGTCCCGGGCGGCAAGCCGGGCGATGGTGACGATCGGCTCCGGCTCGATGTCGTCCTGCACGGTCGCGACGCCCGGATTCAGGAAGCTCGGTTCTTCGACGCCCACGACGGCAAGCCGGCGCCCGCCGACCTGGCGGGGCTGGTCCTCCACGTCTTCGGCCGGGGGAACAACGCCTACCGATGGGCCGGCGAGGCCGACGTCCGCGAGGCGATCGAGGCCGTGAAGCGGAACTATCGGGTCGACGACCGCCGGGTCGTCCTCCGGGGGTTCTCGATGGGCGGCGCGGGGGCCTGGCACCTTGGCCTCCACGACCCGAGCCGCTGGTGTTCCGTCGAGGCCGGCGCCGGGTTCACCGAGACGATCCGCTACGCCAAGCTGGGCGACCCCCCCGAGGTGATTCGCAAGGGCCTGCGCATCTATGACGCCGTCGATTACGCCGCGAACGCCTTCAACGTCCCGATGGTCGGCTACGGCGGCGAGGATGACCCGCAGATCGAAGCTTCCCGGAACATCGAAGCGGCCCTCGTCGCCCTCGGCGTGTCGATGAAGCGGGACGGGCTGGTCACCCGGGCCGACGGGTACGACTTCCTCCGGGTCGAGGGCAAGGGGATGGGCCACGCCGTCGACAAGCCCGGCGCCGCCTTGATGAAGGCGTTCCACGACGAGCGGGCCGCGAGGGGGGCCGACCCCATGCCCCCGAAGATCCGGTTCGCGACGTACACCCTCAAGTACAACAAGGTGGGATGGCTGGAGATCGAGCGACTCCGGGAGCATTACGCCCGGGCGACCCTGGAAGGCGAGATCGTCGGCGACGCCGCGACGGTCCGGACCGGCAACGTCGCCGTCCTGGCCGTCGCCCGCCAGGCCGGCGAGACGGTGGTGCTCGACGGCCAGGGGTTCCCCCTCCGCGAGGCCGCCGGGGGGCTCCTGCCCGACGTCTATTTCCGGAAGCTCGCCGCCGGCTGGGAACTCCTCGACCACGACGCTTCCCGGGCCGTCGAGGAGAACGCCCGGGGCGAGAAGCGGCCCGGCGTCCAGGGGCCGATCGACGACGCCTTCGCCGCCCCGTTCCTCTGCGTCCGGGGGACCGGGACGCCGAGCCACCCCGCCGTCCACGCCTGGGCCTTGGCCCGCCTGGAACGGTTCGCCGACGACTGGGCCCGCTCGATGCGCGGGACTTTGCGGATCAAGGACGACGTCGACGTGACCGACGGGGACATCGAAACCCATCACCTCGCCCTGTTCGGCGACCCCGGCTCGAACCGCCTGATCGCCCGGGCCTTGCCCGGCCTGCCGATCGGGTGGACGGCGGGCGAGGTCGCCCTCGGCGGCGGCCGGTTCGCCGCGGCCGAGCATGCCCCGGTCCTCGTCGCCGCGAGCCCGCTCAACCGGCTCCGCTACGTCGTCCTCAACTCCGGCCACACCTTCGGCGCGAAGGAGTTCGCCGGGACCAACGCCCTGCTCTATCCCCACCTGGGGGACTACGCCGTGTTCCGGGTCGACGACCCGGGTGAGGTCGTGGCCAACGGCTTCTTCGACGAGCGGTGGAAGTGAGAGGCTGTCCGGAAACATTTTCCAGGAGCCGCGAGGTGTTATGAAAAATGGCTGATGGTTGATGGGTGAGAAAAAGTCAGGAACCCTCCGGACGCGATCTTGTCTGTCTTCCCGGTCTTCGGCCATGACCCATCGACCATGAACCATTTCCCATCCCGGATAGCCTCTGACGCCGATCGGCACCGGATTCGCCGAGGGGTGGAGGGCCCGCGGGCGTCAAGGACCCGCCGAGCCCCCCAATCTCACCGGAGCCGCGGAGCCATGAAGCCGATCTCGACCAGGGTCCACGGGGTCCTCGATCTCGTCACCGCCGGGGCGTTGCTGACCGTCCCCCGGTCGCTCGGCTGGAGCAAGCCGGTCCGCGACCTGTTGGCGACGGCCGGCGCCGGGGCGTTGGCCTACAGCCTGCTCACCCGCTACGAATTCGGCCTGGTCAAGCTCCTGCCCATGAAGGCCCACCTGGCCCTGGACGCGATCAGCGGGATTTCGCTCTGCGCCGCCCCGCTGGCCCTGCCCGACGAAGACGACGAGGTCAAGGCCGCCCTCGTCGCCATCGGCCTCTTCGAGATCGCCGCGTCCCTGCTCACCCAGGCCGAGCCGGCGCCCCATCCGTCGTGGTCGACCCGGTACAAGGCCGGCATCGCCCGGCTGGAACAGGCCGCCGGGCGGTGATCGGGCCGGGGCGTTGGGCCGTCACCCGGCGGCGGCGGGGCGGCGGGCGACGGCGAACAACGAGGTGCCGGTGCTGAGCTTCCCGGCGAGCGCCCGGCCCCGCTCCATCTCGAAGGCCGCCTTGAAGAGCAGGGGGGCCGGCCAGGGGGGCGTCTTGAGGTAGTGGCGGTACACGTCGTCGGCCGACTCCCCCGCGACCTTGCCCGGGCGAGCCCGCCCGCGCTGGAGGCGGAGCATCGGGACCATCCACGACCCCCACCAGAAGACCCGCTCGACCTCCAGGCCGGACCCCCGGAAGGCCGAGCGGAGGGTTTCGGGCAGGTAGCGGCGGCGGTGCCCCTGGACCTCGTCGAACTCGGTGAAGAAGTCGGGCAGGGCCGGCACGCTCACCACGGCGACGCCACCGGGCTCGACCAGGGCCCCCAGGCGTCCGACAGCGTCGCGGTCGTCGTCGAGGTGCTCGATCACGTCCAGCGCCAGGACGGCGTCGAACGACCCGACCTCGGCGGGCAAGGCCTTCGTGAGGTCGAATTCGGCCAGCTCGCGGCCCGGCCGGTCGATCGACTCCAGGGCCCGCCGCGAGATGTCGGCCCCGACGGCCCGATACCCCTGGTGCTCCAGGGCATCGAGCGTGATCCCCCAGCCGCAACCGACGTCGAGGACCCGGGCCGGCGGCCGGACCCCGAGCTGGCCCAGCAGTTCGAGCGTCAGCCGCGTCCGCGCCCACCACCAGGGGTGCCGTTCCACCAGGGCCCGCAGCTTAACCAGGATGTCCTCGGCCATGTTGGCGTCGGCGATCCCCTCCGACCAGCGTGCGATCATGAAACTCGGGCCCCTTCGCAGGACGGACCGGACCGCGCCCGCCGGAGAGTGGGGGGACGAGGCCGGCGCGGAACTCGGCAACAATGTAAGGGGGCCTCCCCTTGGTTTCCAGGAAAATCTGTCGGACATATTCGCCGACGATCCCCAGCCCGATCATCTGCATCGACCCCACCCCCAGGATCGCCACCAACACGCCGGACCAGCCCCGGGGCGCCGTGTGGTGGGACAGGGCGTCGACCAGGACCCAGCCGGTCAGCAGGGCCGCCAGCGCCGCCAGGGTTAGGCCCAGGTAGGTGACGAACCGGAGCGGCGCCCCGCTGAAGCCGACCACCCCGTCGACGGCCAGCGCCACCAGGGCCCGGGCCGTGTATTTCGGCCGCCCCGCCGCCCGCGCGGCCCGCTCGTAACTGACGCCGACCTGGCGGAACCCGACGAACGTCCGCAAGCCCCGGACGAACCGGGTCCGCTCGGGCAGGGCCTTCAAGGCGTCGACGACCCGCCGCCCCATCAGGCAGAAGTCGCCGCTGTCGAGCGGGATTGCCAGGTCGCTGACCGCGTTGAAGATCCGGTAGAACGCGTGGTAGCCCAGCCGCTTCGCCCGGCCTTCCTTGCGGTCCCGCCGGACCGCGTAGACGACGTCGAACCCCGCCTCCCACCGCTCGACCAGCCGGGGGATGACCTCGGGCGGGTCCTGCAAGTCGCCGTCCATCACCACCACCGCCCGCCCCGAGGCATGGTCCAGCCCCGCCGTCACCGCCGCCTGATGGCCGAAGTTCCGGCTCAGGTGCACCACCCCGACGCCCGGGGCTCCGGACCCGATCTCGTCGAGCAGCCACGGCGTCGCGTCCCGGCTCCCGTCATCGATGTAAATGATCTCGTAAGAGAGATCGAGCTGGTCGAGCGCGTCGACCAGGCGGCGGTGGAGCGGCCCGACGACCCGCTCCTCGTTGAACAGGGGGACCACGACGCTGAGGTCGGGGACCGGATGGTCTGGGTCATCCATGACGCTCGCCCCCGTCCGTTGGGGAACAACTCCGCCGACTTCGGCCCCTTGAGTACCAGGAATCGCCCGAAAGCTGAAGGTCGGTTCCCCGATCGCCGCGATTTCGAGGCTCAATTCTCGTCCGGTTTCGCCCCGTCGAAGAACGGAAAGAGCCGGCGGAGTTCGTCCTTGGACGGCTGCGAGCCGTATTCGCAGACCTCGAACGCCTCGGCGGCCTTGACCCCCTTGGCCGCCTCGGGCCCGACCCATTCGGCGAGCTTGGGGCGGAACTTCTCGGCCGTCGCCCCGCCCATCTTCGCCATCCGCTCGCGGCTCCAGGCCAGCCGGGCGGCCTTGTCCTTGGGGACGTCGGCCTCGTAGCCGGACAGCCACGGGTTCCACTCGTAGAACTGCGACCCCAGGGCGTCGAAGCAGGCCCCCTTCTGGTCGAGGGTCGCGTCGATCGGCACGACGACGTCGGGCTCGAACCGATTCGGCTTCTTGAATCCGTCCTCGCAATAGAGGAAGACCGGGTTCTTGCGGAGGGCGGGGATGTCGGGGCAGAAGTTGGGCACGATCACCATGAAGGCGGCGTCCTGGACGAGCACGCCGGTATAACGGTGGTCGGGGTGATAGTCGTTGGTCCGGGGGCCGATGACGACGTCGGCCTTCCACTCGCGGATCAGGCGGACCAGGGTCTTCCGGTTCTCCAGGGTCGGCAACAGCTCGCCGTCGTGGTTGTCGAGGACTTCCGACGTGATCCCGAGGATCTCGGCGCACCTGGCGACCTCGGCCCCCCGCCGCCTGGCCAGGATGCCGCCGGCCATCTGGTGATGGCCGATGTCGCCATTGGTGGTGGCCACGAACTTGACCTTGTGCCCCAGCTTCGCCCACCGGGCGGCGGTCCCGCCGGCGTCCAGCTCGCAGTCGTCGGGATGGGCCCCGAAGACGATGATCCGGATCGGCTCCGCCGCGCCGGCGACGCCCGACCAAGGCCCGAGAAAAGCCAGCAAACCGGCAACCGCCGGCCCGAGGATGCGCTTCATGGATGGTCCCTCCGGTTGATGTCCGGCCCGGTTGTAACCGGCCGGTCGGCCCGCGTCGACCGGGGACCGCCGGATCGGCCAAGGAGCCGCGTCATCCCGGGTCGTTCACCCGCTCGGGTCGCCAGGATTCCCGGGACGTAGTGGAAGGAGATCATCTTGCGGGTCATCGGGTTTACGGCCACCGGCCGAGGGCGACCACCTGAACCCTGCCCGGATGGATCGCGTACACTATTGGTTGGGACCATCGGGGCGGGAGGCATCCGGACGGAAAGTTGAGACGCAAGGAAGAGGCCACCAAGGTCGATCAACTTCGGAACGCCCTCGGACAGGGAGTCGAGTTTGTCTTGTTCCTTCGCGGATACTTCGACACGGGCTATCTGGGCTACGAGGCCGCCGAGGGGATCGATTGGGTCTGGGAACACCGGATCAACGACATGGACCTCTTGGGAATCTAAAAGATGGCGGGGATCGTTGAACTAGAGGCCGGACGTCGCTTGGAGCAAGACCAGCTTGACCGTCTCAAGGGCGCCGAGGAGCGGAATCGGTTGGGCCAGTTCGCCACGCCAAATCCATTGGCCGTCGCGATTGCCGCCCACATGCTCCGGCTCCGAGGCGACCGTCCGGGCCCGGTGCGGTTTCTCGACCCTTCGATCGGCTCGGGCTCCTTCTATTCGGCCCTACGCCAGGTGTCGCCGCCCGGATTGATCGGCCACGCGGCGGGCATCGAGATCGACCCAGCGTTCGCTGAAGCGGCCTCCCACCGATGGGGCCCGCTCGGACTGCAAGTGACCGTCGGCGACTTTACCCGGCTTGACCCGCCACCGCCCGGGAGTCGTGCGGACCTGATCTTGGCCAATCCCCCGTACGTCCGGCACCACCACCTCGACCGCGACGAGAAGCGGCGACTGAAAGACCTGTCGGCTCGGCGGCTCGGCGTCGACGTCAGCGGCCTGGCCGGCCTGTATGTCCATTTCCTCCTGTTATGCGACGCCTGGCTCGAGGAGGGCGGCCTGGCGGCCTGGCTCATCCCTTCGGAGTTCATGGATGTTAACTACGGGGCGGCGATAAAGGGGTATTTGACCGAGCAAGTCCGTCTCCTCCAGATCCACCGCTTCAGCCCCGCCGACATGCAGTTTGCCGACGCCTTGGTCACCTCGGCGGTGGTCGTCTTCGAGAAGGACCGGCCCGAGGAGGCGGACACCGTGCTGATGTCGTCTGGCGGACCACTGGGGCCCCCGGAGTTGGGCGAGCGAATCACGATGGCCGACCTCCGCGCGGCTCGGAAGTGGACGAACTATCCGCGGGAGAACTCCTCCGCCGGGAGTGGCACCACCGCGACAACCACCCTAGACGATCTTTTCACGATCCGCAGGGGATTGGTTACCGGATCGAATGGGTTCTTCATCATGCCACGCGATGAGGCCTCGCGGCGTGGCCTCCCCCCGCGATTCCTCCGGCCGATTCTCCCCAGCCCGCGGTATCTGAAGGGACCAATTATCGAGGCTGATGCCGAGGGCTATCCGGCGGGCGACCGGCCATTGGTGCTCCTCGATTGCGATCGTCCCGAAGATGAAGTCCGGCGGGAGCACCCTTCTCTCTGGTCCTACCTCCAGGAGGGTGTAGCCCGAGGCCTGCATGAGGGTTATTTGACAAGCAGACGGTCCCCCTGGTATACGCAAGAGCGACGCGAACCCCCCTCATTCGTCTGCACCTACATGGGCCGTCATCGAGTCGGCCGCCCCCCTTTTCGGATCTTATGGAATCATTCCCAAGCCGTGGCCCCGAATGTTTACCTGTTGCTCTATCCCAAAGGAACGCTTCTTCGAGAACTTGAGGTAAGACCGTCGCTTTACGCGGTCGTGTTCGCTCTCCTCCAGGAGATTCGCCCGGCCCAGTTCATCGGCGAGGGGCGTGTCTACGGCGGCGGTCTGCACAAGATGGAGCCCAAAGAGTTGGCGGCACTCCCGGCCGAAGCGATCCTCGAAGCCGCCGGCCGCCCGCCGGCCCCTCGCCAGACGAACTTGACCGGATTTTAGAACTTTTTCGGGGGGGGCTGATGTCATCCCGCAAACTCGAATTTGACTGACAAACAGGTCCACTTTCGGGCTCGGCGGATAGGCAGGCGGAAACTCCGGTCCTCTCGCTCGCCTCATCTCCGCTTCTTCCCAGTCGGAAAAGTCGGCCATCCTGACTGCTCAGGAGTACGGGCGAATAGGGCCGGGACGCTTGCCCCTGGCGGGCGATTGGCCGTAAAATCCACGGTCATGAGCACTCGCATCGGACGATTCGCCCGGTTGGCGTGGCCCCGGACGCTGGCCTTGGCGTGTCTGGGTGGCCCGGGGGCATGGGCCCAGGGCCCGGCCCGCGTGGTTCCCCCTCGGCTGGAGTCGATCGTCCGGGCCGATGGCCAGGCGGCTTATGGCCGGGTCACGGGCGACGCGCGGTCGGGGTTCCGGTTCGAGCCGATGGGCGGGGAGCCGGCGGTCCCGCTGGACAAGGCGGGCGTGGTCAGCTTCGAGGGGCCGGCGGCCGACGCGGCGGCGGGATATCCCCCGATGCGGGTCCTGCTCGGGCTCGACCAGCAAATCTCGGGGCGGCTCGGGGTGGTCGACGCTGCTTCGGTCCGGCTGGAAGATGGGCCCGGCGGGGCGACGGTCGTCGTCGGCCGGGCCGGGGCGGTCGCGCTGGCTCAGCGGCCGGGCGAGGCGTTGGTGATCCAGGACGGCTTCGAGGCCCTCGACCCGGACCGGTGGGACCAGGTGGGCGAGCCCGAGGTCGTCGGCGGGTTGCGCCTGGCCGGCCTCCGGAGCCTGAAGCTGCCGGCGGGGGGCTCGGCGGTGACTTGCCGGCTGGCCGACCCGGTCAGTTCGGGACGGCTGGAGGTCGCCTTCCACGACTCGGGGCGGGTGGTCGCCGGCCAGCAGTGGTTCGTCGACCTGTTGTTCCGCGGGCCCGAGGGGCCCGAGACCGTCCGGGCGGTGCTCGACTGGTCGGAAGAAAGCCTGGCCGTGCAGTCGTCGGGCGGGCCGGCCCTGGCGGTCCAGAGGTTGGCGAGGAAGCCGGGCTGGCACCGCCTGGGGGTCCGGTTCGGCCCCGAGACCGAGCTGGCCGTCGACGGCGACGAGCTGGCCCACGGCCGGGGGCCCGGCGGCCCGTTGGTGGAGATCCGCCTGGCCAACCGGACCGTCGGCGACGCCGAGCCGCCGCCGGGCCTGGCCGTCCACTTCGACGACCTCCGCCTGGTCCGGCTCGCCGAGCCGATCGGCGGGATGGAGGTCGCCCCGACGCTCGACGACGTCCGGCTCGTCGACGGCGACCAGGTCTTCGGCCGGCTCAAGCGCGCCGACGCCGACTCCGTGACCCTCCGGGTCGACGGCCGCGACGTGGCCTTGCCCTGGACCGAGGTGGCCTCGCTCCAGTTCCGCCGGGTCCCCGAGCAGGCCCGGCCGATCGAAGGGCTGCTCGTCCGGGTCGACTGGCGTCCCGCCCCCGGCAACGACCCTCGCGACGCCGACGCCGCCGAAGGGGCGCTCCTGGCCCTGACCGAGGCCACGCTCACCCTGGCCACCCCGTACGCGGGCGACCTGGCCATCCCCCGGAACCGGCTCCGCCGCGTCAAGGTCCTCGGCCAGGGGCGGCGGATCGTCCTCGACCCGACCTCGCACCACCTGGGCAACAACGTCGCCAAGGAGCCGCCGCTGCTCGACCCCCCCTTGCCCGAAGGGGGCAGCCTGGAACGCCCGTTCCAACTCGACCGGGCCCCCGAAGGGTCCGCCGCGGCCCTGGTGCTCGACGTCGTCCAGGTCGTCGGCGAGGCCAACAGCCTCCAGTTCTCCGACCTTGTCCGCAAGGGGGAACTCCGGACCACCGTCAAGGTCAACGGCCGGCCCATCGACTACCTCAACCGCCACATCACGACCAAGAACGAGACCCCCGAGCGCATCCGCCTGCCCATCCCCGCCGGCCTCCTCCGCCCCGGCGGCAATACCCTCCGCTTCGAGCAGGTCGGCAAGCTCGTCGAGCCCGAAGAACTCGACGACCTCGGCATCCTCACCATCGCCCTCGAATTCGCGCCCGAGAAGCCTTGAGGGACGTTCCGCTCGTGGGTCGTGGGTCGTGGGTCGTGGGTCGTGGGTCGTGGAGCGTGGGCAGTGGGCAGTGGGCAGTGGGCAGTGGGCAGTGGGCAGTGGGCAGTGGGCAGTGGGCAGTGGGCAGTCAGAAGTTTCCAGAGAGTATGCTAACCGACTCTGAATTCCACGATTGTATTACCGACAGGCGTAGCCGCCGATGGCTTCTTGTCTTCACTGACCACGACCCACGCCCCACGCCCCACGCTCCACGACCCACGACGGCCGGGAGTCGACCCGTGAAGATCGTCACCCGCAGCCTGGTCCGCCATGCCCACGTGATTGCCCGCGAGGTTTCGGCCCGCGCGGTGTTGCTGGCGGCCGACGTGATCGAGGAGGAGCACGATTTGGCGGGGCTCCTCGAAGACGTCGCCTTCCGGGTGATCCTGGTCACGCGCCAGGCCACGTTCCGGGTGCCCGAGGGGTGGGACGGCCGTTGCCAGGTGGTCCGGGTCCCGGACGTGTCGATGACCCGGGCCGGCCAGATCAAGGTGGCCACGCTGGTGGCCGCCGCCGAAGGTCTGATCGCGCAAGGGGACCGGATCGTCTGCGTGACCGGGCTGGACCATTCGGGGACGATCGACACGGTGATCGTCCTCGACCTCGGCTCCGAGCTAGAGATGTTCGGCGGGGCGACCGCCGAGCCGCTCCCCGACGACGTCACGCCCGCCGTCTTCCAGAGGCTCCTGACCCTGGCCAGCGAGCTGGGCCTGGAAGGGCGCGAGGGGCGCCCGGTCGGCACCCTGTTCGTCGTCGGCGACGTCGACGCCGTGCTCGCCCAGAGCCGCCAACTCGTCATGAACCCATTCCGGGGCTACCCCGAGGACGAGCGGAACATCCTCGACCTCCGCCTGGAGGAGACGATCAAGGAGTTCTCGGCGATCGACGGGGCGTTCATCATCCGGGGCGATGGCGTGGTCCTCTGCGCCGGGCGTTACCTCGCCCCGGTCGCCAAGCTCGACGAGCCCTTGCCGCAAGGGCTCGGGACCCGCCACGAGGCCGCCGCCGCCGTCACCGTCGCCACCGGGGCCCTGGCCCTCTGCGTGTCCCAGTCCACCGGCACCGTCTCCATCTTCCGCCGGGGCCGCCTCCTCACCGACATCCAGAAGCCCCGGGGCCGCGCGGCCGATGGTCTTTGAAACGGGCTGACTCTAACGGATTGCAGGTGTTGAGGTGCCGGGTATCCGGCCGGCGGCATTTTCGTCATCCTTTTTCTTACCACAGAAGAGGATGCCGAAATGGACGCGCGACCGAACACCCGGCCAGTGAAT
>JAABUQ010001348.1_pt1 | contig 53396 bp, 56 predicted proteins | sample 5560001 | NCBI WGS metagenome assembly JAABUQ01 (sample SAMN10711888, study PRJNA513371) | rock metagenome | isolation source: Antarctica rocks | place: Antarctica: Victoria Land, Finger Mt nord | collected 2015-12-18
CTGTTGCCACTCGGGGCACCTCGACGGAACGCCGGGAGGCGCTGGTCTCATGCTGGCCCTCTGCACGGGCAAGCGCACTTGGCGCTCTCCCGACGTCCGCCGACAACACAAAGGATGACCAGTGAGCACGCCCATGGGCACGCTGCTGGACGGCCGTTATCGCCTCGAGGCGCGCATCGGCAGCGGGGGCATGTCGACGGTCTATCGCGCCTTTGACACGGTGCTCGAGCGTCCGGTGGCGATCAAGCTGATGCACCGCGAGATCGCTTCGGACTCCGACCAGCTGGAGCGCTTCCGGCGCGAGGCCCGCGCCGTGGCCCAGCTCAGCCACCCTCACATCGTCACCGTGATCGACGCCGGCGACGACGGCGACCGCGACCAGACGACGCCCTACATCGTCTTCGAGCACGTCGACGGCGAGACCCTCAAGGACCGCATCCGGCGCGAGGGGCCGCTGCCCGTCTCTGACGCGGTCGCCTACGCGATCGAGATCGCGCGCGCGCTGTGCGCGGCGCACGAGCGGCGCATCGTCCACCGCGACGTCAAGCCTCAGAACGTGCTCATCGATCCCGAGGGCCGCGCCAAGATCACCGACTTCGGCATCGCCCGCACGCTCACCGAGGAGGGCCTCACGGCTGACGGACGCGTGCTCGGCACCACCGACTACGTGTCCCCCGAGCAGGCTCTGGGCCAGCCGGTGACCGGTCAATCCGACGTGTACTCCCTGGGCGTCGTGCTCTACGAGATGCTCACCGGCGATGTGCCCTTCCACGGCGACAATCCCGTGGCCGTGGCCATGCGCCACGTCCGCGAGGAGGTGCCCGACGTAGCCATCCGGCGCCCGGGCTTATCGGCCACCCTGAGCGCCGTAGTCGATCGCGCCACGGCCAAGAACGTCGCCGAGCGCTACCGAGACGCGGCAGCCATGGCCACCGATCTCGAGGAGGTGCTGGCCATGGAGGCGGCGCGCAGCGGCCACGCCGGCCCGGAGGCGACCTCGGTGCTGCGCACGCTCCCGGGCCCGACCCGCCGACGACTGCCGCTGACCCTGCGCCACTCGCTCGGGGCCCTGATCGCCATCGGCCTGATCGCCGCCGTGGCGGTGGGAGCAGTTCTCTATCAGGCTGCCAACCACACCCACCGCGGCACCGGCGCCACCCCCGGGCTGATCACGCCCCCGCGGCTGCACACGGTGTCCCTGGCGCAGGGCTCCGCGCACGACTATGACCCGTTCAGCAGCGACGGGCAGGAGCACCCCGACACGGTGGGCCGCGCGGTCGACCGCGACCTGAAGACGGCCTGGACGACCGAGCAGTACATGGGCGGGGTGCTGGGCAAGCCGGGCGTCGGCCTGTATCTCGACGCCGCCCCGTCGGTGAGCGCTCGGCGCCTGGTCATCCAGACGACCACGCCGGGCTTCCAAGCGCAGGTGTGGGCGGCTGACCACTTCGCCCCTCTGGCCAACGCCGACCCCACGCCGCTCGGCGCCCGTGGGTGGCACATGCTCGCCACGGTGCCCTCGGTGGCTCCTAAGCAATCGGTGGTCCTCAGCTCCCCGAGCCCCTACCGCTACTACCTGCTGTGGATCACCAAGCTGCCTCCCAACAACGCCCAATCGGTGTCCATCTCCGAGCTTTCCCTATTCAAATAGAGCCGGCGGCGGGCGCCGGTCCGGGGCGCTCGAGGGCCAGGCGGCACAGGCGGTCGACGAGGGCGGGGTAGTCCAGGCCGGAGGCGGCGAACAGCTTGGCGAACACGCTGGTCGGCGTGAAGCCGGGCATCGTGTTGAGCTCGTTGACGAGCACACGCTCGCCCTCCACGAAGAAGTCCACGCGCGCCAGTCCCGCACAGCCGACGTCCACGAAGGTCTGCACCGCCAGCTCGCGCACCCGCGCGCACACCGCGGGCGACGCGCGGGGCGGGACCTGCAGCGTCATGGCCGCGGGCGAGTACTTCGCGTCGAAGTCATACCAGTCGGCGTCGAGCACGATCTCTCCGGGCAGCGACGCCTCGGCCACCGACCCGCCGTCCGAGCGATCGGCGTCCAGGCGCCCCACCACCGAGCACTCGATCTCCATGCCGTAGGACATGGCCTCCACGATGACCAGGGCATCGTGCTCGAAGGCTTGCGCCAGCGCGGCCGACATCGCGCCTTCGGTATCCACCTTGACGATGCCCAGGGACGAGCCGGCCCGCGCGGGCTTGACGAAAACCGGCAGCCGCAGCGCCGCCAGCGGCTCGATCGCCTCGCGCGGGTGGCGGGTCCAGTGATCCCGGCTCACCGACGCCCAGGCCACCTGGGCCACGCCGGCGGCCGACATCAGCTGCTTGAACAGCACCTTGTCGATGCACACGGCCGACGCGGCCACCCCGGCGCCGACGTAGGCCACGCCGAGCATCTCGAGCATTCCCTGCACGGTGCCGTCCTCCCCCCATCGCCCGTGCAGGGCGGGGAACACGACGTCGGCGCCCAGCAGCCCGCTGCCCGCGCGCAGCGAGAGCTCCTGGTCCTCAAGACGCCAGCGGCCATCACGCTCGAGCGTCACCTCGATGACCCGATGACCCGCCGCGGTCAATCCGTCGGCCACCGCCCGCCCGGAGCGGCGAGACACCTCGTGCTCGGAGGAGCGCCCCCCGGCCAGGACCGCGACGGTCAGCGGCCTCGATGGGCTCACGGGTGCGGCGAGGCCGGCGGCGGTGAGCCCGGGCTGGGGGTGGTGGTGGCCGGCGACGTCGTGGTCAAGCCCCCACTGGGTGCGGTGTAGGTGCCAACGACGATGGTGACCGTCGCGCCGCGAGGGGCCTGCTGTCCGGCCCCCGGCTGCTCGTCCAGCACGCGGCCGTTCTTGTCAGGGTTGCCCACTGGCCGCTTGCGGTCGCGCACCGAGAAGGCCGCCCGGCCCAACGCCGCCGCGGCCTGGTCGGAGGGCTGGCCGACCACGTTGGGCACAGCCACGGTGTCGGGGGCGCGTGCGACGGTGATGTCAACCGCCGCGCCCTGGACCAGCGCCACCCCCGCCACCGGTGACTGAGAGAGCACGGTGCCCGGTGTGAGACCGTCGCGCTGCTGCTGGCTGACGCTGCCCACGCGCAACCCGGCGGCGAGCAGCGCCGCCGACGCGTCGGCCTGGCTGCGACCGGTCAGGTCGGGCACGCTGGCCAGTGCGGGGCCACTGGACACGAAGACGGTGACGCGACTTCCCCGCTGCAGCTCGATGCCCGCGAGAGGATCGGTGGTGATCACAAGTCGCGACGCGACCGAGCTCGACGCGCGCGGCTGGGCCACCGGAGCGAAACCGGCGGCGCGCAACACGCTCAGGGCCTTGGCGCTGGACTGCCCGGCGACATCGGGGAGCGGCGCGCTGCCGGGGCCGGAGGAGACCGTCACGGTCACCGCGGCGCCACGGACGAGCCTGGTGCCCGCCGGGGGAGACAGCGCCACCACCTGCCCGAGCGGACAGGCCACGCTCTGGGCCGCGACCGAGCGTGGGCTCAACCCGGCGCGGCGCAGCGCCGCCGTGGCCGTGAGCTGGGGCGCACAGCGGCTCAGCCCCGGGACGGCGACGCGAGAGGGAGCGGGGGTGAGCAGCAGCACCAGCGCCACCGCGGCGCCCGCCACCGCGACCAGGGCAAGGGCGATCAGCCAAGCGCGGCGTCGACGCCGGCGCGGCTCGCCGACCACTTCCTCCGCGGCCGGGACCACAAGCCCGGCGGGAGCTCCCGGCGGCGGGGCGGGGAGGAGATCGGGGCTCACCCCGACGGGCGCGAAGTGGGTGGTCGCGCCGTTGTCACCGTGCAGGCTACGTCGGGCCTCCTGCAGCGCGGCGATGAAGGCGTCCGCATCCGCGAAGCGCTGGGTGGGATCCTTGGCCAGCGCGCACAGCACCACGGCGTCCAGCGCAGCGGTGACCGCGGGGTTGACGGCACTGGGGGGCCGGGGTGCCTCCGAGACCTGCTTGAGAGCGATGGTCACCGCGGTGTCGCCGTCGAAGGGCAGAGCGCCGGTGAGCAGCTCATAGAGCACGATGCCCACCGCGTAGAGGTCCGAGGCCCCGCTGACCGCGTGGCCCTGGGCCTGCTCGGGCGACAGGTACTGGGCGGTGCCCATGATCGAGCCGGTCTCGGTCATGTCCGACGCGCCGGCGCGCGCGATGCCGAAGTCGGTCACGCGGGCTCGGCCGTCCTCGCCGACGATCACGTTGTGCGGCTTGAGGTCGCGGTGGATGATCCCGCGCTGGTGGGCGAAGCGCGCTGCCCTGAGGATCTGGATGACCAGCTCGATGGCGCGCTCGGGGTCCAAGGGGCCCTCTTTGAGCACGAGCGCCTTGAGCGAGCGCCCGGGCAGGTACTCCATGGCGATGTAGTAGGTGCCATCCCACTCCCCGCGGTCGAACACGGCCACCACGTTGGGATGCGAGAGGCCCGCGGCGCTCGAGGCCTCGCGACGGAAGCGCTCGACGAAGGCGGCGTCCTCCGCGAAGCGGCGGTGCAGCACCTTCAGCGCCACTCTTCGGCCCAACTGACTGTCCTCGGCCAGGAAGACGTCGGCCATCCCGCCGCTTCCCACCTGTGAGATGACGCGGTAACGCCCGTCGATGATGGTCTCGGTGTCAGCCATTGAGCAGGCTCTGGATGACCTGGCGGGCCACCGGCGCCGCGGTGGCGCCGGCAAAGCCGGGAACGCCCTGCAGGGTCACCGCCACCGCGATACGCGGGTTGTTGGCCGGGGCAAAGGCGATGAACCAGACGTTGTTGATGGTGTTGCCGATCTGCGTCTCCGCGGTGCCGGTCTTGCCCGCCACCTGGGTCCCGGGGATCTGAGCGGCGGTGCCGGTGCCGTTGGTGACCACCCCTTCCATCATCGACGTCAGCGCGTCGGCCGTTGAGCCCTTCATGACCGTCGACTGGACCCGCGGCGCGACGACACTCACCGTTCGCCCATCGTGATCGCGGACGCGGTCGGTCAGATGGGGCACCATCAGCTTCCCGTGGTTGGCCACCGCGGCGGCCACCTGGACCATCTGCAGCGGGGTGACCTGCAGCTTGTCCTGGCCGATGCCCATGCGCCCGACGTCGACCAGGTCGCTGGTGGGCGAGAGCAGCGTGCCGCGTCGATACTCCCCGCTGGCCGTCATCTGGCTGTGCGGATAGTCGAGCGGGGGCACGCGGTCAAAGCCGAAGCGATCCATGTAGCGGCGCATCGTCGCCCTGCCCACCCCGACGGCGACCTGGGCGTAGACCGTGTTGACCGACTGGGCGAGCGCGTCGGCGAGGCTGATCGAGCCGAAGCTCTGGTTGTTGTCGTTCTGGAGCGGCACGCCCGAGATGGGCACGTTGTCAGGGCCGTCGACGCTCGACTGCGAGGTGTAGCGCCCGCTGTCGATGGCGGCCGTGGCGGTGACGACCTTGAAGGTGGAGCCGGGCGCATACCCGAACTGAGTGGCCCGGTTGACCAGGGGCTCGGTGCCCTGCGCGTTGGCCAGCGCCGAGAAGGTCGCCGACGACGACAGGACGTTGGGGTCAAAGCCCGGCTCAGAGGCCATCACCCGCACGGCGCCGTTGCGCGGATCGAGCGCGACGATCGCACCCTTGCGTCCGGCCAGCGCCGCAAGCGCTGCCCGCTGGCCCTTGGGGCTCAGCGTGGTCACCACGTCGTCGCCCTGGCGACGGCGGCCCTGCAGCTGGTCGAGCAGCGACCCGACGCCGCTGGTGGTGGTGCCGTCGAGGAAGTCGTTGGCCGAGTGCTCCAGTCCGGACGAGCCGATGTTCACGTAGGAGTAGCCGATGGCGTGGGCGAACAGCCCTCCGGCCGGGTAGCGCCGGTGGTAGGTGCGGTCAGACGAACGCTGGCTGCGGGCCAACACGGTCCCGTCTGCGGCCAGGATGCGCCCGCGGTCGATCGTCTGTTGCTCGAGCAGGCCGCGCCGGTTGAGCGGGTTGTTGCGCAGGCTCGCGGCTTCAAAGACCGTCCAGCGGGAGGTGAACCCGAGCAGCAGCCCGAACAGCACGAGCACGAACACGAACAGGCGCAGGATCGGGCCGTTCACGGGGCGCTGCTCAGGCGGCCGAGCTCCAGGCTGCGCATCAGGCTCGCGGCGTCGTCGTGTGAACGCAGCGAGTGGTCAAGCAGCGTGCGGCGGCGATCGGACGCCACCGTCGAGGCGCTCACTCCCGAGACGAAGTCGGCCGTGTAGAGCGGCACGCTTCCCGGCAGCACGTAGGGAACACCGCGGAACATGGTTACGAAGCCGCGGCTGTTGGTGCCCACGAAGTACACGGACTGGCTGGCGATGTAGGCCGCGAAGACCACGCCCAGCAGCGCGCACAGCCCCACCACCGGACGTGCCCCTGGCCGGGGGCGCCGGCGTGGCGCTCGGGTAGGCGGGGACGCCACCCGGGGACGCCGCAGCGGTGTGTGCGATGCGGTCAGATCCCTCTCCGTCGGGCGTAGGCCGCCGTGAGCGTGCGCCACCGTGCCCGCGGGTGCACGGGCGTCTGCGCGCGGATCAGTCGCCCCCCTACCGTCGCCGGACTCGGCCAGGCGCTCGTGCAGCTCGGCGGCGGAGATCGCCCCGACCATGGTCGCCTGCTCGACGGGCGCGGCGTCGCCGTCGACATCCTCCAGGCGGAAGAGCACAACTGTGATGTTGTCGCGGCCTCCCGCCTGGTTGGCCGCGGCCAGCAGTGACTCGGCGGCATCGCGCAGGCGAGGTTGGGAGGTCAGGATCTCCAGCAGGCGCGACTCCGCGACCATCGTGGTCAGTCCATCGCTGCACAGCAGGTAGGCGTCGCCCGCGCGGGCGCGGTGCACGCGAACATCGACCTCGACCTCCGGCTCGGGCCCCAGGGCGCGGGTGATGATCGAGCGCTGCGGGTGTCCCTCGGCCTCCTCGGGCGTGAGCTTGCCCTGGCGCAGAAGCTCGTCGACCAGCGAATGGTCGTCGGTGAGCCGCATCAGTTGCCCGTCGCGCAGGCAGTAGGCGCGGCTGTCGCCCACGTGGGCGATGACCACCTCCTCGGGGTCGACCCAGACGGCGGTGATGGTCGTGCCCATGCCCGCCTGGTCCGCATTGCGCTGGGAAAGCTCATGGATGCGGGCGTTGGCCTCGCGCACACGCGCGGCCAACTTCTCACCAGGGCTTTCGCCGTTGCAGAGTCCCTGGTGGAAGGCCTCCACCGCCGTGCGTGAGGCCACCTCGCCCGCCTGCGCACCGCCCATGCCGTCGGCGACCACGAAGAGCGGAGCTCGGGCGAACAGTGAATCCTCGTTGTGGCGTCGCTGACGCCCGGTGTCACTGGCCGAGTAGTGATCGGCTACGCGCAGCATGCCGCGTCCCCCGTCGACCTGGCGGCCTTCACGGCTGGCGTCATGTCATTGATCCTCGTAGGAGAACTCGCTGTCCCCGATGCGCACTCGATCACCCTGATGCAGCGGCCGGGGGCCCTCCAGGAGCTCTTCGTTGAGGTAGGTGCCGTTGGTGGAGCCAAGATCCTCCAGAACCATGATGCTTCCCTGCTCGTAGATGCGCGCGTGCTGTGTCGAGGCGAAGGGGTCCTCCAGGCGTATCTCCACCTGCGCGCCCCGTCCCAGTACCGCCCCCTCCTCCAGGTCATAGATCATGCCCGGCTCGTGCCCCGGCGCGCGCACCACCACCAGCTGTCCCGCGCGCAACGCACCGCTTGGAGTGCCCGCACCCGCGATGGCGCCCACCCGGTGCAGACCGGTGGCGTCATCGGCCACGGCAGTCGAGTGGCCGCTGCGGCGCAGGTCGCGCAGCGCACTGCGCGAGACCCACAGCAGGAAGAGGTACATGACGATCAAGAAGCCGAACTTGAGGGCCACCGATATGGGCTGAGGATTCACGGTCGACTAACCGAGCTCAAAGACCAGTTCGGTCTTGCCGATCTCGATGCGATCACCGGTGCTCAGCGCCTGCGGGCCGGCGATGCTCCGGCGGTTCACCCGCACACCGTTGGTGGAGCCCAGATCCACGATCGTCCAGCCCTCGGCGGAGGGTCGCAGCTCGGCGTGCTTGCGCGACACGTTGGTGTCGGCCAGGACCACCTCGCAGTCGCGGCTGCGCCCGATCACTCCTCCGCTCGGGGGGACGACCATCCGCTTGCCGTCCACGGCCAAGAGCGGACGCCCGCCGCGAGCGGCGCGCGCGGCCTCCAGCGGCGCGCGCATGCGCTCGGAGGTGCTGTAGATCATGGTGTGGCCGTGCTCGGCCTGCTCGTGGTGCTGCTCATGCTGCTCGCTGGGGCGCACCTGGCGCGTCTGGATCCCAAACTCGCCAAGCCGTAGTCGCTCGTCGGTGTGAAAGGTGATCCCCGGGCGCGCGGCCAGCGCCAGGTCCTGGCGACGAGCGTGCTCGAGCAGGTAGGCGGACAGCTCGTCGATCACCTCGTGCTCGACGCCCTCATAGCGCGCGCGATCCTGAGGCGACAGCCAGACCGTGTACTCGTTGGGGGCGTACACGCGCGAGATGGACACGGTGCGGTGCTCGTCCATCTCACGTACGAGCTTGCGCGCGATCTCCATGGGTCGGACCTCGGTTCGGAACAGGCGTCCAAACGATCCCTCCACCAGGGCGGCCAGCTTGCTCTCCAGGTTCTTGAGCACACTCATTTTGAGTTCACGTCTCGCACTGGGCCTCTTGGATGCTGCAAACCGGCGCCGGCCGCAGGCTCATGCCCGCGGAAGCCTGCCTGGACGCTCCCGGGTCTGACGCCATGCTACGTCAGTCAGGCGCACGCATCCTGCCAAGGCCCCATTCCGGGAGGGGGCGGCCCGGTGCCTGCCTCGGGACGGTCGGCAACCGTTCAGGCGACCCCGCGCAGGGCACGGGCGCCCACCGAGAGCGCAGCGGCAAGCGCGGCGCCGGCGAGCAGGCCACGCGGCCACGGCGCGCTCGCCAGACCCCGCAGGGGCTCGGGGAGGGCCACCGTGGCCGCCACCGTGGCTGAGGCCCACGCGGCGGCACCCACCGCGTCGAGCCCGAAGCTGCGCCCTCGCACCAGCCACGGCAGCGCCGCGGCGACCACGGCCCACACCCCCGCGCCGGCCAGGACCGAGGCGTTGAGCAGCGGGGCCACCAGGTGAAGCACGGCCGCGGCGGGTGACCCATCCCATGCGTCGGCGGGTGAGACCGAGAGCGGCGCCCCCAGCCACAGCCGCGTACCGCGCCGGGCCTCGACGAGGGTGAGCCACCAGAAGCCCAGGCCTCCCAGAGCCGCACGGCGCACCCAGCCGCGCGCCTGCCCGGCCAGTGCGGGGTACACGCCGGCCAGTCCGACTAACCCGAGCGTCGCCGCCAGCGCCGGCACCGACCACGCCGGTCCGCCTCGGCGCAGCAGGACAGGGCAGGGCAGGGCGGCGGCGGTCACCACCACGGCCAGGCCCGCATGCCCGCGCGCGGTGAGCCACCCAGCGACGCCCGCCAGGCAGGCCAGCCACGCCAGCCGGGGCAGCAGGGTCACGGCCAGCGCAACCGCCGCGAGTAGAACGGGCCGGGCGCCGGCGGCTATGTCGGTGCCCGCGTCGGCCGAGAGCGCGACGGCCACCAGGGCGCCGGCGCTCAGCCCGCCGAGCACGCGTGCCACCGGCGAGAAGCCGCGTCGCTCAAGCGGGGTTCGCGACCCGCTTACCGTTGAATGCTCGGGGCCAGCCCCGCTCGGCTCCGACGAGTCCTGCGGCTCCGGCGGCGCGGCGACCCGGCGACCGACCGCCGACCTGCCGCCGGGTCGACGTGCGCGGCGGGGACGCGGTGCTCGCTCCACTCGGGGGCAGGCGTCGCCCAGGCCCAGCACACGCGTGCACGCTGACGCCTGCGCCGCGTCCACCCGCTCCGGGCCGCCGAGACGCCGAGTGTCGGGGGCTGCTGCGCAGTGCGCGAGCTCGAGCTCGGCGAGCACGTCGGCGAGCTCTGGCCGATCTGCGGGATGCGAATACAGGGCACCGTCGAGCACCTCGCACAGGGATGCGGGCAGGTCGGGACGGTGGCGGCTCAGGCGGGGGTGGCGTTGGCCCAGGCGTCGTGCGGTGGCCGCGGGTGTCAGGCCGCGCACCGGGTGTACGCCGCTCAAAGCCTCGTAGAGGAGCAGGGCCAGCGCGTAGACGTCTGTCGCGCGGCTGACCGCGCCACCCTCGGCCTGCTCGGGCGCCATGTAGGCCAGGGTGCCGATCACATCGCCGCTGCGGGTCAGAGCCTGCTCGCCGGCCAGGTGCGCGCCGCCGAAGTCGCACAGCTTGGCGGCCGCGGGCTCGGGGCGCGCGGGCACCAGCACGTTCTGCGGCTTGAGGTCGCGGTGGATGACCCCGCGCGCGTGGGCGTGCGCCAGCGCGTCAGCCAGATCGACACCGATGGCCAGCAGCTGGGCGTCGCTCGGTGGCCGCTCGGCGCACAGCTCGGCCAGGGTGCATCCCCGTACGAGCTCTGAGACCAGGTAGAAGGCGTCCCCCTCGGCCCGGGCCTCGTAAAGGGCGACGATCGCGGGGTGGGCCAGCCGCGCGGTGACCACCGCCTCGCGGGCGCCGCGGCCGCCGTCGGCGCCGGTCCCGGCGCCGGACGCCGCTATGCGCTTGAGGGCGACCTCGCGTCCCAGCTGCTCATCCCAGGCGCTCCACACCACCCCGAACCCGCCGGCGCCCAGGCGCTCGAGCGCCCGGTAGCGCCCCAGCACCAGCTGCCCGGGGGCGGTCAGCGCGCCGGAGGCGGACACGTACGCGAGGGTCTCGAAAGACTTCACCAGCTTGTCCTCTTCGGTCCGCAGTCCCGTGGCTCCTGCCGGGTCCGCGTCGGCGCGTGACGCCGGATGGGAAGTTGCATCGCTCACAACGCCTGCGCGGCGGTCATACTCTGCGCCTCCCGGAATCTCGCAAGGAGCAGCTCTTGTCGTTCTTCGACGAGGGCGGGGACGGGGAGCCTTCAGGGGCCTACCGCGCACCTCGCCCGCCGAGGTCGAGCAGGTCGACCGCCGCCGGTGGTGGTCGACCCGACCATCAGACGCTGGTGGTGCGCCGAGCGATTGGGCTGGGCGTCGCGCTGGTGCTCTTGGTGCTCATCGCGCTGGGGGTCAACGGCTGCGTGACCAGTCAGAAGCTCAACGCGCTCAAGGGCTACAGCCACAGCGTCAGCCAGATCGCCCAGGACTCCGATCAGGGCATTGCGCGGCCCCTGTTCGGCGATCTGTCCGGAGCCAACGGGAAGTCGCCGTTGGACGTCAGCGTGCAGATCAACCAGCTCAAGCTGCGTGCGCAGGCCGAGGCCAAGCGTGCTCGCGGACTGAACGTGCCCGGCGATATGTCGGGTGCGCAGCGCAACCTGCTGCTGAGCCTCGACCTGCGCAGTGAGGCGCTGCAGCACGTGGCCGACCAGGTCACCAGCGCCCTGGGGGGACAGAACGCTGCTGACGCGGTGAACCGGATCGCCGGTGAGATGGAGGCGTTGCTCGCGTCCGACGTGATCTACTCCCAGCGCGTGGTGCCCCTGGTGGCCCAGGCGCTGGACGACAATGGCGTGCACGGTCAGAGTCCGGCTCCCTCCCGCTTCCTGCTGGACCTCGGCTGGCTCACGCCGTCCTATGTCAGCGGACAGCTCAGGGGGCAGGGTGCCAGCTTGGCCAACGCGCCGGCGGCGCCGGGGAGCCACGGCCACAGCGTGGGCGGTGTCAGCGTGGGCTCCAACCAGCTGACCGCCACCGGTGTCAACCACGTCAGCGGAGGGGCCTCGCCCACGCTGTCGGTGTTGGTCGCCAACCAGGGCTCCAACGACGAGACCGGGGTCAAGGTCGACGTCAGCGTCACCGCGGCGGGCAGGACCATCAAGACGGTCAAGACCATCGACCGCACCCAGGCGGGGGCAAGCTCCACGGTCGACATTCCGCTCAGCGGCGTGCCCACGGGCGTGAGCAGCCGCCTTACGGTGTTCATCGAGCCGGTGCCCGGCGAGAAGAACGTGACCAACAACAAGGGCACGTACACCGTCGTGTTCGGTCCCTAGGACCGCCCCGGCCCGAGAGCAGCCAGGACCGGGGCGCCCGCCCGAACGGCTAGTTTGTCACCCTTCATGCGCGCCTCGATCACCGATGCCCCGGGCCTGGTGGCCATCGCCGCGGGCGTGCTGGCGCTGATCGCCCTCGGCCTGTGCGCGCTGCTGACCGTTCGCCTGCGGCGCATGCGCGCCAGTCAGCGGGTGGTCCTCGGTGAGACCGGCGAGCGCGACATGGTGGCTCACGGCGCCGACCTGGAGGTCGCGTTCGACGCGCTGCGTGACTACGTAGGCGACATCGCCGAGCGCCTGGACACGCGCACGGCGAGCGTCGAGGCCGCGCTGCGCGGAGCGATATCCCATCGGGCGCTCGTCCGCTATGACGCCTACAACGAGCTGTCCGGCCACCAGTCCATGTCGATCGCGCTGCTCGACGCCACTCAATCTGGCGTGGTCCTGTCCTCCATCCACCACCGCGACCAGGCCCGTCTCTACGCCAAGCTCTTGACCGGCGGACGCAGCGAGCTCGAGCTCTCCCCCGAGGAAGCCCAGGCGGTGCGCGTGGCCCTGGGCGGACCCGAGAGCCAGCCGAGTGGCGATCGTGGCGCGGACCCACGAACCTAGCCCGCGCAGGCTGCGCGTCGGGTACCTGGGGCCGGAGGGCACGTTCACCGAGGCGGCGCTGCTGGCCAGCGGCGGGCCGGGAGACTGCGAGCGCGTGCCGCTGGGCACGATCTACGACACGGTCATGGCGGTGCAGGACGGCCTCGTCGACCGGTCGCTGGTCCCGATGGAGAACTCGATCGAGGGCTCGGTGGCGGTGACGCTGGACACCCTGGCCAGTGACGCGCCGATGGTGGCCATCGTGGGCGAGGTGGTGCTCGCCGTGCGTCAGTGCCTGATCGCCCAGGAGCACGTCGACCCCGAGCAGGTGACCGCCGTGATCTCCCACCCGCAGGCCGCCGGGCAGTGCGCTCGCCTGCTACGCGGCGAGCTCGCTCACGCCCGGGTGCTCAGCGCGAGCTCAACCGCGGACGCGGTACGTGCCGTGGCCGAGTCCGCGGATCGCAGTCGCGTCGCTCTGGGCACCCGGCACGCGGCCGAGCTCTACGGCTGCGTCGTCCTACGCGAGGGAGTCGAGGATCGCAGCGACAACCAGACGCGCTTCGTATGGCTGGCTCACGAACGCCAGCCCGAGCTGGCGCCGATCGCCGCCGGCACGGATGCCACCAACTCCGAAGCGCAGACCGTCGTGGCCGGCTGGCGCACGTCGCTGCTGTTCTGGGGCACAGGGGCTGACCGACCAGGCTGGCTGGCGGGCTGCCTGGACGAGTTTGCCCGCCGCGCGGTCAACCTCACCCGCATCGAGTCGCGCCCCCGCCGAGATCGTCTGGGTCACTACATGTTCTTCGTCGACCTCGACGGTGCCGTGGCCGCCGCCTCCGTGAGAGCGGCCATCGTCGGGCTGCGTGAGCACTGCGAGGAGGTCAGGATCCTGGGCTCCTATCCGGCGGCGGCGTGACCCGCTCGCCGCGAACGGCGGATAGGCGGGGCCAGCGCCCTCGCTAGACTCCCGCCTTACCGTGGAGAGCACGCTTCCACCTGTACCAGGGGGGTCTGCGCCGCTTGCCGAGCACCGGCGGCGCGGGCGTGACAGTGGCCGGGTGCTCGTGCTGAACGCGACCTTCGAGCCCATAAACGTGTGCTCGGTCAGGCGCGCGGTGGTTCTGGTGCTCAAGGACAAGGCCGAGCTCATCGAGCACGGCCGCTGGGAGCTTCGTTCCGAGCACGCGTCCCTGTCGCGCCCGATGGTCATTCGCCTGGTCAGCTACGTGCGCGTGCCGCGTGACGCCCACCGACGCAAGATCACCCGGCGCGCGGTGTTCGCGCGCGACGGGTGGGCATGCCAGTACTGCGGCTCGCGCTCGAACCTCACCGTCGACCATGTGATTCCGCGCTGCAAGGGCGGAACCTCGAGCTGGGAGAACATCGTCTCCTCGTGCGCTCCCTGCAACCGCCGCAAGGGCGACCGCCTGCCCCGGCAGGCCAACATGCACCCCTACCGCACGCCGAGCACTCCGCGCGCCGAGATCTTCATCCACGTGGCCAGCCCGACCATCCCGGCGGCGTGGCGCGCGTACCTGCCGCAGGCGGCCTGACACGACCCCTCTGGCCGAGTCCAGGGCACGCGGCGCGGAGACTAGAAGATGGGGGTGGTGGACAGCCAGATGCTGGTGATCGCTACCCCAGGCTCCGTGTACGTGCTGGCCAGGTACACGGAGCGCCGCGGCCCCAGGCGTGCCGAGCAGGACGGGTACGGGATCGGTGGTTCTTCTGCGCCTCTCGGGTACTCCCCGCAGCGGAGGGCCGGATAGGCTTTCGCGGCAACGGAGAGGGAGTCTCCGGGGCCGATGCCCGCTGCGGTTCTGGCATGCCGGTCGGTGATCTGCACGTAGTCCACGCGCCCGGAGCGCGCCAGGTGAAGGCTCACCCCGCCGTAGCGCTCGGTCTGATCGCGGTCGGTGCCCGGCAGGCTGTTGGGGCCGCTGCAGCGCCCAACCTGAGTGGTTCCCAGCCCCAGCGCCGCCACAACGGCCACGTACAGCGCCGATCAAGCTCGACTGCGTGGCCACGAACATCCTCGGCGTCTCCGGGCGCACGACGCTGAACGCGCTGATCGCCGGAACCACCGACGCGCAGGTGCTGGCCGAACTGGCCAAGGGCGCCCTGCGGCGCAAGATCCCCGCGCTCAGAAAGGCGCTGCAGGGCCGTTTTGATCGCCATCACGCCCTGTGGATCGGCGCGATCCTGGGCCACATCGACTTCCTCGATGAGCAGATCGAGGAGCAGCCTCGCCGCGTGGAACATCGAGGGCCGGCGTTACGGCCCCAGCGGTCGACTAATCGTCGAGGGTGACCGGCCCAGCCGCCCGGCGATCGCGCGCATCGACTCACCACGGGTGCGCCCCAGTGCGATCTCCTCACGCTCGGGTCGGTGATCGCGTTTAAGGAGCGACGCGAGCAGGGCCGCCGCCGCAGTGATGGCCGGTCGCGCTCACTGGACGCGCTCCGGCGAGCAAGTGAGTGACCTCGCGGAAGCTGGTAGCATTCCCCGACGCCCGAAACGGAGGAGGCTTATGGTTACGCAACGTTCTGTCCGGTCAAAGTACCGCGTGGTTGGAGGGCTTATCGTCCTGATCGGCGCCTGGGGCGCTCTCGTGCCGTTGATCGGCCCGAGCTTCGGTTTCAGCATGGGGAATACGCCGGCTTGGACGTGGACAGAATCGATCGCGACGCTGCACGTTCTCCCCGGGATCGTGGCCGTACTGGCCGGCGTCGCTCTTATCGCGGGCATTGCCCGCCTCGGCAGCGCCGTGCTGGCTGCGATGGCCGGGGCCTGGTTCGTGATCGGGCCGTCCCTGCATCCGCTCTGGGCGGGTGGAGCCACTTCGGGGGGGCAGGCGATGACCGGCGGCATGATGATGGGGATGGGCGGGCCCCACGTCTCGGCGACCCGGCAGGCGCTCGAAGCGATCGGGTATCACTACGGGACTGGCGCAGCGATCGCGGTGCTTGGCGCGATCGGACTCGGACTGGCGCTCGCCGCGCCGGCTTCGGTCGCCGCTGAGGTGGAACGGCCGCCTTCCCGCGAGGGTGTAGGGCTCTCGCGGCACCCAGCCAGCGCCTGATCCCGCGCCGACGCCGGAGACTTCGGGCTGCTGGGACGGTCATGCAGAGAGTCCCATAGCGCTAGCTGCGCCGGTAGTCGGTGCCAGCGTGATAACTGGTCATCCGAGTGCGGACGCGACACTGTGGGCAGCTGCCAGCGAACGAGCCGGGCGTGAGCATCTCCTTGATTCGAGGCGGGATCGACAACTCGACGACTCAGCTCCTCGGCCTCCGGGAGCGGTGGCGAGCAGGAGACCGGCGAAGACCGCACGGCTGGTGTCCCGCCAGGGCGGGCGCACGCGCGCGATCAACCACGAGAGCCCGACGCCCAGCGCGATCACGATGGCGGTCCCCGCAGCCAAGCCGCCGACGACCAGGGCAAGGAACCAGTCGGGGCCGGACTGAAAGCTCGCGACGATCGTCAGCAGCATGAGCGGGACCGCGGCCAGCGTGCACAAGAACAGCCGGCCGACGATAACGCCCAGAGCGACGTTGGGCACAACCAGCGCCGCCACCAGTAGACCGGCGGATAGCGCTGAAGCTGAGTCGTTCCCAGCGCCAGGGCCGCCTCGACCACAACGTAGAGCGGCGCCCATCCCAGGTCGCCCACCTCGCCCGGGGAACCACGGCGTCGCCGCTGCTCGCCCCCTGCGGTCATCGCACGACGAAGTCCATGTCGCGGTGACCTACCCCGCTCCCGCCGCGCGGTGACCCAAGCGGGCCATGCCGCCCGATGAGCCGCGTCGCCTACGAGGGCCCGCATATTCGGCGCGGCACGGCGCTCTGGGAGGACCCCCACAACGACGAGGGGCGCCATCGACATGGCGCCCCTCGCGTACGGCTCTGACTGGAAATACCGAGACGATTCAACTGCGCCCGGAGGGACCAGCGCCGGCAATCGTCTCGGGGTGTCCCGGGTTGGAATCCGCCAAGCGGTCCAGCCTTTCCGACCTAGCGGCCGGTCACCTCCAGGGTCCCGCAAGAACTGTCACTTGAGATTAGGACCACCTCCTTTCTCTGGTCTCGAAAGGGTAGCGAAAGGCGAGGACGAGGGCCACGAGCCCGGGCAAGATCGGCGCGTGGTCGGGGCGACAAACCCATTGGACGCCGGCGCGGTGCTACTCGGGGACGCAAGGCGCCTCCCGGGGTTTCTTGCTTCCCTGGTCGCCAAGGGCCGCTACAGGGCCGAGGAGCAAACTTGGCGTTGCTATCACTGCGAGCCGGGCCTCACGCGGAAGGTCCCGTGGGATGAGCGAGAGCTCGCGGCACGCAGCCTTGAGGCTGGTGTGATGCAGATCCGGGCGGATATCAAGCGCCCGGACACGCACGCCGTTACGCGCCACTAGCGGCAACCTCTCCTCGCGCACAAAGGCATGCCCGGCTGGGTGGGGACGGCGCGAGGTGCGGAGGGTGGCCGTCCGCCCTCCCTTTACTTGGGAGGCGGCCGGCGGGCCGCAGCTTCCGCCGCCACCCAGCCGGGCGAACCGCCTTAGCTCTGACTCTCCACCGGAGGATCGTCAGGCCCCTTCTCCTCGATGCCCTCGATCACGCGCCCCGCGGTCGTCTCCCCGCTGTCCACGATCAGCGCGACGGCGCTGACCTGATCATCTCCTCGCAGGTTCATCAGGCGCACGCCCTGGGAGGTGCGCCCGTAGCGATTGATACCGCGCACCGATGTGCGCTGGACCATGCCGCCGGTGGAGATGAACACGAGCTCCTCGTGCTCGCGCACCACCAGCGCGCCGGCCAGGCCGCCCTTGCGGTCGGTCAGGGTGATCGTGCGCACGCCCATGGCGCCGCGCTTGGTCTTGCGGTAGTCGCCGATGCTCGAGCGCTTTCCGTAGCCGTTGTCGGTGACCACGAGCAGCTCCTGGTCGTCGCGCGCGACGTCCATCGAGAGCACCGAGTTGCGCGCCTGGGAGACGTTCATCCCGCGCACCCCGGCGGTGTCGCGGCCCATCGCGCGCACGTCTGACTCGTGGAAGCGCACGGCGTTGCCGTCGTGGGAGACCATCAGGATGTCGTCCTCTCCGCTGGTGCGCCGCGTGGAGACGAGCTCGTCGTCGTCGTTGACCTTGATGGCGATGATGCCGTCGGCCTTGATCGGGGTGTTGTAGGCGCCGAACTCGGTCTTCTTGACCATGCCGTTGCGCGTGGCGAACATCAGGTAGCGACCCTCGGTGAAGTCACGCGTGGAGAGCACCGACTGCACCCGCTCGCTCTCGCGCAGGGGCAGGATGTTCACCAGCGCGCGTCCCTTGGCGGTGCGCTGGGCCTCGGGCAGCTCATAGACCTTGGAGCGGTAGATCTTGCCGCGGTTGGTGATGAACAGCAGGTAGTCGTGGGTCGAGCAGATGAACAGGTGCTCGATGAAGTCGCCGTCCTTCATGTCCATGCCGGTGATGCCGCGGCCACCGCGGTGCTGCTGGCGGTAGGTGGCCAGGGGCAGGGACTTGATGTAGCCGCTGTGGGTGATGGTGATCACCATCTGCTGGTCGGCGATCAGGTCCTCGATGTCGATCTCGTCCTCGGAGTGGGTGATCTCCGTGCGCCGCTCGTCGCCGAAGCGCTCGCTGATCTCGGTCAGCTCCTCCCTGATCACCGCCAGCACGCGGCCCTCGTCGCCGAGGATGTCGCGCAGCTCGCGGATGCGCTCGGTCACGTCGGCGTGCTCCTGCTTGATCGCGCCGGCCTCCAGCGCGGTGAGCTGCGACAGGCGCAGGTCGAGGATCGCGGTGGCCTGGATGACCGAGAGGTCATAGCGGGCCACCAGCTGCTGGCGGGCGCTCTCGCGGTCGCGCGAGGCGCGAATGAGCTCGATGATCGCGTCAAGGTTGTCCAGCGCGATGAGCAGTCCCTCGAGGATGTGCGCACGGGCCTCCTTCTCGGCCAGCTCGTGCTTGGTGCGGCGCACGATGACCTCGCGCTGGTGGGCGACGTAGTTGTGGATCACCGCGCGCAGGTCCAGCGTGCGCGGGACGTTGTCGACCAGCGCCACCATGTTGACCCCGAAGGTGGTCTGCATCGAGGTGTGCTTGTAGAGCTTGTTCAGGGCGACCTTGGGCAGGGCGTCGCGCTTGAGCTCGATGACCAGGCGCATGCCGCGCTTGTCGGACTCATCGCGCAGGTCGGAGATCTCGGAGATCTTCTTCTCGTGGACGAGCTCGGCGATCTTCTGGATCAGGCCGCCCTCGCCACCCTTCTTGACCATGAAGGGCAGCTCGGTGACCACGATCGCCTCCTTGCCCTGCTTGAGCGGCTCCACGTGCGCCCGCGCCTGCACGCGTACGCGACCGCGGCCGGTGTCGTAGGCATCCTGGATGCCGGCGCGGCCCAGGATGATGCCCCCCGTCGGGAAGTCGGGCCCCTTGATGTGGTGCATGAGCTCCGGTACGCCGATCTCGGGGTCGTCGATGTAGGCGATCGTCGCGCCGATCACCTCGCGCAGGTTGTGCGGAGGGATGTTCGTGGCCATGCCCACGGCGATGCCAGAGGAGCCGTTGACCAGCAGGTTGGGAAAGCGCGAGGGCAGGACCAGCGGCTCCTGGCGGCTGCCGTCGTAGTTGGGCACGAAGTCGACGGTGTCGGCGTCGAGGTCGCGCAGCATCTCGGTGGCCACCCGGGCCAGCCGCGCCTCGGTGTATCGCATGGCGGCGGCCGGATCGTCGTCGACCGAGCCGAAGTTGCCCTGCCCGTCGACGAGCATGTAGCGCAGCGAGAAGGGCTGGGCCATGCGCACGAGCGTGTCGTAGATGGCCGAGTCACCGTGCGGGTGATAGTTGCCCATCACCTCGCCCACGATCTTGGCGCACTTGGAGTACGAGCGCGTCGGCCCCAGGCCGAGCTCGTTCATGGCGAAGAGCACGCGGCGATGCACGGGCTTCAGGCCGTCGCGCACGTCGGGTAGCGCGCGTCCCACGATGACCGACATCGCGTAGTCCAGGTACGCGGTGCGCATCTCCTCCTCGAGCGCCCGCGGCTCGACGTTGCCGCCGCCGATCACGTCAGTACTGGCCATCGCGCGTCACCTCCCTCGCGCCGCGTGCTCCTCGCCGGGCCGGCTCCCGTCGCCTACACATCGAGGTTGACCACTGCGCGGGCGTTCTCCTCGATGAACTCGCGCCGCGGCTCCACCTGGTCGCCCATGAGCATGGAGAAGATGCGGTCGGCCACCGCCGCGTCTTCGAGGGTCACCTGGGCCAGCGTACGCGTCGCGGGATCCATGGTGGTGTCGGCCAGCTGCTCGGCGTTCATCTCGCCCAGGCCCTTGAAGCGCTGCAGCTTGGTGCCCTTCTGAGCCACGGTCATCACGGCCGCGCGCAGGTCTTCGAAGGAGGTCGCCTGCTCGCGTGCGTCGCCCAGGCGCACGTCGAAGGCGGGGGTGCCGGCGAGCTCGGCCAGCTGCGCGTGCACGCGCGCGAGCTGGCGATACTCGACCGACTCAAACAGGGTGCGGCGTAGGCGGTGCGTGCGGGCAAAGCCCGTGCGGGCCTCGACCGCGCGGACCCGCAGCTCGGCCTCGTCGGATGACACGAGCTCGGTGGCGTGGGTCTCCCCCTCCAGGCCGACGCGCTGGAGCACCTCCGCGGCCGCCTCGGCGGACAGGGCCTGCTCGTGCAGCAGCGAGGACTCCTCCAGGAACTGGACCATGTCGTGGCCGTGGTCGGCGCGCAGCGCCGAGGCCCACCCCTCGTACTGCTTTATCAATCGTGAGAAGCGTTGCCAGCGCGCTTCGGTGAGTCGCAGCTGGGTGCCATGGCGGTCAAAGATCGTGATCTTCTCCCACTTGTCCGAGAGCAGGATGTCCTCGAGCTGGCCGTCCTTCTCGATGTAGCGCTCGCGGCTGCCCTGCTTGAGCTTGTACAGCGGTGGCTTGGCGATGTAGACATAGCCGGCCTCGATGAGCTGCTGCATCTCGCGGAAGAGCAGGGTGAGCACCAGCGTGCGGATGTGCGCACCGTCGACGTCGGCGTCGGTCATGAGCACGACCTTGTGGTAGCGCGCGTTCTCGATGTTGAACTCGTCGCGCACGCCCGTGCCGATCGCGGTGATGAGCGCCTGGATCTCGGTGTTCTGCAGGACCTTGTCGATGCGGCTCTTCTCGACGTTGAGGATCTTGCCGCGCAGCGGAAGCACCGCCTGCGTATTGCGGTCGCGTCCCTGCTTGGCCGATCCACCGGCCGAGTCGCCCTCGACCACGAACAGCTCGGCCAGGCTGGGGTCCTTGACCGAGCAGTCGGCCAGCTTGCCCGGGAGGGTCGAGTTCTCCAGAGCCGACTTGCGGCGCGTCAGGTCGCGCGCCTTGCGCGCCGCCTCGCGGGCGCGCTGGGCCTGCACGGACTTCATGATCACCGCCCGCGCCTCGGCGGGGTTCTCCTCCAGGAATTCACCCAGGCCGGTGTTGACCATCGACTCCACGAAGCCGGCCATGCCGGGGTTGCCGAGCTTGGTCTTGGTCTGCCCCTCGAACTGCGGGTCGCGCAGCTTGACCGAAATGACCGCCGTCAGGCCCTCGCGTACGTCCTCGCCGCTGAGGCTGCTCTCCTTCTCCTTGAGCAGGCCGTGGTCGCGGGCGTAGCGGTTCAGGGTGCGCGTCAGCGCCGACCGAAAGCCGCTCATGTGGCTGCCACCCTCGCGCGTGTTGATGTTGTTGGCGAAGGAGTGGATCGAGTCCTGGTAGGAGCTGTTCCACTGCATGGCCACCTCGACCGCGCCCTCGGAGCTCTCGCCGGCGAAGAAGATGACCTTGCGCTGAACCGTGTCCTTGTTGGCGTTCAGATAGGCCACGAAGTCGCGGATCCCGCCGTCGTACTGGAAGGTGGCGGAGTGGCCCTCGCCGCGCTCGTCGTCGATGGAGATCTTCATCCCGCGGGTCAGGAAGGCCGTCTCGCGCAGGCGCTCCTCGAGGGTCCGGAAGTCGAAGTCCAGGGACTCGAAGATGTCTGCGTCGGCGCGGAAGGTCACCGTGGTGCCGGTGGGCGCGCCGGGCGAGAGCGGGGCGCCCCGCTGCATGGCGGCCAGCGGGGCGCCGCGCGCGTAGTCCTGGGTCCAGGCGTAGCCGTCGCGACGCACCTCGACGTGCAGCTGCTCTGACAGGGCGTTGACCACCGAGACGCCGACGCCGTGCAGCCCACCCGAGACCTTGTAGCCGCCGCCGTCGCCGAACTTGCCGCCCGAGTGCAGCACCGTGAGCACGACCTCCAGGGCCGGACGGCCTTCCTTCTCGTGCATGGCCACCGGTATGCCGCGCCCGTCATCGCTCACCGTGACCGAGCCATCGGGGTGGATGGTGACCGCGACCTCGCCGCAGTGGCCGGCGAGGGCCTCGTCCACCGAGTTGTCCACCACCTCGTAGACCAGGTGGTGCAGGCCCATGACGCCGGTCGAGCCGATGTACATGCCGGGCCGCTTGCGCACGGCCTCCAAGCCCTCGAGAACGGTGATGTCCTGAGCGTCGTAGCTGCCGCCGGGACCGATGCGCGCGTCGTTGTCCCCGCCGACACCCCGGCCGTTGGCCGAGCTTTCCTGACCTGTCGCCAATGATCCTCCGATGACGTGAGAACGCCCCGGTAGCCGGGGCGTGGGGGCCGCGGTCCGGGGCGGAGCCCTGTTCAGGGCACGATAGCACAAGCACCCCTCCGAGCCCGGCGCCCACGCCGCAGAAAGACCTGCAAATAGGGGATAAAAGGGGGACCAGGACAGGGCTTCGCGGTGAGGCGCGCGCGTGGCGGTCGGCGGACCCCTTTTAGCCCGTGCGGCAGCGCAGGGCCGACAGGCTTCCCTGGCCGAGCTCGTCGTTGAGGCGGGCGACCACTCCCGGGCCCATGAGATCGAGCTCCTGGGCCCACACGGCGGCGTCGCAGGTGACCTCGAGGACCCCGCCGCGCTCAGATGTCGGACGACAGGCGGCGGCGACCGCCTCCCCGGCGACCTGCGACCACACGCCCTGCACGCGCGCCAGCGTCGTAGCCGGCGCCAGGTCTCCGCCCAGTCGCCGCAGTGCGTGAGCCAGCGGACGGGGCGCCCGTCGGTGGGTACCCCGTCGGGCGCTCACGCGGCCAGCGCCTCCTGCCGCACGACCCCTTCGCCCACTCGCAGCCTGGTCACGCCCGGCGCCTGCGCTCCGGGTACGTGGGCCAGCTCGGTGGTGGTGATGATGCTCTGCCCGGCGGCCACGAGCTCGTCGGCGAGCAGGGTGCGGCGCTGGGTATCGAGCTCTGACATCACGTCGTCGAGGAGCATGAGCGGGGCGCGGTCGCGCAGGGCCAACAGTACCTCGCGCTCGGCCAGCAGCAGGGCGAGCAGAGACAGGCGCTGCTCCCCCTGGGACCCAAAGGAGCGCAGCTCGCGTCCGTCGCGCGTCAGGGCCAGCTCGTCGCGGTGTGGGCCGTGCCCGCTGAACCCGCGCTCCAGGTCGGAGTCGCGCCGGGTAAGCAGTTCGGCCGCGAACTCTTCGCTGCTGGCGGCGCGCGTGCGCGGACGGTAGTCAAGGGCCGGGGTGCCGGCGAGGCCAAGGCGCGTCGCGTGGGCCGCAAACGGAGCGCCCAGCAGAGCGACAACCTCGGCGCGATCATCGCGCAGCACCACCGCGTGGCGGGCCAGCTCGTGATCCCACGTGTCCAGGGCCGCGGCCGGCGCCCGACCCCTGCGCGCGCGCGCGAGCAGTGCGTTGCGCTGGGCCAGGGTCTGCGCGTAGGAGCGTCGGGTGAAGGCGCGCTGGGGCCACAGAGCCGCGACCACCTGGTCGACATGTCCGCGGCGCAGGGCCGGGGGACCCTTGATCAGCTCCAAGCGCTCAGGCATGAAGACGGACGCCAGCGGCCTGTCCTGGACGTCGGTCAGGCGCTCCACCGGCGCTCCGTCGGCGCGCAGGCGCTTGGGCTCCCCGGGGACAAAGCCGACGCTCAGCTCGTGCTCCTGCCCCGCCGCGCACGCATTGACCACCACGCGGGCTGCCGGAGCCCCGAAGCGGATGACCTCGCGCTCGTTACTGGTGCGACACGAGCGCCCGGTGCAGCCGAAGTACAGCCCTTCCAGGAGGTTGGTCTTGCCGGCGCCGTTGGGACCGTAGATCACGTTCAGGCCTGGCCCAAGGCGGATCTGCGCCCGTTCGTAGCTGCGAAAGTCGCGCAGGCCCAACGCGGTCACCAACATGTCGGCCGGGCTGGGCGCCGGCACCACAGGGGTGGGCGGCCGGAGGGAAACAGGGCGCTGACGACCTAGACGTTGAGCCTGATCGGCATGATCAGGTACACGAACCCGCCACCGTCGGCGGATTCGATCAGGCCAGGACGCAGGGGGTTGATGAGCCTGAGCAACAGGTCCTCTGAGCCCACGCTGTCCAGCCCGTCGCGCAGGAACTCCGGATTGAACCCGATGTCCAGAGGATCGCCGTGAAATGGGACCGGCAGCGTCTCGGACGCCTCGCCCACATCCGGCGTCTGGGCTGACACCGTGACCTCACCCTCGCGGAAGCTCAGACGCAGCGGCGCGTTCTTCTGCGCCAACAGACTGACGCGCCGCACGACATCGGCCAGCTCTGAGCTGGACAGGCGCAGCTCGTGCTCGACCGACTCGGGCAGCAGTTGCCGGTAGTTGGGGAACTGCCCGTCGATGAGCCGCGAGGAGAGCACCGTGCCGTCCAGCTCGAACACAACCTGACCCCGGGCCACGCTGATGGACAGCTCGGCCGCGCTGGCCTGCTGGGCGATGCGCGCAAGCTCTGAAAGCGCGCGCGCCGGCACGTTGGCCTCAAAGCTGCCCTGGAGCTCGTCCTCGAGCGCGGTCTCCTTGACGCTGAGACGATAGGAGTCGGTGGCCACCATGCGCAGCTCGCGTGCGACTGCTGAGACCATGATGCCCGTCAGGATCGGACGGGTCTCGTCATGCGACGCCGATCGCGCGACCCGGCCGATGGTGTCCACGAACGCCGTTGCCGGGACGCTCACCCGCGACTCCGGGGCCGGCTCGGGAAGCGCAGGGAAGTCCTCCAGGCGCAGCGTGCGCAGGTGAAAGGTGGTAGCGCCCGACACGATCTCCGCGTCCTGCTCGGCCGCCCTGAGCTCGAGGGTGACCTGATCGGCGGGCAGAGCCCGTGTGACGTCGAGCAGCAGCCGGGCTGGCAGCACCACCTCACCGGGACGCATCACGTCGGCCTCCAAGGGAACGCGCAGGCCGACCTCCATGTCGGTCGCCAACAGCTGCGCGGCCGTTTCCGATGCCGCCAGCTTGATCCCGGAGAGTGCCTGCACGGCGCTACGCGTTGACGCCACGCGAGTGACCGTCTGCAACTGCGAGAGCAGCGCTGAACTCGATAGTGAAAGCTTCATCGACTGGGTCTATCTAGAAGAAAGGTGGAAGCAGTAGGGGGTGTGCAGTCTGTGGAGGAGCCTTCGGTGCGGCGCCCCGGAGCGGCGCCGGGCTGTGAAGCAGTCTGTGGACGGTCTGGAGCAGTGTCTCAACTCGTGCGGTCAGGCACTGGGCCGGTCCAGTCGCGCCGTCAGGCTGTCCACAGCGCTGCGAGCGGACTCATCCTCTGCCATGCGCTTGACGGTGCGGCGCCAGGCATGCAGCACCGTGGTGTGATCGCGTCCTCCGAACTCACGCCCGATTGCCGGCAGGGACTCCTGGGTTAGCTCGCGGGCCAGGTACATGGCGACTTGTCGCGGCCAGGTCACGCGTGCCTTGCGACTGCCCGAGAGCAAGTCCTGGGCGGTGATCTCGAACTGCTCGCAGGCGGCCGCCTGGATCTCGGCGATGCTGCGCGCCGCCGTCCGGCCCGGAGCATGCGGATAGAGGCCGTCGATCACCTCCTCAGCCAGCTCGGGGGTGAGCGGGCGCCCGGACAGCGACGAGTAGGCCACCACGCGGATCAAGGCTCCTTCCAGCGCCCGTATGTTCTGCGCCACGCGTCGAGCGATGACATCGAGGGCGACACCGTCGCTGAGCGCGATGTTGTCGTGCTGAACGCGCTTGCGCAGGATGGCCAGGCGCGTGGCGAGGTCGGGGGGGCCAACGTCGGCCACGAGGCCGGCCTCAAAGCGCTCGCGCAGGCGCTGCTCGAGGCTGTTCAGGTCGCGCGGAGAGCGGTCAGAGGTCACGACGAGCTGGCTGCCGTTGTCTGACAGGGCGTTGATGGTGTGAAAGAACTCCTCTTCGGTGCGGACCTTGCGCTCGAGGAACTGCACATCGTCGATGAGCAGCACGTCGAGGTGGCGAAACCGCGCCTTGAACTGCTCCAGGGAGCCGACGCGCAGCGCGCCGGTGAACTCGTTCGTGAACGACTCTCCGGTTGTGTAGCGAACCGTGACCCCATCCCCGTGAGCGGCAACGAAGGCGGCGATCGAGTGCAGCAGGTGTGTCTTGCCGAGTCCGGGGGGGCCGTAGAGGAAGAGAGGGTTGTAGGCCTGGCATGGCATCTCGGCGACCGCCAGAGCGGCGGCATGGGCCAAGCGGTTGGAATCCCCGATGACGAACTGCTCGAAGGTCAGCCGCGGGTTCAGGCTTCCGCTGGCGAGCGGCGCAGAGCCCTGTGAATCGGAAGGTTGACCGCCCGGCCGCGTGCGCTGGCGGCCACCCCGCCCCTCGCCGGCCATCGGGGCGCGGGGGTTGATCGGCGGCTCGCCGGCGGCGATCAGCTCGACGCTGATTTCGGGACCCATGACCGCGGCCGTGCAGGCCTGCATGATGCGCCCGAAACGCTCGGTGGTCCAGCGCCAGGTACGTGGTGGGGCCTCCACCGTGAGGCGGTCGTCCTCGAGCTCCACCGCCCGCAGGGGCTCGAGCCAGATGCGATAGGTGGGCTCATCGACGGCGCCGGCCAGATGAGCCTGCACGCGCACCCAGATGTGATCGAGCTCCGCGGACACGGCAGCTGTTGACCTGCTCCTCTCGAGCTGTCGTGGACCTCTGTTCGGAGGGCTCCGCAATGGAGCCCGGGCCGGCGATGATACTCAAGGACATGGGCTCAAAACGCCCTATGGTCGGGCCGCTGAGCGCATCTCGCGGGAAAAAGCAGCCGTTGGGCGGCGGCTATACTGGACCGCCGACGCAGCCCCACAGACCCCGCCACTGACGGGAACGTTGAGCGGCTGAGCTCTCATCCGATGAAGCGGACCTACCAGCCCAAGAAGCGCAAGCGCGCCCGCGCCCATGGCTTTCGCACGCGCATGAGCACCCGCGCCGGGCGCTTGACCCTGAAGCGCCGCCGAACCAAGGGCCGCAGGCGCCTCACGGTGTGAGCGTGTGGCCGAGCGTCGCAGCCGGGATGGCCCGCGCGCTCGAGTCGCCGTCCGCGCCGCGGCCGATCGGCGAGCGCCCGTGAACGGCGGTCCTCATCGCCGCGCTCGGCTGTCGCGCAGTGCCGAGTTCGAGCGCGTCTACCGCCAGGGCCGCTCGCAGGCAAACCGCCACCTCGTGCTCTACGCCTTCGCCAGCGAGGCGGCGGAGCGCCCGCGGCTTGGGCTGTCGGTATCACGCAAGGTTGGCGGTGCCGTGGATCGCAACCGCGTCAAGCGCCTGCTGCGCGAGGCGTTCGCGCGCATGGAGTCAGAGCTTCCGCCCGGCCATGACCTGGTGCTCGTCGCGCGTCCGGAGGCACGGCGCCTCGCGGAGCGCGACGGTCTGGCGGGGATCGAGACGGCCCTGGGCGACCTGCTCGAACGTACCGGCCTGCGCAGCGCCGCGGCGACGACCGGGGAGCGGCAATGAGTCTCTCCGAGGGCGAGGCTGCGCGCCAGGCTCCCGGCGCGCCTGGCAGGGCCGCCGGCGCGCTGCGGATGGTGGTGCTCGGGCCGATCCTGGTCTATCAACGGCTGATCTCGCCGGCCCTCCCGCGCCGCTGTCGCTATGAGCCTACCTGCTCGCGTTACGCGGTCCAGGCGATTGGGCGATACGGCATACTCAGAGGGCTGGTGCTCGCGGGGTGGCGCTTGCTGCGATGCAATCCGTGGAGCCTCGGCGGGTATGACCCGGTTGAGGCCCAGAGCCCGTTCACAGCCGCCGCGTCGCCGCACGACTCCCCGGTCGCGGGACCAGGGCACACGCACTCAGGCCCCGCCTCGCCCCCATGCTGATCGCCAACATCATCCAGGATGCGTTTTCGCCGCTCATCAGCTTGTTCGAGTCGATTCTCGTGTTCTTGCACAGCGCACTGGGGGGCAGCTGGGGCCTGGCCATCATCGCCCTCACGGTGCTCGTGCGCGCGGCCCTGGTACCCCTGACCCTGAGCCAGTTCCGTTCGATGCAGTCGATGCAGAAGCTCGCTCCCCAGATCAAGGGCCTGCAGGCCAAGTACAAGGAGGACAAGCAGCGCCTCAACGAAGAGATGATGAAGCTCTACCGGGAGAACAAGGTCAACCCCTTCGCCTCGTGCCTGCCGCTCGTGCTTCAGCTTCCGGTCTTCGTGTCGCTCTTCTACATGCTGCGCAGCAATCTGAAGCTCGACATCTGCGGGCAGCAGTTGCTGCGTCACTTCGGCGTCGCGCACGCCAGCCAGATCCCGTCCAAGATGCTGCAGACCACCAGTTGCGGAGATCCCGGAGTCGGCGCTCACCACGCCGCCAAGTTCCTGTTCATTCCCGACATCACCCATCAGACGTCGGGCGCGGTCCTGGTGGTCCTGCTGGTGCTCTACGTCGGCTCGCAGCTGGGCTCCAGCGTGTTGATGTCGGCGAGCGCCGACCCGAACCAACGACGTCTGATGATGGTCCTGCCGTTGCTGTTCGTGGTGTTCATCTTCCGCTTTCCCGGCGGCCTGCTGGTCTACTGGATCACCACCAACCTGTGGACGATCGGCCAGCAGTACCTGGTGCGCCGCCGTGTCGGGCCTCCGCCCGCGCGCGGGAAGGACGAGCCGCCCATCACGGCACCGGACAGTGCTAACGGGTCGCGGCTCGGGCGGCGGGCCGAGCCGGCCCTGGCCGCGGTGGGCGCCGGCTCCAGCCGCGCGGCCCCGCCGCCTCCACCGCGCAAGAAGAAGAAGCGCTCCGGCCGCCGCAGATGAGTGCCGGCGGGGAGCCCGGCCCGCCGGAGATCCTCCGCGAGCTGCTCGAGGAGGTGGTGGACGGCTTGGGCCTGGAGGCCACGGTCGAGGTCCACGAGAGCCCCGGTCGCCTCGATGGCGTGGTCTCGGGCGGCGAGCTGGGACTGCTGATCGGGCGTCGGGGGCAGACCATCGACGCGATCCAGCACCTCGCGCAACGCATCGTGTTTCACGGGGGGACCCCAAAGACGCGCGTGCTGATTGACGCCGACGGCTACCGGGGCCGGCGCGAGGCCGAGCTGTGCGAGCAGGCCGACGAAGCCGCCGCGCGGGCGCTGTCAGGGGGGGAGGCCGTGTCTTTGGAGGCCATGACCTCGGCGGAGCGGCGCGTTGTGCACGAGCACCTGCGCGAGCGCGGCGATGTGCAGACCCACAGCGAGGGGGACGAGCCCGACCGCCACCTTGTCGTGGAGGCCGGCTCCTGAGCGCTCGCGCCAAGCAGCTCCTGCGGGGCCTTGGCTCTGGCCCGGGGCGTTTCACGTTTTACTAGGCGGTGAAACAGTATTTCGGTGGAGGATCTGAGCCCCTTCGAGCGCGGTGTCCTGGTGGGCATCCTTGTCGGAGAGGGTTCCTTCGGCGGTGACGGCAAGCAGCCGCAGATCACCCTGCGTATGCACACGCGTCATCACGCATTGTTCGAGTGGCTCGTGCAGCGCTTTCCGCGCACGCGCCTGTACGGGCCCTACGGGCACGGGGGGCGCAGCTATCTGCAGTGGATGGCCCGCGGCCCCGCGTTGGTAGAGGACGTCCTGCCGGTGCTCGAAGGCGATCTGGACGCCAGCCTGGATGCCTATGCGGCGGGTCGCCTGAGGGAGATGACCACCGATTACGCCGACTACATCGGACGCGTTCGCGCCCGCGGACGGCGCTAAGGGTGCGGCTCACCCTGGACGACGTCGTGGCTCGCTTTCAGTTGGGAGCGAGCCAACGGAGGCAGCTGGAGGGGGTTCTGGCGATGCTCGCGCAGGATTCCCTGGCGCCCACCACGATGACCAGCCGCGAGCAGGCCCTGGCGGTGCACATCGCCGACTCGCTGGTCGCGCTCGAGCTGCCTGGGGTGGGCGAAGCGCTGCGTGTGGCGGATATCGGCTCCGGCGCCGGCTTCCCAGGGTTGGCGCTGGCCATCGCACTGCCCGCCGCGCGCGTCTGCCTGGTCGAGAGCCAGACCCGCAGGTGCGACTTTCTCATGCGGCTTGCGGCGAGCGCCACGATATCCAACGCCACGGTCGTCTGTCGGCGCGCGGAGGACTGGCCGGGCGGGTTGGGCGCCCACGATCTCGTGACCGCGCGTGCGCTCGGGGCGGCGGTCGTCGTGCTCGAGTACGCCGCGCCGCTGCTGCGCGTCGGCGGCGCGCTGGTCGACTGGCGGGGGCGCCGCGACGCTGGCGCCGAGCGCCGCGCCCGCGTCGTCGCCCGCAAGCTGGGGCTGGAGGCGCGCGAGATCCGGCACGTGAAGCCCTTCCCGGGCGCCGAGCACCACCACCTGCATCTCTACGCCAAGGTCGCGGCCACTCCAGGCCACCTGCCTCGACGTCCGGGAATGGCCCGCAAGCGGCCCCTTACCCCGTAGGCCCGCCTGAGCGGGGGCGTGGTTCGGGGACGAACGTGTTGCGGCCCCGACCCGTCTGACCGCGCGCGCCGCTAGCGTGGTCCCTTCTGTGGGCATTGTCTTCGCCATCGCCAACCAGAAGGGCGGGGTGGGCAAGACCACCACCGCGGTCAACGTCGGTGCCTGCATCGCCGAGGCGGGCTACCCCACGCTGCTGGTCGACGTCGATCCGCAGGCCAACGCGACGGTTGGCCTCGGCCTGGCCCGCGACTCCGCGCCTGGGCTCTACGAGGTCCTCAGCGGGCAGGCGCTCGCGCCGCAGGCGCTCCACGCCACGGCAATAGGCCAGCTGAGCCTGCTGCCAGCCGGCGCGGAGCTGGCGGCGGCCAACGTCGAGCTACCACGTGCCGAGGGATCGGAGGGGCGCCTGCGTGATGTTCTGGCCGGCGTGCGCGAGGACTTCGCCTACGTGCTGCTGGACTGCCCCCCCTCGCTGGGGCCCCTGACGGTCAACGCGCTCGTGGCCGCCGACTCGGTGATCATCCCGGTGCAGACGGAGTACTTCGCGCTGGAAGGGCTGGCCGGCCTGCTCGACACCCTGGACCTGGTCAGGCGGGAGCTGAACCCGCGCCTGACCGTCGCGGGCATGCTCCTGACCATGCACGACGCTCGCACCCGGCTGGGGCGAGACGTCGAGCGCGAGGTTCGCGAGCACTTCCCCGACCTCGTCTTCAACACCGTGATCCCGCGCAACGTACGCGTCGGTGAGGCGCCCAGCTTCGGGCTGCCGGTGACCCATCACGACCCCCACAGCGCCGGTGCGACCGCCTACTTCGAGCTGGCCCGCGAGGTGGCCGCGCGTGGCTGAGGCGCGCCGGGGCATGGGCCGCGGCCTCGCCGCGATCCTGGCGGTCAGCACCGACGCGGCGGATGGCGTGGAGCTGCGCGAGCTGCCGGTGGACCGCATCGTGGCCAACCCACACCAACCCCGCCGCCATTTCGACGAGGCGGCGCTGGTCGCGCTGGCCGACTCGGTGCGCGAGCGCGGCGTGTTGCAGCCCGTGCTCGTCAGCTCACGCGTGGACGGCACATACGAGCTGATCGCTGGCGAGCGGCGCTGGCGAGCGGCGGTCATGGCCGAGCTGGGCACGGTCCCGGCGCTCGTCCGCGAGCGCGGCGACGCGGCCTCACTGGAGCTGGCCCTGATCGAGAACATGGCGCGTGAGGACCTTAGCCCGGTGGAGGAGGCACGGGCCTGCGCCGGCCTCGTGGAGGAGCTCGGGCTGACGCGCGCGGAGGTCGGCCTTCGCGTGGGCCGCAGTCGCGTGGCCGTGACCAACCTGCTGCGTCTGCTTGACCTGCCCGAGGAGACGCTCAGGGCCCTTGATCGCGGTGAGCTCAGCGAGGGTCACGGCCGGGCGCTGCTGCTGGCCGAGGAGCACTCCGACCGCCGCCGGCTGGGTCGCCTGGCCGCGCAGGAGCGCTGGTCGGTGCGCGTGCTCGAAGATCGGGCCCGGGGCTCCAACGCGCGCGTCGCCAAGACGCCGAGCGCGGCCGCGGCCACGGGAGCCGACCCTGACCGGGAGATGGCCGAGTCGGCGGTGGCCGAGGTGCTCGGCGAGGCCCTCGGCCATGAGGTGCGCGCGCGTGCCGGGCGCGGCGGACAACTGCGTGTGGAGCTCTCCTTCTCCTCCCCGCAGGAGGCGCTGGACCTGGCGCGGCGCTTGCGCCCGCCGACCGTTGCCTGACTAGCGCGTAACCACAGCGGGGCCCGCCCGGTCTAAAAGCTCCAAGCGACGGCCGCGCCCGCCGTCCTTCGTCCCGTCATCTCTCGTCCAAAGGAGGCCACGCTATGGCAGACCCGGTACCCGCCGGCAGCGACGTTTCCTCCGGCACGTATCGCTGCACCCAATGCAGCTACGAGCTGCAGGTCCAGTCCACCCAACACCTGCCGCCCTGCCCCCAGTGCCAGAACGGACAGTGGCACACCCAGAGCGGCGGCGACAGCGCCGCAGACCCCTATCCCGGCGCGTAGGGCACCCATCCCGCGCCCCCGCGCCCAAGGACGCCTCTCAGCCGGCGCGCGTCCGCAAGCGGCCCGGCGCGCGTAGCGCACACATGGAGCTCGGGGCCATACTGCGAGCGCCGCTCACGGGCGCGAGGATGCTCGTCCATGCCGCCGAGGACCTGAGTACCCTCGCCGACAACGCGCGCGGTCAGCCCGACGCGGCCAAGCGGATAACCGACCGCCTGGACGCGCTGCTGGTCGAGGTCACGGCCGTGGTGAGCGTCGCCGCTCAGGTCGTCGAGCGGGCACAGGTACTCGACGATGCGGCCAGCGCGCTCGTCGCCGAGGCCCAGGAGATCATCGTTGGAGGCCGCAGCCTGAGGCACACCGGTGACACGCTTGACGGCCACGCGCAGGAGATCATCGCCGGAGGCCAGGACCTGGTCGCCGTCGCCGCCAGCCTCGACGAGACGCTGCTGATCTTCCGCCAGCACCTCCCGCGCCTGCTCGGAGCCCTCGGGACCGTCGAGCAGCTCGAAGACTCCGCCGAGACGATGGCCGAGATCCTGCAGCCACTGCAGGGCGCCGCCGAGCGCGTCGGGAAGGTCACCAAGCGCCTCTCGCGCTCCTGACGCGCCCCGCGGTCGCCGCGGATATGCCGTCGCGCTCGCCGAGCGATGCTTCGCTTCGATCCCGCGGCCCGGAAGCTAGGCTGACCGGGCGCGCGGCACTTCCGGGCCGAAGCCGGGCCCCGACGGCGGCCTGGCCAGGACATCGCCGGCGCAGGTCGAACTGCGAAGGGTGATGTCTCGATCGGCCGCGGCGGCCCTGCGCACCACGCTCGTCGTCGTCGCCGTCGGCCTGACGCTCTACGTCACCTACCTGCTGCGCACGCCGCTCGGCTGGCTGCTGATCTCCGCGTTCATCGCCCTCGCGTTGTCACCGCCGGTTCGCTTTCTCAGTCGCCGCATGCGCAGAGGAGCCGCGATCATGATCGTCTACGTCGGCCTTCTGCTCGTTCCCCTCGGCCTCGGCGCGCTGACGATCCCTCCCGTGCTCTCGCAGGTGGAGAGCTTCGCGCAGAACGCGCCGCGCTACGCCACCGACGCGCGCGACTACATCCAGAAGAACCGCAAGCTGCGTCAGCTCCAGCAAAAGTACGACATTGGCGGCCAGCTGCAGAAAGAGGCCGCGCAGCTGCCGGGAAGGGTCGGTAGCGCTACCTCGGTGCTCGCGAGCATCGGCCTGGGCCTGATCACTTCGCTCTTCGCGCTCGGCACGATCTTGATCCTGGCGGCGTTCATGCTCGGCAGCGGTCCGCAATGGCGCGAACAGGCGCTGGGACGGCTGCCGCCAGATCGTGCCGATTCGGTGCGCCGCGTCACCGACAATGTCGCCGCGGCCGTCGGCCACTACGTCGGGGGCGCGCTGGCCCAGGCCGTCATCGCCGGTGCTACGAGCTACGTCGTGATGCTCGCCATCGGGATCCCGTTCCGCGGCCCGCTGGCGGTGCTCATCGGGCTCTTCGACCTCATACCGCTGGTCGGGGCGACGATCGCCGAGGTGGTGGTCGGCATCGTGACGCTGTCCGTCGATTTTCCCACCGCCACCATCATCTGGACCGTCTGGTCGATCGTCTACCAACAGGTGGAGAACGTGGTCATCCAGCCGCGTATCCAGTCCCGGGTGGTCGGCGTGCAGCCGTTCGTCGTGCTCGTCGCCGTTCTGTTCGGGGGCACGCTGCTCGGGGTGATCGGGGCGCTCGTCGCGGTGCCCGTCGCGGCCTCTGCGCAGATCGTGGTTGGTGAGCTCGTGCGTACCCGCCAGGATGCCCGGACTGTGAATCGCGTGACGGAAGCGCCGGCGCCCGACGTCGCCTGAGCTCCACCCGCTCGCTTTGCTTTCGCAGGCCCCTCCGGGGCGGCGGGCGCGAGATCGAGCGCCGGCAGTCAGGGGCGCCGCAGTACGCTGAAGATCTCCGGCCGACCTGCGAGCGTTCTCTACGCGGGCGCGTCAGACTGCCCTTGGTGTATCGCCTGTTCTTCAAGCTTGTCCTGGCGCGCGTCGACCCCGAGCGCGCCCACGCGCTCGCGGCCTGGACACTGTCGACCGTCCGGGCAACTCGGATCGGCCGCGCGACGGTCGCGAGGCTGGCAGGTGCGACCGACGAGCGTCTGCGGGTGCGAGCCCTTGGGCTGACCTTTCCTAGCCCCCTTGGGGTTGCCGCCGGCGTGGACAAGGAGGCCGCTTGGTTTGATGATCTTGGAGCGCTGGGGTTCGGGTTCGTAGAGGTCGGAACCGTGACGGCGCGCAGGCAGCACGGCAATGATCATCCGCGCGTGGCTCGCCTGATCGGTGATCGCGCGCTCGTAAACAGGATGGGATTTCCAAATCCAGGCGCCCAGGCGGTTGCCGGGCGTCTGCAGCGGAGACCGGGCGGTACCGTCGTCGGGGTCAACATCGGTAAGTCCGCAGACGCTCCGGTCGAATCCGCAGGCGACGATTACCGCGCCTCGGTGCGGCAGATTGCCGAGCTCACGGATTACATCGTCCTCAACGTCAGCTCGCCTAATACTCCGAGGCTTCGCGAGATGCAGGCGGTGGCGCTGCTTGGCCCCCTGGTTGGCGCTGTCCGCAGCGAGCTGGAGTCAGCGAAAGAGCATGTGCCCCTGCTCGTCAAGATCGGCCCCGACCTAGACGATGGCGAGCTTGACGCCGTGTCGTCTCTGGCGGTGGAGCTGGCGCTCGACGGAATCGTTGCCGTGAACACCACCGTGGATCGCCGTGGTCTGACCGATCTGACCCCATCGGTGGCTCCTTTCGACGGAGGGGGGATCAGCGGAGGTCCCCTGCGGGCTCGGGCCCTCGACGTTCTGCGGCGTCTTCGCGCGAACGTGGGCGACAGCCTCGTCCTGATCTCCGTTGGAGGCATAGCCACGGCCGATGACGCGTGGGAGCGCATCGGCGCGGGCGCCACGCTCGTGCAAGCGTATAGCGGCTTCATCTACGGCGGGCCCGCCTGGCCGAGGGACATGAATCGCGCGCTTGCGCGGCGGGTGGGCAGCGCGGGATACGCCTCGATCCAGGACCACGTGGGAGCGGCCTCCGCCTCGCCACAAGCTTTCGCACCGCCCAACGAGAACGGTGCCGGCTCCCCGTCAGACCAGGCGGTGCCGCTGAGTGGAAACTCCTGGTGACAGACCGACCCCGCGGCGCTGATCGCAACGGGCAGGGAGGGACGCTCAGCGCAAGGGGTTATGCCAGCGTAGCTCGCCGAAGCGGGCGAAGTCGGCGTCGGTGGAGCAGAGCGTCACTCCGTGCTCGATGGCCAGCGCGGCGAGCGCAGCGTCGGGGATGAGGTTGCCCCGGACATCGTGGGTAGTGATGAGCTCGCCCAGGATGCGGAGGTACTCGCGCCCTGGTTGGGGAATCCAGGCGACCGGCGCGGCCAGCCAGTCGGCTACGCGTGCCCACGCGGTTGCGGGGGATAGCGGCCGCTGGAACGCACGGGGGTGCGTTGCGATCCGCAGGACCGCGGCCAGGCTGGGCCAGGGTAGGCCGACGCGACGTGAGCCATTGAGCCGCTCGGTCAGCCAGTCGGCCGCGGCCTCGTGCTGGTCGGCTCCCTTGTGAACGGCGTAGAGAAGCAGGTTGGCGTCCAGGAGCATCAGTGGGCCGCGGCGCCGTCGAGCGTCTCCATCGCCTCCCCCATATTGGAACAGTCGATCCCGCGGCCGAGGTCGTGGGCCTTCTGCCGAAACGGGGATCGGCGGTGCTGTTCGCTGAGGCCGGCGCGCACGAGGTCGTTGACCGCTTCGCTGAGGCCGATGGAGCGTTCACGGCGCAGCCTCTCCACGGCGACAGCGACATCGTCGGCGAGGGTGACGGTGGTTCGCACGCTGCCAACTCTAGCGCATCAAGATGCGTACGGTAAGCATCAAGATGTAGGCCGCCTGCGGCTGGGTGTGAAGTCCGGTAGACCGCCACGGTGGCCAGCACGCTCACCCGGGCGTCCCGGGCACCGGCGTGGCCTACATCCTCAACTTCGCCGTCATCCGTCGGGCCCGGGCCACCACCGCCGCGACCGTGACCTACCTCATCCCGCTGTTCTCAACCATGCTCGGATTGATCGCACTCGGCGAGAGCCCCACGTGGAATCAGCCCACCGCAGGGCGCGGTCGTGCTCATGGGCGTGGCCGTCTCCCAAGGCCTAGGGCGACTGCCTCCGAGACCCCGCGGGTAACCGGCGCCAGATCCACGCGGGACCATGCAGCCTGCGCGTGTCCAATTCCCGCGGAGTCGCTGGGCCCGACACGGCCGGTGCGGGGGCGGCGTGCTGGTCAGAGCTCACGGGCAGCGCTCGGCGTGTTGGCATCGCTCCCCGGTCGTCCACAACCGTGGCGCCAGCGGCGTCGAGGACTCTGCGCAGGTCGGCCTGACCCCAAGCGGAGTCCTCCGTCCCGTTCTCGCGCCTACCAGCGCAGCTGACCCGTGGCGCTGAGCGGGCCTCACACGCCCGTGAGCGCGGGTGCGAGCGCTCGCCACTGGTCGGCGGGCACGTCGAGGGCGTTCACGCCCAGAGCCTGGATGACGACGTGGTCGGCACCGGCGTCGAGATGCTCGTGAATCCGAGTGGCGATCGCGTCGGTATCGCCCCAGGCGACCATCGCCTCCTTCAGGCGCTCCGAGCCGCCACGGCCGAAGTCCTCCGCGCCGAAGCCCTGCGTCTCCCACGATCCACGGTAATTGGGCAATCCCGTGTAGATCTCCAGGTGCCATTGAGCCCGGGCCAAGAACTCCTCGCGGTCCTCGGTCAGCACGACGGCCTGCTCAACGCACAGGACCGGCCCGTCGCCGAGGAGCGCGCGAGCACGACGCGTGTGCTCGGGAGTCACGAGGTACGTGTGTGCGCCGTCGCCCAGCGTCCCAGACAGCTCGAGCATCTTCGGACGCAGCGCCGCGAGGACCCGCGGCGGCGCGGTCTCCGGGCCCGCGGCGAAGAACGGCGCCGCGTCTATCGCCTCGAGATACGCGCGCATCGTGCTGACCGGCTTGCCGTAGTCGTGGCCCCGCATTCTCTCCACGATCGGCCCGTGGGAGATTCCCCATCCCACCACAAGCCGCCCAGGGTAAGCAGCATGCAACGTACGCCCTGCGGCGTTGCCCGCCACCGCGTCGCGGCCGTAGACGTTTGCGATCCCCGTGCCGATCACCAGACGCTCGGTCGCGGCCAGCAGCAAGGCGGCGTTCGTGAACGCCTCGCGCCCATAGGCTTCAGCGAACCACAGCGATCCGTAGCCCAGGGCTTCCAGCTCTGAGGCGTACTCGCCCGCGTGCCCCGGCTCTACGGCGTCCAGCGCTGTGGTCCACACACCAACTCGCTTTGCGCACAGCGTCTGCAGGCTGGTGTTATCACGATCGGGGGCATCGCTCATGCGCCGCATCTAATCACGCGCGTCCGCAGGGCCCTTTCGCTGACCACGTGGCGCGTCGGCGTTCACCGTGACCCTGGCCGAGCGTGTCCTCGCCGCCGCCGCCGCCGCCGCCGATGCACCGGTGACCTGGGACCTCCCTTGTCGCCTGTAGCTCGCTCAGCCCGGTCCGTAGGGCGGAATGTTCTGCAGAATCGCCGGCCGCGGATCTCCGGGCTCAGGCGGCCTGGGCTTGCTCTCGACGAGGGCTCCTGATGGACGGGCGCGCGCGGCTCCGGGCACGGTGACCTGGACCAGCCGCCAACCGCTGCCATGCTCCTGGGCAGCCCACAGGCCCTCACTGCCCGAGCGGTTGCGCCGCTCGGCTTCCGCTCGAGCCTCAGCGCGAGTCATGCTCCCCAGCGTACCGGCTGCTCCGAGCGCCTTAGCCAGAACCGGCACCCCCCGAATGGGGGCGGAGCATCCCTGGCGTGCCGCTTCGTGGCCAGGCGTTGTCAGTGTACGAGCGATTATCGCGTCGCCGCGGGACCGCTTGCCGACAAGGCCTGCCCAATCGTCAGCGAGCCGGCGCGGGGCGGCGAGCCAGCCGGCTTCGTAATCGCGCTCCCAAGCCTGAGAAGGCAGCCCCCACGGCGGCGGTGATCACGATCAGGAGCGTGTCCGGATTCGGCAGCGTGGCCTTCGGGGCATCGGTGATCAGGTCGTGCGTGACGAGTATCGCGGTGCCGAACAGTAGGCCGCCGGTCAGGCCACGCCACACGCCCTCGAGGGAATCATCGTGCTCGAGGCCGCCCAGGAAAGCACCCAGGATGCCGAGCAGCGTGAGGATCGAGTACCCGGTCTTCGAGGCGCCAAGGACCGCACCGCACACGGCACCATAGATACTCGGAACAGCGATCGTGAGGACCATTCCCACTCGAGCTGAGCGATCAACCAGCAGCGGCGGTAGCTTCATCGAGCGCATCCTACTGGCGCCACTGCACAGGCCGTGGTTGGCGCGGCTGTCGAGCGGGCGCAGCAGTGACCTTTGAGCCCACCGCTCGGGCACGCCGACGCAGGAGACGGGAAGGCCCGCGCGCATTCCGCGGTCAGAGCGCCACCTGGTCGAGGCACCAGCGGGCGTGGACGAGCAGCCGCTCGGGCGGGAACCGGGCAGGGTCGGTCAAGACTAGCCGCGCGTATTCATCGGAGATCGCCGACAGCACTCGGGCGGTCAACAGCGCGTCTGACGACTCGCGGTCGCGCATGAGCGCTGGTCGCACCGCTTGCGCGAGCTGTGCAAGGACGGCGGCGCGCCCCCGCACGATGCTCTTGCGCAGGAGCTCGGGTGCGCCCTGCGGCGGCATCAGGACGAGGCGCCACGTGGTGGGGTGATCGCGCACCGCGTGGAGGTACGCGCGGAGGCTCTCGAGCATGAGCTCCCGCGGAGCACCCTCGGTGAGGTCGGTGAGCGCGGTCTCTGAGACCTGCCAGAGCGCCCGCGTCATCTCGCGCTCGACGATCGCCTCGAGCAGCCCCGGCAGGTCCCCGAAGTGTTGGTAGATGAGTACCCGCGAGATCCCCGCCCTGCGCGCCACGGACTCGATCGACACGGCCTGGAAGCCCTCGTTGGCGACGATCTCCGTCGTCACGTCGAGCAACTGCTCGTGCCGTGCGGAAGCGGTCATCCGGCTCGACGTGCGATTGGGGGGAGCCATCGTCTACGCTCAGCTTACGGTACCGTGAGTCACGGAAGCGTAACTTACGGTGGTGTTAGGGGAGTCGAAAGGGGATCGATGGCGTTGGTTCAAGAGCGCGCGAAGGTGGTTGTCGTGGGCGGGGGGTTCTCCGGAATTGCCATGGCGATCCGCCTCAAGCAGCAGGGTGTCGAGGACTTCGTCGTCCTCGAGCGCGCCGACGACGTCGGCGGCACCTGGCACTACAACACCTATCCGGGCTGCAGGTGCGACGTTCCGTCGCACCTGTACTCGTTCTCGTTTGCGCCAAACCCGAGCTGGTCGCACACCTACTCCGCGCAGGCCGAGATTCGCGAGTACCTGCGCCGCTGTGCCGACGAGTTCGGGATCCGCCCTCATCTGCGCACGGGCGTTCAGGTCCAAGGGGCGAGCTGGTGTGAGGACGACGAGCTGTGGGAGATCGACACCAGCGCGGGGACGTTCGCGATCAGGCGTCGGTCGATAACGCCGTTCGCGAGGCGACTGCCCGCCTCGGTGGCCTCGACGTCCTCATCAACAATGCGGGCCTCGCGACCCCCCAGAGCGCCGGCCTGCCGCCCGACGCCAAGGCGCTCGCGGTGATCGATGTGAACATGATGGGTCCGTGGCGCGTGACGAGCGCCGCGCTGCCGACGCTGCGGGAGGCGCAAGGGCGCGTGGTAAACGTCGCGTCGGGCATGGCGTTCGTGGCGCTGCCCTTCGCCCCCGCGTACGCGATGAGCAAGCACGGAGTCGTCGCCTACTCCGGCGCGCTGCGCCTCGAGCACGGCGATGCCATCACCGTCACCACGGTCTACCCCGGCATGGTCAAGACGCCAATCCACCGCGACTCCGTCGAGTTCGGCCTGGAGGTTTCCTCCCCGGAGGAGCGCCTGGAGGACGTGGCCGCCACACTCGCGCGCGCGGCCCTCGACGACCCTCCCGTGCGCGACATCACGACGACGCGCACCGGGCAGCTCCTCAATGCCCTCTCGCGGTTCGCCCCGCGCCGCGTCGTCGACCGCATACTCCTCGCGCAGATGCGCAAGGCGTTCAAGAACCGCACGTTCGACGATCCGTCGACCCCGTTGGCCGAGTTTGCCACCAGGGTGACCGGCGCCAGCCGCCGGGCCTAGCCATTGCGGCGCGGGCGGGTGCCTTTTGCGCCGCAAGCCTTAGACGCAGCCGCTCGTACTGCTTGTCGTCCTTGACACTCGGGCCGTGATCCTTCGCCATCTCCCCCCGCCGACCGATAGCTCAGCGCCCCCGCTGACCGATGACCCAGCGATTGGGGGGAGGCCCTGCGCACCGCTTCCCCCAGGCGCTGGCCGGCTTTCGCTCTGCCGGTCCGGTGGCCGCCTCTGCTCGCTAGGAGGCTCGCAACATGTCGATCGCCAAGTCCAGGTGCCGATGCCAGTCAAAATCGGGACCGTTGTGAGCCATCGTGGCGGAGACGCCGCACATCAGCATGGCGATGTCAGTGGCGTTGACGTCCGAGCGCATCGTACCGGCGCGTTGGGCACGGGCGATCAGCTCTCCGGTTAGCCCATTCAGCTCCTGCTGCTCACTTCTGGCTTGATGCCAGACCTTGTCGCCCGCGCTCGTGAGCGCGTGCTGAAGGGAGGCGTCGCGAGCGCAGACTTCGGCGTTGCGGCGCAGCGTCTCGGCGAGCAGGGCGAACGGCTCGCCGTGACGATCGAGCGCCGCGCGTACCTCATCGGCGAATAGCCGGAACTTGTTGCGGACGAGCTCCGCCACCATCGCATCTTTGGTCGGAAAATGACGGTAGACGGTTCCCACTCCGACGCGGGCGCGTGCCGCGACCTCGTCCATCTGCGCGTCGACGCCGTGTTCGGCGAACACCTCCCGCGCGCTCACGAGGATGCGCTCGCGGTTGCGCCGCGCGTCGGCGCGCAGCGGACGGTCGGTGTCGACTGTGTTCATCACCGTCATTTCACGAAAAGGCCTTGACAAACGGAATCATAGTTCACTATCGTTGCCGCGGCCAACCGGAACCGGAGGTCAGCTTCCAATGACGACGCTCAACAACACACAAGCATCGCTCTATACGCCGCGCGCCAAGAATCTCGCCCTCGTGCTGCTGGCCATGACGCAGTTTGTGATCGTGATCGATGCGTCGATCGTCAACGTCGCGCTGCCATCGATCGGCGCGCACCTGCACTTCTCCCGCGCCGACCTCTCGTGGGTCGTCAACGCCTACACGCTGACCTTCGGCGGCTTTCTCCTGCTCGGTGGGCGGATGGCCGATCTACTCGGCCGCCGGCGCATGTTCATGCTCGGTCTGGCGCTCTTCTCGGTCGCCTCCCTCGCCGGTGGGCTCGCCCAGTCGGAGGCGTGGCTGATCGTCGCGCGCGCGGTCCAGGGACTGGGCGCTGCGATCGTCTCCCCCGCCGCGCTGTCGATCATCACGACGACCTTTGCCGAAGGGGCCGAGCGCAACCGCGCGCTGGGGATCTGGGGCGCGGTCGCTGGCGCCGGGGGCGCCGCTGGTGTGCTCCTCGGCGGGATTCTGACCAGCGGCCTGAGCTGGCGCTGGGTGCTGTTCGTCAACGTCCCGATCGGTATCGCCGCCGCGCTGCTGGCTCCTCGGACGCTGCTCGAAAGCCGTGCGGAGAATGCGGCGCGGACGTTCGACGCGCCCGGTGCGGTGACCGTCACGGCCGGCCTTGCGCTGCTCGTGTACGCGGTCGTCGACGCGGTCAACTCCGGCTGGGGCTCGACCGGCACCCTGCTGCGGCTCGGCGGCGCGGCGATCCTGCTGATCGCCTTCCTGATCATCGAGCTGCGCCAGCGCCACCCGCTGATGCCGTTCTCGGTCTTTCGCCTGCGGACGCTGCGCGGGGCGAACATCGTGGGCCTGCTGATCGGCATGTCTCTGTTCTCGATGTTCTTCTTCGTCTCTCTGTACCTCCAGAACGTGCTCCACTACTCGCCTATCAAGGCGGGAATCTCCTACCTGCCGCTCGCGGTCGGCATCATCCTCTCGGCTGGCGGTGCGTCCCAGCTCGTCACTCGCCTGGGCTTCAAGACACCGTTGATCGCCGGCCTGCTGCTGATCGCGGGCGGCCTGCTGTGGTTCTCGCAGGTGCCGGCCCATGGCGGCTCGTTTGCCGCGGACGTCCTCGGCCCCTCCCTGCTCGCCGCAGTCGGCCTCGGCTTCGCGTTCGTTCCCGTGACCATCGCCGCCGTCACTGGCACGCAGCCGCAGGAAGCGGGCCTCGCCTCCGGGCTGATCAACACCTCTCAGCAGGTCGGAGGCGCGCTCGGGCTAGCGATCCTTGCCACGGTCGCCAACAGTCGGACCCAGGGCCTGTTCCACCAGGGCGCCCGCGACGCGGCCGTGGCCCTGACCAAGGGCTTTGACCGTGCTTTCCTCGTCGGCGCGGGGTTCGCCGCCGCCGGGGCGGTGCTGGCAGCGGTCCTGATCTCCTCGCACGACAGCCGCGAGCACGCGCACGCGGCGCACGCTGAGGACAGCGCCGTGGCGGTCGTCCCCGCCGGCTGATGGGCCGCCAGCCGGGGGTGAATGTCTGGGTCGGGAAGAGAAGACGTGCGACCGGGCAGCCGCCATGTAGTAGGCGCCGATATGTGACTGTGAGCGACTGATACGTTCCCGGCCGTGACGCGCGGAGGCCGTCGCTTGTAGACGTCTCTGGTGACCGCGGGTCACTGCGCATAGCGTGTGTAGCCGCTTCCCGCGTTGCGCGATAAGCAGCTTGCGCACCACGGTCGCGGGTCAGCTTGAGTGGAAGGTCTTGATGATGGTGCCGGTGGTCGCCCGCCATGTGATCGTGGGCGTGAGCTGGGTGGGTGCGCCGCGCGGGGCGTTGATCACGAAGACATTGCCAACGGGGCGGTCGGTGACCGAGACCGCAGGGAGGATCTGCTTGCCGTGCGGAGTGGGCGGTCCTGCGGGGTAGGAGAACGTGACGGTGCCGACGCCGTCGGGGACGACTCCATGGGTTACTGACTGCTGGCCGGTAGCGACGCTCCCCAGGTACCCGCCCATTGTGATCTGGGACGCGCCGCCTGAGGTACCGCCCCCGGGGCCATTTCCGGGTCCGCCTGAGCCGTCCACCGGAGTGTCTAGCTCAAAGAGTCCTTCCTGGGCTTGTTTCGTCCCCGGTTGCCGGCGCTCTTCCCGGCGGAGCGTTCGGCTCTGGAGCTGTAGCGTCGGACCGCGCAGAACCACCGGGATGTGAGAGAGATCTCTGCGAAGTTCTCGGGCCTGTTCATGAGCGCAGCGAAGCGGGAGCGTTGGGGGCGCCGTCGCATAGGCGGCCGGCCAGAGGTAGTAGGCCCGACCGGACACCACTCGGGCCAGACGTATGTAGCGGGCGTAGACGCCGTGACCATGCATAAGGCTGCGCGCGAGCGGAAGCTTGGACAGCGAGTCGGCTGGGGTTACGGGTCTGCGCAGCACGCTGAGGATCGACAGCAGCTTGCGGCTGGGGGATCCCTGCCGGAAAGCACCGAGCGCCACCGCAGAGCATGAGCGATCCGATCGGTCAGCCTCTTTGGCAGCCGCCTTGATGTATCGGACCTCTCTGGCGCGCGAAGCCGCAACACCGCCTGCGGAGCCCCAGCTTGACGTAGCCACGGCAAGCGCCCCGATCGCACCGATGATCGACGCCGAGTAGACCGAACGCGAGCAGCGTGATCTCGGCGGGTGCACCATCAAGTCAGGCTATCCTCCGGCGGCCTCACATGCCCAACGCAAATTATGACTCCGATCTGCGTTGGGCGCCGCGTCTACTCGCCGACCGCTCCGCTGGGCCATGTGGGCGGGAGAGGGCCGCGGACGCGAGAACCCGAGCCGCGGGGCGACGTCGACGGCGCCTGCATCTGGCAAAGTAGACGCGATGAAGACCTGGGACATTCCCAAGTTGGATCTGCGCGCGCATTCGCCGGAGATCCTCTCCACGACCGACGACGCGCGCGCAATCGCGATCGAGATCCCCGCCGGAGAGGCGATGAACGATCACCAAGTACATGAACGCGCATGGATCACCGTCCTTGAGGGCGAGGTGGAGATCACGACAACCGCCGGCGAGCACGCCAGCGGCGGCGCAGGACTCGTGGCCGAGCTTGACCCGCGCGAGCGTCACGCCGTCCACGCTCACTCAAGAGCACGGATCCTGCTCCTACTGACTCCGTGGCCCGGCGCCGGCCACCCAGGGACGATGACCATAGAAGAGAAGGCCCACGTCCGCGAACGCGCGGCTGAGCATCGACACCCAGCGTGAGCTGAGCTCCGCGGAGCCTCCCTGCGAGGCGGGGCAAAGAGGGGCGCGACGTGAGCTCGTAAGCGTTGACGCGTGAGCGAGCAACCTCCGACCGATGATGGTCGCGGGTCGGCACGAAACGAGGCCGAGCTTCAGGATGAGTACCTGCGCATGGCGCTGCTCGACGATGAGCAAACCCACCCCCGCATGCTGCTCAGCCGAGTGCACGTGCGATTGGGAGGCCGCTTCTTCTCGGTGTGGTGGGCGATCCCGATCCTCGCTGGCGTCGGGGTGGTCGTCGTGGGGAGGTTGGAGCCGACGACCAAGTCGCCGCGATCACCGATGCGCTGGCTCAGTTCGATGCTGATCTGATCGTGCTCAGGCTCCATGTTCCCGGCGGCGAGCACGAGAACTGGCGTGAGCACCGCATCGCCGAGAGGGTGCACTCCCACTTTGACGTGCCGACGATCGTGTTCTACTTCGACAGCGAAGCACACGTCGTGGAGCGCGAGGAAGCCTAAAGGCGCACGCCGGACGTCGTCCCGCTCACGCGATCCGCTCTCGACCCCGAGCAGCGCCTGCGGGACGCAGGTTGCGAGCCGCCCATCGACCGCGAGCTCGACCCGGAGGATCTCACTGCGCGCTCATTGACGCCGAGGGTGCGGTCACCTGAGCCCGTTCCGCCCCGAGCTCCCGCGCCCGCTCGATCGTCGCTGGCCGCAACCGCCGTCCCACGCCGCGCCCGTGCAACTCGGGCGCCACGCCATCTTTGACAGCTCCCACGTAGCAATGCCGTCCGGGGCGATCACCACGCACCCGACCGGCTGGCCGCCGAGCTCCGCAGTGAAGGTCTCTCGACCCGCCTTAAGGTAGCCCCGACCGGGTCCGCGAGCTGGCTCCGCTGCTCGGTCTCCAGGACAAAGTGGCGCTCGTCCACTGCTCGTTCAGTGCCCGAACTGCGACAGCTCCGCATCAGTCTGCAACGGGCGAATCACAAGCTCCACTCGCAGATTGCAGCACGTGGCGACCGAGACGCCCAGGACGGTCTCGGTACCCCTCAAGATGTCGTGGACATGGCTCGCAGGGGTCGAGCTGCGTCACCTTTGCCCGCTTGGTCGTCCGGCGGCCACGGAGAAGGCGGTTCTGCTTGTGGGGGCGGAACGACGGAAGGAGAAGTCGGCAAGCATGCCGCACCCAGCGGCTGTGCGGTGCTGATGGATTCAGCCCGAAAAGATGCCGGTCGGGCCGGTCAATCTCTTCGAGGAGGGCTGTCACGGTGGTCGTCGGGGCGACGAGGTCATAGCGGTGCCAAGGGGCGTTGAAGCGCCACAGCGCCACGTCGATACCCCGTGGCCCATAGCCGCGTTGTCGGTGCCTGGTCACGCTCCCGTATTGCGATGAGGTTTGCCGCGCCGGGTTAGCTTGGGAGCAGCTCGAGCGCCGGTACGTGCCGAGGGCGCATCGCGGTGAAATGGCGTCGGTCGAGCGTCGCGAGCTTCGGTTCGCGCAGTCGCTCGACGACCGCGAGCACGGCGGCGTCGACAAATCCGACGCGCAGGTCCGCGTAGGTCATCATCAGCTCGCCCACGCGCTCGTAGTCAGTCGCTATTAGCTCCTTGATGTCAAACGCGCCGGAGCGCGCGTCGCCGAGGACCCGTGTCATCGGCTCGGTCCCAAAGCCGCGGGTCAGAAAGTAGTCAAGCTCCACCAGCACGGGCGCCGGAATCACGCGCGGCTCCCGAGCGCTGCTTAGCAACCTGGCGCATACCTCATGACTCTGATCGCGTGCATCAAATGCGGCGACCAACGGGCCGGTGTCAAGGATCAGCGATATGGCTCTGGCTCGTACTCGCCGTCGCTCGCTCGGCGCGAGAGATCTCCGTGCTGTGAGCTGATCATCCCGATGCTCGTCGGTGCCGGCGGCGCTTGCTCGGCACCGAGGTCACGCTCGAGCGCGTCGCGGAAAACCTGGGCGACCGAAACGCCACGCTCGGCAGCTCGCGCGCGTGCTCGGTCGAGGAGTCGCTCGTCAGCTTGCACCATAATTCGTTTCACGCGCCATCATGATAGCGTAAGCCAAGCGAACCCAACCATGCGTGCGTAGCAATCACGGCAATCGTGCCCAGGACCTCCGTGTTGGGGGCGGGTGGCTTCTGCTCTACGCAACGCGGCCTCCAGCCATCACGGGGCGCCAATAGCCGCGCGAGCAGATGAGCCGGCGGTGCCTCAGCCGGCAAGCTTGGTGAGAGCGAGCGCGCCGGTTGTGCGTGTGCGGTTCTGGAGTTTGCCTGTCGACCAACCGTCTTGGGCTCGACCGGCGCTGCTGACGATCGCGTGTCTGGCTGGGTTGATGCACGCGTGGGGAGCGGGCAGCGCCCGGCTTGAGCCGTTTTATGGGGCAGCTGCCCGGAGCATGTCCTCCAGCTGGCGTGATTTCTCCCTTGGTGCGTTTGACCCCGCGGGCACGGTGACGGTCGACAAGCTGCCCGGCGCATTGTGGTTGCAGGCACTGTCGCTGCGGATCTTTGGGTTCCACGTCTGGGCGCTGGTTCTGCCTCAGATCCTTGAGGGTGTAGCCACGATCTTGGTGCTGTATCGCGCGGTGCGGCGCCTCGCCGATCCCGTGGCGGCCATCACCGCGGCTGGCGTACTCGCGGTCAGCCCGGTGACGGTGGCTTTGAACCGGGGTAACGTGTCGGACTCCTTGCTGCTCCTGCTGACTGTGCTGGCGGCCGATGCCGTTTGCGCGGCGTTGGTGAGCGGTCGGCGGCGCTGTCTGCTGTTAGCGGGACTGTGGGTCGGGCTCGCGTTCAGGCCAAGACGTTGCAGGCGTGGTGGAGCGGCGGCGCGCCGGCCGACGCGACCCGTTACGGGCGTGCGTGCTGTTATGGGGTGGATGGCTGCTGGTGCTCGGCGTGGTCTTCAGCACGGGTGCCTACCTGACCTCGTACTACGTTGCCGCCCTATCGCCCGACCGCTGCACTGTGCGGGGCCGGCACAGCGTTGCTCTGGCGGCGTCGGGGACATACCGCGGCGCGCGTGGGCGTCGCCTGCGCCGTGCTGGCGTCGGCGGCCTACGGCGCCTACCTGCTTGGAGGAGCGACGGCTGTCCCGGGGTGGCTACTACCCGTGGCGCTCTGCACAAGCGGTGTGGCCGCGCTGGCCGTCCTGTTTGTACGCCGCGTCCGCGGTGGGTCGCGTTCGGCACTGACCTGCGCAGCGCTGGTGGTGGCGTGCGCTCTGCCGTTTCCCACCGTCACCTCCGTACTGGTGGCTACGCACAACCTCGGCCCCTTCGCCGCGCCATACGCGCCCCCACCCGCCATCGCACGGTCACCCTCCGACGCGCAGCGGGCGGGCACCGTGGTCCGGCGGCTCGGCTCGGTCTTTCACACACCGATCGCATTTGCCACCGACACCTCCCTGCTGGCCGCGCCCTACATCTACTCCACAGGTCAGGAGGTCCTTCCGATCGGCGGCTACCGAGGCGGGATCCCGTCGCCAAGCCTCACACAGCTGCAGAGCTACATACGGTCCGACCAGGTCCGCGTTTTCCTCATACCGGTCAAGCCCCCGAGCAGCGACCCCCGGATCGAGTGGGTACGCACCTACTGCGCACAGGCCAACCACCCAAACCAGCGCTTCCAAATCCAGCTTGCACTCTACAACTGCCCTTCTAAGTAAGCGGAACTGCGAGCAACGCTCCCGGGGTCAGAAAAGGGAACCTTCTGCTGTTTCCGGGGGTCGTTCGGGTAGTGGTGGACAGAGGCCGCCGAGGGTCAGCATGGCGAGGGCGATCAAGGCTTGTGGTGTGCGAAACCCGTAGGCGCGGCGGGTGATCAAGCGCAGCTGGGTATTCACCTGCTCGATCCGTGCGTTGCTTAATCCGTGGCGAATCGCGGCTTCGATCCCCGGGCGCTGCTGGGTGATCGTCTTGGCGAGCTTGACGAACGGCGCTAGGCGACATCGTCTGGCCCAGGCGAGCCACGCGTCGAGCAGGCTCGATGGCTTCGTCGTACGACGAGTGCAAGTACGGCGGCTTACAACGGGCTGGTGGCCGGCCCCAACAGTCTCGTCGAAGGACGCGGGGGCAACGATTACCTCGACGCGGGGCCGGGCAGCAGAATCATCGGTGGCCGCGGCAGGGCTAAACTCGGCCCCGCCTCCAACAAGCCGCGCCACACAGCCAACACGTATACCTGCGGTCGACGCAACCTCGTCACTGCGACGATTCTCGTGGACATCGTCAGCGGTCCGTGCGACGTCATAGACTCTGACAGTGTTGAGGGCGAGTTTGTCGATGTCCACCCGCGGCCACGCCCCTGTCCCCCGCATGAGGGGCTCCGCGGAACACACAGATCAAGAGTCGCCGATGCTCTGGTAGGTGAGTCGCGGCGGTTCGCGAGCAAAAGGCAGAAGACTCTGAGTTCTGCCCGGTTCCGGACTCAACCCGCGGCATCCGCACGCACAACCCCCCGATAATCAGGGACCACCGCCCTCTTCCTCTTCCTCCATTGAATCCTGATAAGGAAGAGGTCCCAGGTTCGAGTCCTGGATCGCCCACTGAAAGCCTGCTACTGGCGGGCTTTTCTGCTTGAGGAGGTCCGGTCTGCTCGATAGGTGTGCCATGGATGTGCCATGTGGCAGACATCCCCGGAGGACGGCGGCGGCGCGCGTGAGCGTCCAGCGATACAAGACGGCCGAGGGAGTGCGCTGGAGGGTCCGCTGGCGCGAGGACGGAGGCCGGATGCGGTCCCGCACGCTGCCCAGCAAGAAGGAGGCGCTGGCCTTCGACGCCGATGTCCGGACGCGCCGCTTCCGCGGCGAAGCGCTGCCCCAGCCCGGCCGCGAGACGCTCGCCGCCGCCTACGAGGAGTGGTGGCGGCTGCGCCGGGCGACGCTCGCCGCGAACACCCAGCGGACCTGCCAGGCGGTCTGGAACGCTCACGTCCGGGGCCGCTTCGACCATCACCGCCTTGCCAGCCTTGCGGCCAACCCGCAGCTCTTCGAGGAGCTGACAGCGGACATGCGGGCGCGCGGTGTCGGTCCTGCGGCGCAGCGGCGCAGCGGCGCGTCCTCATGGTGCTCTCGGCCGTCCTGAGTGCCTGCGTCCAGTGGAAGAAGACGCGGTCAACCCCATCGGCCAGGTCCCGAAGCCGCCGGCCGCCCGGCAGCGCAATCCTCGCCCCTTCCCACCGGCGGTCGTCGAGCTGATCTGCGACGAGATCCGCTGCCGCCCCACGAAGGATCGCGACGCCCGGCGCCCGGTCGGTGACGCTCTGCTCGTCGCGCTCATGAGCTACGCCGGCCTGCGCCCGGGCGAGGCGCTCGCCCTGCGCTTCGCGGATGTCGGCGAGCGGACGATCAGCATCGACAAGGCGGTCGCCGACGGCGAGGAGAGGCCAACCAAGACCGGGAATGCCCGCATCGCGCCGCTCGTCGGGCCGCTCCGCATCGATGTCGCGATGTGGCGCCAGCTCCGCGGCGAGGTCGACGAGGACGCACTGCTCTTCCCTGGTGGCAGCGGATCGCATTGGACGCGGACCGAGTTCGGCAACTGGCGCAACCGGGTCTGGAAGCCGGCGCTCGAGACGATCGCCGATCGCGATGCGAAGCTGGGTTGGCTGCGAAACGCCCGGCCCTACGACTGCCGTGGCTCGTTCGTCAGCTACCTGCGCAAGGTGTACGAACGGCTGCGCGAACCTGTCGGCGGGTGACAGGTTGCCGGGGCGGCGCGTGGCGGGCCAAAGGTCTCGAACGACCCACCGCCGCACCGCACCGTGCACGGCACCGCTCCCCGCGGGATCCGCTCCCGCGGGTACCGATGACTCGCGTTGGACACGGGATCGGACGAGTGACGGCCCCGGCGCGGCGCTGCACTTCCGCCACTCCGGAGAATGACCCGCTTAGGATCCGCGTTCCAGATGATGGCTGACGACCCTTCCTTCGCCCCGCCTCCCGTCGTCGAAATGGCCCTGGGGGTCCAGTTTCGGCGCCTGCACGGCCTCCGCGGCATCACGCTTGGACCGCTGCGAGAGCAGTGGCGAGCGTCATACCCCCGCGTCGAAGAGCAACCGCCGCTCGCTCCGGCCATCGAAGGTCCCGCGGTGGCCGCGCTCACGCTGCAGCTCGGGCTGGGTCCGCTGCCGGCCATCCGCCACTGGTTTCTCTCGGAGGACGACGCCGAGCTGGTCCAAATCCAGAACGATCGCCTCATCGTCAACTGGCGACAGGGGGTCCCCCGAACCCATACCCCCGCTATCCCCACATGCGCGAACTGTTCGAGCGCCGCGTCCGCGAGCTCACCGCCTTCGTCGAGGAGCACGAGCTGGGGAGCCTCGAGATCGTCCAGGCCGAGCTCAACTTCAACGCCGTCGACCTGCCGGACGGCCAGCTGGGAGACGTCGAGCACCTGCTTCGGGGCTGGGATCCCCCCGCCGCACATCACCTGGGGGGCCCCGAGCAGCTCGGGTGGGCCTCGTCTTCGCCATCCCAGGCATGGGCCAGCCACCAGTCCGGATGTACGTCGACGTCAATCCCGCCCAACGGCCCGACGGCTCACCGACCCTCTTCCTCACCCTGACGGCCCGCGGCGCTCCGTACTCTGGGACAATCGATGCCACTCTGGACTTCATGGACCAAGGGCACGACCATCTCGTACGAAGCTTTATGGAGCTGACGGCCGAGCCGATACAGGCCGAGTGGAGCTACGGCGAATGACGACTCTGCTTGACCGCCCCGCGTCCGGGCTGACGCGGAGCTCCCAGCCGGCACCGCCGCCCCCCAGCCTGGAGAGCGGCGACGACTTCCTGCATCGCCGCCCGAACGGTGGCGTGCGTCACGTCTTCCTCGAGGTGCCCGGCCAGTCGCGCTGGGCGCGGCCCCGCTGGATCGACCTCGTGGAGGGTGAGCTGAATCAGCTCGTGACCCTCCCGGCAGGCTGGGACGGTCGGCGAGCGCTGCCAGTCTCCAGCACTGCCCTCGAATCGCTGGTGGGCCTGCTGTCGCTACTCATGGGCGACCGCACCGCAGCACCGCAGCTCTTCCCGCTGCCGGACGGCGGCGTCCAGGCCGAGTGGCACATTGGAGGCAACTCGGTTGAGGTGGAGATTGACGGGCTGGGCGAGGCGCACGTCCTCGCCGACCGCGCGACCGGGGAGATCCTCGCGGAGGGCGTGGTGGCCCTGAACCCCGGGGACTCCACGCTGAGCACGGTCCGGCGATTCCTCACGGAGATCTCATCGCAGCTGCTCGTTGTCCGCTGACGTGACGGACGGCGAGGCTGCTCCGGCGGCTGCCGACGACGACGACGACGACGACGACGCCGACATCCCGAACGAGGAGGTCGTCTACCGGCGGCTCCGCGACGCCGGCCCCAGCTTCGTGGCGGTCGATCAGCTGACCGGCGTGCGCCGGCCGTCCAGCGGCGACCGTCCTGGCGGCGGGCTTGGGAGGCGCCGATCGACTGGCACAGGCGCTTCCATTTCGTGCTCTCCGTTGAGCGATCCGGCACCCCCGCCTGGGCCAGCAGCCGGGTGAGCTGGGTGCCGGTCATGGCCTCGGCCAGGGAGCGACAAAGCTCCTCAAGGCGACCGGGAGGGAAGGGCGCGAGATCGGCCATGCAGGAACGATGACATCTGCTCCGGCCGCACCGGTCTCGGGAGAGCCGGCGACGTTCAGTCCACGGCGAGGAGTCTGATGAGCGTCTCGTGGCTGTCCCCCGCCGTGAGGTGGCTGTAGACCTGCTCGATCATCCGGAGCGAGCTGTGCCCAGCGATCTGCGCCACCAGCATCGGGTTCATCCCGCCCCGGAGCGCGTTGGTGATGAAGCTGTGCCGGAGCAGATGAGCATGGACCGGCTTGGTGATCCCGGCGCGCTCGGCGGCGGCCTGGACGAGGTTCAGGACGCCGCTCCGGTTCAGTGGCTCGTAGTCACCGGCCGGCCCCCGCCGGAGGCTCAGGAAGAGCCGCTCGCTGCGGGTGTCCCGGGCCGGCCATGGCGCTCGTACCGTTCCAGCCCCCGGAGCAGAGTGGGCGGCAGCGGCACCAGCCGGTCGCGGGACCCCTTGCCGTGGACCCGCAGGAACGCCTGGCGCCGGTCGCGGCGGATGATGTCGCTCAGCGTCAGGCTGCACAGCTCGCTGTTGCGGAGACCGCAGTCAGCGAGGACGGTGAGGACGAGACGGTCACGCTCCGCGGGCGCGGCCGCGACCAGGCGCTGGATCTCGTCCCGGTCGAGGACGTCGAGGACGCGCCGCGGCAGCTTGGGGAGTGACGGCCTGCCCTTGACCTGCTCGCCCTCCCGCTCACACCACGCCAGGAAGAGGCGAACCGACCGGAGGTAGGCGTGGACGCTGTGCTTCGAGAGCGGCTGCCCGCGCCGGCCCGGCTGCTCTTGGAGGGAGACGGCGAAGGCGTGCAGCTGGCGCGGGGTCAGATCGCTCACGTCCCCGATCCCGCGCTCCGCGCACCACGCAGCAGGATGTCGCGCAGGGGATACCCGTAGCTGTTCTCAATCGTGGTCAGCGCCAGCCCGCGGGCGCGGCAGGCCATGAGGTAGTCGTCGACGAGGCGCTCCAGCGCCGTCGGCACGGCCGGGCGGACCACCGTCAGGTCCGGCATCGCGAGATCCTCCGAGGGCGCCTAGCCTCGATTCGCCAGTAAGTTCGTTGAGTGGTTTGGTGGGCTGTGGGGTGTCACCGTTTCGGTGAGTGAGGGAGGGGTTGCTGGCCGTCGCGAGCGTTGGCGGACGTGTCGGCGGAGGCGA
>JAABUQ010001349.1_pt1 | contig 53393 bp, 54 predicted proteins | sample 5560001 | NCBI WGS metagenome assembly JAABUQ01 (sample SAMN10711888, study PRJNA513371) | rock metagenome | isolation source: Antarctica rocks | place: Antarctica: Victoria Land, Finger Mt nord | collected 2015-12-18
GGCAAGCGTGGCAGCCCCGACGATTGCGTGGCGAGCTGCTCGAGCGTGATCGGTCGGCCGTCGTACGTCGGCGTTCTCGCATCGTGCGGGAGGAACGTCGAGATCGGATCGTCGGCTTCGAGATCGCCGGCTTGGACCATCTGCGCGAGCAGGGTCGCCGTGAACGTCTTCGTGATTGAGCCTATCTCGAATGGTGCGTCTGCATCGACACGCTCGCCGCGCACGCGAAAAACCCGCCTGCCACCGAAGCACGTATCGATGACGACCGAGACACCCGGCGAGAGAGCAGCACCCGGCCGACCCGCGATCACGGGCGGCGCGAAGATCAGGCCGGTAATGCGGTCCCGTTCGTCCATCGTTACCGTGATGAGATCGGTACCTCGCGGGTAGTGCGCGAGATAGGTACCATGCGTCCCATCGATTCGGTCGAACGACCCGAGCGCTGCCGTGACTTGCGTGAGAATCGCATCGACCCGTGCGGCCGAGATCTCCTTGAGGAACGACGGCGCGAAGGCCGCTGGGTCGGCCCGCCCGGCACGTAAGAGCGCATCGAGCACGGTGCGCGCACGATCCATCGATCGCTCAGCGGCTATCGGGATCGGCGCAGGCGTCGGGACCGACACGCCTGTCGCCGGAGGTACGGTCGAGATCGCAAGCGCGAATGGCAGCAGCATCGCTCATCTCATCGAAGCCCGGAACGAACTCAAGGATACGTGCGGAACCCTTCGAGGTCATGCAGCAGAGATTCGACTTCGGCGCGGCGGCCGGCGGCATCCCCGCCGGCGACGCCGCCGAACCGCTCGTCGCGATTGAGGCTGGCGGCCGATCGATCCGGATTGGCTGCTGCGGCTTCTCGTACGCCGAGTGGGTGGGATCATTTTACCCGGCGGGTCTCAAGCAGCGCGACATGCTCGCGTTCTACGCGAAGCGCTTCGATTCGCTCGAGATCGATGCTGCATACTACGGCGTCCCGAAGCCGGTCACGTTCGAACGCCTCCTCACGCTCACGCCGGACGACTTCCGCATCGCGATGAAGCTCCCGGGACGCTGACGCACGTGCCGCCGGAGGACGCGCTGCATGCCGACGGCGCCCTCATCGCCGACAGAGCACGCGACCTCGCCCGGGCAGGGAAGCTCGCGTGCTGGCTCGCGCAATTTCCGGCGAGTTTTCGCCCGGGCGTAGCGGCGCGCGATCGATTGTGCCGCCTGCGTGAACGTTTGCACGGCGTGCCGCTCGTCGCTGAGTTCCGCCATCGCGAATGGCAGACGGCAGAAACGCTCGCATTTCTCGACGAGCATGGCATCGGTTGGACGAACGTCGACGAGCCGAATGTCGAGGCATTGCTGCGACCCTCGAGCGACGTGAGCGGCGGCATCGGTTACGTCCGCTTCCACGGCCGCAATGCAGAGCAATGGTGGACGCCGCCGACGCCCGGCGACCGCTATCGCTACGAATACTCCGAAGACGAACTCGAACCGTGGGCCGACCGCGTCCTCGACATGGCGGGCAGCGCGCGCGAGACGTACGCGTTCTTCAATAACCACCGCGACGCGCAAGCCACCGTCGACGCGCGCAAGCTCGCGCGACTCGTGAAGCTCCGGCTCGGTTGACCGGCACGCACGCGCCGGCTCAGAGCGAGGTGCGCGTTGGATCGTCGATCGTGAGCACGACGCCGGTCGTGTACGACGACCGCGGCGATGCCAGGAACGCGACGGTATCGGCGATCTCCTCGGGCGTCGCGGCGCGGCCGAATGCCGTGCCGTCGAACGCCTCCCGCCACCGCGACTCGTCGCCCGATTCGCGCTTCGCGCGCGCCTTGAGTAGCGTCTCGATCCGGTCGGTCGCGACGGGCCCGGGATCGACGCCGACGACGCGCATGCCGTCGCGCGGCGCGCTCGCGCCGAGACTGCGCGTGAAGCCGATGAGGGCCGCGTTGCCGCTGCTCCCGGCGAGATAGTGCGGCTCCGAACGTTCGCCCGCCGAGCCGATCACGTTGACGATGACGCCTCCACGCGCTTTGAGCTTCGCATAGAACGCGCGGCACATCGCGATGTAACCGAAGACCTTGAGATCCCAGGCGCGCCGCCACGTCGCCTCGTCGAGCGACGTGAGGTCTCCGGGCGGGATCGCGCCCGCGTTGTTGACGAGGACGTCGAGCTCGCCGATCGCGTACGCGAGGCGCTCGACCGCCTCCGACGACGAGAGGTCGGCTGCGACGGCGCGCACGGCGACGGCCGTCCGATCCCGAATGTCGCGGGCGACAACATCGAGATCGCGCGCGGTGCGGGCGACGAGCACCACGTCGCAGCCTTCGTGCGCGAGCGTCATCGCGCACGCGCGACCGATGCCCTTCGATGCACCCGTGACGAGGGCGGTCTTGCCGGCGAGCTGGAGATCCACGGTCCTTCGAGCGCGCGTTCCCAACGATCGGTTGCACGCCGGAGCGCGAGCTATTCGACGGGCGCGAGCGTCATCCGGAGATGATCGACGACGAGACCCGGCGAGACGTTGCTGCGCGCGAGCCGACCGACCTCGCCGACGGCACCCATGAGCGCGAGCAGCGCCGGGGTCGAGCGCGCCGGGAGCTTCGCGAGCCGGTCGCGCTGATCGGGTGCGAGCAGGGGGACGGCGTCGCCGCCCGCGAGCCCGAGCGTCGCCCAGTCGCGCAGCGCGACACGCGAAAATTCGACGAGCTCGCCGACGTTCGCGCGCTTCTCCGCCCCCGAGAGGCTGCGGTCGTCGAGCTGCAGGAAGCCCGGATCCGGCGCTTCACCGCGGACCGCGCGGGCGAACCAGTCGAAGGCCCCGTTGCGCGCGGAATCGTCGCCGTTATCGAGCACGGCGCGTGCGCGCGTGATGCTGCCAAGCGATGCGGTCGCTGCGAGGTGCGCGTGCTCCGGATCGACGCCCTCGCGCTCGAGGATGAGCGTCACGTCGGGATTCGCGAGCGGCGGAAACGCGAGCTCCACGAAGCGCGACCGAATCGTCTCGAGCAGCGTCCCGGGCGAGCTCGTCGTGAGGATGATGACGGCGCCGGCGGGCGGCTCCTCGAAGAATTTTAGGAGGGCGTTGGCGGCCTCGTGCGTGGCGAAGGCGACGTCCCCGAGAACGACGATCCGGCGCGCGCTGCGGTAACCTCGGAGGCCGAGTTCGCGCACGAGATCGCGCGCGGAGAGTTCCTCGTCGTGGAGCGCGCTGCCGGATTCCTTGCCGATCTTGATCGTCCCGACGGACTCGACGTAATCCGGATGCGTCCGGGCGACGAAGATGCGGCAACTCGGGCAGGTCTCGCAATATCCGAGCAGACCCGGCTTGGGCGTTTCGCAGAGGAGCGCGCGCGCGAGACGGCGCGCGAATGTTTTTTTTCCGACGCCCGCAGGGCCGGTGAAGAGATAGCCGTGTGCGAGGCGCGCGGGATCGAGCGTCGCGAAGGTGCGCGTCGCCTCGCGCGCGCCGACGACGTCGAAGCTCCCGGTGATCATCGCGCGAGCCGCGCGATTCTGGCGAGCGCCGCATCGGTGACGTCGCGGGGCGGGAGCGTCCCGTCGAGGACGACGACCGCGTCCGGATCGGCGGCTGCGAGCGCGAGATATCCCTCGCGCACGCGGGCATGAAAGCTCGCGCCTTCGCGCTCGAGGCGATCGGCGGCCTGACCGACCGCCGCGGTTCGCTCGCGGACGCGTTCGAACGAGACGTCGACCGGGACGTCGATGAGGAACGTGAGATCCGGCATTCGGCCGCTCGTCGCCGCGTGACACAAGCCGCGCAGCACGTCGAGCGGCAACCCGCGGCCGTAGCCTTGATACGCGAGCGTCGCGAGCACGAAGCGGTCGCAGAGCACCCACGCGCCGGCCGCGAGCGCCGGCTCGATCACCTCGCGAACGTGCTGCGCGCGCGCGGCGCAGAGCACGAAGGCTTCGGCGAGCGGGTCGATGGGGAGGCCGGGCTCGACGAAGAGCGTTCGCAGCCGTTCGCCGAGCGGCGTGCCGCCGGGCTCGCGCGTCGCGACGACCGTGCGGCCGCCGGCCGCGAGCGCGGGGGAGAGCGTCGAGAGGAGCGTCGACTTCCCGCTCCCCTCGATGCCCTCGATCGTGACGAAACGTCCGAGCGTTACGCCGATGCTCCCGTGCCGTACGGCAGGTCGTTCGGCCGGAACACGAGCACGCGCCGGTTGGGCTCGAGGCCCGTACTGCGCGACATCACACGGTGCTGCTCGGCGAGCTGGTGCTGCAGTCGTCGCACGTACGACGTCTGCGGCGTGAGCTCGACGGGCTGGCTGTCGAGCAGCACCTTGTAGATCGCCTCGCTCGCTTCGCGCATCGCGATCTCCTCGGCGTCGACGGACGGCAGCGCGAAGATGTCTTTGAGCGCGTGCATTACCTGCGCGACGGTATTGGTCTTGATCGAATAGATCGGGACGTTCTCCGACGCGATGCTCTTGAGCTTATCGGACTCCTTGCGCTCGAGCGACTTGAGGGTGAGGACGACGTCGGCCTCGTCCCACTTGCGCGCGATCGACGCGCCGACCCCGAGGTTGTGGATCGCGCGTTCGATCTTGTTGCGCGAGACGCCGTACGGGAAGAGCAGCTTGCGCTTCTCGCGCTCGTCGCCACCGTGGATCTCGTCGAAGTCGCCCGACCGCATCGCCGCAGCGAATTCGGGGTCGACGTTCGGCCGCGGTTCGCGGTGCGGGTGCGGCGCGGGGGCGCGCTTCTGCTGCGTCGTCGCGGGCGTGATCGCCGTCGCCTGCTGCACGATCTCGACTGCGCCCGAGGCACCGCGCTGCCGGATCTCGGGCTGCGGCGTGAAACCGCGCAAGATCGCATCGACGGTGTCGCCGACGTTCTCGTAGATCGAGAGCTTCTCGCGATCGAGGATCTCGACGAGTACGTCGAACGTCGGCGGCGCCTTGCGCTCGAGGACGGTCTTACGCGTGCCGCGGCGGCGCGCTTCCTCATCGGAGAGCGTGACTGTGTTGATGCCGCCGACGAGATCGGAGAGCGTCGGATTCATCAACAGGTTCTCGAGCGTCTTGCCGTGCGCGGTGCCGATGAGCTGCACGCCGCGCTCGGCGATCGTGCGCGCCGCCGCGGCTTCGCGCTCGGTGCCGATCTCGTCGATGACGACGACCTCGGGCATGTGGTTCTCGACGGCTTCGATCATGACGTCGTGCTGCAGCGGCGCGCTCGGCACTTGCATGCGCCGCGCGTGACCGACGCCGGGATGCGGCACGTCGCCGTCGCCGCCGATCTCGTTGGACGTGTCGACGATCACGACGCGCTTGCGGTCCTGGGAGAGCACGCGCGCGCACTCGCGCAGGATCGTCGTTTTGCCGACGCCCGGCGGCCCGAGCAAGCAGATCGATTTGCCGCTGCGGACGACGTCGAGCACGATGTCGATCGTGCCGTAGACGGCGCGCCCGACGCGGCACGTGAGGCCGACGATCTTCCCCGCGCGATTGCGGATCGCGGAGACGCGGTGGAGCGTCTGCTCGATGCCCGCGCGATTGTCGCTGCCGAACGGCGAGAGCCGCGACGCGATGCCGGCGAGATCTTCCGCGGTTACCGGCGTGTCGCCGATGTACGCGTAGTCGCCGGGGATGCGCGCTTCGGGCAATCGCCCGAGGTCGAGCACGACCTCGACGAGCGCATCGAGATTCGGCAGGCGCACGAGACCTTGCCGGAGCGGGAGCGGGAAGATGTCGAGGAGCTGGGTCATCTCCCAGTGCGAAGTGACGAACTCGGCGTTAACGGCCAATGCACATCCTCGTTGCGGACGGGTGCCTGAGTGGTTCGGGAAGCCGCGCGCAAGCGCGCGTCCTCACGTCTTTTGAACCACGCGGACGGAGCGAAGTTCCGAATCGTACGGGCCCTGCATCCGTACGCCGGCTTTCTTCTCCAAGTCGAGATAGGCGATGATCTCGGGCGTAATCTCTTCACCCGGCGAGATCACCGGAATTCCGGGGGGATACGGCGTGATGACCTCGGCGCAGATGCGGCCGGCGCTCTCCTTGAACCGCACGAACTCAGTCGAGGCGAGGAACGCTTCGCGCGGATTGAGCCGCACGGGCGGCCGCGTCGGCAACGCGTACGTGCCGGTGCTGAGCCGGCGCTCGAGCACGCCCGACGGCGAGAACACGTCGATCGGGCGATCCTCGCGCGAGAGCTCGCGCACGCCGTATACGAGCCGGTCCGCCGCGTCCCGCGTCGTACCGATCGTGAAGAGCGCGAGACAGTTGAAGAGATCGGCGAGTTCGAGCTGCACGTTGTAACGGCGCCGTAGGATCTCCTCGGCTTCGTACCCGGTATAACCGAGCTCCTTGACAGTGATCGTGATCTTCGTCGGATCGAGCGCGAAGACGCCGGGCCGCCCGACGATCTCCTCGCCGAAACAGCGGATGCCGTCAATCTCGTTGAGCCGCCGCCGGACGTCCTCCGCGAGCTCGATCGTGCGCGAAAGCAGCGCGCTGCCTTCGACCGCCATCTGCCGCCGCGCGACGTCGAGCGACGCGACGAGCACGAGGTTCGGCGAGGTCGAGAGGAAGAGCTTGAGCACGGCCTTGAGCCGATCGACGCGGATGCGATCGCCCTGCTGATGCAGCATCGCGGTCTGCGAGAGGCTGCCGAGCATCTTGTGCGTCGAGTTGATGCACATGTCGGCGCCCGCGCTCATCGCGTCGATCGGCAGCGCGGGATGGAAGTGAAAGTGCGGGCCCCACGCCTCGTCGACGAGGAGCGGGATGCCGTGCTCGTGCGCGATCGTTGCGATCGCCTCGAGATTGGCCGCGACGCCGTAATACGTCGGGCTCAAAATGTAGACGCACGCGACGTCGGGATGTTCGAGCAGCGTCGCGCGCACCGTTTCGGGCGTCACGGTGTTGTCCATGTGCAGCGCGTCGTCGACTTCGGGCGCCATCCAGATCGGATCGGCGCCGCTCATGATGAGCCCGCCCATCGCGCTCTTGTGCGCGTTGCGCGGCAGCGCGATCTTCTGACCCGGATTGAGCGCGGTCATCATCATGATCTGATTGCCGCTCGTCGAGCCGTTGATGAGGAAGAACGAGCGATCGCTGCCGTATGCCTGCGCCGCGAGCTCCTGCGCGTCCTCGATTGCCCCCTCGGGCTGCAAGAGATCGTCGAGCCCGCGTATCTGCGTCAGATCGATCGCGAGCACGTTGTCGCCGAGGAAGTCGCGGAGCTTGCGATCCATGCCGCGGCCCTGCATGTGGCCCGGCGTATGGAACGGGATGACACCGGAATCGACGTAATCGAGGAGTACGTCGAAATATGGAGTCCGGTTCTGATCCACGTCCGAGGCCGTTCCGCGCGCCGGCGCCGCGGCCTCTCGGTCGGCGATCACGGGCTCGATCGCCGGGCGACGAGCGCGACGTCGCCCGCGAGCGCCGCGGCGATGTCGAGCCAGCGCTCCCCGCGCGCGGGCGCGGGGCCGATCGAGTAGGTGATCCGATTCGCGTGAAAGGCGTGGCGGTCCGGAAACTCGCGTTCGCCGATCCGCGCGAAGCCCGGATAGGGATAGGCGATGGTGAATACGTACGTTTCGATCCCGAGCGCGACGAGCGACGCGACCGCTGCGACGAGCGCTATTCCGGGCGCTCGTCGATCGAGACGTCGTAGAGGAATAAGAACTTGTGCCACTCGCCGGGCAACGTGTGCCGCTTCACGCGGATCCACGGGATGTACTTCGGCGCCTTCGGCTTGCGCTTGAGCGGCATGTTCGCGTGTTCCGGCGTGCGGTTGTTCTTGCGGTTGTTGCATCGCATGCACGCACACACGAGATTCTCCCACGTCGAGGGGCCGCCCTTACTGCGCGGGTGCACGTGATCGACCGTCATCAGCCGCTCGCCGCGCAGCCCGCAGTACTGACACGTGTAGTCGTCGCGCAGCAAGATGTTCTTCTTCGTCAGCGAGACCTTTTGCGTCGGACGCCGGATGTAGTACAGCATGCGGATGATCGAGGGCAGCCGCATCTCGTACGTCGGCGAGCTCACGAACTGCGAGCGGCCGTGGACGACCTCGGCCTTGCCGGAGAACAGCAGTTTCACGGCGCGCTGAAAGCTCGTGATGTTGAGCGCTTCGTACGTGAAGTTCAGCACGAGCACGTCGTTCATCAGCGCCCCTCGGCGGAGCGTGCCTGCGGCGCGACGCGCTCTGCGCGGAGTGCGCCGATCGGCGGTACCGCGGGTGCGGGTTCCGACGTCATCGTGGCTCCAGACTACGCCTTCGGAGCGTCGATCTCCCGGTCGGCCGTGCGGGCGACCTCCCGCACGAAATAGGCGTGGACGCGCGCATCACGTGTGAGCTCGGGATGGAAGGCCGTGCCCATGACGCGTCCCTCACGAACGAAAACACCGTGGCCGCCGTGACGCGCCAGGATCTCGACGCCCGGCCCCGCGCGCTCGATCCACGGTGCGCGGATGAAGACGGCCGGAAACGGCCGCTCGCCGAGCACCGGGACTGCGAGCTCGACTTCCTCGCTCGCGAGCTGACGGCCGAAGGCGTTGCGACGCACGGTAACGTCGAGCAGGCCAAGCGTCGACTGCTCGAGATCCGCGACCTCGCGCGCGGCGACGATCATGCCCATGCACGTGCCCCACAGCGCCATCCCGGCGCGAACGCGGCCGACGATCGGCTCGGCGAGCGCGAAGCGATCGAGCAGCCGCATCACCGTCGTGGACTCACCGCCCGGGATGACGAGCGCACGCACGGCTTCGAGCCCGGCCTGCGTCTTGACGGGCACGGCCGGGACGCCGAGCGAGGCAAACGCCGCGAGGTGCTCGCGGACGTCGCCCTGCAGCGCGAGAACCCCGATCGGGCCCGCGGAGGCGGTCAGTTCCCGCGAACGCTCAGGAACTCGCGCTCGTCGAGCTGCCGGAGATCGATGCCGTACATCGGCTTCGCGCCCGCGAGCGACTTCGAGGCCTCGACGACGGCGGCGGGATCCTCATAGTGGGTCGTCGCCGCGACGATCGCCTTGGCATAGCGCAGCGCGATCTCCGGATCGACGCGCGGAAAGCCGTTCTCGTCATACTCGGGCATGCCGTTGCGATAGATCGCGGCGGCCTTGAAGATGCCGCTGCCAACGAAGATGCCCTCGGCGCCGAGCTGCATCATGAGCGCGGCGTCCGCCGGCGTCGAGACGCCGCCCGCGCAGAACAGTACGACCGGCAGCGACTTGTCGCGGGCGACGGCCCGCACGAGCTCGAGCGGCGCGCCGATATCGCGGGCGCGCGAGACGAGCTCCTCGGGCGCGCACGACGCGAGCTTCGCGATTGCACCGCGGATGGCGCGCATGTGGCGCACGGCCTCGACAATATTGCCGCTGCCGGCCTCGCCCTTGCTGCGGATCATCGCGGCACCCTCGGCGATGCGCCGGAGCGCCTCGCCGAGATCGCGCGCGCCGCACACGAACGGCACCGAGAAGCGCGTCTTGTCGATATGGAACTTGTCGTCGGCGGGCGTGAGCACTTCGGACTCGTCGATGAAGTCGACGCCGAGGGCTTGCAGGCACTGCGCCTCGGCGAGGTGGCCGATCCGGGACTTCGCCATCACGGGAATCGTGACGGCATCCATGATGCGCGAGACGAGCGACAGGTCGCTCATGCGCGCGACGCCCCCGGAGGCGCGGATGTCTGCCGGGATTCGCTCGAGCGCCATCACGGCGACCGCGCCCGACTCCTGGGCGACGGTCGCCTGCTCCGGCGTCACGACGTCCATGATCACGCCACCGCGCAACATCTGGGCGAGCCCGCGCTTGACCGTCTCCGTGCCCGTCTGCGACCCTCGATCCTGATCCATGCCTATCTCCTTCGAGCACCCATCGTAGCAGGCTCCCGCAACTCCGAAGGATGGGACGCCGCAATCACCGGGTCGGTATCGGCTCGGGCGTCGGGGCCTGGGTCGGCCCTATGCCGTCGGTCGGAATGACATCGGGCGGCGGCGTGCCTGCGGGGTCGTTGGGATCGAGCGTCGGCTCGGGCGCGAGCGTGGGCTCCGGCGTCGGCTTCCGCGTCGGCCTCGGCGTCGGCACCGGGGTCGGTTCGGGTGTGATGCGGGGATCGGGGAACGCGGGATCGGTCGCGACGCTGAGGACCGCGCGCCGGCGGTGCAGCTCCGCCGGCCCGTCGAAGCCACTGGGGGCGGCCGTGGCAATCGGGATCGTCGTCACGGCGACGGGCGGCTGCTGCGTCCGAATCTTGCCGATCACCCGCGAGCCCATCGACTGGCCGACGTAGATCGACGCGACGAGCACCGCGGCTCCGAGCAGGAACAGGAGCGAGACGGCAGGGCGTGAGCCCATCAGAAAAGTGCCGCCGGATAGGCGTCGGCATCGGCGGGCGTCCCAGCGAGCACGAGTCGGCCGAGACCGCCCGCATCCGCGGCGTAACGGAACGTCGTCCCGCGGAAGCCGATCTCGACGGCCCGCGGGCCGTCTTCGAGGTTACAGACGAAGGCTCGCACGCCACCCCCTTCGTCCTCGTACGCAACGACCCCGACTTCGACGGGCGAAACCGTGATCTCCGCCGTCACGTCGCGGCCCGCGTACACGCAGTGGTAGGGGTCCTCGGCCGAGACCTCGCGCATGTCGCCGTAGATCGTCTTGGCGGCAATGTCGATCACATAGGTGCAGCGGCCGCTCCCCCAGCGCACGGCGATGCCCGCGACCCACGCCCAGCCCTCGGGCACGAGCGGCGAGAGGTGGGGCCGGCCGCTCGTGCGGTAGCCGTCGTGCCCGCCGACCGTCTCGGCGACCGCCCAGAGATATTTCGCGCTCGTCCAGGGCGAGAGATACATGCCGCGGTTCGTCAGCGAGCCGCCATCGAACCACTCGGCGAACTGGCCGGGCACCGTGTTGCGCGCGGCGCCCGCCTCCATCGACGCGTAGATCTTCTCGAGCCACTCCACGCAGCGGCCGGGCTCGCCGTTGCGCGCGAGGGCGACGGCGAACCAGAGCGTGAGATCGGGCCAGATGCCGCCGAGCAAGCCGAAGCCGTGCGACGGAAAATACCAGGCATCGCTCGTGCCGATCGTGCGTAGCCCAACCGGGGTCGCGAAATCCGACTCGCCGAGCCGCGCGAGGATCGCGCGCCGCTGCGCGGCATCGGCGACGTCGAAGAGGACCGGGAACACCTGATCCGCCGTGAAGTCGTCCTGATAGTTTCCCGCCTTATCGTAATTGAGGACGAAGCCGCCCGTATCGGCATTGAAGAGATGCGTCATCGTCCGCTCGCGCAGGGTCCGTGCCTCGCCCGCGTAGCGCTGCCAATACGCTCGCTCGCCCGCGACGGCGCAGAGCGTCGCGGCCGCTTCGAGGGCGAAGACGGCTTCGGCGTTGATCTCCGTGACCGCGCCGTCGAGCGTGTAGTACGGGATGATGTTGCGCCACGACGCGATGCCGTACATGTCGACGCCTTCGGCGCGGCAGAAGATCAGGCCGTTGCCGTCGCGTTGCGCGAGCAGGTATTCCGCGATGCGCACGATCGTCGGGACGAGCCCGGCGACCCACGCTTCATCGAGCGTCGCGTTGTAATGGTGCAGCAGCGCGACGAGGTGCAGCGGCGTGTCGTCGTTGATGTTGAGATCGTAGCTCGTGCGATAGCCGCTGACGCCGCGAACGTATTCGACGACCTGGCCCGACTCCTCGACGTTGCGATTGAAGACCTCGAGCGCGTCGCGGCTAAACTGCGGCAGAAAATAATCGAAGCCGTGTACGAACCACGACGTGTCGCGCGAGACCAGGATGTCCGAAGGCGGTGAGTTCGTGGAACCCCAGCCGTGCGGGTAGTCCTTGACGATGCGCAGCATGTTCGCGCGCGCCCACGCAACGCCGCGGCTCACGAGCGGCGACGGCGTTAGGAAGCGCGCATCGGCGAGCATGCGGCCGTAATACTCGCGCGTGTCCGGGAGCGCCGCCGCATCGGCGACGAGCGCGGCGAAGCGCGCGTCCGCCGCCGCGCGTCCGCCGCCGTCGTACGCGACGACGAGCCGCAGCGTCTCGCGCGCGCCGGGCGCGAGGGCGATCCGATATTCGAAGGCGCCGAAGATGCGACCGCGCACGTGCTCCGCGAGCTCGGGCGTCACCTCGTGCCGCGACTGCGCGCGTAGGCTGCCGCCACGGATCGCGGCCCGCAGGAGCTCCTCGCGCACGCCGACGACCGCCGCCACGGGCGAGCGCGACCCGCCCCAGGTCCGCGCCGCACCGGATTCCTCGTTCCAAGCGGCGATCGTCGCGCGGCCCGCCTCGGCGCGCACCTCGCGCTCGGGCTCGCCGTAGAAGCGCTGGCCGACGAGCAGCGCCCACGGGAAGAGCGCGAGCTCCTGCGCCGCGTCGCCCGCGTTGTGCACCTCGATCTCGAGGACGAAGGCGACCGTGCGATCGTGCGCGGCGCCGTGCGGAACGTAGAAGCGCTCCTGGACGTCGATGCCGTGCGGCAGGCCGAAGCGCGCGAGCTGCACGGCGGGCTCGAACGTGAACGTCCGGACAATCTCGTTGGGAAAGAACGTCCGGCCCGCCGACTCGACGCGATACGCGATCTGATGCGTGCCGAAGATAATCCGGTCGGTATCGGCGTCCCAGAGCCCGCGAATGCCGCCCTTGGGCGTGCTAGCGACGAACGTCTTGAAGTTCCCGAGGCTATGGCCGAACGGGACCTCGGACTCATGGACTTCGTAGCTGCACCGCTCGTTGTGCAGGGCGTCGTAGGTCGCGATCACGGGGCGGTTGCTTCCGGCGGTGCGGTGAAGGGACCCGCGTGGCTCAGTGCCGCGGACCGATCGGATCGAGCACCACAAGCGAGGGCGCCGCGCCACGCTCGCTCGCGATGCCGAGAATCCGGCCGGATCGCGCGATCGCGAACGCGTCGCTGACGTGCCAGTCGTGACGAGGAATGAGGTCGTCAAGCCGCCTCGGCGCAGTCGGCTGCGCAGCATCGGCGACAAACGCAGTGCCGTCGAGCGTTCCGACCACTTCGCTACTATCCGAGATCGCGAATGCCGTGCCGACGCCGGTCCCGAACCATATCGTCGTGCCGCGTCGCCAAAGCGTCGGCCGGCCGCGATCTCCGAGCGTCGCGTCGTCGCTGCCGACCGCATCGCCCGCTTCGTTCACGCCGTAAGCAATCCCGGGACCAAGCGTCGTCTCACGCCCGTCGCGCCACTCGAGTGCAACCGAGTGCGCGCTCCCGCGCTGCGGAGAGTTGACCTCGCGCTCACCGGCGGCGTACCCGACGATATAGCGCTTTTGCATTGCGGTGACGGATGCGTAGCCGAGACGCTGCGTTCCGCTTCTGCTCAAAAGGAATGCTTGGTCCTCTTGATAATGCGGCTCGGTCGCCATCGCGTCGACGTTCGAGAACGTGCCGAGATAGTTCGTCCCGAACACGAATCGGTCGGGCGTCTCGACGGCCGCGATTGCATAGCCGGCACCGTCGTCGACGTGAGACTTTCCAAGCGGGATCGTCCAGCGACCGCGCCACGCAAAGACGTTTGTCTCGACGCCTGAGTAAGCGCCGGAGAATAAATTTCCGATCGTAGCGAACGGCGTGCCGTCTTCGGCGAGGACGATGTTCCTAAACCTGGTTTGCGAATGACGCGACGTGCTCCCCGCTGAAGTATTCTCGATCGAAAACGCCGTTGTGAGCACTGCGTCCGACGGCGGCTGCAGCGTGAGCGCCGTACCGTTCGCCCGAACAATCCGAATCACAGACGCGTTGCCCGGGCCGAGCGATGAGATCGCTGCAATCTTGCCCGATCGAGACATCGCGGCGGAGCTTCGACGCGAGTCGGAGAGGCCGTAAAGGTGGGCGTCGAGCGGAGCTATCGGTACACCGCGGCTATCGCGGACAGGGGAGATCGTATAGGCGACGGCGTGCGTCATGCGGTGCCCTCCGAAACGGTCCGATTCCGCTTCGTGCGGAACCATCCCGCGTGCCGTCCTTGCTCGCGCCCGCGAAGATCAACGCGACCCTCGAGATCCTGAGCCGGCGCGAGGACGGCTACCACAACCTCCGCAGCGTCATGCTGCCGATCGCGCTCTACGACCGCATCGAGCTCGAGCCCGGCAGCGGCTTCGTCGCGACGGATCCCGCGCTCGTCGAGAATAATCTCGTCGCGCGCGCGCTCGCGGCTGCGGGGCTCGCGGATCGCGTGTCCGCCGTGTTGCACAAGACGATCCCCGTCGGCGGCGGACTCGGCGGCGGCTCGAGCGACGCCGCGGCCGTGCTCGCGGCGGCGATGCGCGGCGACTTCGGGCCGTGCGAGCCGCGCGACTGGCTCGACGCCGCGCGGCGGATCGGCTCGGACGTGCCGTTCTTCCTCGTCGATACGGGCGCGCTCGTCGAGGGCGTGGGCGAGCGCGTCACGGCGATCGGGGCGCTGCCGCCCTGGTGGGTCGTCGTCGTACGGCCACACGTCGCGGTGCCGACCGCGGTCGCGTACCGCATGCTCGCCGAGGCGCGCGCATCGGGCGCCGATCGGCCCGGCACGCGGCCGCGCGGCGAGAGCGTCTCGCTGCGCGCCGTCGATGCGCTCCAGCGCCATGACTTCGCCGCGTTCGAAGCTTCACTCGAAAACGATTTCCACGCGCCGGTGCTCGCCACGTATCCCGAAGTCGCAGCGGCGGCGGCGGCGATGACGGCCGCCGGCGCGACGCGCGTGCTCTTATCCGGATCGGGCTCGTGCCTCTTCGCCGCGTTCGAGAGCGAGGCCGAGGCCCGGGCACTCGACGCCGCGCTCGCCGGGCGCAGCGACGTCATCGCGGCACGCTTCGCGGTCGCACTCCATCACGGCGCGACGTGGCGCTGAAACGCAGCGCCGTCGTGCTCGCGGGCGGCCCGCCCGACGCGGTCGCGGCGCTCGAGCCGGGCGCGCCGAACAAGGCGTTCATTCCCATCGCCGGGCGGACGCTCGTGGAACGGACGATCGCGCCGCTACGCGCGAGTGCGAAGATTGGCCGAATCGTCGTCGTCGCACCCGCGAGCGCGCACGGCGATGTCGCACTCGCCGAGGCCGACGAACGCCGTCCCGACGGCGCGACGATGGGCGCGAGCTTGCGCTCGGGGCTCGCCGACTTCTCACCCGATGAACTCGTCCTCGTCGCGGCGTCCGATCTGCCGGTCCTCTCGGTCGCCGCCGTCGATGAGTTTCTCGGGCTCGCCGAGCGCAGCGGCGCCGATCTCGTCTACGCGTGCGTCGAGCGCGCGACGCACGCTGCGGCGTTCCCGACCGTCCCGCACACGTGGGCGAAGCTGCGCGACGGCACGTATTGCGGTGGCGGCGTCGTCGCAATCCGGCCGCGCGCGCTTCCAGCGCTCGAAGCGGTCCTCGGCGATCTCGGCCGCGCTCGCAAAGCGCCGTGGCGACTGGCGTCCGTCTTCGGTTTTCAAACGCTCGCGAGCTACGCGACGGGACGATTGAGCGTCGCGGATTGCGAGCGCCGCGCGAGCGCGATCATCGGCTCTCCCGTCGCCGCCGCCGTCTGCACGCGCGCCGAGATCGCGATCAACGTCGATCGCGTTCCGGACGTCGCGCTCGCGACGGCGCTCGTCCGGCGCGACTGACGCGGAGCGATGGTCTTTGCGACGTTGAGCTTCCGGCAGTGCGCCGCGCAGCCGTTCCGGACGTTGCTCGTCGTCGCGGCGATCGCGCGATACGCGCCGCTGCGAACGTTATTTCCAGCGCGTGAAGAGCTGTGCTCGATCCCGAATTGATCGAGTGCCTTCCCGACCGTGTGGTTGACCATGTCGTCGACCGTTTACGGCCGCGAGTACAAGCCCGGTACCGGCGGCAGGACGATGGCGCCGATCTCCGCGAGTTGGACGAGCGTGCGCACGTGACCGAAGTGCAGCGGCGTCTCGCGGACGACGAGCACGAACCGTCGCCGCTCCTTGAGACACACTTCGGCGGCGCGTACGAGCAAGTTCGAGTTCTGCGAATACGCTACGGCTGCGGCACTGCGCATCGAACACGGAATGACGATCATTTTTTCGGTAATGAACGATCCAGACGAGATCGCGGCGGCGAGATTGACGTCGTCGTGCACGACGTCGGCGAGCGCCTCGAGGACGTCCGCCGTTACGTCGGTCTCGAGCGGTACCGTCACCCGCGCTTGCCGTGAGAGCACGAGTGCACTTCGAACGTCCCGAGCGCGTGCAGCGCCCGTAACGTCGCGAGCGCGTAGGCGCTGCCCGACGCACCGGTCATCCCGACGATTAGCCTGCGCACCCGTCGCCCTTGGCCGACTCGGCGAGCGGCTCCGCTCGTTCGCGTACCTTCATCACGAGACAGACGCCGCCGAGGGCACTCGCGGCAGCAGGTCCCCGAGCGCGCGATGGCCGACGTCGCTGGCCGGCTCGCACTGGAGGCGCTCGACATGAACGATGCCACAACCGATCGCGCCGCCGCGGCTGCGATCGTGTGCGAGCGGCGGCTCGCGCGCCCGCGCGCGGGAGGCGGCACGGACGAGATCGTCGCGCGGCTCCGGGCACCGGTCCGATCGCCCGACCACCACGTGACGTACCATAGCGATTTCGAAGTGGCGTTGGCCGGGCGCATCGAGCAAGGAGTCAACTGCGGCATCGATACCATGCAAACGCTCGGTATCGCAATCGAAGGGCTGGAGCTGATGCTGGGGCGTCTCGGCCACGGCGTGACGTGGTTTGGCGAACCGTATGAATCTGCGGCGATCTTCGAACATGTGCTTGACACGGGCCGCCGTCAGCGCATCCGCGACATCCTCGATGAGGAAGAGCAGGCCTCGATCGCGTCGCGCCGCGAGCGCGAACTCATCCACAACCGGCCGCTGCGCACGGCGGTCGCGATCCCGCGGCCGCCCGAGAGCGACGTCGTGGCGCGACGATGGCTCGAAGCCGAAGAACGCGGGTACCGCGTCGACGTAGATCTGCGAATTTGGCGGCCGACGCCGCACAAGGACGCCGGCTGGACGTGCTGCTTCGAGATCGATCGTGGGCCGACGATCACGCGAACGCGGAGCTGGGGACTCGACGGCATGCAGGCCCTCGCCTTCGCCTTCGTGCAGATCGACGCGCGCGTCCGCACCGATGTCCCCAGCGCTCGCTGGCTTGGCGCCCCATACGATAAATTCGGGTCGTGCATCTACGTCGCGGATGCGGGCCGACGGCGACGGATCGCAGGCATCGGCGCGGAGGACCTGGCGGCGATCGACGTCAGCAATCGTGAAGCGCAGATCCATATGCGGTTGCTGGAGCGCGCGCGCACGACCTGAACCCCGAATCATCCGTGCGCGACTCGAAGCGGTCGGGTTGCCGATGTTCCATCGGTCTCCGTCTCCCGTTGTCGTGTCGCCTCCCACCGATGCCGTTACCGCGCTCGTCGCCTTTGTCGCGGGTCTCGCGCGAGCGGCCGCGACCGGCGGCGAAGCCGATATCCGCCGCGCGCTCGCCTCGCCCTATGCCGGACTCGGCACGGACGATGCGCGAGCGCTGATCGCCGGCGCAGGCGGCCGCGACGTCCTCGCGACGATCGAGTGCGATGCCGTTCACGGCAATCGTCGCTCCCGTCGTGGTGGGTCATCGTCGTGCGGCCGCACGTCGCCGTGCCGACGGCGGGCGCGTATCGGATGCTCGCCGACGCACGCGCGTCGGGTTCCGATCGGCCCGGCTCGCGACCGCTCGGCGAGACCGTCTCGCTGCGCGCCGTCGACGCGCTGCAGCGCCGCGACTTCGCTGCGTTCGAAGCTTCACTGCAAAATGATTTCCTCGCGCCGGTGCTCGCCGCGTATCCCGAAGTCGCAGCGGCGGCGGCGGTAATGACGGCCGCGGGCGCGCCGCGCGTGCTGCTATCCGGATCGGGCTCGTGCCTCTTCGCTGCGTTCGAGAGCGAGGCCGAGGCGCGGGCGCTCGACGCCGCGCTCGCCGGGCGCGGCGACGTCATCGCGGCAGCGGTGGCGGCGTCGTCGCGATCCGGCCGCGCGCCCTGTCGGCGCTCGAAGCCGTCCTCGGCGATCTCGGCCGCGCGCGAAAAGCGCCGTGGCGGCTCGCGAAGATCTTCGGCCTCGGGACACTCGTCGGCTACGCAACGCGCACGCTCGACGTCGCCGCCTGCGAACGGCGCGCGAGCGCGATCCTCCGAACGCCCGTCGCCGCGGCGATCTGCACGCACCCCGAGATCGCCGTCAACGTCGACCGCGTCTCCGACGTCGCGCTCGCCGAAGCGCTCGTCCGCTGAGGCAGCCGTAGCGATCGTCGCGGCCGCCGGCGTTAGCGCAACGCGCGCGGGATATCGAAGATGCGGCCGCTCGTATGCGGCGACCAGAGCGTGTGAACGACGTCGTCCTGCAGATCGGTTTCGAGCCGAACGAATGCGGGCGCGTGCAGATCGCGCAGATCGAATCCGAAGTCGGCGCTCCTCGGCAGCGACCCAAGCCGCGTCTCGACGCCGCAGCGCGCGACGACGACCTGATCCTCGGGGCCGTCGAGGCGGCGGTCGGGCGCGTCGGAAAAGTGTCGGTCGTAGAACCGGTCGAGCCGCAAGACGTTGACCGCGTCCGTGAACGCGCGGCGCGAATCGAGCGCGTCGAACGTTCCCGTGAACGGCAGGCCGCGTCTCGCGACGAGCGCGACGCGATACGTCTCCGGCTTTCTCGGCGGCGCTTCACGGAACGCCTCGAACACGAATCGCTCCGGTGGTCCGACGGTGGCGTAGCGCACGAAGCGAACGAAGTCGACGTCGCCATACGTCGGGGTCGCGCCGGGATCGCACGCGCCGCGCGCGGCCGCGGGGAGCGCGCTCAGCGCGAGCGCGACGAGCGCCGCCGATCGTTGCGCGCGGGCGGCGCTCAGAAGCTCAGCGATGCCGATCCGACGCGAGGCGTTCCACGAGATTCGCGGCCGTCATGATCTTCGCTCCGGGGACGAGGTGCTCGCTCGTGATGCCGCGCGGCTTCGCACACGCGCCGCACACCCAGAGCGCGCCGCCGTGCTCGACGTAGCTCGCGAGCGATTTCGCAAGCGGCTCCATGCCTTCGTGCTGCACGCCGTCGGCGCCGCCGGGGGTCGCGAACCACACGCTCTCGGCCATCAGGAAGACCGCGGTGTCCTGATCCGAGGCCGCGGCGTTGTTCGCGATGATGAAGGCGAGCGTCGCCTTCTCGGGCTGTTCTTTGCCGTGCGTGGTCGAGATCGTCAGGCTGGCCATGAAACCCTCGTTACGGTGCTACCGCTTTGCGGCGGATGGTGAACAGCGTTGCATCGCCGTGCACTTCTTCCCGCTCCAAGACGTGTCCGGTGAGCCGGCACCAGGCGCGAATGCCCTCTGCCGCCGACGGCCGCGCCGTCGAGAGCAGGACGCATGCGCCCGGCGACATCGGCCGGACGTATCGCGCGAGCGCGGGCGCGAGCTCGGCGCAATCGACGCCGGCGAGGTCGATCGGCTCGCTGCTCAGCGCCATCCGGCACGACCGATCGGGCGCAGCCTGCGATCGAAGATCATCCTCCGATCGTAACGCGTCGATCGCGTTCGGACCAGATGCGGCGACATGAACGATGCGGGGGATCGCGAACCGCCTCGAGCGACTGCCGGAAGGATCGCTGCTTGATCTTCGACGCGCTGATCTTGCGCGAGTGGGCGCGACGTCCGCTTCAAACGCTCCTCTCCGTGCTCGCGATCGCCGTCGGCGTCGCAAGCACGACCGCGGCAGAGCTCACGCGGAGCTTCGACGAACGTGCCGTCCGCGCGAGCGTCTTCGGCTCGTCGACGGAGGCAGCGCTGCAAATCGCCGGCGTCCGCGGCACGCTCGCCGATACGCTGCCCGCCGCCCTCGCGGACGTCCCCGGCATCGCGGAGCTTCGCCCGATCGTCGACGCGGACGTCGTCGTCCGAGCCGGCGCGACGGCGCGTGTCGTGTCGCTCGAAGGCCTCGACGCGATGCAGTCGTTTCCCGGCTCGACGACGCTGCGAACGTACGCTCCCGGTCCCTTCGCGCCGCCGCAGCCGCTCGATCTCGCGCTGACGTCGGGCAACGGCGCCGTCGTCTCGGCGAAGCTCGCACGCGATCTCGACGCGCGCGTCGGCTCGCACGTCAGAACGAGCGCGCGCGGCAGCACGCGCGAGCTCGTCATCGCCGCCGTCCTACCGGACGCGACGCTCGGGCTCGACCCCAACGCCGCGCTCGTCGACATCTCGACCGCGCAGGCACTGCTCTCGGAGCGCGGCGCGCTGACGCGCGTCGACGTCGTCGTCAACCCGACCGCTTCGGCGCGCGCCGTCAGGCGGGCGATCGCGGCGCGCCTGCCCGCATCGGCGCGCGTCGTCGAGCCGGAACTCCGGCTCGCCGCACTCGAGCGCGACTCGGCCGGCTTCTCGACCGATCTCTCGGTGCTCGCCGTGCTCGCGTCGGCGCTCGCCGTCCTGCTCGTCGCGACGGCGCTCGGGCTCGCGGTTCGCAGGCGCGCGCCGGACGTCGCGACGCTGCGCGCGCTCGGAGCGTCGCGCAGCGCGATCGCACGCGCGTTTCTCGTCGAGGGTGCCGTGCTCGGCGTCGCGAGCGCGATCGTCGGCGCGCTCGCCGGCCACGCGATCACCCGGCTCGCGGGCGGCGCGGGCGGCGTGGGCAATGCAGCGACGGGCGCCGAGCGAGCGGCGGACCTCGCGGCGCTCGTGCGCGCCGGGGCCGTCGGCGTCGCGCTCTCGATGGTCGCCGCGTGCGTCCCGGCCCTGCGCGCCGCAGCCATCGCCCCGGCGCACGCGCGAGGCACCGCCGAGCGGCCGGCGCGGCGACGCATGGCCGTGCCGGCCACCGTCGCCGGCGTCGCGCTAGGCGCCGCGGGCCCGTTCCTCATCGGCCGGTCGCCCGTTGCCGCGACGCTCGCCATCGTCGCCGGGTTCGCGCTGCTGGGGCCGCTCGCGCTCGGCCTCGCGCCGCTCGCGGCACGGCTCGCGCGCACGCCCGCCGCATGGCTCGCGCTGCAAAACCTGCGGCCGGCCGCGCGCCGCGCGTCCCTCGCGATCGCCGTCCTCGCCACGGCGATCGCCGCGAGCGTCGCAACGGCGTCGGCGGCGACGACGTTCCGGTCGACCGTCGCGCGCTGGATCGCAGCGAGCATGCCCGGCGACCTGGTTGTGCGACCGGAGACGCTCGCGAGTCCTCGCCTCGAACGCGCGCTCGAACGACGGCTCGCCCGCGTCCCGGGCGTCACCGGCGTCGCCCCGTCGCGCCGCTTCGAGGTCCCGTTCCGCGGTGAAATTATCGACGTCCGAGCCTTTGATCGCCGAACGCTCGCGATGCGCGGGCTGCCGCTCGGCGACGGCGACGCGGCGGTTTCGCGCGACGCGGCGCGTCGGCTCGGGCTGCACGTCGGCGATGCGGTCGCGCTCGGCTCGGGGGTGCCGCTCGTCGTGCGCGCGATCGACGACGACGTCGCATCGCTCGCGGACGGCTTCACCGTCGACACGGCCGCGGGTGCCGCAATCGCCGGGAATACGAACGACGACGCGATTGCCCTCACCGTGCGGCCTGGAGCGTCGCTCGAAGGCGTTCGCGCCCGAGCGATCGCGACCGCCGCGCCGCTCGCGATCGACGTGGCGACCGCCGCGCAGACGCGTGCCGCCGAGGAATCGGCGTTCGCGCCTCCGCTCGGGCTGGGCGAGGCGATCGGCTGGGCCGCGCTCATCGTCGCGATCGCGAGCTCGGTCGCGACGACCGCCGCGACGGTTGCCGAACGGCGCCGCGAGCTCGTCGTCCTGCGCACGGTCGGACTCTCGCGCCACGGCCTCCGCACCATGATCGCCTGGGAAGCCGCATGCGTCGCGCTCGTCGCGGCGATTCTCGGAACCGCCGCGGGTCTCGCGCTTGGCGCGGCGCTGGTGACCGCGCTCGATCCGGCGGTTTCCGGCGCGACGCTGCGCTTCGTCGTGCCGTGGCATACGATTGCGCTTGCGTGGTGCGCCGTGCTCGGCGGCGCGATCGTGAGCGGGCCGCTCGTCGGAGGACTCGGCGGCGGCCGCGTTTCGAGCGCGGCGCTCGACTCGTGATGCACGCGGTGCGCGGCACGCTCGCGGGGTTCGCTTCGCTCGCGATCCTCGGACTCTCGACCGCGCGGGCGGGGCACGCCGAGTCCGCCGGTTCGCGCGAATGGTGGTCTCTCGGCGTCCATGCGGTCGATGCACGCGGTCGGCACTCGACGATCATCGTACGGTACTTTCGTTTCGCGCTCGGACGCGGCAGCGAGCTCGATTCAGCCGAGCTCTTCGTGCTCGACGACGCGACGCAGCGCTCCGAGCAGAGCTCCGTCACGATGCGCGCTACGCGGGCTGCGAGCGCGCCGCCGAACAGCGCGGCATTCTCAGCCGAGGGCTGGTCGCTCGGTTCGGCCGCCTCAGTCTCGCACGCCGTTGCGATGCGCGCTGGTTCGCCGGGTGGCCGGATTGGGGGTTGCTCTCGAGCTCGCGCCGCGCAAGCCGGCCATCCCGTCGCTCGCGACGCGTAACGGCACGTCGATCACGCGACTCGCGGCGCGCGGCACGCTCACGTGGGCGGGGAAGCACGTCGACGTTACCGGCCGCGCGTGGCTCGACCACGATTGGGAGTCGCCGAACGAGGGCCCGCGCGGACGGATCGGCTGGGAGCGCTTCGAGCTGCAGTTCGACGACGGACGCGACGTCGAGCTCTTCACGTCGCGTCTCGCGAACGACCGCTATCGCGTGCCTGCCGAAAGCGGGCCGGCGACCGAAGGGGCGGGACGGCAGGTCGCCGACGGCACGCGGATTCCGGTCACCGGCATCGTGGTCTCGCGCGCCGGCCGAACAACGCCGCTCGGACGCGCCGACGCCGGACTCGTCTGGCGCGCGAACACCCTCTGGCGCAGCGGCGCGACCGACGCGGCGTACCCACCGCTTTGGTCCTTGACGATTCCGAACGCGCCGCCGATCGCGATTCTCGAGACGTCGCTCGCGCAGGAGCTCCGGCCACGCGGGGCCGGCATCGCAACCTGGAGCGGCGGCGCGGCGATCGCCGAGGCGGATCCACCGGCCGCCCGCTTGGCGACGCGTTCGTGGAGCTGACCGGCTTCGCCTTACCGACCAGTCTCTGAGCGGTCTACGTCCAGCGCGTGAAGAGCTCGTGCTCGACGCCCAACTGGTCGAGCGCCTTTCCCACGGTATGATTGACGATGTCCTCGACCGTCCGTGGCCGCGCGTAGAGACCCGGCACCGGCGGCAGGATCGTGGCGCCGATCTCGGCGAGCTGCACGAGGGTCCGCAGGTGGCCGAGATGGAGCGGCGTCTCCCGCACGACGAGGACGACGCGGCGGCGCTCCTTGAGACAGACGTCCGCGGCGCGCACGAGCAGGTTCGAGTTCTGCGAGTAGGCGATCGCGGCGGCGCTGCGCATCGAGCAGGGGATCACGATCATTCCTTCGGTGATGAACGATCCCGACGAGATGGCGGCTGCGAGGTTGTCGTCGGCATACACGACGTCGGCGAGCGCTTCGAGATCCTCGGCGCGATGGTTGGTCTCGAGCCGCACGGTCTCGCGCGCCTGCCGCGAGAGCACGAGGTGCACTTCGAACGTCCCGAGCGCACGGAGCGCGCGCAGCGTCGCGAACGCGTACGCGCTTCCCGAGGCTCCGGTGACACCGACGACGAGCCTGCGCACGCGGCGGTCGTTCCGGGATCGCTCGCCGGGTCCCGCCGTGCTCGGACCCGAAACGGTCGAGTCGCCGATGTTCGATACCATCACCCACGCTGACGCCGCCGGGCCGGATTCCGTCGGCGAGCCCGTCGTCGCGCTCCTGCGCTTCGTGGGCGATCTCGCCCGCGCCGCGGCGACGGGTGCCGAAGACGCATCGCGCCGCGCGCTCGTGGCGCCGTACACGGGCATCGGCCTCGACGATGCCCGCGCGCTGATCGCGGGCTCCGGCGATCGCGACGTGCTCGCCACGATCGAGCGCGATACGGTCGCGCTCGCGCACGAGAGCGCGATCGCCGCGCGCCGCTTCGTTCGCGCCCACGCCGAGGTGCGCCGCGCCTACCGCGCGCAGGGCGCGACCGCGGCGGAGCACGTCGCGACGGTGCGCGCGGCCTTCGATCTCGACGCGTCCCTGACGGCGCGGGAAGCGGCGACGCTCGCCACGATCGCCCGCGCCGCGGCCGAGCTCGATGCCGCACGGCCCGCCGGGATGCCATGGGAAGCGGCCGCGCTCGTCCGCGCGCTCGCGGATGTCGCTCGCGCCGCGCCGGCCGCCGCGGCGGCGCCGATGCGCCGGCCACTGGAACGCCGCGAGCCGGAGCCCGCGCGCGACGTGCGCCGCAAGCACGGCCACTTCAGCGCGTCGTCGCTCGGCGCGTACGCGGAATGCGAGCGGCGCTGGTTCTTTCGCTACGTCTGCGCGGCGGTCGAGGATCGCGGCTCGTCGGCCTCATTCTACGGTACGGCGTTCCACTGGGCGCTCGAGCGCTTCCATGAGGAGGTCCCGCGCTTCGACGGCGCCGTCGCGACGGAGCTCGAACGGAAGCTCGGCGCGTACGTCGATACCGCCTTCGAGCGGCATCGGCTCGGCTTCGGCACGGCGGTCGAATACGAGCTGCAGCGCCGCCGCGCGCGGCGGACCGTGCGGCCCTACGCGCGCTGGCTCGTCGAGCGCGCGCGGCGCGCGCCATTCGCCGTCGTCGGCATCGAGACCAAAGTCGAGCTCGCGCTCGGCGACTACGCCTTCGTCGGCTACATCGATCGGCTCGATCGCGACGACGCGACGCACGGCGTGACGGTCGTGGACTACAAGACCGGCAGCATCGCCGAGAGCTCCGCGGAATATCGCGAGAAGGTCGCCCGCTTCCAAGATTTCCAACTGCCGTTCTATTATTGGGCGCGCACGGCGGCGGGCGATCGCGTGACGCGGCTCTCGCTCGTACCGCTCAAGGACGCGGCGCTCGACGTCGAGCCCGTCGAGCTCGAGGTCGTCCCGGTCGCACCGCCGCCCGGCTACGGCGACGCGAAGGTCGGCACGATCGGTATCGACGAGCTCGAGCGCGCGCGCCGCAAGATGATCGAGATCGCGGCGACGCTGCAGGACGGCGTCATCGACCGGTTCCCGGCGACGGACGACCCCGACGCGTGCCGCTATTGCGCGTACGAGGCGGCGTGCCGCGAGCGTCCGCCCGCGCGCGAGCGGCGGTTCGGGCGGTGACCGCGACGCTCGGCGCGATCGCCTTCGATCCCGAGCAGCTCCGCGCGATCGAGGCGACGGCATCGCCGCTGGCGATCGTCGGGCCGCCCGGCGCCGGCAAGACGCTCGCGCTCGCGGCGCGCGCGTTGCGGCTCGCGTCGGCGACGACGCCCGCGGATGCCCCCGTCCTTGCCACGGCCGCGAGCGACGCCGGGGTCGCGCGCTTCGGCCGCGTGCTCGCGCTCCTCGACGGCCACGCAGCGGATGCCGTACAGCCCGGGATCGTCGTGCGCTCCCTCGGCGATGCGGCCCTCACATTGCTGCGCGTCGCGCGCCCAGGCGTGACGTTCGAGCTGATCTCCGACGCCCGTGCCTCGCTGCGATTCGAAGAGTGCGCGGCGTCGCTCGTCGGGCTGACGTGGACCGAGTTCCTCGACGACGCGATCGATCCCGAGGTCACCGGCCTGCGCTCGCCCGAGCGCTTCCTCGCCGCGGCCTTCCGGCTCATTCGCAAGCTGCGCGCGGCGCTCGTGACGCCGGAGGCGTTCCGGCGCAAGGGCCTCGCCGGCGCCGTCGATTTCTACGGCGCGCCGCCGAACTTCGCGAACACCGATCTGCTGCAGGCGACCCAGCCGAAGTACCGCGATTCGCTGCGCGTCGACGCGGCCGAGCTCGAGCGTCAGCGCCGCCGCGAGATCGATCTCGTGAAGATCCTCGCGCGGCTCTACGACGATTACGTGACGACGCTCGTCGCGTGCGGCACGCTCACGGCGACCGATGCCGTCTACGAAGCGGCACTCGCGATCACGAGCGATCCGGCGGTGGCCGCGCTCGCCGCGCGCTCGTACCGCGCCGTGCTCGCCGACGACGCGCAGGACGCGACGGCGGGGCAGCTCGCGCTCCTGGACGGCTTCTCCGCGGCGGCCGCGCCGCTCGCGCTCGCGGGCGATCCCGCGCAGACCACGCGGCAGTTCGGCATTGGCGCGCGCGGCGCCGACCGGTTGCGCCGCGGCGAGATCGTCGCGCTGCGCGGCGATCACCGTGGCGCGGGGACGTTCGTCTCGCTCGCGAGCCGAATCGTGCCGAGCGACGACCGCGCGACGATCGCTCGCGCGCCGATGCCGGAGCCGCGCGGGGCGCTGCGCCGCTATCGCGCGGAATCGCTGCGCGACGAGGCGGCCTACGTCGCGGCGGAAGCCGCCGCCGCGATCGCCGCGGGCACGACCACGGGCCGCATCGCCGTCGTCACCCGCGACATCTCGGTCGCCCGTGGCATCGTCGATGCGCTGCTGGCGCGCGGCGTACCGGTCGACGTCGGCGGAGCCGGGAGCCTCTACGACTATCCCGTCGTCGGCGACGCGCTCGCGGCGCTGCGTAGCGCGATCGACCCGTTCCGGCACGACGCGCTCCTGCGGACGCTGCAGGGGCCGTGGCTCGCACTCGCCGATGCGACGCTCGGCGCGCTCTGCGCGCAAAGCGGCGCCGAGCCGCCCGCGCTCTTCACGCTGCCGGCCGACGTCGAGCCCGCGGGCGGCAGGCGCTGGGATCGCAACCGCGATCTGCGACTGGGCCGCAACGCGACGCGCGGCGATGCCGACGCAGAGCTGCCCGCCGAAGCACGCGAGCGGCTCGCGACGTATCGCGCAGCGCGCGCGCGCTGGCAGGCCGCCGCGCGCGAGCTCGCGCCGCCCGGCTTTGCCCGGCTCGTGCTCGACGAGACGGTGCTCGCGTGCCTCGACGACGGTCCGCGCGGGCGGTTCGAACGCGGCCTCGTCGCGCGCCTGCTCGCGGAGATCGACGCGTTCTTCGAGCGCGAGCCGCTCGAGCCGCTCGACGCGTTCCTCGACGAGACGGATCGGCTCGCCGCGACCGAGGGCGACCTGCTCGAGATCGAACGCATCGATACGCACGCCGTCGCAGTGGTCGACGTCGAGGCGGCAAAAGGCGAGACGTTCGACGTCGTCTTCGCGCCGGATCTGCGCGCCGGCGCGTGGCCGAAATACTACACCCCGGAAGCGTTTCTGTTCCATCCCAAGTACGGCATCATCCCGAAGGAGAACGTCGGCGACGACGCACGCGCCGCGCGCACGGCGAAGTTCACGTACCTCCTCCACGTCATGGCCATCCGCGATAAATATAACTCGGAGGAGCGGCGCGCGCTCTACGTCGCGCTGACGCGTGCGACCACGCGCGCCCACGCGAGCGCGTCGGGCCGCCCGACGCGCGGCCGCGCGGCGCCCGAGCTCCTCGAAGAACTCCGCGACGACAGCTGACCGCTCGGCGCGGCGACCCGAGGGCATGAAGTCTAATGGCCCAGCTCGGCTTAGCAGGCTCGCGCGAATACCTGACGTTTCTCAAAGCGCATGAGACGTGGCGAGGCTCACAGTGAGAGATCACGCCCGCACCACTTGGAGCGCTGCACCGAACCTCGCCGCCTTACAAGACAACGCCGACGGAGACATCGCCTGTGTACCGCATCGACGCTGGGCCCATGGCGTTCCTAACACCGTCGGCGAGCCGCGCCGGGCGGCTTGGCTACTGAGTGATGAACGCGACTCACCGAGCGCAATCCGCACGGCGTGACCGTTGCCGCGATTCGCCACAGATCTTAGTCGCTGATAATTTATGCTGTAACGAACAGGCGATCTACAAACTCTTTGAAGGCGTGCGGCAGATTCTCGGCGTCACTCGGCTGCTTAACCTTCTTGAGCGCTTCTACGATTGGTTTCATCGACGTGGCGCCTAACGTTCCCAGGGTTTCATCTTGGATAAAAGAAGCACTATACTTGACGGCCGCAATCGCTGACGGTATTTGCTCTGGCACTTGTTCGATGAAGTCGGCCAAGAGTGCCGGATCTAAGCTCCATCCGGAGGGCGCTCGACCAATGCTGTAAGAGAAACCTCGAATCTGGTCATAGGCTAACGAGTCAGCGTCGCCAGCCAGAGATTTGCGATACGATTCGAACGCTTGAACCAGCAAGTCGTACAATGTATCTCTTGAAATCACTTTGTTCGCTCTGATCCTTGACAGCCGTTTGTGGCGACCAAATTTAGGGGCGCTCGGATGCCGATGCACCAAAAGTCCGGTAAATGCAACATCGATATTCAGCGGACCTTAACCTTTAGGGACTCGATGCGGTTGAATTTTAGGCATCTGAGGTCCCTGAACTTCGGGCACAACCGGAATACGAAGATACTTCCGATCTCCAAGCCCTCCGTCTTCGATCGACGAATTTCCCTTGGCATCGGTCCAAACCTGCGACCAACTCTCCTTGCCATTCGGCATTTCTCTTGCCCTTGTTTCAAAGCGTCCCCCATCTTCGTATATCCTAGACTCGACAATTTTTCCAGTCCTAGCCGTCTCCTGAATGATCGCCCGATTCACAGGCGTATCAGGCACGTGTCCCGGAGAAGCACGAAACATATGGCTGAGCTTATTTGGTTGTTCGTTGAATTTTGTTAGATTCGTTGAGCGGTCGTAGCCTAGCGCGTTCCGAATCGCCTGAAGATCGTTCGCTTCGTAGCGCAACGACGTAATAGAGCGCACTTCCTCGGCCGCTTCATTCGTCTCGCCTGGGCCCGAGGTGTTGCTCGCAATCTGAGCACCTGGGGACAGACCTTGAAATGGCTGGCCGGTCTGCGTAACGTCATTACTTCCACGAAGGCCGAAGAGGGCTAGTGCGTCGGCCAGCGATGGCGATTTCGTGCGTTGCGCTTCGATTCCATCTGGCGAAGGTACGCTGGCAGCACGAGCCTCGAATGTCTCAAGTTGTAGCTCCGCTATTGGCGGGAACGCGGTTGAGGGGTTGGCGCCTCGAATGCTAAAATCCATTTTTTCCTCTCTCACAAGATACGACCTCATATTCCTTATCAGCACATTTGCTCTCAAATGAAAGGGGTAACCGCAAAATTTTTCTGGAATGACTGAGTAAAAGGACCTCCTCGTCCGCTCGGCAACATACGCTCGCGTCTGACGTCGAGGATGCGGATCGTCGAGCCCGGCGCTCCTCAAGTTAGTAGCACGCGGTACGCGTTCTTTACGAAGTTTGCGAAGCAAGGCCGCTTCACGTCCCGACCTCGTGATCGCGCGACGCCGACGGCGGCGCGATCCACGTGCGTATGCGGATTATGAGATCCGGGCCGTCGCCGTCGCCGTCGTCTTTGCTCGCCATCGCTCACCGTTCGTCGGGACCGCACTTGCTTCCGTGCGCCGGGCGTGACGGCGCGCACGGCCCGGATGAAAGCGCCGTTAGGATGTGGTCCGGCTTGCAAACGTCGGGACCGTCCACCGCGTAGCAGGGAACATGATCGATACGAGCACCGATCCGCAGGTCGGCTATCGTCCCGCCGGCAGCCTCGATACGTCGACCGCGCTCGATCCGTACGCGGGTCCGTTCTCGCGGCGGCTCGCGGCGCACCTGATGCGCCGTTTCGGCTTCGGCGGATCGCCCGCGCAGATCGACGCGCTCGCCGCGCTCGACCCGCGGACCGCAGTCGATCGCACGATCCATCCGACGGTCCCCGAGCTCGCGTTCGCGGATTTTCCCGAGACGGACGCCCTGTACGATAAAGTCGGTAAAGCGCGGTACGCCGCGATCGCCTGGTGGCTCGACCGGATGCTGCGTACGCAGCGGCCGTACGACGAGAAGCTCGCGCTCTTCTGGCACGGCCATTTCGCGACGAGCATGCTGAAGGCGCCGGCCCCGCTGATGGTCGCGCAGATCGATCTCTTCCGACGCTACGGCTCGGGCGACTTTCGGCCCCTGCTCGCCGCGGTCGTCCGCGACCCCGCGATGCTGATTTGGCTCGACAACCGCTCGAATACGAAGGCCCATCCGAACGAAAACTTCGCTCGTGAAGTGATGGAACTCTTCACGCTCGGGCTCGGTCAGTACACGGAGGACGACGTGCACGCGGCCGCACGCGCCTTCACGGGCTGGGGGCTCGCGCCGGAGAAGGTCGCGACGTTCCGGCCGCAGCTCCACGACGACGGCGAGAAGACGCTGCTCGGGCATACGGGTAATCTCGGCGCCGACGGGGCGATCGCGGCGATGGTCGCGAGCCCGGCGCACCCGCGCTTCCTCGCGCGCAAGCTCCTGGAGTTCTACGTCTACTCCGATCCCGAGCCCGCGCTCGTCGATGCGCTCGCGCAGCGCTACGTCACGTCGGGCTACAACGTCGGCAAGACCGTCGGGACGATCGCACGCTCGAACGTCTTCTTCTCGCCGCGCGCCTATCGCGCGCTCCCGAAGAGCCCGGTGGAGTTCGTCATCGGCTCGCTGCGCTTCGCCGGCATCGACACGGTCCCCAAGGATACACAGCGCTGGCTCAAGCTCATGGGCCAGACGCCGCTGGAGCCGCCGAGCGTCAAGGGCTGGGACGGCGGCCCGACCTGGATCAACACCGCGACGCTGCTCGCACGCTTCAACTACACGAATGGCCTCATCCGCACCGCACGCACGGGCGCGGGCGCCCCGACCTACACGCCGGACGCCGTGACGCACGAAGCAGGCGGCTTCGACGCGAGCCGCGTGCTCGCCGTGCTCTCGCGCGACGCGCTGCAGGACGACGTCCCGAGCGCCGCTCGCGCGTCGCTCATCGCGTTTCTGGACGCTCGCGGCGCGGCCGCCCCAGATCCGCTCGGCATCGAAAATTATCAGGACCGCGTGCGGGCCGCGCTCGCCCTCGTCCTCAACCTCCCCGCCAATCAGCTCGGCTGACGGAGACACCATGGCATCGCGTCGCGCCTTCCTCTCGCGCTCCCTCGGCGTCGCCGTCCTCGGCGGCACGCTCCCCTCGTTCCTCGCCCGCGCCGCGGATGCGGCCGCGCTGCCGGTCCTCGGCTCGACGGTCGATCCCGACAACGTACTCGTCGTCGTGCAGATGGGCGGCGGGAACGACGGCCTCAACACGGTCGTGCCGTATTCCGACGACGCGTACCATCGGGTGCGGCCGCGGATCGGCGTCGGTGAGACCGAGGTGCTGCGGCTCGACGGCCGGATCGGCCTCAATCCGGCACTCGCCGGACTCGACGACCTTTACAAGGAGGGCCACGTCGCGATCGTTCAGGGCGTCGGATATCCCAATCCCAACCGCTCCCACTTCGAGGCGACGCAGATCTGGGAGACGGCCTCGCCCGATCATCCGGTGCAGACGGGCTGGCTCGGCCGCTATCTCGAGACGACCCCCGCGCCCGCGGGCGCGCAGGCGACGAAGCTCTTCCGCGCCGTGGCGCTCGGCGACATCGTTCCGACCGCGCTACTCGCTCCCGGGATCGACGTCCCGGCGATCGGCTCGCTCGCGAACTTCGGCTACGATTCCGGCAACGACGTCGCCTCGAAGACAACCGCCGGGTCGATCTACGACGGCTCGCAGGTCGGCCGCTCGCCCTATCTGCAGCTCGTCGAATCGACGGCGCGCGACGCAATGCGCGGCGGCGACGAACTGCGCAAACGGCTCGCGACGTATTCACCCGCTGCCGCCTACCCGACCGATCCATTCTCGCGGCAGCTCCGGCTCGCCGCGCAGATCGTCGACGCGCGGATCGGCACGCGCGTGATCTTCGTCTCGATCGGCTCCTTCGACACGCACGCGAATCAGCGCGTCCGCCAAGAGAAGCTCCTGAAAAATCTCGGCGACGGGCTGCGCGCGTTCCAGCACGATCTCGCGGCGCATGGCCACGCGCAGCGCGTCCTCGCGCTCACGTTCTCGGAGTTCGGCCGCCGCGTGAATCAGAACGCCTCGGACGGCACCGACCACGGCACCGCGATGCCGCTCTTCGTCGTCGGCGGCGGCGTGAAAGGCGGAATCTTCGGCGAGCATCCCTCGCTCACGGCGCTCGACGGCAACGGCGATCTCGTACATGCGATCGACTTCCGGGCCGTCTACGCGACGGTCGTCGAGAAGTGGCTCGGGCGCACGCCGGACGGCGTCGTCGCGGGGAATTTCGCGCCGCTCACCTTCGTCTGACCCCGGCCGCGCGTCGAGAGGCGCGCGGCGACGGCGCGTGGCAACGGAGGCGCGATGCCGATGGTCGCGCTCGAAACGGTCCAGATCGAGGAGTACGTGCGCGAGGTCCTGCCCCACACGCATCCGCTCTGGGGCGCGGGCCGCACGATCGAACGCCACGCCGCCGACCTCCACGAGACGGCGGCGTCGCCGTACGCGCGGCGACGCCGCTACCTCGTCGGGCTGCGCGACGCGTCGAACGCCCTCGCGGCGACGTGCAAGACGTACGCGCGCGAATTGCGCACGCGCGACCGGACGCTGCAGGTGACGGCGATCGGGGCGGTGTTCACGCAACCGGCGCAGCGCGGCCGCGGCTTCGCGACCGCCCTGCTCGGCGCGCTGCTCGATGCCGAGCGCGACGCGGGCCGCGACGTCTGCCTACTCTTCTCCGATATCGGCACCGCGTTCTACGCTCGCCTGGGCTTCCGGGCGCTTCCCGCACGCGTCTTGACGCTGCGGGCGGCATCGCTCGACGACCGGCCGAGCGGCGCCTCACCGCTCGAAGACCGCGACTGGACGGGGGTCCGGCGCTGCTTTGAGGCGACCGAACGCGAGCGGCCGTGGGCGCTGCGCCGCACGCCGACGATCTGGCGCGCGATGCGCGCGCGCTGGGCGGCGCAACCGCTCGAACACGGCGTCGGCGCGCTGCGACTCGTCGCCCGGCGCGGCGCGACCGTCATCGCGTATGCCTTCGGCCGGCGCGTCGTCGCCGAGGACACCTTCGCGCTCGACGAGTTCGCCTACGACGGCGAGGCGGGTCGCGCGCTCGTCGCGCCGATCCTGCGTGCGGCCGCGGGCGATCTCGGCCGCGTCGGCGGCTGGCTGCCGCCACCGGGTGCGCGCGAGGTGCTGCCCCGCGGCTCCGTGCGCGTCCGCAGCGACGCGGTGCCGATGGCCGTCGCGCTCAGCACCCCCGCGAGCGCGTGGCTGGCGACCGTCGAGCGCGACCGCGAGCCGTCGGCCGATCCGTTCTGGGCCGCCGATCACGTCTAACACACGGCCGGCCGCTTCGAATCGACCTCGACGAAGATCAGCTTGACCTCCGGATGGCGCTCCCGCACGCGCGCTTCGAAGCGCTCGATCGTCTCGTCGACGTCGAGCTGCGAGAGGTTCGGTACCATATTGAAATCGACGTTGAGGAGCACGTCCTCGGGCGACATGTGCATCGTGAGGATGCGCGAGACGCCGTCGACGCAGCGCGACTCGAGCGCGATCGAGCGGATCGACGCGACGACGCCCGGCGCGGCGCTTTCGCCGATGAGCAGGTTGCGTGTCTCGCTCGCGAGCGCGATCGCCACGAGCGCGAGCACGACCCCGATGAGGATCGACGCGTAACCGTCGAGGACCGGCAGATCGAAGACGTGGCCGAGCAACGTGCCGAAGAACGCGATCAGCAGCCCGATCAACGCCGCCGAATCTTCGAAGAGCACGACGAAAACCGCCGGATCCTTGCTCGCCGAGACCGCCCGCAGCAACCCGCGGAGCGACCGGTCGCGCGCGGTGGCGCGCAACGCCTCGAGCGCCTTGGACCACGAGAATCCCTCGAGGACGAAGGCGATGCCGAGCACGACATACGTCCACGTCTGATCGCCGAGCACGCCCGGATGGCGAACGCGATCGATCCCCTCGAAGATGCCCATGCCGCCGCCGATGCCAAAGACGACGATTGCCACGACGAGCGACCAGAAGTACAGTTCTTGACCATAACCGAACGGATGCTGGTCGTCGGCGGGCTTGCGGCTGCGATGCTCGCCGAGGAGCAGCAGGCACTCGTTGATCGTGTCGACGGCCGAGTGGATCGTCTCGACGACCATCGCGGAGTTGCCGGTGAGCCCGGCGACGACGCCTTTCGCGACCGCGATCCCCGCGTTCGCGCCGATGGCGATGAGGACCGTCGTCGGAGCTTCGCGTTGAGCCATGCTCGGAGCCGTACCCCTATGCGGCCGCGTGCGCTGCGCTTACGGCGCCGTCAAGCCCGCACCGCCGCCGAGCGCGAGCTCGCGCGCGCGCGAAGACGCCCGGCGCGAAGAGCGAGACGCCGTGCCCGCAGCGTTCGGCCACGAGTAGGCGTGAATGTACCGCGCGCGCGAGCAGACCGCGCTCGCCCGCGCGCGTCGGATAATCGAAGCGGCCGTTGACGAAGACGACGGGCACGGCGATGCGCGCCGCGAGCGCGCGCAGGTCGAGGCCGCGCAGCTCGCGCAGGGACTCGCCGCGCGCCGCCGCCCGCATGCCCGCCGCGGCGAGCGCGCGGCCCGTTTCCGGATCGGCGGCTCGCCGAGCGGCGCTCGCGAGCAACGCGTTCGCACGCGCGGGGCCGACGATGCGCTCGGCCAGCGCCGCCGGAACGTCCGTGAGCCGCGCGAGCGCACCTGCGACGCCGTGCATCGACCACGTGCAGCCGCCGGCGACGACGCCGCCGAGGCGGCCCTGCGGGATGCGGGCGGCGGCGGCCAACGCGAGGTAGCCCCCGAGCGAATCGCCGGCGAGGACGGGCCGCGGGGGCGCCGCGGTCGCGACGAGCTCCGCGATCAGCGCGAGCGCCGCCTCCAGGGTGAACGGCTCGTCGGCCGCGCGGCTGCCGTGGCCCGGCAGATCGGGCGCCCAGAGCTCGACGCCCGGCGGAAGCTCGCGGCGCAGCGGTAGCCAGGCCGCGCCGTTCGCGCACGCGCCGTGGAGTGCGATAACGAGGGGCCGGCCGACGCACCGTCGGTCGGGTCGATGGGCGGGTCCTCCGCGGGCGACTCGGTGCGCTGCATTCTCGGCCTCGCCAGGATCGCATCCCTCGGCGTTGCCGCGGTTCTCTACGTCGGAGGGAAATGATCGGCCGCGCGATCGCGAAGGCCCCGTTGCTTGCCACACCGGAGGTGCCGGCGCAGCCGCGCCGCATGAAAGGAGGCCCGTTCGTGCGGAGAATATCGTTCCTGTCGGCCGGTGCGGCCGCGTCGGCTCTCACGTCGCTTCCCGCGCGATCGTTCGCGGCGGAGCCGGCGACCGATGCCTACGATCTCGTCACGACGACCGGTACGATCTACGGCACGCTCCAGCTACCGGCGGGCGCGAGCGGGCCGCTCCCGGTCGCGCTGATCGTCGCCGGTTCCGGGCCGACCGATCGCGATGGCAACTCGCCGTCGCTCGCGCTGCAAATGTATCGCAAGCTCGCGACCGCGCTCGCCGAGCATGACATCGCTTCGGTACGCTACGATAAGCGCGGCATCGCGGCGAGCCATGCCGCGGTCGCCGGCGAGAGCGACCTTCGGTTCGAGACCTACGTCGACGACGCGACCGCGTACGTCGAGAAGCTACGCGCCGACCACCGGTTCGATCGCGTGACCGTCGTCGGTCACAGCGAAGGCTCGCTCATCGGCATGATCGCCGCCCGGCGTGCGAGCGCGAGTGCGTTCGTCTCGATCGCGGGCGCGGGCTTCCCGGCGGCGGACGTACTCGTCACGCAGCTCTCCGACCGGCTCGCGAGCAGGCCCGACCTCCTCGCGGCCGCGAAGTCGATCATCGCCGAGCTCACCGCAGGCGGGACAGTGCCGGCGGATCGCGTACCGGCCGAACTCACGCCGCTCTTCCGCGCATCGGTTCAGCCCTACTTGATCTCGTGGCTCGCCTACGATCCGCGCGTCGAGATCGCGAAGCTCACGTGCCCCGTCACGATCATCCAAGGGTCGCACGACGTCCAAGTCGGCCTCGACGACGCGCACGCGCTCGCGGCGGCCGATCCGAAAGCGACGTGCGTCCAGATCGACGGGCTCACACACGTGCTCACGGACGACCCCGGCACGACGCTCGCGCAGCAGCTCACGGGCGCTTACGCAGACGCCTCGCGGCCGCTCGATCGAAAGCTCGTTCGAACCTTGGTCGCCGCATGCGACGGTCGCTCGTGAGCTCGCGCGGACCCTCGCCCATCGCCATTGCGGCAACGCTACTCGCAGCCGCGGTCATCATTCCGACGAGCCGTCGCATCGCGAAGAAAGCCGGCTACGATTCGCGGCTCGGATACCTCATGATCGTCTCGCCGATCAACCTCGTCTTGTTGATTCGTTTTGCCGCAGCTGAATGGCCGATCGAGCGCGAGCTACGACGCCCGAAGGTGTCGCGCTCGCTCCCGCCCTAGCGCCGGAAGCTCCTTCAGGCCGCCCCGGCCGCGAGCGGCACGCCGGAGATGAACGCGGTCGCGGCGACGCTCGTGAGTGGCCGCGCGAAGAGATAGCCCTGCGCCTTCGTGCAGCCGAGTTCGCGAAGCTGCGCCTCCTGCTCCGGCGTCTCGACGCCCTCGGCGACGACGTTGAGTCCGAGGCTCTGCGCGAGAACGATCAAAGACCGAACGATCTCGGGATCGCCGATCGCGTCGCCCCGATCGCTCACGAAGGACTTGTCGATCTTGAGCGAGTCCACGGTGAACGCCTTGAGATACGCCAGCGACGAATACCCCGTGCCGAAATCGTCCATCGAGATCGAGACGCCGGTTCGGCGCAGCTCGACGAGCTCTTGCGCCACACGCAGCGGCTCGTGCACGACGGCGGTCTCCGTGATTTCCAAGTGGAGCGCGGAGGCCGGTAGCCGCGCCTCGGCGAGCACGCCGTGAACGGTCTCGACGAAGCCCGACGAGAGCAGCTGATTCGCAGAGACGTTCACGCTGATCGTAAGGGCGCCGGCCGTCGGCAAGTCGCGGCGCCACGCCGCGAGCTGCGTGCACGCCGTGCTGAGCACCCAAGCGCCGAGGCCAACGATGTCGCCCGTCTCTTCGGCGATCGCGATGAAGTCGTCGGGAGCGACGAGCCCGAGCGCCGGATGCTGCCAGCGCACGAGCGCCTCGAAGCCCTCGAGCGAGCCCGTCACGAGCGAGACGATCGGCTGGTAGTGGACGGTGAACTCGCCGCGGCCGAGCGCGTACTTGAGGTCGATGCCGAAGCGCGTGCGACGGTCGCTGCGCACGCGCATCTCGTCGGCGAACACGTCGCAGCGGCCCTTGCCCGTCGTCTTCGCGCGATACATCGCGACGTCCGCATCGTGCACGAGCGAATCGGCATCGGCGTCGAGATCCGCAGCGGCGGCGATACCGATGCTCGCCGAGATCGTCACCTTGCGATCGGCGAGCTCGAAGGGCTTGCGCAGCTCCTCGAGGAGCGCGTTCGCGAGCGTGACCGCAGCCGATTCCGTGACGTTCTCGAGCAGCACGAGGAACTCGTCGCCGCCGATCCGCGCGATCGTGTCGTCGGCGCGCAGCGTCGCCTCGAAGCGCCGCGCCACCGAGACCAGGAGCAGATCGGCGACCGTGTGGCCGAAGCTGTCGTTGACGATCTTGAAGCCGTCGAGGTCGATGAAGAGCACGGCGGGCCCCCGCTCCGGAACGCGGCCGCTCCGGCGCAGCGCGAGGTCGAGCCGCTCGTACAGCAGCATCCGGTTCGGCAGACCCGTGAGCGCGTCGTGGTACGCGGCGTGCTCGAGCTTGTGCTCGGCCGCCTTGCGATCGGCAATTTCGCGCTCGAGCGAATGATTGATCTCCTCGACGAGCCGCGCACGCGCCGCCTCGATCTCCGCCGCGCGCAGCGCCGTCACGTCCGTCGTGACGGCGACGATGCACGGCGCACCGGTGCGCGGCGCGATCTGGAACGTGTCGATCTCGACCCAGCGCTGCTCATCGCCGCTCATCCACGATGCGCAGATCGGCGCAGCGCCCGGATCCTTGCCCGCAAGCTGCTCGCAGACCCGGCCGATGAGCTCGGGGCCGGCCTCCGCAAGCGCTCGTGCCGACTGGCCGATCGGCTGCGGGTGCGCAAGCTGCCAGGTGAACATTGGGTTCGCATACGCGAGCGTGCGGTCGTCGCCGCTGGAGAAAACGCCGATTCCCGCGTTTCCGGTGACGACGATCGATTCGAAAATCTCGCGCGCGGAGAGCGCGGCTTGGGCCCGGTCCATCGTCAGCCGCAGCTCCCTCGAGATGATGCCGAGCGCCGCACTTGCAATCGCGATGAGGAAGATCTGCGCAATCGTCTGATCGAGCGCGACCGCCCCGAGTCCGGTCGCCGGAGCCGCGTCGCTCACTTGGAGATAGCTGATGGCAAGCACGGCCGCGAGGACGATCGGCCGCCAATCCGCGTAGCCGACGAGCAAGGCGAACGCGACGAAGACGTACGCGAACCAGTCGTCATGCCAATAGACCCGCACGAGCGAGACCAGCAGGATCGCCGCGCCGACCGCGACGGCGCCCATGAACATGCGCCCGATCGACGACCGCGCCGCTCGGCGCACGAGTGCGACCGACGCGAGCGCGAGCACGATCGCCAAAGAGGATGCTGCCTCGATGCCGACGCCGGCGACGACCGCCACGGCGGCCGCGAGCGGCACGTTGAAGCAGACGAACAGCGTGAGCACCCGCGAGGTCCGCTCGCGCAGATGCTCGAGCTCGGTCTGCGAATCCGTGCGCACCGTGTGAAAGACGCTCTCGATCGGCCGGTTGCGTTGATCGCTCACAACGTCGTCATCGTCCCGAACGCACGTTGCTTCGAGCCGGGCGAGCGAGCGCGCGGAAATGTGACCCGGAACGGGCTCACCGCACGCCGAAACCGCGGGCTCGATGGCAGAACAGGATCGGAAGCGGCTACTCGCACGCGCGCTCGACTTGCCGCTCGCGACCGACGACGATTTCGTCGCCGAACGCTCGGCGCCCGAGGACGCAGATCGCGAGCTCCTCCGGCGCATCGACGACACGTCGCTGCGGACCAAGCTCGTCGACGCGCGGCTCGCCGAGGGGCTGCAATCGCCGAAGGGTCCGCAGAAGATCGCCTCGATCGTTCGGCTCTACCCGGGCGGCGACGCGCCGCCGCGCTTCAAGGGGGCGGCGCGCGCCGGCCGCTCGCCCGCGGCCTCGAGCGCCGCGGCGCCCGCGATGCAGCGCGGACTCCCGAGCGTCGCCGAGATGGAGCGCCTCCTCGCACGCTATCGCGAGATCGAGCGCGACGTGGCGGACGAGCTGGCCTCGGAGGTCGACGGCCGGATCGCGACGCTCAAGCGCGGCTTCGCGGAGCTCGACGGGCCCGAGCTCGAGTCGGCCTACCGCGAGCTCGGGGAAGCGCTCGAGCGCAAACGCGCGCTCGACGCCCAGATCCGCTACGAGACCTTCGCCCGGATCGAATCCGATCGCGAGTTCGCCGAGCGCGCCTACCTGCGGCTGCTCGCGCGCTAGCGCGCGGGCGCGAAGAGCGAGATCTGCTCGACGGGGCTTGCAACGAGCCCGGCGACCCGCACGCCGAGGAGCCGGACGGCCGCGCCGCCGAGTGCCGCGCGCTCGAGGCAGTGCAGCGCCGCCTCGGCGATGGCCGCCTCCTCCGCGACCGGCTGTGCGAGGTGCGTCTGGCGGCCGAGGATCCGGAAGTCCGCGAGCTTGACCTTCACGCCGACGGTGTCGCCGCGTAGCGCGTGGCCCGCCAGCCGCGCCGCGACCTCCGCCGCGAGCGCGCGCACGTGCGCGCGGAGCTCCGCCGGATCGCGCACGTCGAACTCGAACGTCGATTCGCTCGAGACCGACCGCGTCTCGCGGCCGCTCTCGACGCGCCTGCCGTCGCGCCCGCGCGCCATCTCGCGCACGCCGAGGCCGCCGCGGCCGAAGAGCTCGAAGCACGCCGCATCCGAGAGTGCCGCGAGCTCGCCGATCGTCGCGATGTCGCGCTCCGCGAGGCGCGCCGCGGTCTTCGGGCCGATGCCCCAGAGCCGGCCGGCGGGCATCGGCGCGAGGTAGGCCGCCTCGTCGCCCGGGGCGATCGCCGCGACCCCGTCGGGTTTCGCCGCATCGCTCGCGATCTTCGCGACGAGCTTCTGCGCCGCGACGCCAGCGCTCACCGTGAGGCCGACTTCCGCGCGCACCATCCTGCGCACGTCCGTCGCGTAGGCGACCGCGTCCGCGAGATCGACGTCGCCGATATCGACGAACGCCTCGTCCATCGAGAGCCCCTCCACGGCTCGGGCGCCGCGCGCGAAGATCGAGAAGATCTGCGCCGAGAGCTCCTTGTAGCGCGGAAACGTCGGTGGCGCGACCAGCAGCCCGGGACAGAGATCGAGCGCGCGATGGAGCGGCATCGCGGAGCGCACCCCGAACGGCCGCGCCTCGTACGACGCGGTGAGAATGACGGAGCGGCGGCTCGCTCCCGCGACGGCGAGCGGCTTGCCGCGCAGCGCCGGATCGTCGAGCTGCGCGACGCTCGCGTAGAACGCGTCGACGTCGAAGTGCGCGATCACGTCGTGCGGCGGCGCGTCACGATCACGAGCGCAGCGGCGAGGCCGATGGCGACGAGCGCCGCCATGGCGACGAGATCGGCGACGACGCGGCCGCCCGCGATCGCGCCCGCCCGATCGAATGCCGAGAAGCCGACCGCCCCGCCGTCGATTCCGAGCAGGCGCAGCACGCCCGCGGCGGCGAGCGCCGCCGCGAACCCGAGGGCGGCCGCGATCGGCACGCGCCGGGCGACGGCGCTCGCGGCCATCACGAGCGCGAGGAACGCCGCCGCCTGCGCCCAGGCGACGACCGTCGCCACGGCGAGCGCGCCCGGGCTGAAGCTGCGGCCCACGAGCGCCGACGCCGCGCCCGCGAAGCACGTGCTGCCCGCGGCCACGAGCGCGAGCCACGTCACGAGCGTCGCGTACTTCGCGAGCACGATCCGGCGGAGCGCGGCGGGCGAGTTGAAGAGCAGCGCATACGTGCCCAGCTCGCGCTCGCCCGCGAGCGTTCCGGGCCCGACCACGAGGGCGAGGAGGCAGAGCACCCGAGCGAAATCGCGCGCGACCCAGTCGTTGACGAGGAAGAACTCGTAGGAGCCAAAGCTCCGCAGCAGCTCCTGAGCGCTCGCGACGCGCGCGAACGCGGCCGCCCGGCCGACCGTATAGGCGTACACGTTCGGGAGGGCGATGGAGGCCGCGAGCACGAGCACGAGGCCGATCGCGAGCGGCGCGCGGCGCGCGACGATCTCGCGCCGCACGATCGCCAGGGTCACGCGCGCGCTTCCCCGGCCGCAACGACGCGCGTGAACCGGTTCGCGAGCGCGGCCGGGACCTCGTCCGCGAAGGTGACGGTCACCGCGGGGTGCGTCTCGAGCACGCGCGCGAGCGCCGCGAGCGCGCCCGGCTCGTCGAATTCCTCACCGCCCTCGACGACGATCCGGGCCGGATCGCTCGCTGCTGCGATCGCGAGCACGAGCGCTCGCTGGAAGGCCCGTTTCATCCGACCGATCGCGTACCCGCCGCGCAAGCCGGCCGCCGCCGTGAGCTCGGTGAATTGCCCCGCGTCCCAACCCGGGCGCAGTGCCGCGTAGAAGCGGCCGGCGTCGGCGATCCGCATGCTCGGATACGCGCGGAACTCGCGGCCGGCGTAGCCCGCGACGCCGCCCGGCCGCGGCGGCGAGCCGGGCAGCAAACCGAATTCGGCGCGGAGCGCGCGCTCGTCGGCGGGCGTCGCCCGGACGAGCGCGACGCGACCCTGTTCCGTCAGCTCCGGCCGGTGCCTTCGAGCGCGCGGATCGCCGCGACGTTGCGCGCGTCATCGGCGGATTCGCCGGGCGTCTCGAGAATCGCGGTCTTCCCGGCGAGCCGCGGATGATGCAGGAGCGCCCGAAACCCCGCGGCGCCGATGAGGCCCTCGCCGATGTGCCAGTGGCGATCCTTGTGGCCGCCGAGCGGAATCTGCGTGTCGTTGAGGTGGAACATCGCCACGCGATCGAGCCCGATCGCCGCGTCGGCGTCGGCGATGAAGCGCTCGACGCCGGCTTCGGAATCGATCTCGTAGCCCGCCGCCCACGAATGCGCCGTATCGAGGCAGACCCCGAGCTGCGGGTGGTCGATCGCCTTCACGAAGGCGCCGAGCTCGTCGAGCGTCCCGCCGCAGAGCGAGCCCGCGCCCGCCGAGTTCTCGAGCACGAGCGTGACGCCGGGCGCGATCGTTTGCAATGCTCGCTCGAGGGCGACGGCGACCGCGCCGAAGCCCTCGTCGCGCGACCGCTTGCCGTACGACCCGAGATGCGTGTTCACGAAATCGATCCCGCCGATCGCCGCGGCCGCGAGATCCTTTTCCACGAGCGCGCGCGAGCTCTCGGCGATCTTCGCGTCGTCCGTGGCGAGGTTGATGAGATACGACGTGTGGATGACGCATCGCGCGATCCCCGCGCGCTCGCGCGCCTCGCGAAAGCGTTCGAGCGCGGGGACGTCGAGCGGCCCCGTCCGATGGGCTTTCGGGTTGCCGACGAAGATCTGCATCGCGTCGCAGCCGAGCTCGCGCGTGTAGGCGATGGCACCGTCGTACCCGCCGGAGGTCCCGACGTGGAGCCCGAGATGCACGCTCATGCGGGCACGCGCGCGAGATACAGCAGCTGCACGTAGCCGAGCGCGAGCTCGCGCGACGGCTCGCCGAGGAGCGCCGCGAGCGCTTCGAAATATGCCTCGAGCCGGTCGCCGTAGGCGTTGCGCGCGATGGCGCGCGAGCGTTCGTAGCCGAGCCAGTCTCCGACGGTCGTCGAAACCGACCACGGGAAGATCCGCAGGAGCCGCTTCTCCAAGCGCGCGTCGTCGAAGGCCACGAACTCGGCCTGGCCGAGCGACGACGCCGCCGGCACGACGCCGACGGCACGCGCCGCCCGATCGCGATGGAGCCGGATCGGCTCGCCGCGCATCAGATGCTTCCACCAGATTGCGATCGTCCCGCCGGGCCGCACGACGCGCCGCATCTCCTCGAGGACGGCGGGCTGATCGAACCAGTGAAACGCCTGCGCGCACGTCGCCGCATCGAAGGCGCTGTCTTCGAAGGGCAGCGCCTCGGCGAACGCCTGGACGTAGGTCGCGGTCATCACGCGCCGGCGCGCGCGCTCGAGCATCGGCGCCGAGACATCGACGCCCGTTACCCCGCACCCGCGCCGGTCGAGCTCGCCGAGCACGAGGCCCGTGCCGCACGCGACGTCGAGCACGCGTGCGCCCGGCGCGACGCCGAACTCGAAGAGCGAATCGTAGAGCTCGTTGGAGTAGCCGATCCGGTACTGGTCGTACGCCGGGGCCAGCGCGTCGAAGTTCTCGGGCATTGCCTCGCTCGTCGCCACTACCTGCGCCGGAATCGTAGCGAGTTCGAACGCATGCCGGTCGGCATGAACGTCTTGGCACGGCCGCCCGGCATCGCGCGGGACGGATTCTTCTCGAACGTCGTCTCCGTGACGAGCACGGCATCGGAGGGACGCTCGCGGCGTCCGACGCGTCCGATCAATTGCTCGACCTCGCTCTCGCCGAAGGCGTCGGCATCGGTGACGACGATGAGATCGGCGGCCGGGATGTCGAGCCCGCTGCCGACGAGGTTCGTCGCGGCGAGAATCGCGGGTGCGCCCTCGCGAAAGGCGGTCATCTCCGCCACGCGCGTCGACGTGCCGTAGACGCCGATGCCGCTGCGGCGATTGCGCTTGCGGTGCTCGGCGCTATCGGCCATATCGCCCCGCAGCTGCTGAATCGGCAGGCCGTAGCTCTCCTCGAGCCGCGCCGCGAGCTTCGGCACGTCGCCGCGTGTTCGCGCGATGACGAAGATCCGCGACTTCCGCGCGAGGTGGTCGCGGATCAGGTCGTCGGCATGGCGGAGCTGCTCGGTCGCGGGCTCGCCCCAGACGCCGGCGACGCGGCGCACCGTCGTCGGCAGCACATCGAACGGCATGCCCTTCATGGCGATCACATTCCCGAACGCGCCGACGCGCTCGAGGAACGCGCGGAGCTCGCTCGGCGTGGCCGACGCGAAGAGCAGCGGACAGTCGAGATCCTCGAGCTTGCGCAGATGCTCGCGCTCGTCGAAGGCATTGACGTCGTCGACGATCGTGAGGGCGCTACGGTCGAGGACGTTCCAGAGGTCGCCGCTCGCGATCATCATTGCGCTACCGACGACGAACCGCACGCCGCCGCTCGCGAGCCCCTCGGCGAGCGACCGCCGCTCGCCGGGCGAGATCCCGCCGTGCACCTCGGCAACGCCGAGGCCCGTTTCCATCAGCCGTTCGCGGAAGTAGGTGCAGTCCTGACGCACGAGATCGCGCGTCGGCGCGACGAGGCACGCGTAGCCGCCCGTGCGGAGCGCCTCGGCGACGGCGACGCGGAACATCACCTCGGTCTTCCCGGAGCCCGTCGGCGCCTTGAGGAGGAACTCGAAGGTGGCGCTCGCGAGGCCTCGCCCGATGGCCTCGACCGCGGCGCGCTGATCGGGCGTGAGCGAGAACGCGCCGTCGGGTGGAACGAGCTCGTGGGCGCGGGCGACCGAGGTCGCGTTCGCGTCGATCTGCTGCCAGAGCGTCTCGGGATCGCTACCGGTTACTACTTCGATGGGGACTCCTCGCTTGCGCCGCTCTCCGGCGCGGACGCGGCGGTCGGCACGGGCATTGGACCGTGCGTTGCCTCGAGCTCAACCGGAGGAAGTTCGCCGAGGGAACGAAGGCCGAACGATTCCAGAAAGGTCGCGGTCGTGCGGTACTCGGCCGGCCGCCCGGGAACGTCGCGCCGCCCGGTCTCGGCGATGAAGCCTCGATCGACGAGCGTGCCGACGACTCCGTCGACCTGTACCCCGCGAACGGCCTCGATCTCCGCACGCGTTGCAGGTTGCAGATACGCGACCACCGCGAGCGTTTCCATCGCCGCGGGCGAGAGCGTCGTCTTGGGCGGCAGCAGGTAGGCTTCGACCGCCGCCCGCGCGGCCGGGGCGCTCGCAAACCGGTAGCCACCGGCGATCTCGCGGAGCACGAGCCCGCGGTCGGCGAAGTCGCGCTCGATGGCGGCGAGCGCCGCGCGCACGTCGGCCGACTCCGCGCCGGTCAGCGCGGCGAGCCGCTCGATCGCGAGCGCCTCGCTCGCGACGAAGAGGACCGCTTCGAGCGCTCGCTGCAGGTCGGACGACGTGCCCGCGGCGCGCGGTTCAGTTTGAATGGACGTCGCTCGGATGAGTCGGTGTGATGGCGAACGGCTCCGCGTACGACGGCTGCGCGACGTCGATGCGGCGCTGCCGGATGAGTTCGAGCACCGCGAGGAACGTCGCGACGATCGCGCCGCGGTCGAAATCGCGGCAGAGCGCATCGAATTCGACGCGGCCGCGCGCGCGCACTACCGCGAGGACGAATTCCATCTGCCGCCCGATCGTGAAACGCTCGCGCACGATCGTGCGCCGCTCGGGCTTCGCGGCGGCGAGCACCGTCGCGAGGGCTTTCGCCAGGCGTTCGGGCGCGAGCCGGTACCGCTGCACGGCCTCCGTGCCGGGGTCGCCGGCGTCGCGATAGGCGTAGGCCTCGGCCGCGTCGCGCCGCGCCGCGAGTTCTTCCGAAACGGCCCGATAACGCGAGTAGGCGACGAGCCGGCGGCGCAGCCGATCCTCGACCTCCTCGGGCGACTCGGTATCGGCGTCGACGAACTCCGGCGGGAGCGGGGGCAGGAGCGACTTGGATTTGAGATAGACGAGCGTCGCCGCGATGACGAGGTAGTCCGCGGCGAGCTCGACGTCCGCGGCCTCGAGGACCCGGACGTACGCGAAGTACTGGTCGGCGACGAGGGCCAGCGGCACGGTCGCGACGTCGAGCTGATGGCTCCGCACGAGCGTCAGGAGCAGGTCGAGCGGCCCGTCGAAGTCCGGGAGCGCGACGCGGAGCGGGCGGCCGTCCCGCTCGGTCGCGAGACCCTTCTCGCTCAGCCGCTCGCCGATTCTGCGGGCCGAATCTCCGAGACCAGCGGCCCGAGCGGCTCCCCCGCCATCTTGGCGAGCTCGTCGAGGCCGAGATCGATCAGGCGCTTCTCGTTGACGTACTTGAGCGCGCGCTTGGCCGCGCTGATCTCGAACCAGGCCGCCTCGTCGACCTCATCGTCGTGATTCGCCGTATCGCCCGAGAGATAGCGCATCAGATAGAAGTGGACCGACTTCTTGTGCTTGCTGCCGCTGACGTAGAACCAGTACGAGATCTCGGAGAGCTTCACGAAGATCTCGGCCCAGCAGCCGGTCTCCTCGCGGACCTCGCGGAGCGCCGCCATCTCGTGCGTCTCGCGATGCTCGACGTGCCCCTTCGGCAGGGACCAGAGCCGCGGCAGCCCGCGCCCGATCAGCAGAGCCTGCAGCTCGCCCTCATGATGCCGGAGCACGAGCCCGCCGGCCGACACCTCGTATTTGATCCGCATCGCCGCTTTCCGCCAGCTATCGCCTGTTGCAGTGATTGTATCAACCCGGACCAAGCGGGCGCGGGTGCAGCTCGGCTCAGGCGCGCGTTGCAAGTACCGCGAAGAGGGGGTCACCGTGCGGCGGGCGGCTGACGAGGTTCTCGATACCCTGCCAGCCGCCGGCCTCTTCGAGGTAGCGCGTCACGAGCGCCACGTGGCCGACGTCGTCGAGCGCCTGCCAGATCGCGACCGCCTTGGTCGGGAAGCAGCGGTTCGAGAACGAGACGACGAGCGAGCCGCCCGGCCGGACGACGCGCGCGAGCTCCGAGAAGATCTCGAGCGGCCGGGTGAGGTACTGTACCGACACGCCGATCACGGCGGCATCGAAGACCCCGTCGTACCACGGCAGCGCGACGTTGCGATTGAGGTCCTGCACGACGCGCTCATCGAGCTGGACGTTGGCCGCGAGCTCGGCTGCGTTCATGCCAAGCCCGGCCACGTAGCCGTACCCGACGTCATGCGGTAGATGGCTCGTCCAGCTGCTCATCAGGTCGACGACCCGGCCGCCGGCCGGGAGCCGCGCCCGGTAGATCCCGGTCAGCGCCGTGATCGCCACGTCGTCGATGTGCTCGACGAACCGGGGCGATCGATAGAAGCCGGCGTCGCTCGACTCGTCGTGGCGCCGGAACGCGCGCGGATCGTTCACGCAGGTTCGACGCCGTGCGTGCCTAGCGGAGCTCGGACCCGCCGAGATGCCGGAGCGAGCCCAACTCCGGCACGCCCTTCGTCAGCATTGCCTTCGCGATCTGAAAGAGCACGACCGGCCGCGGCTCGTCGACCTTGAAGTACGTGACCTCATGGGCCTCGACTTCGATCAGGACGATCCGCGGGTCGTTCGGACCGCCGTCGAGCTGGCCGCCCTGGTTCTCGAACCACGCCTTCCAATTCGGCTGGTACAGCTCGCGGATTCGGTGGTTGTCCTGCGTGAGCGTCGCCGTGCCGCTGATCGAGATCCATTCCTTGGTCTTGTCGGAGTTGTACGTCAGGTTGACCTCGGGATTGGCCCGGATCTCGTCGATCTTGCCCGTCTCGACGCTCGACATGAACCAGACGTCGACGCCCGGCCGGTGCTCCTGGGTCTGCATCGGTCGCGACACGAGCGAGCCCCGCGCCGTCTGCGTCACGAGCGACGCCACCTCGATCGTGTCGATGAGCCGGTACAGGTCGTCGAGCTTTTTCTCGGTCGGAACGTCGTCGTCCGCGTTCTTCTCGGTCGTTGCGTCAGCCATACGGCGCGCCTTACCCTCCTGCGCCATGCCTTCGACATGGCACGGGTCCAGACTCGGCGGACGGTGCGCAGCCGCCAGCGGCGAACGACCGCAACGGTCGCAACCGCGAGTAGCGCGATCGCCCCGACGAGGGCGTACGGCGAGAGTGCTGCCATCGCCAGCCCGCCGACCGCGAGGAGATCCTCGACGAGACTCATCGCGGGCGTCAGCGTACCGAGCGACGCCGCGGAGCCGCCGAGCCGGGTCGTCGTCTTCGCCGCATGGATGCCGAGTGCGTTGAGGGCGCCGATCCCAGCGACCGCCCAGAGCGACGCCCCGCCCGTCGGATCGGTCGCGCCAGCCGCGAGCGCCCCCGAGACGGGTGCGAGGAACACGTGCGCCGCCTGCAGCGCGTGGTCGACGACCGGCACCTTGTCGCCGAGAAAGTCCAGAAGCGTGAAGACCCCCGCGACCCAAACGACCAGTCCGCCCCGAGCCAGGCGAGCGTGTGCGGCGGCGCGAGCCACCCCGCGTTGATCGCCAGGGCCACCGCGAAGATCGTGAGCGAAGCGCGTAGCCCCGAGATCGTACTCAGGCCGTAGGCGAGCGCGACCGAGCGTGCGCCATGCAACGGATTTCTCGGATCGAGGCCGCTCAGCCCGCCGAGGCCGCTCGCGCGGACCGCCGTTTCGGCGCGAGCCCCCGGATGAGGACCTCGAGCGTCGATCGCGTCAGGACTTCGATGCGCCGACCGGGCCCGAGCTCGGGGAGCGGGCCATCGAGGAGCAACGTGGCGAGGCCGTGCACGGCACACCAGGCCGCGAGGACCTGCGCATCGAGCGGCCCCTTCACGATCTCGCCCGCCTCGCGAGCGGCGACCATTCCGTCGACGAGGACGGCGTACGCCCGTCCGGCCGGCTCCCCGTTGCCGGGCGGCGCTCCGGTGCATTCGGGCCGGAACATGACGCGAAACGACGCGGGCCGCTCGGTCGCGAAGCCGACGTAGGCGACGCCGATCGCGATCAACGCATCAAGGGGCGAGGCGGCCGAATCGCGCGCCGCTTGCAACTCCTTCGCGAACGCTTCGAATGCGGCGTCCACGTAGACGCGCAGCAGCGCCTGCTTATCCCGAAAGTGCTTGTACGCGGCGGCCGGGCTGACGCCGGCGCGCCGCGAGATCTCGCGCAGGCTCAATGCGCCGATGCCGCCTTCGACGAGCACACACTCCGTCGTCGCGAGCAGCACCGCTCGCAGATCGCCATGATGGTAGGCCCGAGGCGTTGACATGCTCAGAACGATTCGCTAAGTTAGCAGCGTTCACCATGTAAACACTGCTTACTCAAGGCGGCTCCATGTGAAGGCAGACACGATCCACCTCGGGCGATACACGGTCCCGAACGACCGGGGAGTCGTCGTGTTCCTCATTGGCATTCGCTTCAACGGCTGGCGAGGCTTGGCGACGGCGTTGCGGACGTTTCTCAAGATGCCGCCGATGCTCGCCGAACTCGAGCGCGAGCCGGCACTCGGGCTCCTCGACTCGCGCGTAGCACTGAGCTGGCCCGTCATCGCCATTACGCAGTACTGGCGCTCGTTCGACGATCTCGAGCGCTTCGCTTCATCACCTGACCATTCGCATGCGCCGGCGTGGCGATGGTTCAACCGGCTCGGTGAGTCGAAGAGTTCGGGCGTCGGTATCTACCACGAAACGTACGGCGTGGCGCCGGGCGCGTACGAAGCGATCTACGGCAACATGCCGCGCTTCGGCCTCGCTCGAGCGCTCGACGGCCACCATCGCATCGCCGGTCGCGGTGAAGCGCGGGCCCGCGAGCGTGCCTCGGCGATCGGCGGCTGAGCCGCAAGCGGCTATCGTTCGCGCTTGACGATTTCCTCGAGGACGCCCGCGAGGTTCCGGCTCGGCTTCTCGCCACCGCCCAGCTTCGCGAGCGCGTAGCGATCGAACGGCGCGAGCGCCTGCCAATGCTCGAGGTCGAGGGGCACGCCGCATTCGGTCGCGCGCGCGGCGAGCCGCTCGGGGATCGCGCCGCCGTCCCAGACCGCCAAATCGACCGGTACGATCGAGCTCGCCGGCGCGTGGTCGCCCGCGAGCGCGTCGAAGCGCTCGGCGAATGCCGCGCGGTCGGCGTCGCGCTCGAATGGCGCGTCGACGAGCTCCCGCCGCGCAGTGGACGCGAGCGCCTGCCAGCCGTCGAGCGAGATCGACCGGCCCGTCAGGTCCAGTTTATAGCGCAGCAGCATCGGGATGTACGCAAGATCGTCGCGGTATGACGCTTCATAGGCAAACCAATGCGTCGCGCTCACGCCGACGGCTCCGACCGCACGCTCGAACCGCGGGCGGCCGTACCGTCGTTCAGGCGACGATCCGTTCGGGATGCGCGTAGACGTTGAAGCGTTCGCCACGAATGAAACCCACGAGCGTTACTCCGAACTCGTTCGCCAGCGACACGGCGAGGCTGCTCGGCGCAGAAACCGAGCACACGATCGCCGCGCCGGCAGCGACCGACTTCTGCACGAGCTCGTAGCTCGAACGGCCGCTGACCATCACGATCCGATCGCGCAGCGGCAGCGCCCGGTCGAGCAACGCGCGGCCGACGAGTTTATCGAGGGCGTTGTGGCGGCCGACGTCCTCGCGCAGCGCGACGAGGTCGCCGTCGAGCGAGAAGGCCCCCGCCGCGTGCAGGCCGCCCGTTGCGGCGAACGTCTTCTGCGCCGCGCGCAGGCGCTCGGCGAGCGCGACGATCGTCGCGCTCGCGACCCGCGCGTCGCTCTCGAGCGCCGTGAGCCCGCGCGCCTGGAGAGCGTCGATGCTCGCCTTCCCGCACACGCCGCAGGCGCTCGTCGTGAAGAAATGCCGTTCGAGCGGCGCGAAGTCGGGCGCGAGCTCGCGCCGCAACTCAACGCTAACGATGTTGTATCGCTGCTCGATCGAGACGTCGCCGCGCGTGCAGTAATCGATGAGCGCGACGTCGTCGAGCGAGGCGACCACGCCCTCGTTGTGCAGGAAGCCCGCGGCGAGCTCGAAGTCGTTGCCGGGCGTGCGCATCGTGATCGCGACCGTCCGTGTGCCGCTTGCGGTGACGACGCGGATCTCGAGCGGCTCCTCGGTCGCGACCGCATCGAAGCGTTTGCGCGCGACGCCGCCGTCGTACGTGACGACGCGCGTTTCGGTCGCGGCGCCGGGCCGCACAACCGGGACGGCGAACGCCGCCTCGTCGATCACGTCCCGGGCGGCCGGTTCTGAACGTATTGCCAACCGAAGCGTCCCTTGATGCAGAGATTGCCCTTCGTCACCGAGGAAGACTCGGGCGAGAGGACCTTCACGATGTTATTGTCCTGAACCGTCAGGCTCAGCGTGCAGCCGACGCCGCAATACGGACAGATCGTATCGGTGTGCGTTTGACGCTCGGGCGCCCACGTGCCCGCCTCACGCATGTCGTGTTCGGACTTCGGCTTGAGCGCGCCCGTCGGACAGACGTTGATGCAGTTGCCGCAGTACACGCACGCCGATTCCGGCAGCGGCGTCGCGAACTCCGTCGAGATGCGCGAATCGAAGCCGCGACCCGCGACGGCGATCGCGAACGTGTTCTGATAGTCCGTGCCACACGCTTCGACGCACTTGTAGCAGAGAATGCACTTCGCGTAATCGCGTACGTAGAGCTCGTTGTCGACTTTGACCGGCTGATGAACGTTCGCGGCGAACTCGGCGCGCGGCGGCGCGTGATGACCCGCATGGCGCTCGTCACGTTCGCCCGGCGCCATCGGCGGCGCAGGCGCACCGTATCGCGCGGGGTCGGCGCCGAGACCGTCTTGCCAGCGCGCGACGTTCGGGGTCGTCGAGAGATCGGTCGACGACGCGAGAAACTCGAGCACCATCTTGCGGCTGTGCAGGACGCGCTCGGAATCGGTCTTGACGATCATCCCGGCCTCGACCTTACGCGAGCACGACGGCTGCAGCACGCGCGAGTTCTCGACCTCGACGACGCACACGCGGCAGACGTTGACGGGATGGAGCGTATCGCCGTAGCAGAGCGTCGGGATGTCCTTGCCGCGCGATCGGCAGGCATCGAGGATCGTCGAGCCCTCGTCGACCGTCACCGGCTCGCCATCGAGGGTGAAGTCGAGCTTACGCGCGGGCGGCGCCTCGAGGATCGTGATCACGGGCGGGCTCCGTTCTGCGGGGGCTTTGGCTGCTCGGACTGCTGGGGCTTGGGATCTTCGGCACCGAGCGACGGTGGCGCGTCGAGCGGATCGCTCGCGGGCGTCCCCGGCGGATCGCTCTTGGGCGTCGCGCCGTTGAAGAGGTGGAGCCGCTTGATCGCCGACTCGACCGCGCTATACGCGGTCTGCCCGAGGCCGCAGATCGACGCGTCGCGCATCGCAACACCGATCTCTTCGATGAGCGAAATCTCCGCCGTCATCGAGCCGATCGGCTTGCCAACCGACATTCGATGCAACGCCTCTTCCTGGCGCACGGTGCCGACGCGGCACGGCACGCACTGGCCGCACGACTCGTCGCGGAAGAACGCCGCAACGCGCAGCAGCATGTCGAGCAGATCGACGTTGTCGTCGAACACCATGACGACGCCCGAGCCGAGCGTCGCGCGCGCGGCGCGCGCGTCCTCGAACGTCATCTTCATGTCGAGCTCGTCGGGCCGTACGAAGAGCCCCGCGGCGCCGCCGAGCAGCACGGCCTGAATCGAGCGGCCCTCGGGCACGCCTCCGGCGAGCTCGATGAGCTCGCGCAGCGTGATGCCGAACGGCACCTCGTACGTCCCGGGCCTCGTTACATTACCGCTCAAGCAATACAGCTTCGGGCCGGTCGACTGCTCCGTGCCGATCTTCGCGTAGGCCTGACCGCCGATGCGCAGGATCTCGAGGACGTTGACGAACGTCTCGACGTTGTTGATGACGGTCGGCTTGCCGAAGACGCCCGCGACGACGGGAAACGGCGGCTTGCTGCGCGGCTCGCCGCGATAACCTTCGATCGAGTTGAAGATTGCGGTCTCTTCGCCGCAGATGTACGCGCCCGCGCCCTTGCGGATCTCGAGCTCGAAATCGAAGCCCGCGCCGAGGATGTTCGCCCCGAGCATGCCGCGCCGCTTCGCCGTATCGATCGCGTGTTGCAACCGTTCGATCGGGAGCGGATACTCGCCGCGCACATAGATGAAGCCCTGCGTCGAGCCCGTCACGTACGCCGCGATCGTCATCGCCTCGACGAGCGAGAACGGATCGCCCGCCATGATGACGCGATCCTTGAACGTCCCGGGCTCCGACTCGTCGGCGTTGCAGATGAGATAGTGTGGCCGCGCGGGCTGGCGCGCGACGGCCTCCCACTTGCGGCCCGTCGGGAACGCGGCGCCACCGCGACCCATCAGCTTCGAATCGTTGACCTCGCGCAACACGGCGTCGGGGCCGATCTCGATCGCGCGCCGGAGCGCGGCGTAGCCACCGCTCGCGCGATACGCATCGAAGCTCGCCGGATCGACGACATCGACGCGGCGCAGCAGCCGCAGCGACGGATCGCCCTTTTGCGGGATCGCGACGGGCGCTTCGTCCTTGCCGAAGTGCGGATCGGTGAGGAGCCGTTCGACGTCCTCGACCTTCACGTTGCCGAGCAGCCGCTCAACGGCGACGGGACCCGCTTCCTGCGTGAACGCGGCGGGCGCCTGATCGCAGAGCCCGAGACACGGCGACCGCAGCCAAATCGCGTCGTCGTCGCCGATCATGACGTGATCTCCCGCGGGCGCGCCGTGCCCCGCGTCGCCGACCCGTTCATTGAGCGCCGCGATGAGTTTGTCCG